>Ga0316189_10000485_pt1 | contig 39571 bp, 33 predicted proteins | sample LowCovwburrow_MG_FD_204930 | JGI IMG/M metagenome (GOLD analysis project Ga0316189, IMG submission 204930) | Coastal sediment microbial communities from Maine, United States - Lowes Cove worm burrow | ecosystem: Environmental > Aquatic > Marine > Coastal > Sediment | place: USA: Maine...
AATTTCAATAGTGGTACCCATGAGGCATTTTTATTATGGGATATTGATTTCTCAAAGAAAAACTTAAAATCGCCTAGATTCTTTTAATAAAATAAAAAATGAAAAAATATATAATAACAGTATTCATGTTTAGTTTGGCATTTATAAATGCACAAACCCAACAGACTGATACAACTTCCAATGCAGGATTAATTGATGGTTCGGGAAAATATACTATAAAGAATCTTGAAATTAATACACAAAACTCAGATTTTGGCCCATCTTTTTTAGGAACTAATCAATTAGTTTTTGCATCTCCTCGTAAAGGATTTAGAGTAGTTAAAGATGTTTGGGAGCAGAACGGACAACGTTTTTTAGAACTATATACAGCTACAATAAATAATGAGACTGCTGAAGTTTCTGATCAAGAGAAACTAAAGGGGGCTGTAAATAGTAGATATCATGAAGCTCAGGCAGTATTCACAAAAGATGGTAAAACAGTTTATTTTACAAGAGATAATTATTATAATAAAAGATTAGGAATAGATAATAAAGGCTGGACAAACCTAGCAATGTTTAAAGCAACAGTTAATAATGAAGATGAATGGATTAATATCATTCCGATGCCATTTAATAATGTTGAATATTCTGTAGGTCATCCTGCATTAAGTGAAGATGAAAAAACATTATATTTTGCTTCTGATATGCCAGGAACAATAGGTGAAACAGATATTTTTAAAGTTGCTGTAAATCAAAGTGGATTTGGAATTCCTGTGAATTTAGGCCCTAAAATTAACTCAACTGCCAAAGATTGGTATCCTTTTGTTGATAAAGAGACCTTATATTTTACATCTGATCGTTATGGTGGTAAAGGCGGTTCAGATATATATGCAACTAAATTAGTTGGTTTTATTCCGAACCCAGTATTACTTAATGAACCAATAAATTCTGTGAATGATGATTTTGCATTTATTATTGATAGTCAAACCAGAAAAGGCTATTTTTCATCAAATAGAGCTGGTGGAAAAGGAGATGATGATATCTATTCTTTGGTTGAAGATGAACGAGTTGAGTTTACATGTAAACAGGTAATAGCAGGTGAAGTTCGAGATAAAAACACTACAGATTTATTACCCGGTGCAGAAGTGGTTTTAAGTGATAAAGATGGTAATGTATTAGAAAGTCAAATTGTAAATGAAGAAGGAACTTTTTCCTTTGAAGTTATTTGTGAAACTGAGTATAAGCTTGAAGGTAAAAAAGTAAATTATACACCTCAAACAAAGGGTTTTACAACTTCTGATGAAGCTGATATAGAATCAAAACTCTTAATATTGTTAGGTACAGGTGATATTGATTTTATTACTGATGCGTCAGGTAAAAATCAAACAGGAGACCAAAGAGAAGATCTAAAACCGGAAGGCTTACCAGACGTATTACCTGATGAAATTGTACAATCAACAACAGGACAGTATATTGTTAATATTGAACCAATTTATTTTGATTTTGATTCATCATACTTAACGAAACAGGCAAAAACAGAATTACAAAAAGTTGTAGATTTAATGAATCAATATCCAAAAATGATTATTGAATCAGCATCACATACTGATTCTAGGGGAATTACTCGTTACAATTTGTGGTTATCTGATAGAAGAGCTAAAAGAACGGTTGATTATATAATTGAAAGAGGAATTGATTCCTCGAGAATTACGGGTAGAGGTTATGGTGACACGCAGTTAATTAATAATTGTTCAAAAGAAGTTGACTGTACAGAAGCACAACATGCAATGAATCGTAGAACGGATTTTGTAATTATAAAAATGTAAAATCAACTAACAAAATAAAAGAAAACCTCCGTTTATGCGGAGGTTTTTTAATTTCTAATAAATACTTACTATATTTGAGATAACGTTATTATTATAATCCCATTAAATAATTTAAATGAGACTAGTACTTGCTATTTTTTTTGTACTCAATATTTTCTTTGTCTATGCTCAAGATAAACAAGATGTATCTTCCTGTGCACAAATTCTTACTGGAGAAGTAAGAGATAAGATCACTACAGATATTTTACCAGAGGCTATAGTTGTTCTAAGCGATAAAGACGGTACAATTATTGAAACACAAATGGTAAAAGAAGATGGAATTTTTTCTTTTATAGTTAAATGCAAGACAGAATATGGGCTTGAAGGTAAAAAGACAGAATTTACATCCGAATCTAAAACGTTTACAACTGATGAAAATGATGGAAAAGTATTAAAACTATTAATTTTACTTGATAAAGGGAATATTGATTTTATTACTGATGCAAAGGCCAAAAAAGTCCTAACTGATACAATAGCAGAAATTGAAGAGGCTAAATCAATAGCATTACCAGATCCTGTTCCTGATGTAATAACAACTCTTATTGAGAAGAAATCGGTCGTGAAAATTAAGCCTGTCTATTTTGATTATGAATCTTCATGGTTAAATCAAAAAGCCAAAAATGAATTGCAAAAAGTGATTGATTTATTGAAAGAGAACCCGAAAATGGTTTTAGAATGTGGTGGGCATACAGATTCCAAAGGTACAGATTCATATAATCAATGGATGTCAGATAGAAGGGCTAAAAGAGTTGTCGATTACCTTGTTCAAGGAGGTATCAGTACATCTCGGATTTCTGGAAAAGGCTATGGCGAAAAAAACCTTGTAAATCAATGTACTGATTTAGTATCGTGTACAGATGCACAAAGAGCAATTAACCGTAGAGTAGAAATCGTTATTGTAAAAAGGTAAAATCAACAAACCAATTTTTTCAAAGCTTTCATTATATTGAAGGCTTTTTTAATTTTAAATATATACTTGTTATATTTGGTACGGCTTTTGACTATGATAAATAAAAAACCTGTAATGCGATTTTTATTAACGCTATTATGTATATTAAATATTACCATAATGCATGCTCAAATAGAGCGAGCAGATTCAATTATGGCGGCAGAGTATAGCATTAAAAGCATAGATGCGAACACTAAATATTCTGACTTTGGATCTACCTTTATGGGTGAAAAAATAGTATTTTCTTCAACTAGAAAGAAGCCAGGCATAAACAAGAGAGTTTGGAGAGGTAATAATCAACCATTTTTAGATTTATATAAAGGAGATTTACTTTCTAACGGCGAAATTGATAATGTGGTTCCATTTTCGGAAAAAGTAAATTCAAAATATCATGATGCCTTTGTAAGTTTTTCATCAGATTTAAAAGAAGTTTATTTTACATCAAATGATAAAGTAAATAGAAAGATAAAATCTAAATCTGTCAAAATTTTCAAGGCAACTGTATCGCAAAATGGTGAATGGACAAATTTAAAAAACTTACCCTTTAATAGTGACGGTTATGACGCTGGGCATCCTTTTATAACTAAAGATGGTTCAAGAATATATTTTGTTTCAAATATGCAAGGCACTCTAGGTGATAAAGATATTTTTTATGTAGAAATTAAAAAAGGCTATTATGGTGCTCCTGTTAATTTAGGGCCAACAATTAATTCGCCATATAAAGAATATACACCTTTTATTGATGGAGATTTAATTTACTTTTCTTCTGATCGTAAAGGAGGAAAAGGAGGTTTAGATATTTATGTAACTAAGCTTGACGGATCAATACCTGAACCAATAAATTTAGGTTCAACAATTAATAGTAAGGCCGATGATTTTTCTTTCATTATCAATAGTGAAAAATTACAAGGTTACTTTTCGTCAAATCGAAAGGGAGGTAAAGGTGATGATGATATTTACACATTTGTTCAAAAAACAACTATTACAATTTGTGACCAATCAGTATCTGGCGTGGTAAAGGATAAAGTTACCGGTTTTGCATTAAATAATGCTCTAGTTTCATTAATAGATAAAGACGGCAATAAAATAAGAACAGTATCTACCTTAGCGGATGGAGCTTTTTATTTCGGATTAGATTGTGCTCTAGAATATACCCTTGAAGCTACAAAAAATGGATTCTTTCCAACAAACACTTCTCTTAAAACTTCAAATGCAAACGGACTTGAAAATGAAGTTGAAATTCTTATAGAAGAAAAAGAATTTGTGACTCGTAATAAAGTTGAAATGCTTAATGTAACAAATATTGATTTTGAACTGAATAAAGCTGATATTAAAAAGGAGTCTAAAAGAACGTTAGATAAAGTACTTCGTTTGATGAATAAATATCCAAACATGCTTATCCATTTTGGAGCTCATACTGACGCCAGAGGACCAGATGCATTGAACTTATCCTTATCAGAACAAAGAGCCGTAGAAACAGTTTCATATTTGATTTCACAAGGGATTAGACCTGATAGATTGACAGGAAAAGGATATGGAGAAACAAAACTGCTTAATGAGTGTGCTAATAATGTAAGATGTACAGAATTTGAACATAGAGAGAATAAACGGACAGAATTTATAGTGGTTAAAAAAGAATAAAATACGAATAGGTTAGTATATTTAAAAAAAAGTGCTCAATTAGAGCGCTTTTTTTTATGCTATAAAGGTTAGTTTCAATAAAATATGTAATTTCGCACCTCAATAGAAAATTAAGGCTTAAAATGAGCGTGAAGTATAGAGAATATAAGGGATTAGACCTTCCAAAAGTAGCAGAGGAAACATTGCGATTTTGGGAAGATAACGATATATTCAATAAAAGTATTACATCAAGAGATGAAAATAAGCCGTTTGTATTTTTTGAAGGGCCACCTTCTGCTAACGGTTTACCCGGAATTCATCATGTAATGGGACGTACTATAAAAGATATTTTTTGCCGTTATAAAACTTTACAGGGTTATCAAGTAAAGCGAAAAGCTGGTTGGGATACACATGGTTTACCTATTGAATTAGGTGTTGAAAAAGAACTGGGCATTACAAAAGAAGATATAGGTAAAAAAATTTCTATTGAAGATTATAATGAAGCTTGTAAAAAAGCTGTCATGCGTTATACTGATGTTTGGGAAGAATTAACCCGGAAAATGGGACATTGGGTCGATATGAAAGATCCATATATTACATATAAACCAAAATATATTGAAACCGTTTGGTGGTTATTAAAGCAGATATATAATAAAGATTTGTTATATAAGGGCTATTCTATTCAGCCATATTCACCAAAAGCAGGTACAGGTCTGAGTTCGCATGAATTAAACCAACCAGGCACTTATCAAGATATTACTGATACCACAGTTGTTGCGCAGTTTAAAGCAATAGAAGAAACATTACCTGAATTTTTGCAAAATGAGGGAACAGTTTTTTTCTTAGCCTGGACGACAACTCCTTGGACCTTGCCTAGTAATACAGCTTTAACTGTAGGTAATAAAATTGACTATATATTGGTTGAAACATTTAATCAATACACATTCCAACCAATGAATGTAATCTTGGCAAAAAATCTTGTTGAAAAGCAATTTGCGGGAAAATTTTATAAAGTAGAAAATAAATCTGATTTATTAGCTTATAATTCTGGAGATAAAAAGATTCCGTACTATACAGTTAAGGAGTTTAAAGGAAAAGACCTTGTCGGAATTCGTTACGAGCAACTATTAAAATATACCTTGCCATATCAGAATCCGGAAAATGCATTTAGAGTAATTTCAGGTGATTTTGTTACTACTGAAGATGGTACTGGTATTGTACATACTGCACCAACGTTTGGTGCTGATGATGCAATGGTTGCAAAACAAGCGAAACCGGAGGTGCCACCTTTGTTAGTTTTAGACGAAAATGGAAATCCTGTGCCATTAGTTAATTTACAAGGTAAATTCAGACCTGAAATGGCCGAATTTGGAGGCAAATATGTGAAGAATGAATATTATGAAGAGGGCCAAGCGCCAGAACGTTCTGTTGATGTAGAATTAGCAATCAAATTAAAAGAAGAAAATAAAGCTTTTAAGGTTGAAAAATATAAGCATAGCTATCCTAACTGTTGGCGAACAGATAAACCAATTTTGTATTATCCTCTAGATTCTTGGTTCATTAAAGTTTCTGAAAAGAGAGATCGAATGTATGAGCTAAACCAAACGATTAACTGGAAACCGAAATCTACCGGTGAGGGCCGTTTTGGGAATTGGTTAAAAAGTGCAAATGACTGGAATTTATCACGCTCACGCTTTTGGGGAATTCCGTTACCAATTTGGCGAACCGAAGACGGAAAAGAAGAAATTATTATCGGCTCAGTAGAAGAATTGAAAAATGAGATGGAGCGATCTGTGAAAGCAGGTATTATGTCTGAAGCAATCTTTAAAGATTTCGAAGTTGGTAATATGACAGAAGAAAACTACGATAAAATTGATTTACATAAAAACATTATTGATCAGGTTGTCTTGGTTTCTCCTTTGGGGAAGGAGATGAAGCGCGAGTCAGATTTAATAGATGTATGGTTTGATTCTGGATCAATGCCATATGCTCAATGGCACTATCCGTTTGAAAATAAAGAATTAATTGACGAGAATAAATTTTTTCCGGCCGACTTTATTGCTGAAGGAGTTGATCAAACACGTGGTTGGTTTTATACCCAACATGCAATTGCAAGCTTGGTTTTTGATGCTGTTGCTTATAAAAATGTAGTGTCAAATGGTTTGGTACTGGACAAAGAAGGCAAGAAAATGTCGAAACGCTTGGGTAATGCTGTTGACCCCTTTGAAACCATGGAAAAATATGGCCCGGATGCGACTCGTTGGTATATGATTTCGAACGCAAACCCGTGGGATAATTTGAAATTTGATATTGAAGGTATAGACGAAGTTAGACGTAAGTTTTTTGGTACCTTATACAATACCTATTCGTTCTTTACTTTATACGCAAATATTGATAATTTTACCTACGCTGAAGCGGAAATTGCAATAGAGAAGCGACCGGAAATTGACCGTTGGATCCTCTCAGAGCTAAATACCTTAATTAAAAATGTAGAATCTTTTTATGATGATTACGAACCAACAAAAGCAACAAGAGCTATTCAATACTTTGTTTCTGAAAATTTAAGTAACTGGTTTGTAAGATTAAGCAGAAGACGATTCTGGAAAGGTGATTATGGTCAAGATAAGATTTCGGCATATCAAACATTATATACTTGTTTGCTTACAGTTGCAAAGTTAGCTTCACCTGTTGCTCCATTTTTTATGGATAATTTATTCAAAGATTTAACAAATGTGACTTCCTTAAATGATGTTGAATCTGTACATTTGTCTGATTTTCCAACATACGAAAAAGAAATTGTTGACGTTTCATTAGAACGTAAAATGCAAAAAGCGCAGGCAATTTCATCAATGGTGTTGTCATTACGTAAAAAGGAAATGATCAAAGTACGTCAGCCATTACAACGTATAATGATACCTGTTTTAGGTGTGCAAGATAGAGCAGATATTGAGGCCGTAGCAAGTTTGATTATTGCTGAGGTAAATGTAAAAGAAATTGAGCTTATTGACGATGCTTCTGGTATTTTGGTTAAAAATATCAAACCAAATTTCAAGGTATTGGGCCCTAGATTCGGAAGGGACATGCGTTTAGTAGCAGGAGAGGTTCAGAAATTTGAACAAAAAGATATTAACAAAATTGAAAAAGATGGTGAAATAGCCATTGAAATTAATGGCGAAAATATTATATTGACCCTTGAAGAAGTTGAAATAACTTCACAGGATATTGAAGGTTGGTTAGTTGCCAATCAAGGCAATTTAACAGTAGCTTTAGACGTTACTATAACCGACGATTTGCGAAAGGAAGGTATTGCAAGAGAATTAGTAAATAGAATTCAAAACTTACGTAAAGAATCAGGATTAGAAGTGACTGATAAAATAAAATTAAGTATTAAAAAAGATGGAATTGTTGATGACGCAGTTCTAATTAATGAAAATTATATTAAAAACGAGACACTAACTAACGAATTAATATTAAAAGATGATGTAAAAAAGGGTATAGATATTGTTTTTGACAATGTAAATACAAAGTTGTTTATTGAAAAAAATTAAAGATCATGATTGAAAATACAGTAAGATATTCAGATGTAGAGTTAAAAGAGTTTAAGCAAATAATTATGGATAAAATTGCCAGAGCTAAAGAAGATTTAGCTATGCTTAAAAGTTCTTATATGAATGATGGTAATAATGGTACCGATGATACTTCACCAACATTTAAGGCTTTTGAAGAAGGCTCTGAAACAATGTCTAAAGAAGCAAATGTACAATTGGCCATTCGTCAAGAAAAATTTATTAGAGACTTGAATAATGCCTTATTGAGAATTGAAAATAAAACGTATGGTGTTTGTAGGGTCACAGGTAAACTAATTCAAAAAGAACGCTTGAAATTAGTACCTCATGCTACCTTAAGCATAGAAGCAAAAAATCGTCAATAATAAAGAAAAAAGCTTCCAGATTTGGAAGCTTTTTTTTATCATCCTTCATATTTTGTAAATATATTATTGTTGCTTGGGTCAACTACTTTGACAGCACAAAGTATTGACTATAAAACAATATATTCCACTTCAAATATACTTTTAATCAATTTAGAAGTGGAAACAATAAACCTAAAATAAAATTATTTTTAAGGGAAATAAGTTTAAAAGAAAGAGTAATTCCCTTAAAGGAGGTAATTGTAAAAAATCCAACATTCGATTAAAGATTAGAACAATTCATTCGAAAGTTTTCCTTAAACCTCCCATAACTCGAAAATAGTAGTATTTTTGTGGACTTTAAAAAATTAATTTGAAAAAACCTATCGTAATAATTGTTATAATTCTACTTATCGATCAGATTAGTAAGATTTACATGAAAACTAATTTTGTATTAAGTGAAGAGATTAAGGTACTTGGTTTTGATTGGTTTCGAATTCATTTTTTAGAAAATAATGGTATGGCATGGGGAACTGAATTTGGAGGAAAAAACGGTAAATTATTTTTAACTTTATTTCGCTTATTGGCTATAACAGGAATTGGTTATTGGTTATACGCCGCAGTAAAAAGTGAATCACCAAAAATATTGGTAAGCGCCATTGCTTTAATTTTTGCTGGAGCCCTGGGCAATATAATTGATTCTGTATTTTATGGAGTTTTATTTAGTGATAGTTATACAAGTGTTGCTACTTTCTTACCTGAAGGTGGGGGTTATAGTTCTTTATTCCATGGTAAGGTTGTAGATATGCTCTTCTTTCCATTAGTTGATGGCACCTTGCCTGAATGGATACCAAGCATTAGCTTTATGTGGCCAGAATGGTTGCCATTTATAGGTGGTGATTTGTTTTCATTGTTTGTTGATAGACATTTTTCTTTTTTTGATCCTGTATTTAATATTGCTGATACTGCTATTTCAACAGGGGTAGGTATACTACTTGTATTCAATAAAAAAGCCTTTCCAAAGAAAATTGAAGAGCAGGAGGATACGTATAAAATTGTACCACCGATAGTTGTACAGCACTACGAAAAACCAAAGTCTTAGTTTTGAACTGAAGTTAAAATGTTTAACTTCGCTCTGTGTCAAATACTGCTTTAGAAATACAATTAAAAACTTTACCGAACTCCCATGGTGTATATCAATATTTTGATAAAAATGACACTATTTTATATATAGGTAAGGCCAAAAATTTAAAAAAAAGAGTTGCCTCATATTTTACCAAAAATCATGAATACGGTAAAACCAGAATTTTAGTAAAAAAAATTGCATCTATAAAACATATTGTTGTTGCTACCGAAACAGATGCATTATTATTAGAGAATAATCTTATAAAAAAATATCAACCTCGCTATAATGTGATGTTGAAAGATGATAAAACCTACCCCTGGATATGTATTAAAAAAGAATCGTTTCCTAAAGTTTTTTTAACAAGAAATATTATTAAAGACGGTTCTGAATATTATGGACCTTATACTTCCGTAAGAACCGTAAAGGCCTTATTGTCATTAATAAAAGAACTGTATCCTTTACGCTCATGTGCATATGATCTATCTCAAAAGAATATAGATTCTAATAAATATAAAGTTTGTCTTGAATATCATATTAAGAACTGTAAAGGTGCTTGTGAGGGCTTGCAAACTGAAAGTGATTATCTAGAAGATATTAAGGCTATTAGAAATATTGTAAAGGGTAATTTTAAAGAATCATTACAAAAGTTTAATGATTTGATGTTTAATTTTGCGGCTAAAATGGAATTTGAAGAAGCTCAAAAAATTAAAGAGAAAATTGATTTATTAGCTAATTATCAGTCAAAATCAACAGTGGTAAATCCTTCGATTACCAACGTTGATGTGTTTTCGATAGTCTCAGATGAAAGCTTTGCCTATGTTAATTTTTTTAAGATTTCCAATGGTTCAATAATTCAATCATATACAACTGAGATTAAAAAGAAATTAGATGAATCTGATAAAGATTTACTTGAACTTTCAATTATTGAAATAAGACAAAGATTCAATTCACAATCAAAAGAAATTTATGTCCCTTTTAAAGTAGGTTTGGGAAATACTGTCAAAGTAACAGTTCCTCAATTAGGCGATAAAAAGAGAATTGTAGAATTGTCAATTCGTAATGCGAAATACTTCCGTCAAGAGCGTTTTAAACAAATTAAAATAGTTGATCCTGATCGTCATACAAATCGTATTATGGCCCAAATGAAAAAAGATCTAAGGCTGTCAGAAGAACCTAGGCATATTGAATGTTTTGATAATTCTAATATTCAAGGTTCAAATCCAGTAGCTTCATGTGTAGTTTTTAAAAACGGGAAACCAAGTAAAAAAGACTATCGTCATTTTAACATTAAAACTGTTGTTGGGCCGGATGATTTTGGATCTATGGAAGAAGTTGTTCATAGAAGATATAAACGGCTATTAGAAGAAGGCCAGGATCTACCACAGTTAATTGTTATTGATGGTGGTAAAGGGCAACTGTCTTCATCGTTAAAAAGTTTAGATGTATTAGGCTTACGCGGAAAGATTGCCATAATTGGTATAGCAAAGCGTTTAGAAGAAATTTATTATCCTGGCGATTCCATACCGTTGTATCTTGATAAAAAATCTGAAAGCTTAAAGATTATCCAACAATTACGTAATGAAGCACATCGTTTTGCTATTGCATTTCATAGAAACAAGAGAAGTAAAAGTGCCATTCAAACAGAATTAGAATTGATACCTGGTGTAGGAAAACAAACTATTTTAAATCTGCTAAAACACTTTAAATCTGCAAAAAGAGTTAAGACGGCATCATTTGATAGTTTAGTTGTTGTTGTAGGTAAAGATAAAGCCACAAAAATTTATGACTTTTTCAATTCAAAATAAGTACATTTATATCAAAATTGATTGATGAAATTTTCGCTATTGTTTACTTTATTATTTGCGACTTTTTTTTGTTTTGCACAAAATGATTCTTTGCTGCAAAAAGATGTCAAAGTTGGTCTGGTACTAAGTGGAGGTGGAGCTAAAGGCTTTGCCCATATTGGTGTACTCAAAGTTCTTGAAGAGGCAGGAGTAAGAGTTGATTATATTGGAGGGACCAGTATGGGTGCTATTATTGGAGCCTTATATGCGTCTGGTTATAACGCTAGGGAACTGGATTCTATCGTTAGGCGGTATAATTTTACAGAACTAATGCAAGATTACTTGCCGCGAAGATCAAAATCCATTTACCAGAAAGAGAATACCGAAAAGTATGCACTTACGTTACCAATAAGTCAAGGTAATGTTGGTTTGCCTACGGCTCTATCTAAAGGTCAGAATGTATTTAACTTATTATCAAAATTGACTGAGCATGTGCATGATATAGATGATTTTTCTAAACTCCCAATACCTTTTTTTTGTATTGCTACTAATTTAGAAAATGGTCAACAGGTATTACTTGAAAAAGGTTTTCTGCCAGAGGCCATCAAAGCGAGTGGAGCTTTCCCGTCACTTTTGGATCCAGTTGAAATTGATGGTAAAATTTTGGTAGATGGTGCAATTGCCAATAATTTTCCTGTAGATGAAATGTTAAAAAAAGATGTTGATATTATTATTGGCGTTGATGTTCAGGATAAATTAGAGACTAAAGAAAATTTAAGTTCTGCACCAAAAATTTTAATGCAAATAGTAAGTTTTCAAATGTATGATGATATAGAAAAAAAACGTAGTAATGTTGATTCTTATATGCATCCGGATATTTCAAATTATTCTGTAGTCTCTTTTGATCAAGTAAATGAAATAATTGAAAAAGGGGAAATAGTTGCAAAAAAACAACTGAATTACTTCAATGAAGTTTCAGGTTTACAAAAAAGCAAAAGGGTTTTAAATCCAAATATGGGGTCACATTTAAAGGAAAATAACATAGTGATTGACACAATTAGAATTAAGGGAACAAAAAATTATACGAGAAGATATGTTCTGGGAAAATTAGGCTTTAAATATAAGGAAACATTAACTTATGATGAATTTATTAATGGAGTAAATAGGCTTTCTGCTACAAAAGACTTTAAAAGTATTCAATATAAATTTTTGGATAATAATACAATTGAATTTAATTTAAAGGACAACGATATTTCAACTTTTTTACAATTAGGCTTACATTTTGATGACTTATACAAAACTTCAGCGTTAATAAATGGAACTTCAAAACATATTATATTTAAAAACGATGTTATTTCTGCAGATTTAATTTTAGGAGACAATATTCGTTATAATTTCGATTATTTTATTGATAATGGATTTCATTGGAGTTATGGTATAAATACGAAATACAACGGGTTTGAAAAAGCTATTTTAAAAAGTACATTTGATGAGTTGCAACCAACTGATGAAGATAATAAGTTGTCAACGCAATATAACGATTTTACAACCCAATTGTTCTTGCAATCGGCTATTTCAAATTCTTTTGCACTTAGATTCGGTATAGAAAGTAAGTATCTAAGAATATTTACAGAGCGTGTTACGAATAGCCAAACAGTTAAAAGTTTCTATGATAATGATACGTATATAAATGCTTTTGCCGAAGCGAAGGTTGATACCTACGATAAGAACATTTTCCCCAAGAAAGGTTTTTATTTAAATATAAACTATAAAGGTTATTTATTCTCATATGAAGATGGTAAAAGAGATGATGGGTTTAATCCATTTACTCAGCTAAAAGGAAAATTCGGTTTTGCACATACTTTTGGAAATAAACTTACAACTCATTTTATTTCAGAGGCAGGTGTAACAATAGGAGAGAACAATAATAGAGTACACAATTTTCATTTAGGGGGAAATAATGAGAATTTTGTAAATAATTTTACTAGTTTTTATGGATATGATGTGGGTGATTTAAGTGAACAAGCATATCTTAAATCAGCATTAACCTTAAGATATGAATTATTTGAAAAGAATCATATTTTGTTTACTACTAATGTTGCTCGCGCAGAAGAAGATTTAATTAATGAAGGCTCGATTTTTGAAAACACTAAAGTAGGTTATGCAATAGGTTATAGTATAGAGTCTTTTCTAGGTCCATTAGAAATGAAATATACATGGTCACCAGACACAAAACAAAATTTTTGGTTTTTTAATATAGGATATTGGTTTTAAGTAAAACCAATATCCTATATCACAATATTATGCAGCAACATCCAATGGTTTATCCAGTGTTGTAATTTTGTTTTTTCCTTTATGGATTCTAAATTTTATTTTTTCAGTAATAAAAAATAAAGTAGGCACTACAATTAATGTTAAGAAAGTAGCAATAATCAATCCGTAGATTACTGTCCAAGCTAAAGGTCCCCAAAAAATAACATTATCTCCTCCGATATAAATGTTGGCATTAAATTCGCTAAAAAGTGTAAAGAAATTAATATTCAATCCAATTGCTAAAGGAATCAACCCAAGAATAGTTGTAATAGCAGTAAGTAATACAGGGCGCAAACGTGCTTTACCCGCAGTTACAATACTTTCATATGTGCTGTTAATATCTAATAATTCATTGTCATCTAAGCCTTTTTCAACTTTCTTCCTATCTATTAATAATTGAGTGTAATCTAGTAATACCACCCCGTTGTTCACAACAATTCCTGCTAAGGATATAATACCCATCATAGTCATCATAATTACGAATGCACTTCCAGTAATTACAATACCTCCAAAAACACCAATTAAGCTTAAAAAAATTGCTAGCATAATGATCGCTGGTTTTGTAACTGAATTAAATTGGAAGATCAATATTAAAAATATCAAGCCTAAACCTGTAAAGAAAGCACCCATTAAAAACGCCATTTGTTTATTTTGTTCTTCAATTTGACCAGTATAATCTATTTTAATGTCTTTAGGCAACTTTTTGTAGTTCTTCATTTGATTTTGAATTTGACCCACAATTGCAGCTGCATCAGTATATCCTGGGGCTAGTGCAGAAGATATCGAAACTACACGCTTTACATCTTTATGCTTAATTGCGCTAAAGCCTGAACTATTGGTATGCTTAGCTACTGCAGAAACAGGGACTTCTTTAATTTGCCCTGAAGCTTGATCTCTAAAAGTTATCTTTTGATCAAAAATAGCGCTGATATTATATCTATTTTCTTTATTAAAACGTACATTAATATCATAATCATCTCCATCCTCTTTATAAATACCAGCCTTAGCTCCAAAAATAGAATTACGCAATTGTTGCCCGACTTGCATTGAGTTTACACCTAATTCGCCAGATTTTTTTCGGTCAACTTCTACCTGCATCCCAGGCTTAGACTTATTAACATCAATTTTCAATTCATCAATTCCGGCAATATTTTTTGAATTGATAAAATCACGCATTTGCTCTGCAGCATTTATAAGCTCCCTATAATCTTTACCTTCAATTTCAATATTAATTGCAGATCCTGCTGGAGGCCCATTAGCATCTTTCTCAACAGAAATGAGTACCCCTGGATAAATACCAGCTAATCCTTTTTGAACTTTTTGCCTTAGCAGCTCACTATCTTCACCGCGTCTAAATTTATATTCGCGCATTGAAGCAGTAATCTTACCTTTATGGGGCATTTCGGCAGCTGATCCACCATCGGTTTGTGGATTACCTGCGCCTTCACCTACTTGAGAAACAGCACTTTCCACTAAAAAGTTATGTTCACCGTCTTTATAAGTACTTTCATTTAATATCTCATATACTCTTTTTTCAATTCCGTTAGTAATTATATTGGTTTTTTCAATGTCAGTTCCTTCAGGATATTCTATATATACGATGATCTGATTCGGTTTATTATCAGGAAAGAATTCGACCTTAGTTCTTTGACTACTAATAGATGCTCCAAAACCACCAAAAGCAGCAAATAATATTAAAAATGTACATCCAACAATAACATAAGGTTTATAACCCTTTAAAGCACCTCTTAATAATTTTTCGTAAAAACGCTCCCAACGTACTAAAATTTTGGTTTGAAAATAGTTTGCCATTTTGCGTAATCCCAATCTATAAACCCAAAGCGTAATTGCTGTGAATAACATAATGCTACCTAAAGCTCTATATTCTCTTCCAAAAATTAAAATTAATATACCAATACCAGCAACAATCAACGATAAATATATAATACGTTTTAAAGGCATATCTTTATCTTCGGTAGTCATAAATTGTGAAACTAAAACGGAGTTAAAAAAAATAGCTACAAATAATGAAGAGCCTAACACAACAGATAATGTAATAGGAAAATATATCATAAACTGTCCCATTAAACCTGGCCATAAGCCTAAAGGAATAAAGGCAGCAACCGTTGTTGCAGTTGATATAATAATTGGGAAAGCAATTTCACTAATTCCCATTTTAGCAGCTTCAATTCGAGTCATACCTTCTTCATCCATCAGACGGTAGACGTTTTCTACAACTACAATTCCGTTATCGACCAGCATCCCTAAGCCCATAATCAATCCAAAAAGAATCATTGTATTCATTGTATAGCCTAATAAGCTTAATATCATTAAAGACATAAACATTGACATCGGTATCGCAAAACCAACAAACAAGGCGTTCTTAAAACCTAAAAAGAACATCAATACTGTAACTACGAGAATAATACCAAAAATGATATTATTTACTAGATCATCAACCTGACCAATGGTTTTAGAAGATTGATCATTTGTTACTGTAATATTTAGATTTTTTGGAAAAACATTCTCAATAGCTTCTTTAACAAGCACATCAATTTTTTCGGCTGCAGCCACCATATTTTTACCAGACCTTTTCTTTACGTCGAGCATCACAACAGGGTTGCCAAATTCTCTTGCGTAAGTTGTACGCTCCTTATCTTTAAAAGAAATATTAGCTACATCTTTTAAATAGATAGAGTTTCCTTTTTCAGATTTGACAACGAAATTTTCTAATTGACTAGGAGATTCGATTTCTCCTAATATTCTAATGGTACGTCTTTGACCACTAGCAATTAAATTACCAGCAGACATGGTAACATTACCTTGGTTTATAGAATTAATAATATCATTAAAACTCACCTGAGCAGCCATCATTTTATAAATGTCAACTGCAACTTCTACTTCTTTTTCTTGCGCTCCACGAATGTCAACTTTTTTGATTTCAGAGAGGTCTTCAATTTCATCTTGCAAATACTCTCCGTATTCTTTTAATTTATCAACAGGATAGTCACCGGAAATATTGATGTTTAGTATCGGAAATTCTTCTGACATGCTTAACTCAAAAACATTAGGCTCTACTTTAGCATTATTAAAAGTCGGCCAGTCTTCGCTGGAAGTTTCAGATTCTATTTCATCTTTTACTTTTTGTTTTGCTTGATCTACACTTATATTTTCATCAAATTCAACAATAACCATAGAATAATCTTCTTGCGAAGTTGAGGTTATTTCTATAACATTACTCACTGTTTTTAACTTGTCTTCTAAAGGGTCAGTTATTAATTTTTCAATATCTTCAGCAGTATTGCCCGGAAACAGTGAACTGATATATATTTTTGTTTCTCTAATCTCAGGAAAATTTTCACGAGGCATACTAAAATAAGCCGAAATACCTAAGAATAGTATCAATACCATCGTTACATAAATGGTGGTTTTATTGTTTATTGCCCAAGATGATAAGCCAAATTCTTTATCAATTTTTTTCTTCTGTTTTGTCATTCCTGAGGATTTAATTTTTTAGTATTTGTACTGATTGCCCATCTTTTACGCTACGCGCACCTTCATCAATAATTTCAACACCTTTTTCTAAGCCTTTTAACACTTCAATTACATCACCTTGCGTTTTTCCTGTTTCTATAATTACGCGTTCAGCAATGGCGTATTTGTCATCTATATTTTTCACAACGTAGATGTATTGTTCACCTTTTGCATTTTCAGAAATAATACTTTGAGGGATCAACAAGGCATTTTCATTAGTATAATCGTTGATCTTTAATTTAGCTGTAAGGTTGGGCTTTATAGATTTATCTTTATTAGGCACAGCAATTTCTACCTTGAAGGTACGATTAGCAGGATTGATAAAATTTCCCGCCTGTCGAATCTTAGCGTTCATAGATTTTCCTAATACAGGAAACTCTACTAATACATTTTTATTTACCGTTACCGCACTAATATAACTCTCTGGCACATCAGTATTAATGTACATATTGTTAAGGTTTACTATTCGCATCAACTGTGATTGACCAGGAGTAACTACACTCCCTTGTTCTGTAATTACATCATCAATAACACCAGAAAAAGGAGCTCTAACAGTAGTTTTTGCCAATTGACTTTTTAATTGATTTGCAGCTTTTTGTTGCCCCTCGTAGGCAGATTTTGCTTGTAAGTATTGTATTTCACTACCAATTTTTTGATTCCAAAGTCGTTCTTGACGTTCAAAAGTAGTTTTGGCTAGATCAGCCTGTATTTGTAATTGAGCAACTTGTTGACTTAAGCCTCCATCATCGATACTCGCAAGTAATTGCCCTTTACTAACACGTTGACCTTCTTTTACATATACGTGTAATAAAGTACCAGCCATTTCTGGATAGATAAGAACGTTTTGTTTTGTTTTGACACTACCTTGTAACTCTAAATAGTGATTAAATAATGTGTCATTAACTTTAAATGTTGTTACTAAGGGTAATTTTTTGATTGTATCTAATTCTCCAATAGCAACTTCTAATAGGCTTAATTTTTCTGTTAGGAGTTGTTGTTCTGTGTCTAAGGTGGCTTTTTTGGACCGTATAGTTTCTAAATTTCCTTCAGAAATGATTGACTCTACAGATTTTTCTTTATTACCTCCACAAGAAGCTACAATTAATGCAACTAAAAGTATTGAATATATATTTTTCATCACTTAAATAGGTATTATTTTATGAGTTAGATTTTGGAAATATTATTTAGAACAGTTTCAAGTTCTGTTTTATTATTGATTACATTCAACATAGCTCGTAAATATTCTTGCTGTGCAGTATATAACTGTGTTTGCGCTTGCCTCAAATCAAAACTTGATGAGATACCTTCAAAAAATTTTATTTGATTTTTTTGTTCAATTCGTTCAGCTAAAGCTAAATTTTGCTTGTTCGTTCTGTATGCCTCGATAGCAAATTGATAATTACTTTTAGCAGATGCAACTTGAAATTTTAGTTGTTGTTCGGTTTCAGTTAATTGATATTCAGCTTTTTTGAGATTTATTTTTGCACGTTGTGAAGCTGCACTTCTGCCAAAAGAACTAAAAATGGGTACATCAAGACTAATACCTACTAATGAAGACCCAAACCATTGTTGGTTATTTTGTAAAAAATTAAATTCATTGTTGTTACCGGTGTAACCTCCATTAATAAAGGCACTTAATCTAGGTAAAGCCTTGCTTTTTTCTAGTTTTAATAGCAGTTCTTTAGACTTTCTATCATTAGTTGCTATTTTAAAATCAATGTTATTTTCTACATCATCATTAGCATCTAATAACTCAAGTTTAATATTTTGTGACGCCAATATTTCTAAATTGTCAGTTAAGGATGTGTTTTTACTAAGCTCTAGGCCCATCGTAATGTTTAACATTTTATATGCGATATCTCTTAAACGAATTGCATTATTAAGGTTGTTTTCAAGCTGTAATAATGTAATTTGCAATTGTTCTACATTTTCTTCTTCAGTTAAACCGTTTTCGTAGATTTTTAGAGTTTCATTTAGATTCTTTTCCAAAACGATCTTGTTATTTTCCGTTATTTTTATACTTTCTTCTGACAGTAAAACATTACCATATGCATTTATAACCGATTTTCTTATTTCTAAATCTGTTTTTTCTTTAGCATTTTTTGAAATTTCTAGAAAGACTTTGGCCGATTGCAATCCAACCAGATAAGAGCCATCAAAAATTAGCTGATCCAATTTTGCTGTGGCATTGATATTTTGTTTCGTCCCAAAAGTAACTTCAGCAAAATCACCCTCAGCTCCACCAAAAAACTCAGCAGGGATCAACGATATTTGCTGCTTTAAAAAATTTTGGTAGTCAACTTTAGCACTAATTTGTGGTAAACCGATGGTTGTTGTTTCCCATTTTTGTTTCTCTGCAGCCTCAATATCTAATTGAGCATTTTTAGCTGTTCTGTTATTTTTTAAAGCATACTCAATAGCCTCATTTAATGAAAAGCTAGAAATATTTTCCTGTGAAAAGCTATTGAAACATGACAATAGCATTATTATCATAATGAGTAGTTGTTTCATTATTATGATTTATTATTATTAATAAAATTGTTCAATATCTTTAAACCTTTTTCCGTTACAATTGCTCTTAAATGGTATTCTAGATAACTTTCCATTAAGTATTCTACAGTAAAAAGCTTATTTGGAAAAATGCTACGATCTTTAATGCCCATCATACCATTAAAATACATGCGAGAAATAAAATCAACATCAATGTCGGCTCTAAAAAGTTTTGTATCCATGCCTTTTGCTAAACTTTCCTTTACAGATTCATGCATCACCTCAAATTGTTTATATTTTAATTGGTCAAAAATTGCCGGATAATATTTTTTTAATTGATATTGAGGTGAAGTCTTCTCGTTTTTTAAATGATTCATTACTAACATCTTAATATCATATAATTCTTCTATTGGGTTCTCAGAGTTTTCGTAAACATGATCAATGTCTTCACAAATAATATTGAAAAGATTAAAAGTTACCTCTTCAACTAGTTTTGTTTTGTTCTTAAAGTGTACATAAATGGTTTTTTTTGAAATTCCCATTTCATTGGCAATATCATCCATTGTAACGCTCTTAAAACCTAAGGTTAAAAAAAGCTCAGTTGCTTTAATAATTATTTTTTCTTTCATATTGAGGGTGCGAAGATACAACGGAAACTTTAAAAACAAAAAAAGTTTCCAAAGTTTTGCATAATTTTAACACTATGTTAATTATTCTATAGAAAGAGATATGGCATAATCGTTAAAAGAGTATTTTTACAAAAATTTATGATTTGAACATTGAAGCATACAAAGAGGTTTTTTTAGCACACCTTTCAACGAAAATAAAAGTGAAAGAACCCAAAAATTTATATGAACCTATTCTTTATATTTTGAATCTGGGAGGTAAGCGTATAAGACCGGTTTTAACGTTAATGAGCTGTGATCTTTTTGGAGGAAATTATAAGGATGCACTAGATGCGTCCTTGGCTATAGAAATGTTTCATAATTTTTCTCTGGTACATGATGATATTATGGATCATGCCCCGCTTAGAAGAGGTAAGTCAACTGTACATGAAAAATGGGATTTAAATACGGGAATTCTTTCAGGTGATGCCATGTTAGTATTGGCAAATCAATTGTTTGAATCATATGAAGCCAAGACCTATAAAAGGTTAATGAAATTGTTTAATGAAACTGCTCTGATGGTATGTGAAGGGCAACAGTTAGATATTGATTTTGAAACAAAGAATGATGTTTCATTAGATGATTATATAAAAATGACATCATATAAAACGGCGGTATTAGTCGCCGCCTCGTTAAAAATGGGTGCAATAATTGCCGGGGCCCTAGAGGATGATGCCCAAAAAATATACAAATACGGCTTAAATTTAGGAGTGGCTTTTCAGCTTCAAGATGATTATTTAGATGTATTTGCAGAAGAGGATTTTGGTAAACAAAAAGCAGGTGATATTATTGAAAACAAAAAAACTTGGATGTATTTAAAAGCATTATCCATTTCTGATAGTAAAGACAAAACCAGCTTATTATCATTATACAAGAATAAAAGTGAAAACAAAGTGATGAAAGTTATAGGTCTGTTTGAAAAGTATAATATCCCACAATTAGTAAAAATAGAGATAGATAATTATACAAATAAATCATTTAAAAATGCTAATGACTTATCTATAAATGAAAATGGTAAGAAAATGTTACTTGATTTCGGCTTTAATTTAATGAATAGAAAAATATGACGCAATTTTTAAAATAAAAACATTGTACATAATATAAATAATTGGTAATATTGCACTCCAAAATTTAAGGGACCCATAGCTCAGTTGGTTAGAGCACCTGACTCATAATCAGGGGGTCGAAGGTTCGAGCCCTTCTGGGTCCACAAAATTGCTATTATTAATTATTTTATGTTAAATGTCCTTTCACTACACTAAAAATGGTGTTTTTACGTTTTTGCTAAAAAAGAATTTATATATTTGCAATTAATTGGCTATTGAAACGTTAGCTATTTTGTAAAAGGGGAAAGTTTTATGTTAAAAAGATACATTTCATTAATACTATTTGTTTCATTCTTTCTAGTAGCGAATGATGCTATGGCGCAGCCACCGTGCCCTGATGGCTCACCTCAACCTTGTAATGGGCCGCCAAAACCTCCGGGGACACCTATTGATGGTGGTATTGCTATTTTATTGGCTGCAGGAGCAGCTTACGGGATAAAGAAATTACGGGAATAATTCTTTACTTTACCATAAGTCTTGCAACATATTTTCCGATAACATCAAATTCCAAATTTATTGAATCTCCAATTTTTAGTTTGTTAAAATTTGTATGCTCAAAAGTATAAGGAATTATTGCTACGCCAAAAGTATTTGAGTGAGAATCTATAACCGTAAGACTTACTCCGTTAACAGTTATTGATCCCTTTTCTATCGTAATGTTATTGTTGATAGGGCTATACTCAAAAGTAAAAATCCAACTTCCGTTTGTCTCTTTTTTGTCAATGCATTTCCCAGTTTGGTCTACGTGACCTTGAACAATATGACCGTCTAAACGATCTCCTAATTTCATGGCTCGCTCTAAGTTAATACCATCATTTACACCAAGAGATCTAAAAGCCGTTTTGTCTAAAGTTTCTTCAATAGCCGTTACAGTATATAAATTATTTTTATTATCAATGTGATTGACAGTTAAACAAACACCGTTATGCGCAATGCTTTGATCTATTTTTAGTTCATTCGTAAAGTTACTTCTCAACGTTATATTAAGATTGCTACTATCTTTTACTAATGAAACAACCTGGCCTATATCTTCAATAATTCCGGTAAACATAATTTTAATAATTTTTTTGAGATTATAACTTCATAAAAACAAAAGTAAATATATAATGTTACACAAGTTTTTTTTACTTTCGTTCGTTGATAGTAATAACGATTAATTTAACGTTGGTATCTTTCAAAAATAGCAATTATATAATCACTGAATGAAGAAATTTGAAAAAATAAAAGTTGGAATATCTGTAGGCGATATTAATGGGGTTGGACTAGAGATTATTTTAAAAACATTCGAAGATAATAGGATGCTCGATTTTTGTGTACCTATAATTTTTTGTTCAAGCAAAGTAGTTTCGTTTCATAATAAAGTCTTGAATTTGAATATTCAAATCAATAGTGTAAACAGTATTGATAAAGTTGTGCCAACTAAAATTAATGTAGTTAATATTTGGGATGAACCTGTTGATATTGAGCTAGGAAAGGAGACGGAAAATGGAGGAAAGTATGCTTTTTTATCATTACAAGCGGCTACAAAAGCTTTACAAAATAAAGAAATAGATGTATTAGTAACTGCTCCAATAAATAAGCATAATATTCAATCGAAAGAATTTGACTTTAAAGGACATACAGAATATTTAGAATCACATTTTGAGGGAGATAGTCTAATGATATTGATGACAGATGAAATACGCATTGGGTTAATAACGGGACATATACCAGTACAGAAAATATCAGAAAATATTACATCCGAGCTAATAAAAAACAAGGTTAATTTAATGTACAGATCATTAATTCAAGATTTTGCAATCACAAAACCCAAAATCGCAATTTTAGGTTTAAACCCTCATTGTGGGGATAATGGGGTTATTGGGATAGAAGATGATGAAATAATAAGACCAATTATTGATGAAATTCAGAATGATGGAAAATTAATTTATGGGCCGTATGCTGCCGATAGTTTTTTTGGTTCAGAATCATATAAAAATTTTGATGCCGTTTTGGCAATGTACCATGATCAAGGTTTGGCACCTTTTAAAACGATGGCTTTTGGAAGAGGAGTAAATTTTACCGCAGGATTGAACATAATCAGGACATCACCTGACCATGGAACTGCCTTTGATATTGCTGGTAAAAACCAAGCTAATTTTAGTTCTTTTAAAGAAGCGCTATTTGCAGCAATAAAAATATATAAGTCAAGAAAAAGTTATATAACCATGTCTGAAAATAGATTAGAATCAAAAATGAAGTAAAAACATATTTTTTTAGTTGATTTTATAATAATTTATTATCTTTGCGCGCTCAAATTGATGTTGAGAGAAAATGGAAAAAATGTTTATTATTCCTTTTGTAGGGTTAAAAGAGGGTAAACACCGATTTGATTTTGTTGTAAATAACAAGTTCTTTGAATTTTATAAATATGACGAAATTTTAGATGCCAATATTAATGTGGGCCTGGATTTTGTCAAAAAAAGTACTTTAATTGAGTTGCATTTTAGCTCTAAAGGAGATATTAAAGTTGCTTGTGATGTTACAAATGAACATTATAAAGAAGCTATTGATACTAACTTAGATTTAGTTATTAAATTTGGGAATGAGTTTAATAACGAGAATGAGGAAATTTTAATTATTCCACATTCTGAATTTCAACTTGATGTGTCACAGTTTATATACGAAATGATAGTATTAGCGGTGCCACGAAAAAAAGTACACCCAGGTGTTGCAGATGGAACATTAAAATCTGAAATACTAGACAAATTAAAAGAATTACAACCCAAAGAAAATACAATTAATCAGGACACTGATCCTAGATGGTCTAAATTAAAAGACCTATTAACAGATAAAAAAGAATAAAGATGGCACATCCTAAAAGAAAAATATCGAAGCAAAGAAGAGATAAGAGAAGAACTCATTACAAAGCTACAGTTCCTCAAATAGCTGTTGATTCTACCACAGGAGAAGCACATTTATATCATAGAGCACATTGGCATGAAGGTAAATTATATTATCGTGGTCAAATAGTGATTGATGGTGGTGAAAGTGTGGCTTAAAATAATTAGATAAAAATCGTAAAAACCCTCATTTTTGAGGGTTTTTTTTATGTTTTTGATTAAAAACAGTCAAAAACAATACTTTTTTGACTAATAACCAAAATAAATTTCATTACTTTGAGCGCAGTTTTGTAAAGAAATTGTCTATAATAAGATATCTATTATGAGTAAAATTACTGCAGCAATTACAGCCGTAGGAAAATATGTTCCAGAATATATTTTAACAAACGAAATATTAGAAACCCTAGTCGATACTAACGATGCTTGGATTACTTCACGAACAGGAATTAAAGAGCGTAGGATTCTAAAAGAAGAAGGAAAAGGATCATCTTTTATGGCAATTAAAGCAGCAGAAGATCTATTATCAAAATCAAATCTTGATCCAAAAGAAATAGAACTTGTTATCGTAGCAACGGCAACGCCTGACATGCAGGCCGCATCTACCGCAGCTTTTGTTGCTGCACGAATAGGAGCAACAGAAGCATTTTCATTTGATATTGATGCTGCTTGTTCGAGTTTTTTATTTGGGATTTCAATTGCATCAGGTTTTATAGAGTCTGGTAAATATAATAAGATCCTGTTGATTGGAGCAGATAAGAACTCATCAATGATTGATTATAGTAATCGAGCGACATGTATTATTTTTGGAGACGGTGCGGGTGCAGTTATGTTTGAAGGAAATACAGAGGGTTTAGGTGTTCAAGATGAATATTTAAGAACAAATGGAGAAGGAAGAGAATTCTTACAAGTTAAAAAAGGAGGGTCGGCTTACCCGTTTAAAAAAGGAGACGTTTTTGGTGATTCCGAATGTTTTGTTCATCAAGAAGGTAGAACTGTATTTAAAAATGCTGTGTTTAATATGGCTGATGTTACCGAAAAAATACTTGACAGAAATAAGTTAAAAATAAATGATGTTTCATGGCTTGCAGCACATCAGGCCAATAAAAGAATTATTGATGCTACAGCCGATAGATTAGGGCTGGACGAATCTAAAGTATTAATGAATATTCATAGATATGGTAATACCACATCTGCTACTTTGCCATTATTACTTGCGGATTACGAATCTCAAATAAAAAAAGGAGATAATATAATTTTTGCTGCATTTGGTGGTGGTTTCTCATGGGGAGCCATTTACTTAAAATGGGCATATAACTCTTAAGAATTAACTAAACTAAATAATATGGATTTAAAAGATATTCAGAATCTAATAAAATTTGTAGCTAAATCAGGAGCTAGCGAAGTAAAATTAGAAATGAACGATGTTAAAGTAACCATTAAGACGGGTCCAGGAAATACTGAAACAACTATAGTACACCAGGCACCAATAGCTCAAGTTCCAGCTGTTGCGCCTACTACTACCGAAGCGGCTGCAGTTGCTTCATTACCTGCTGAAGCAGCAAAAGATGATGACTCAAAATATATTGTCATTAAATCTCCAATTATAGGTACGATGTACAGAAAATCAGCTCCAGACAAACCTTTGTTTGTTGAAGTAGGAAGTGTAATTAATGTAGGTGATACCGTTTGTATTATTGAGGCTATGAAGCTATTTAATGAGATTGAATCTGAAGTAGCAGGAAAAATAGTGAAAATTTTAGTCGATGATGCATCTCCAGTGGAGTTCGATCAACCATTATTTTTAGTAGATCCGTCGTAATATAAAATCACAAGTTTCGATTTCCAAATTCCATTAAAGAGTCATTTGGAATTTGTTTTTTGAATATTGAAAATTTGAAGAGATTATGTTTAAAAAGATATTAATTGCCAATAGAGGGGAGATTGCACTTCGTGTAATAAGAACATGTAAAGAAATGAGTATAAAAACAGTAGCTGTTTATTCTACTGCAGATCAGGAAAGTTTACACGTGAAGTTTGCAGATGAAGCCGTATGTATTGGGCCACCGCCAAGTAGCGAGTCATACTTGAAGATTTCAAATATAATTGCTGCTGCAGAAATTACAAACGCAGATGCAATACATCCTGGTTATGGTTTCTTATCAGAGAATGCTAAATTTTCTAAAATCTGTGATGAGCATGGTATTAAGTTTATAGGTGCTTCCGCGGAAATGATCGCGAAAATGGGTGATAAGGCAAGTGCAAAAAAAACCATGAAAGCCGCAGGTGTACCTTGTGTGCCAGGAAGTGATGGTATTATTAAAGATTTTAAAGATTGTGAAAAGATTGCCAAAGCTACAGGCTATCCGGTTATGCTCAAGGCAACAGCAGGAGGCGGCGGCAAAGGTATGCGTGGTGTATGGAACCCTGAAGATTTAAAAGAAGCTTGGGATTCTGCAAGACAAGAATCAAAAGCTGCTTTTGGTAATGACGATATGTATATGGAAAAACTCATTGAAGAACCAAGGCATATCGAAATTCAAATAGTAGGTGATTCTACGGGAAGAGCATGTCATTTGTCAGAAAGAGATTGTTCTATTCAACGACGTCATCAAAAACTAACCGAAGAAGTCCCTTCGCCATTTATGACAAGCGCACTCCGTAAAAAAATGGGTGAAGCTGCTGTATTGGCATCCGAGTATATTAAATATGAAGGTGCAGGAACAGTTGAATTTTTAGTAGACAAGCATCGCAATTTTTATTTTATGGAAATGAATACGCGTATTCAAGTTGAGCATCCAATTACAGAACAGGTAATTGATTTTGACTTGATTCGTGAGCAGATTTTAGTTGCAGCCGGTGTGCCGATTTCGGGTAAAAATTACACTCCAAATCTACACTCAATTGAATGCCGTATCAATGCCGAAGATCCATATAATGATTTTCGTCCATCTCCAGGTATAATTACAACCTTGCATGCTCCCGGAGGTCATGGAGTTCGTTTAGATACACATGTTTATGCAGGATATATGATTCCGCCGAATTATGATTCAATGATTGCTAAATTAATTACAACGGCTCAAACAAGAGAAGAAGCAATTAATAAAATGAAACGAGCATTAGATGAATTTGTCATAGAAGGTATAAAAACCACCATACCATTTCATAGACAATTAATGGATCATCCTGATTATTTGGCAGGTAATTATACCACTAAATTTATGGAAGATTTTGAAATGCAACCCGAAGAGTAAAATTTCAAATTATAATAAGATTTAAAGGATATGATTTTTCATATCCTTTATTTTTTTACTTTTATTGAAAATTTGAAACTTATGAAGGAAAAAGACTTACATATTGATGGTATAGATAAAATTATTCTAAAAAATTTAATGAATGATGCCAGAGCTCCAATTCTGGCTATTGCTCGTGAAGTCGGTATTTCTGGAGCAGCAATTCATCAGAGGCTTAGAAAATTGGAAAAATCTGGTTTATTAAAAGGTTCAAAATTTATTATTAATGCCAAAGTACTTGGATTTAAAACAGTAGCCTTTGTTGGAATTTTTTTAGATGCAGCAAGCACTTATAAAGAGGCGATAAAACGGTTAAAAGAAATCGATGAAGTTATTGAAAGTCACTATACAACAGGAAATTATGCGATTTTTGTAAAAGTATTATGCAGAGATAATGAGCATCTTATGGAAGTTTTGAACAAACAAATTCAGTTAATTAAAGGTGTTGCAAGAACCGAAACATTTATATCGTTAGATCAACAGATTGACAGACAAATGAAAATATAATATAATTTTATTCGAGTTTAAACGGGACCTTGTTAACTGTAATCTAAACCTAGTCTCTACCTCCTAAAATCTGTAAACCCCAATAAAGTAGCATGGCTAAGGAACCTAGTGCTGCAACTAAATATGTTCGTGCAGCCCATTTTAAAGCATCTTGAGATCCACTAAATTCTTCTTGACTAACCATATTCTTATTTTTTAACCAAGCTAAGGCTCTATTACTAGCATCATATTCTACCGGTAAAGTAATGAAGCTGAACAATGTACCTAAAGCCATAAATCCTAAACCGGCTAGAGCTATATAAAAACCAATTCCCGAATTACCAGAAGCAGCACCAAAAATAATTCCTCCAATCACCATATATTGAGAGAATTTAGAAGTAATGCTCACTGCCGGAACTAGTTTAGATCTCATCGTCAACCATTCATAAGCATTAGCATGTTGGACTGCGTGACCAACTTCATGTGCCGCTACCGCAGCGGCAGCAGCATTTCGTTGATTATAAACACCTTCACTAAGGTTAACAGTTTTATTTTTTGGATTATAATGATCAGTTAGCATTCCAGAAGTTGAAATTACTTTAACGTTGGTAATTCCATGGTCGGCTAACATTTTTTCTGCAATTTCCGCACCACTCATTCCGTTTCTTAATTCAACTTTAGAATAGTGCTTGAATTTATTTTTTAATTTGTTACTTATCAACCAGCTTAGTAGAGAAATTACCCCAATAAGTATATAAAATCCAATCATAATTTAAATGTGTTAATTTTTAATATAATAATCTTGTAAATTTACTGCATAAACTATTCCAAATAAAAAATAAATATTATTTATTTGTTAAAGCGTATTTCGCTAATTTTAAATATTTGATTATCAAATTTTTATAATAATATTATCGATAATGACAAGATGACAAAAATTCCTGAAATATTATTGATCTATACTGGCGGAACCATTGGTATGATTAAGGACTATGATACGAATGCTTTAAAAGCTTTTGATTTTAATCATTTATATGATAAAATTCCTGAGTTGAATCAGTTGAAGTGTAATATAGAATCTATATCATTTGAGCGGCCAATAGACTCTTCAAATATGAATACCAATTATTGGGTTGATATAGTAGAGATCATTCAGCAAAATTACGACTCTAAAGATGGATTTGTAGTGTTAACAGGCTCAGATACAATGTCATACACTTCGTCAGCGATCAGTTTTATGATTGAAAACTTAGCTAAGCCAATTATATTTACCGGATCTCAATTGCCAATTGGAGATTTACGTACAGATGCAAAAGAGAATTTAATAACAGCGGTACAAATAGCTGCTTCTATTGATGAAAAAACTAAAGAGTCGAATATAAAAGAAGTAGGTTTATATTTTGAATATAAATTATATCGTGCAAATCGAACTACTAAAATAAATGCTGAACAATTTGAAGCTTTTACTTCACCAAATTACCCACCACTTGCAGAAAGCGGAGTGCATTTAAAATTTAATAAAAGCTTAACTCAGCATATTTCAGGTGATGGTAAACTTACATTCCGTAAAAAATTAGAAGATGCTATTGTTATTTTAAAACTTTTTCCAGGAATTACTAAAACTACGGTAGAAAGTATATTGAATATACCTAATATTAAAGGGGTGATTTTAGAAACTTATGGTTCTGGAAACGCTCCTACCGAAAAATGGTTTATTGACTTATTGAAAGCTGCTTTAAATAAAGGAATACATATTGTAGATGTGACTCAATGTGTAGGAGGGAGTGTTATTTTAGGTCATTATGAGACAAGTATCCAGTTAGAAAAAATAGGATTAATAAGTGGTAATGACATAACCACTGAATCTGCTGTAGCAAAGTTAATGTATTTACTCGGTGAAAAAATACCTAAAGAAAATTTTAAAACAATTTTTGAGACCTCTTTACGTGGAGAGATGAATTAGTTTTTTTGATTTTTTTTTTATTAAATAAATTTTTTTTTGTTACTTGGCTGTCTTAAAAAGTTTAAAACTGATTTAGAGAGGTGGCCGAGTGGTTTAAGGCGCACGCTTGGAAAGCGTGTTTATAAGAAATTGTAACAAGGGTTCGAATCCCTTTCTCTCTGCACTAAGGTCATTTTTAATAAAAAATTTATATCTTTAACGCATTAACTAAAATAATTAATTAAGATTCACACAATGAAAAAAGCATTTACTATCCTTTCAATGACAGGATTATTAGTTTTAAGTTCAGTACAAAACACCTTTGCAGCAATTGTAACTGTAGTTCAATCTGAAGAAGCAGCAGTAGTAGAAAAAACATTTCACCAAGAATTAAAACAACGTTTTATAGAAGGTGGTCCATTTTTTATGGGTATTGTATTAGTATGTTTAATTTTAGGTTTAGCTATTGCTATTGAAAGAATTATTTATTTAAACATGGCAACTACAAATACAAATAAGCTGGTTGCTAGTGTTGATGAAGCCTTATCTTCTGGTGGTGTTGAAGCAGCAAAAGAAGTTTGTAGAAATACAAAAGGGCCGGTAGCTTCAATATTCTATCAAGGTTTAGATAGAATGGATGAAGGAGTAGAACAGGCAGAAAAAGCTGTTGTTAGTTATGGTGGAGTGCAAATGGGCTTACTAGAAAAAAACATATCGTGGTTATCATTATTTATTGCTTTGGCACCAATGCTTGGTTTCATGGGAACAGTAATTGGTATGATTGGAGCCTTTGATGCGATTGCAGCAGCTGGAGATATTTCTCCATCGATTGTTGCGGGAGGTATTAAAGTGGCCTTATTAACAACTGTATTCGGATTGGTTGTAGCAATTATCCTACAAATATTTTACAATTATATTATCTCTAAAGTAGATAGTATTGTAAATGGTATGGAAGACGCTTCAATTTCACTTGTTGACCTTTTGGTTAGACATAAAAAATAAGTTAACTATGGACAATAATAAATTATCTAAAATACTAACTATAGTAGCAGGAGCTATCAGTCTTATTGGTGTATTCTTTATGGTAAGAATAATTATGGTAGGCGATGATGCTTTAAAATCTGATCCTGCTGCACAAGGTAGTATAATATCACCTTTTGTGACTTTTGCACTTATAGTATTGATTTCAGTTGCGGTTGTTGCAGTTGTTTTATCGTTATTAAATTTAGTGAAAAACCCTCAAAATTTAAAGAAAAGTTTAATGGGAATTGGAGTGTTAGGGGTAGTGCTTTTACTCGCCTATTTTACCGCTTCTGATGCGGCTGTTCTTGATTCTTTTGGAGACGTAGTAAAAGATGGTGAAGCTGGAAATGTTTCTAAATGGGTAAGTGCTTTAATTAACTTTACAGGAATATTAGGTGCTGTCGGTTTAGGAATTATAGGTTTTGGAATTGTGAAGAATGTAATAAAATAATAGATCATGGCTAGAAGAGACACCCCAGAAATTAATGCAGGCTCGATGGCCGATATTGCTTTCTTATTATTAATATTCTTTTTAGTAACTACTACTATGGATGTTGATACTGGTATTTCACGTAAATTACCAGAAAAGCAACCAGAGGATATGGTACCACCAATATTAAAGGAAAAAAATGTTTTCGAAGTTAATATAAACAGACGGAACGAAATTTTGGTGGAAGGAGATCAATATATGAAAGTTGATGAATTACGTGAAGCCACAATTAAGTTTATTGATAACGGAGGAGGTACTGCAGAAGCATTGGCTAAAGAAGACCTTACTGTTTGCTCGTGGTGTGAAGGAGAAAAAGATCCGGCATCATCAGATCATCCAAAAAAAGCGATTATTTCATTACAAAGTGATAGAGGAACTTCGTATGCTACATATATATCTGTTCAAAATGAATTAGTTGCGGCATATTCTTTTTTAAGAAATAGATATTCCAACGCTAAGTTTGGTAAGGATTTTGACAGACTTAGTAGTGAGCAACAAAAGGAAATTAAAACAGATATTTATCCTCAAATCATTTCTGAAGCAGAACCAACAAAATAACAATCGATTATGTCTAAATTTCAAAAAAAGAAAAAAGGAACACCAGGTATTTCGACAGCATCTCTACCAGATATTGTTTTCATGTTATTGTTCTTTTTTATGGTTACAACTGTAATGCGTGAAACTACTCTAAAGATTCAACAGCCAAAATTACCTCAAGCAACTGAAGTAAAAAAGTTGGAAAAGAAAAGTTTGGTTAGCTATATCTACGTAGGTAAATCTAAAGATGGTACACCTGGAGATAAGATTCAGTTAAATGATAGAATTTCAAATGTTGGTGATGTAAAGAGTTTTATTTTTGGAGAGAGAGCAAAACATAAAGAAGAAGATATTCCGTTTTTAACAACATCTATTAAAGCAGATATGGAAGCGAATGTTGGTACTATTACAGATATTAAGATAGAATTGAGAGATATTAATGCTTTAAAACTAAATTATTCGACCCGTAAGGGAAGTGCTTTAGATAATATGAAGAACTAGAATTAATAATTAATTATATAAAAAGGCAATCATTTGATTGTCTTTTTTTTGTTTTAAAAGGTATCTTTGTTAAAGACATGAAAAGATTAAGATTCATATTTCTACTAATAACTACAGTTTGTTTTGCGCAAACAAAAGATTCAATAAGTGATAAATATTTAGAAGATCAACTTTATGTTGGTATAACCTACAATACATTAAATAGTTTACCTAGAGGTGAAGGAATTCAGCAAAATGGTTTTTCAAATGGAATATTTTTGGGCTTTATTAAAGATTTACCAATAAATGAGCAACGAAATTTTGGCTTTGGTTTGGGTATAGGATATGGAAGAAATACATATTTTCAAAATATTCTAATTACTGAAGAAAATAATACTACGGTATTTGATGTTGTATCTAATTTTAAAAGAAATAAATTCTCTTTACATACTCTTGAATTGCCAATAGAAGTCAGATTAAGAACATCTACAATAGATAAATACAAATTCTGGAGAATTTATACGGGACTAAAATTAGCCTATGTCTTTGCTTCTAATGCGAAATTAATAAAAGACGGTATGACAACAAAAGTTAAAGGAATTTCTGAGGTTGAAAAATTGCAGTACGGCATAACACTTGGTGCCGGTTATGGTACATGGAATTTAAATATTTATTACGGTCTATCCAATATTTTTTCTGGAGCTCAATTAAAAGATACGAACGCTTCTATTAAACCAAGAGATCTAAGAATAGGACTCATTTTTTACATATTATGACTTAAATAACTGTAAACTGCTAATTGAGAAATAAATCCAATCAAAAAACCAAAATATATCTCATTATTATTATGCGCTTCAAGTTTTAAACGTGCAATAGAAATAATACCGAAAAGAAAAAATAAAAAGACAAGCAGTACCAATAAGTTGAGTTTATATTCAAAACTCAATACACATATAAAGCCAATTAGACCTGAAATACTAAGTGCATGTAAACTTGTTTTCAATTTAGCGAAGAAACCAATATAGACTAGTAAGAGCGCTAAAGCACAGCCAAAAAAAGAATAGGCAAGTAGTTTAACTATCTCTGCGGCTAAAAGAGTTTTACCCAGAAGTATAAATAACACAAACATAAATAATATAGGGAATTTACGTTCGTCAATCGTATGTAGGTGAAAATTAGCAATCATTTTGAATCTTTTGAGAAATAAAACCAGAAGTATGGGTGCCACATATGTACTTAAAAACACCATTGTTAGTATGCTATATTCCGATTGTTTTGTGATGTGACTAGGTAATATTATAAAATATAATAATGTCGCAATTATTGAAAAAATAACAGGATGAAATATGTAGGAAACAACTTTGTAGAATAGCATTATTATATTTCTTTACGCAATCTTGCAACAGGGATATCAAGCTGTTCTCTATATTTAGCTACCGTTCTACGTGCAATTAAATATCCTTTTTCTTTTAAGATAACAGAAAGTTTGTCATCAGTTAATGGCTTCTTTTTATTTTCTTCTTCAATTACAGTTTGAAGGATTTTCTTTATTTCTCTGGTAGAAACATCTTCGCCTTGATCATTTTTCATCGATTCAGAAAAGAATTCTTTGATTAATTTAGTACCATAAGGCGTATCTACATACTTACTATTTGCCACTCTGGACACGGTAGAAACATCCATATTAATTTTATCAGCAATATCCTTTAAAATCATGGGCTTAAGTTTGCGCTCATCTCCTGTTAAAAAATACTCTGATTGCCTGTGCATAATTGCGTTCATTGTTAATAACAAGGTTTGCTGACGTTGCTTTATAGCATCAATAAACCATTTTGCCGCATCTAATTTTTGCTTGATAAAAAGTACGGCGTCCTTTTGAGATTTTGACTTATCTTTAGACTCTTTATAACCTTTAAGCATATTATTATACTCAGAAGAAATATGTAATTCGGGAGCATTCCTTGAATTTAAAGTTAATTCTAGATTACCCTCAACGATTCTAATAGAAAAATCAGGAACAATTTGTTCAACAATCTTATTACTTCCTGCATAAGAACCTCCTGGTTTTGGATTTAACTTTTCAATTTCATGAATTGCTTCTTTTAATTGATCTTCAGTAACATCAAACTTTTGAAGTAATTTCTTATAATGTTTTTTTACAAAATGATCAAAAGCATTTTCCAAAATGGCAATTGCTAAGTTTCTTTGTTTTTGCTCCTCTTTTCTTTTAAGTTGTATCAATAAACATTCTTCTAAATTCCTGGCACCAACACCCGCAGGATCTAATTGATGAACAAATTGTAACATACTTGATACTTCTTCCTCATCTGTATAAATATTTGCCGTAAACGCTAGATCATCAACTATATCTTCAATTGATCTTCTTATATAACCACTTTCATCAATACTGCCAACCAAAAATTCGGCAATTTGTCGTTCATGCTCTGTAAGAATTAGCGTATCCAGTTGAGTTTTTAAATGCTGATTGAAAGAGGTGCCTGAAGCATAAGGAATATGCTTGTCTTCATCGCTATCACTATAATTATTCGTCTGTAATTTATAACTAGGCGTTTCATCATCACTTAAATAATCATCAATATTAATATCTGTCTCAATGGTTTCATTGCCATCATCATCGTATTCATCATCTTGCTTATTATCAAATTCGTCTGTAGTTTCTTTGCCCGATTCTAAAGCTGGATTTTCTTCAATTTCTTGTTTTAATTTTTCTTCAAAAGCCTGAGTTGGCAACTGAATTAACTTCATCAACTGGATTTGTTGTGGAGATAACTTTTGTAATAATTTATAATGAAGACTCTGTTTTAACATGAAATAAATTAAATCTGATTTTAATAAAAATACAAAAAAGAACTGATTTGAATCGCTTGTGTCGAATATGATTCATACTAATTTAAAACTCTGCGCTTTGCGGTGTTCTAGGAAACGGAACTACATCTCTGATATTGCCCATGCCAGTTGAGAATTGTACCAGACGTTCAAAGCCAAGTCCAAACCCTGAATGAACCGCTGTTCCAAATTTACGCAAATCTAAATACCACCATAATTCTTCTTCATCTATGTTTAATGCCTTTATTTTATCTTTTAAGACATCTAAACGCTCTTCACGCTGAGAACCTCCAGCAATCTCACCAATTCCCGGAAATAACACGTCCATAGCTCTTACAGTTTTGCCATCTTCATTTAATCGCATGTAGAATGCTTTTATGTTTGCTGGATAATCAAACAATATTACAGGGCATTTAAAATGTTTTTCTACTAAAAAGCGCTCATGTTCACTCTGTAAATCAGCTCCCCATTCATTGATAGGAAACTTAAATTTTTTCTTTTTATTTGGTTTTGAATTACGTAGAATATCAATAGCCTCGGTATAACTTACTCTTTTAAAATTATTTTCTACAACAAAATTTAACTTTTCCAAAAGTGTCATTTTACTACGTTCTAGCATTGGTTTAGTTTTTTCCTCTTGATTAAAACGTTGATCTAAAAATGCAATATCTTCTTTGCATTTTACTAGTACATCCTTAATAACTGATTTTATAAAATCTTCAGCTAAATCCATATTGCCTTCAAGATCCATAAAAGCAACTTCGGGTTCAATCATCCAGAATTCTGCTAAGTGTCTGGTTGTATTTGAATTTTCCGCTCTAAATGTTGGGCCAAAAGTATAAACCTTTCCTAAAGCCATCGCATATGTTTCTGCTTCAAGTTGACCGGAAACAGTTAAGTTAGTTTCTTTACCGAAAAAATCCTGACTATAATCAATGTCACCGTTTTCATCCTTTGGTGGATTTTCAACATCCATTGTTGTTACACGAAACATTTCTCCAGCACCTTCGGCATCAGAACCTGTAATTATTGGAGCATGGAAATTATAAAATCCATTTTCCGTAAAGTATTTATGCACAGCAAATGATAAGGCCGAACGCACACGCATAACAGCACTAAATGTATTGGTACGAACTCTTAAATGAGCATTTTCACGAAGAAATTCAAAACTGTGTTTTTTAGGTTGTATTGGAAATTCTTCTGGGTTTGAATCACCCAAAATTTCGATTGTTGAAACTTGAATTTCTACAGATTGACCTTGACCTTGACTTTCAACTACAGTTCCGTGAATTGAAACTGCAGCCCCTGTAGTTATACGTTTTAGAAGAGATTCATCTGTATTTTCAAAGTCAACAACACATTGAATATTATTAATAGTGGAACCATCATTTAAAGCAATAAAACGATTTGCTCTAAAGGTGCGTACCCAACCTTTAACTTTTACTTTATGCGAAAATTGATTAGACTGTAATAGTTCAGCTACATTCTGTTGCATTTATTCAAATTTTTATTGAAGTGCAAAGATAGTATTTGTAGTATGAATTACGAATTTTAGAAAGTAGAATTTATTTTAATAAATTCATCAAATATTGTCCATAACCACTTTTTAATAATGGTTTCGCAATTTCTTCTAATTGTTGGGCAGAAATAAAACCTTTGATGTACGCAATTTCCTCAATACACCCAATTTTTAAGCCTTGACGATCTTCAATTACTTGCACAAATTGTTGTGCTTGAATTAAAGATTCAAATGTGCCGGTATCTAACCATGCAGTACCTCTGTTTAAGATACTTACATTTAAATTACCTTGTTCAAGATAGACTTGATTGATATCGGTAATTTCATATTCACCACGAGAAGATGGTTTTAAATTTTTTGCAATTTCAACGACTGTATTATCATAAAAATAGATCCCTGGAACTGCATAATTTGATTTCGGGTTTTTAGGTTTTTCTTTGATAGAAATAGCCTTATTATTTTTATCGAATTCGACAACACCATATCGTTCTGGGTCATTTACATGATAGGCAAATACGGTTCCGCCTTCGCTTTTTGAAGCGTCGATTAATGCTTGATGCATTCCTGTACCATAAAAAATATTATCACCTAAAACTAAGGCAACACTATCGTTACCGATAAATTCTTCTCCAATTACAAAAGCTTGTGCTAATCCATTTGGAATCTCTTGAACAGCATACTGAAAATTACACCCGATTTGCTTACCATCACCTAATAGGCGTTCAAATAAAGGCAAATCATGTGGAGTGGATATTATCAAAATATCCCTTATACCAGCCAACATTAGAGTTGATAGTGGATAGTAAATCATTGGCTTATCATAAATAGGCATTAATTGCTTACTTACAGCAAGTGTCAAAGGATGTAGTCGTGTGCCGCTTCCACCAGCTAAAATTATTCCTTTCATATTCTACTTATTTTCTGCTAATTCTTGATCTTTCATTTCTTGGTTTAATTCTTCCTCTTCCTTAGGTAGAATTTTCATTGCGGGTTCTTTAAATACTTTCTTATTGGCAATACTCTGTTCTAAAGAAAGTAATAAAGACGGTAACAATAATAAATTGGATACCATTGCAAATAATAAGGTAACCGATACCAATCCACCAAGAGCAATTGTACCGCCAAAACTAGAAACTATAAATACCAAAAACCCAAAAAACAGAACTATAGAAGTATAAAACATACTCACACCGGTTTCCCGTAATGCACTATATACAGATTTTTTTACTTTCCAATTATTAGCTTGTAATTCTTGTCGATATTTTGCTAAAAAATGAATAGTGTCATCAACTGAAATACCAAATGCAATACTAAATACCAGAATAGTTGATGGTTTTATGGCAACCCCTAAAAAACCCATTAAACCTGCCGTTAACAGCAGAGGGAGAATATTTGGAATTAGTGAAATGATAATCATTTTATAAGATCTAAACATCCAGGCCATAAAAAGAGAAATCAATAAAATAGCAAGAGATAGCGAAACAACCAGATTTTTAATTAAGTAGTTGGTGCCTTTTAAAAACACTAAAGCTTTACCGGTCATTTTAACGTCATAGCGATCTTTAGGAAATTCTTTATCAATTCTGGCTTGTAAACGCTCTTCAATTCGTTCCATTTTTTCGGTACCAATATCTTTCATAAAGGTAGTTATACGAGCATATTGACCTGTTGAATCGACAAAATTTTTGAGTAAATCAGAGTTAGCGTCAGAATTTTTAGTGAATTCTAATATAAAGGCGCGTTCCTGCCCGTTTGGTAATTGATAATATTTAGGATTTCCATTATAATAGGCTTGTTTAGAATATTTTACTAGATTCAATACCGAGACAGAAGGAGATAATTCAGGAATCTCATCAATTATTTCATTAAGCTTATCCATCCGCTTAAGCGTTGCCAATTTCAATACACCTTTTTTACGCTTAGTATCAATAATTATTTCCAGCGGCATGATACCACCAAATTCTTGCTCAAAGAATACAATATCTTTAAAAAAGGGTTCGCCTTTAGGCATATCTTCTATTAAACTACCAGAAACTTTGATCATGTAAACACCAATTATACTTATGATAATTATTGAAACTGTAGATACATATACTGCTATACGTTTATGTCTTACAATATTCTCCATCCAATCGACAATGCCTTCAATCCAACGTTTTTCTAAATGTTTTAAATGTTTAGTTCTGGGCATTGCCAAAAAGCTATATATTATAGGTATAATGAACAGCGAAAGCATAAATATGGCAAGAATATTTATGGAGGCGATAATACCAAACTCATTTAATAATTGACTTTTTGTAAAAATAAAAGTTGCGAACCCCGATGCTGTTGTAACATTAGTCATTAAGGTAGCATTTCCTATTTTAGAAATTACTCGTTGTAAAGATTTAGCTTGATTACCATGACTTTTTACTTCATGCTGATATTTATTAATAAGGAAAATACAGTTGGGTACACCAATTACGATGATCAGTGGCGGGATTAAGGCCATTAAAACAGAAACTTCATATTGGAATAAACCAATAAAACCCAGAGCCCAAACTACACCAATACTAACCACCAACATCGTAATAAATGTGGCTCTGAATGAGCGAAAAAAGAAGAAAAATATAATTGATGTAATTAATAGGGCCAAACCTACAAATAGACCGATTTCATCAACAATATTTTGAGAATTCATAGTTCTGATGTATGGCATTCCCGATATTCTAACATCGATATTATTAGAATCTTCAAA
>Ga0316189_10000486_pt1 | contig 39534 bp, 33 predicted proteins | sample LowCovwburrow_MG_FD_204930 | JGI IMG/M metagenome (GOLD analysis project Ga0316189, IMG submission 204930) | Coastal sediment microbial communities from Maine, United States - Lowes Cove worm burrow | ecosystem: Environmental > Aquatic > Marine > Coastal > Sediment | place: USA: Maine...
TCGCTGACAATTCGACAGCAGCCGGCAAGGCAGAGAACCGTCGCGTTGTACTGACGATTACCGAACGCTAGGGCGGTAACTGCAAAACAAGAGGCGCGCACAGGCTCCGGCCTGTGCGCGTTTTTTTTATTGCGACTGGCCGTTCAGCCAATAGTCGACGCCCTGGGCATCGAGAAATTCGCGCGCGCCTGCGCCCTGCAACATGGCAAGCGTACTGAGCATGCCAGCCTGTGTGCAGGTATCCGCCGCCACGGTGATAGACGCTGGCGCATCCTCTATCGGCCAGCCTGTTGTCGGGTCGAGGATATGGCCGTAACGCACACCGTCTTTCAGCAGAAATCGTCGCGCATCGCCGCTGGTCGCCAAGGCGCCCGCAGATAAGCCGATGATAATCGTGCCGCCCGACTCGCCGGCTCGAGCAGCCTCTATGCCGATACGCCAGCTCTCGCGACGAGCAGGACTGCTTGTGATGGCCAGGTCACCGCCGAAGTTGACCAGGCAACTGCTGGTCGTCAGCTGCCGCGCGATTTCGGCCGCACTGTCGACAGCATATTCCTTGCCGACACCACCAAGATCGATTTCCATTCCTGCGGGCAGGGTCAGCCTGGCGTCGTTCCAGTGAGCCCGATGCCAACCGACATTGCGCAGCACGTCGGCAACCTCCTCTCGCCGCGGGATGGTGTCGCTGCCATCGAAGGACCAGACCTTCCTCAGTACGCCGGACGTGATATCGAAGCGACCCTCGCTCAGGTCGTAGAGCGTCTCTGCAAAGTCGAGAATTCGGGCGGTTTCTTCGTCAATCTCAACCGGGAGGCCATCGGCGATGTTGATCTGATTGACGATATTGCCGCCAAGGTAGCGACTGAATTTGTCCTCGATCCGCCAGGCCTCTGTGGCAACGGCCTCAGCGAGCGCACGCATCTGCTCTCGTTGATCGCACTCAGACAGCACCTCGCACGGACTGCCCATTGCAATGAAGTTCGCCTGCCAGCAGCCTTCGCCGGCACTAATCTGGATTTCCCTCGACGCCATGCCTCTATATCAACACAGTCTTTTGGCGAACCGCAATTGCGACGATGCGGCAAATAGTCGATCATCTGCGTGGGGATAATAATTACAGGGAGTCCGTCTGATGAGCGAAACTCCGCAAGCTGATATGAACCGTGATGAGATGCCGTTTGTCGCACCGTGCAGGCAGCTGTCACCCTGGGCACCCTTTCGCTGGATCCGGCTGGGCGTCGGTGACCTGTTACAGGCTCCACAGCAAAGTCTGCTGTACGGACTTACCGTCGCAGTCATGATCGGCGTTGTGTCCCTGCTTGCCTGGTTCAAAGGCAGCCAGTGGATCATGTTCGCGATGGTAGGCGGCTTTGTGTTCATCGCACCACTCACCTGTATCGGTCTGTACGCCATTAGCGCGCAAATCGAACGAGGTCAGCAGGTAGACATGGGACGCAGCCTGCGGGCAGCGTTAAAACGCCACGTCAGTAATGAAATGGTGTTCGCCCTCGCGCTGCTGGTGATATTTCTCATCTGGGCTCGCGCTGCTGTGATGGTCACGGTGTTCTTCCCGACGTCGGGGACAGTATCTACTACCGAACTCATCCGCTTCCTGGGCTTTGGCTCCATGATAGGAGCGGTGTTCGCAACGGCGACCTTTTCCGCCAGCGCGTTCTCCCTGCCGATGATCATGCACCGGGACGTTGACAGCATTACGGCGATCGTGACCTCAATTAACGCTGTACTGCGTAACAAGCTCGCTATGCTGGTGTGGCTGGCTTTGATCGTCTCAGGCTTGTTGATCGGAATCGTGACGGCATTCGTCGGACTGATCGTTATCATTCCGGTCATCGGCTACGCCGTCTGGCATGGCTACCTGGAAACGATAGATGCCAGCGCATTCCCGCGGCATGCGGACGGCATTACAGCAACGCCGCGGCAATCCGCAGACTGAGTTTCAGTCTCCGGCAGGTTCCGTGACCACGCGGGTATAGTTTCCGGCCATGGAACTGCGTAAGGCTTCGGTTCCGTAACAGCCGCACTGCACATCACCGCCGCTTTGTTCGCAGTAGCCAGTGGCACCATCCGGGCATTGCGGCCCTGTGCGGGCCTGGCGGACGCGAATGATGTTCTCGCGCCTCTCGACTTCTGACCAGTCGCCGGTCTGCAGCGCTTCGCTTTGAAGCTCGTCAAGAGTTGGAATGGGCGCGCATGCGCCCAATAAAATGAACAACAGTGCGATTGCCGTAACTCTCAAAGTTTGTCCCTCCGCGATTAATACAGCGAGCCCGTGGTCTTGCGCCCGGTCTGAGTGTTAGGACAAACATACGCCAAGAAAGTGCGTAACGGCAACATACGAATCGGTTATAAGCCGAATTGGCGCCGAATTGTGACCCGCTTCACATATCGGCAAGCGGCAACATCGTCGAGTATTTGATGCGGCGCAGGACGAAGGTAGAGCTTGCCGAGCGCACAGCCGGGTGTTTCAGGATCTCGGAATTGAGAAATGCGGTATACGCCTCCATGTCGGGCACCAGCACGTGCAGCAAATAGTCGCGCTCACCGGAGATTGAGAAACATTCGGTCACCTCCGCGAGCCGTGCAATATGCGCTTCGAAGTTGTCGCGATTCTCATCGGTGTGCTCCGTCATCGCCACCAGCAACACGACCTGGATATTGAAGCCCGCCGACTTGGGGTCAAGCAACGCGACCTGGCGTTGGATAAGGCCCGCTTCTTCGAAATCGCGAATCCGTCGCCAGCAGGACGTCCGCGACATCCCTGCGAGTTCCGCGAGTTCAGCCTGATTGCGGGTTGCATCGCGCTGTAGCTCATTGAGAAGGCGGCGGTCCGCTCTTGATAGCTTCATTGTTACATTTTATCCGATTCCTCTGCCTTTCTGAACCTTTTGTAAATAAATAACTGACATTTTGTTTTAATCTGGACACAATTTTTGAATATTCCGGGCATACTTTCGAAAAGATCTAATTACTCCAGGAGCACCTTACGATGCCAGACCTCTTTGAAAACCCCATGGGACTGGACGGCTTCGAATTCGTTGAATTCGCCGCACCCGACCCGAGCGTTCTTGAGCAGGCGTTCCAGCTGCTTGGTTTCACAAAGGTTGCCAGGCATCGCTCCAAAGACGTGACCCTGTGGCGCCAGGGGGACATCAATTTCATCATCAATAACGAGCCGCGCAGCACAGCCTGGTACTTCGCGCGCGAGCACGGCCCCTGCGCCTGCGGCATGGCTTTTCGCGTCAAGGATGCTCACACGGCCTATAAGCACGCGCTTGAACAGGGTGCCGAGCCCATCGAAATCCCGACCGGCCCCATGGAAGTGCGCCTGCCGGCCATCAAGGGCATTGGCGGCGCAACGGTTTATCTGATTGACCGATATGAAGATGGCTCGTCGATCTACGATATCGACTTCAACTTTATCGAAGGCGTTGATCGCCACCCGAAAGGCTGCGGCTTCAATGTCATCGACCACCTGACGCACAACGTCTATCGCGGACGAATGCAGTACTGGGCGGACTACTACGAAAAGCTGTTCAACTTCCGCGAAATTCGATACTTCGACATAAAGGGCAAGCACACCGGACTGCTGTCGAAAGCGATGACCGCACCGGACGGCAAGATCCGCATCCCTCTTAATGAAGAGGCGTCCAAGGGCACCGGCCAGATCGAGGAATACCTGATGCAGTTCAACGGCGAGGGTATTCAGCACATCGCATTTTCCTGCGACAACCTGCTGGAGTGCTGGGACCGGCTGCAGAAACAGGGCATCGAATTCATGACCGCACCGCCTGAGGCGTACTACGAGATGCTGGATGAGCGCTTGCCGGGTCACGGCGAACCGATCGAGGAATTACAAAGCCGCGGCATTCTGCTGGATGGCTCGACGGAAAACGACGATCCGCGCTTGCTGTTGCAGATTTTCTCCGCGAACATGGTCGGCCCAACGTTCTTTGAGTTCATTCAGCGCAAGAAAGACGAAGGCTTCGGCGAAGGCAACTTCAAAGCGCTGTTCGAGTCGATCGAACGCGATCAGGTCGCGCGCGGCGTGGTTGGGGCAGATGCTTAAGGAGAATACGGTGGATATTAAGCGCATTCATCACGTGGCATACCGCTGCAAGGACGCCAGGGAAACGGTCGATTTCTACCAGAAGGTCCTCAACATGGACTTCACGGTGGCGTTTGCCGAAGACCAGGTGCCTTCGACGAAAGAGCCCGACCCGTACATGCATGTGTTCCTCGATGCCGGCATGGGCAATGTCCTCGCTTTTTTCGAGTTGCCGACGCAGCCCGATATGGACCGCGATCACAACACGCCGACCTGGGTGCAGCACATCGCGTTTGAGGTCGATGACTACGCGGCGCTGCTGGCCGCAAAAGAACACATCGAAGCGCAAGGTGTCGACGTACTTGGGCCGACCAACCACGGTATCTTTCAGTCGATCTATTTCTTCGATCCGAACGGGCACCGTCTGGAGCTCGTGGCGAATACGCAAACGCAGGAACAGATGGACGAACTGCGACGCGTTGCGCCGGCAATGCTCGAGGAATGGAGCCAAACCAAGAAGGCCCCGCGACACGCTGCGTGGCTGCATGAACTGGAATTCAGGGGCGATACGGAATGAAACTGGCAACACTGAAACATGGACGCGATGGCAAACTGGTCGTCGTCTCGAAAGACCTGTCGCGTTGCATTGATGCAAGCGACATTGCGCAGACTATGCAAAGCGCGCTCGACAACTGGGCCGACGTGGCGCCAAAACTCGCATCACTGGCGAACGAGCTGGATTCAACCGACGGTGGTCAGCCCTTCGACGCCGCCGACTGCGAATCACCATTGCCGCGCGCCTATCAATGGGCGGATGGCTCTGCGTACGTCAATCACGTTGAACTCGTACGCAAGGCTCGAGGTGCGGAAATGCCCGGTTCATTCTGGACCGACCCGCTGATGTACCAGGGCGGCTCTGATTCCTTTATCGGACCGCGTGACGCCATCCCTGTCATTGATGAAGCCTGGGGAATCGACTTTGAAGGCGAAGTCGCGATCATTACGGACGACGTACCTATGGGCGTCAGTGCCGCGGACGCAGGCAACTATATTCGCCTGGTCATGATCGTGAATGATGTTTCCTTGCGTGGCCTGATTCCCGGCGAGCTCGCCAAGGGCTTCGGCTTTTTGCAGTCAAAACCCTCCAGCGCTTTTTCGCCGGTCGCTGTAACGCCGGATGAGCTGGGCGACGCCTGGCATGACAACAAGTTGCATCTGCCGTTGTTGTCGTGGCTAAACGATGAGCCGTTCGGCAAGCCGGAAGCAGGCAACGATATGACGTTCGACTTCGGGCAGCTCATTGCGCATGCCGCGAAGTCACGGCCGCTCGTTGCGGGCAGCATCATTGGCTCCGGAACTGTCTCCAACAAACTGGATGGCGGCGCTGGCAAGCCGATCGCCGAAGGTGGCGTTGGCTATTCCTGCATTGCCGAGATCCGCACCATTGAAACGATCGAGGACGGCAAGCCGACAACCTCATTCATGAAATTTGGTGACCGCATCCGCATCGATATGCAGGACAAGGATGGGCGATCAATATTTGGCGCGATCGACCAGGTCGTCGAAAAGTACGCGCCGTAAATCGCATGAAGCTGTATAGCTACTGGCGCTCATCGGCAGCATACCGCGTGCGGATAGCGCTTAACCTGAAGGCTCTTGAGCACGATCTCGAATCTGTGTCGTTGCTCCCTGGTGTCGCCGCACATCGCGAGCAAGCCTACCGCGACAAGAATCCGCAAATGCTGGTGCCGTATCTGGAAGACGGCGAACTCGGCATCGCACAATCGATGGCTATTCTCGAATATCTCGAAGAGACGTATCCCGAGCCGGCGCTATTGCCGAAATCGGAACCACTGAGAAGCCAGGTACGTGCGTTTTGCAACCTGGTTGCCTGCGACATACACCCGCTCGATAACCTGCGCGTCATGCAGTTCATCAAGACCGAGCTGGGAGCGGACCCAATGGACAAATGGTATGGCCACTGGATCCACGAGGGCTTTCGCGCAGCCGAGCAACTGGTTGGCGACGGTCCGTATTGCTTCGGATCGCAGCTAACGCTTGCCGACGCATTGCTGGTACCGCAGGTCTACAATGCGCGACGCTTCAATGTGCCGCTCGACGACTACCCTAAGCTCGTTGCAATTACCGATGCCTGCAACGAGCTTGCGGAATTCCAGACGGCCGCACCCGAGTCGCAGCCCGACTGCACCCAATAGCGGCTGGCGACAGCTCGCTATTATTCGGCCGCAAGCGCCTCGTCGAGCATCTTCACCAGCTCATCGCGATCGTACTTGTAAAGATCCCATTCGTTCAGCTCGACAACCTCTGACAAAGCCTTGCGGATCGTGATCTCTGCTTCACGCTCTTCAGGCACAACCATGTAGCGACGCTGTGGCGACTCGGAAAAGAGCGCGTGCAGGAACGCATCCGACACTTCGTCGGGCTCCTTCATCTGCAGCTCTCTCTGCGTCATCTGTTCCATGAAAGCCTTATCTTCCGCACTCAACTCATCGCCCGCGGCAGCCGCCGCTTTCACTGCGTTCTCGGCTACCGTGCGCCGGATGTGCGACTTGTAGTTACCGGGCTCAATAATGCTGACCTGGACGCCAAGGGGTTCAACCTCACCCGCAAGCGAGTCTGTGAACGCTTCCATGGCATGCTTGCTCATGCTGTAAACGCTGAAGCCGGGACTGGACAAGGTACCGGAAATAGAGCCGGTCGTTGAAATTCGCCCCTGCTCTTCAAGGATCATCGGCAGGAATGCGCGGGTCACACTGACAACGCCGACGACATTGACGCTGAAAACCCAGTGCAGGTCAGAATGCTCTGTCTCGGCCACTGTGCCCATCACCGCGACACCCGCATTGTTGACCAGGCCGTACAGGCCCCTGCCCTCTGACTTGATGAGTTCAACAGCGGCATCGATCTGCTCGTGGTTGGTGACATCCAGCTTTACAGCCTTGATGTTGTCGATCGCGTCGAGTTCTTTGAGATCGGCATCCTTGCGCGCGCCGGCGTAGACGAAGTGTCCTTCAGCTGCCAGCCGCTCAGCAAGGTTGCGGCCGATACCCGTACTCGCACCCGTGACCAGAACAGCTTTCTGCTTAGCGCCATCTTCCGCGAACGCCGCGTTGCTCAAAAAGCTCGCTGCAAAAACCGCGAACACAAGGACACCCAACTTTACTAATTTCATAATCTGTCGCCTCTTGTCTTTATTGTTGTCTGCGTCAGACCATAAACGAAAAGAGCGGCCATACGAAATCTGTTTGTGTTAAAACGGCGTGATGGTCGAAGAGCGTTTAATCCAAGAGCGGCGCGCCGGCGTCTGCATGCACCTGACATCTCTGCCGGGCCCGTATGGCATTGGTGAATTGGGCGCGGCTGCGCATGCGTTCATTGACGCCATGCGCCAGATGCAGCTGTCCGTCTGGCAGTTTCTCCCGCTCGGCCCAACCGCCTACGGCGACTCGCCATACCAACCGCTGTCGACTTTCGCCGGCAATGAAATGCTAATCGATATTGGCGATCTCATAGAACGAGGCCTGTTGTCACGCGACGAGGCTGAGGAGCTTACGACGTTACCGAAGCGTTACGTCGAATACGGCGCCCTTATTCCATTGAAGACGCGTCTGTTGAAAACCGCAGCAGGTCGATTCAGCGACGTAGCGTCTGCGGACGTGCAGGCGGACTACCGTGCGTTCCTCGAGAGCAACGACGAAGCATGGCTGCATGACTATGCTTTGTACCGAATCCTAAAATCCCGACATGGCGAACGGCCATGGCCGGAATGGCAACCGGAATATGTGCGTCGCGATGCGTACAGCCTGCGCGCGCTCGAGCGAACCGCGGCTGACCAGATAGAGATCGTCAAAATCCTGCAGTACCTGTTTTTTGAGCAATTGTCGGCCTTGCGGGATTACGCCCATGGCAACGACATACTTCTGTTCGGCGACATGCCCATCTATATCGCACTCGACAGCGCTGACGCCTGGGCCAGTCGCGAGATCCTGAGAATTGATGAATACGGCCATCCCGAAGCCGTGGCGGGCGTGCCACCGGACTATTTCAGCGAGGACGGGCAGCTCTGGGGCAATCCGCTGTATGACTGGAAAATGCACGAAGAGTCCGGCTACCAATGGTGGATAAGCAGGCTACGTGCAACATGCAAAATCGTTGACCTGGTGCGCATCGACCATTTCAGGGGTTTCGAATCGTACTGGTCTGTCCCCGCTGACGCCGAAACTGCACGCTCAGGACAGTGGGAGCCCGGCCCCGGCGATGCGATCTTCGTCGCCATTAAGGAGCAGCTGGGAAGCTTGCCAATCATCGCCGAAGACCTGGGTGTCATTACGCCTGAAGTTGATGGCTTGCGTGACCGGCACGCGCTGCCAGGCATGCGAGTGCTTCAATTTGACGTCTGCGACGCGGGCTTTACGCTTGACAGCATTGGCCGCCACAGCGTGTGCTACACGGGAACTCACGACAATGACACAACGGTTGGCTGGTTCCGCGGCAGCACGGAAGACCCACGCAGCGAGGACGAGATTCGGCAAACGCAGCGAGCTGTGCTGGCACTGACCGGCGGCAGCGCCGAAACGGTGCATACCGACCTGATCAACGCCGCTTTTTCCACCGACGCTTTCTTGGCCATTGCACCAATGCAGGATTTCCTGGGTCTGGGCTCCGATGCCAGGACCAATACGCCGGGCAAGCCCGGCGGAAACTGGCGCTGGCGGTTAAATGGCGCACAGTTGTCGCCGGAATTCTGCGACAATGTTGCGCTTATGATTAAGAACTCAGGACGCGGATCGACATCACATGGACTCATTGAATAACGGTTACTCTCGTAACGTCAGCCTGCTGACGCGCGACACCCTCGCACTCGTCCTCGCAGGCGGCCGCGGCTCACGGCTCTACGAACTGACTGACTGGCGCGCCAAGCCAGCACTGTATTTCGGCGGCAAGTACCGCATCGTCGATTTCCCGCTATCGAACTGTATTAATTCGGGCGTCAGGCGCATGGGCGTACTCACGCAGTACAAGGCGCACTCACTGATACGCCATCTCGTGCACGGCTGGTCCTGGTTCCAGGCCGGCGGCCGCGAGTTTGTTGAAATCCTGCCGGCGTCACAACGCGTTGGCGGCGAGTGGTACCGGGGTACGGCGGATGCCGTTTACCAAAACCTGGATATCATCCGCACGCACAGCCCGCGGTTTGTGCTGGTGCTTTCGGGAGACCATGTCTACAAGATGGACTACGGTCCGTTTCTTGCCATTCACAACGAGACCAAGGCTGACATGTCAGTCAGCTGCGTCGAAGTACCTTGCGATGAAGCCGCAGGGCAACTGGGCGTTATGACGGTTGACGAAAACAACCGTGTCATCGCATTCGACGAGAAACCTGAGAAACCCAACTCGATTCCGGGCAAACCCGGCTTCTGCCTCGCCTCAATGGGCAACTATGTCTTCAACACCGAATTTCTGTACGAGCAGCTGATCAAGGACGCGGACACCAAGGAAAGCCAGCACGACTTCGGCAAGAATCTCATTCCGGCCATCATCAAGGACTATCGTGTCTACGCGTATCCGTTCCGCGATCCGCAGACTGGAAAACAGGCGTACTGGCGCGACGTCGGCACGCTCGATGCCTACTGGGAAGCGAACATGGAACTGGTGTCAGTGACACCGCAGCTGAACCTATATGACACACAGTGGCCCGTGTTTACTCACCAGACCCAGGCGCCGCCCGCAAAGTTTGTCTTTGATGAAGATGACCGCCGCGGTATGGCAACACAGTCCATGGTCTCAGGCGGTTGCGTCGTATCAGGCTCAACCGTAAAAAATTCTCTGCTGTTTTCGCGCTGCAAAACGAATGCGCACGCGAAGATTTCGGACTCGGTGCTGCTGCCCGACGTCGTTATTGGCGAAAAAGCCAGGCTCAAGCGTTGCATTATCGACTCCGGTTCCATCATCAAGGACGGCATGGTCATTGGTGAAGATCACGACCTTGATCGCGAACGCGGATTCCGGGTTACAGAGTCCGGGCTGACACTGGTCACGCCGGATATGCTCGACCAACAGCTGCACCACACCCGCTAGGTGCGGCCGCAACGCGATGACTGATTCTGCGCTATACGACGCACTGGTAGACGGTCAGCACAACAATCCGTTTTCTGTGCTCGGCCTGCACCGTGCAGGGACAGGTCGCATAGTGCGCACCTTGCAGCCGGGTGCGATTGCAGTTGAGTTGGTGACCCGCGACGGCTCGCCCGTTTGCGACATGCAAAAGGTGCATCCGGGCGGCGTGTTTGAGGCCGCCATGCCTGCTCGCAAGCGCAGCTATGCGTTACGAGTGCACTGGAGCGATGGGGCGACGCAGTTTCTTGAGGACCCTTACCGGTTTCCGTCAACGCTGGGCGAGCTTGACCTGTATCTGCTCGGCGAAGGGTCGGATCGCAACGTGCATCGCAAACTGGGCGCACATGTGCGCAAGGTTGCCGGTGTCGCCGGAACGCGCTTTGCGGTCTGGGCGCCGAATGCCTCACGCGTGAGCGTCGTGGGCGACTTCAATAGCTGGGACGGGCGACGGCACGTGATGCGGCTGCATCCCGGCAATGGTATCTGGGAAATATTCGTTCCGGGCATCTTGAACGGTACCTTGTACAAATACGAAATCACCGATGCCCGTGGCAAGTTGTTACCGCTGAAAGCCGACCCCTACGGCAACTATCACGAGCCCGCACCCGGCAATTCATCAATTGTCTACGCAAGCGACTATCGCTGGAATGACAGCGTCTGGATAGCCGAGCGCAACAAAGGACCGCGGCTGGACAAGCCGACCAGCATTTACGAAGTGCACCTCGGCTCCTGGCGGCGCAAGGATGATGGCAGCTACCTGACATACCGCGACCTGGCGCGTGAACTCGTGCCCTACGTTGTCGAGATGGGATTCACCGACATCGAATTGCTGCCGGTAACCGAGCACCCGTTTGACGGCTCCTGGGGTTACCAGCCGATTGGCATGTTCGCTCCGACACATCGTTTCGGCGCACCGGATGACTTCCGCTTTTTTGTCGACGAATGCCATGCACATGGCATCGGCGTCATCATGGACTGGGTGCCGGCACACTTCCCGACGGACGAGCATGGGCTGCGACGCTTTGACGGTACGGCGCTATACGAGCACGAGGATCCACGTCGTGGCGAACACGCTGACTGGGGCACACTGATTTTCAACTACGGTCGACGCGAGGTTATCAATTACCTGATCGGCAATGCGTTGTACTGGATTAACGAGTTTCACATCGACGCACTGCGCGTGGATGCTGTCGCTTCGATGCTGTATCTCGACTACTCGCGAGAAGACGGCGAGTGGCTCCCCAATGAACTCGGCGGCAATGAAAATCTCGAAGCCGTTGCGTTTCTCAAACGCCTCAATACCGAGCTGCACGCAAACGGTGCAACCTCGTATGCAGAAGAGTCGACAACCTGGCCGGGCGTGTCTCGTCCCGTCGATGCAGGTGGGCTTGGTTTTACCTACAAGTGGAACATGGGCTGGATGAATGACACATTGCGGTATATGTCTGAAGATCCGGTACACCGCAAGTACCACCACGACAAAATGACCTTCAGCCTTGTGTACGCGTTCAACGAGAATTTCGTCCTGCCGCTGTCGCACGACGAAGTAGTACACGGTAAGCACTCGATCCTTGGGCGTATGCCCGGCGATCGATGGCAGCAATTTGCGAACCTGCGCGCTTATTACGGCGCCATGTACGCGCATCCTGGCAAGAAGCTGCTGTTCATGGGCAACGAGATCGGCCAGACCAAGGAATGGAGTCACGACCAGTCACTTGACTGGCATCTGTTGCAGTACCCCGAACATGCAGGCGTCAGGCTTCTTCTGCAGGACCTGAACAGAGTCTATAAATCCACCCCCGCACTCTACGAGATCGACTTCGACGGCAGCGGTTTCGAGTGGATCGACTGGAATGATCGCGACAGCAGCGTGCTTTGCTGGCTGCGACGCGACGCCTCTGGCGGCATCGTTGTGTGCGTTTGTAACCTGACGCCGCTCGTGCGTGAAGGATATCGAGTAGGTGTACCACAAGAGGGAGCCTACCGGACCATCCTGAACACCGATGCCAAGAGCTACGGCGGAAGCGGTTGCGGGCCAACATCAGTCATTGCTGACAACATCAGCCAGCACGGCCGGCCGTACTCGATTCCGTTGACACTACCGCCTCTGGCGACAATTCTGCTACAACCCGAATAACACGTACCACCAGGAGCACGATGCATGTCCGCTAAACCTGACGAGACGCCCGGCGATCGCGAGCTGTTACAACCAAAGGCTCTGCCTATGACGGCAGACGCCATCCTCAGTGACTTCACGCACTACTTTGGTCGCTTGCTTGGCCGGCGCACGATACAGACGGACTCGCCATTCCTGTACCAGGCCGTTGTCTACGCCGCTCGTGATCGCTTGATGGAGCGCTGGAACAAGACGCGCAACGCAATTGAGGCTAACGACAGTCGTCGCGTGGCCTACCTGTCGCTCGAGTTTTTGATGGGTCGCCTGTTGCGAAATGCACTGCTCAACCTGGGCATCCAGAAGGAGACCAGCGACGCTCTTGAACGAATCGGGCTGGACCTTGAGGATGTCTATGAGCGCGAAAATGACACGGGCCTCGGCAACGGCGGCCTGGGAAGACTCGCCGCCTGCTTCCTGGACAGCTGCGCAACGCTCGCTCTGCCAGTCATCGGCTATGGCATTCGCTATCGCTATGGAATGTTCCATCAACGCCTCGAAAACGGCTACCAGATTGAAGAGGCTGACACCTGGTTGCGCGAAGGATTTCCATGGGAGATCGAACGCATCGAGTACACGCAGACGATCAAGTTCGGCGGTCGCTGCGATGTCTATCTCGATACGAATGGCAAGTCACGCCAGGTTTGGGTGGACACGCACGACGTGCTTGCCATCCCCTATGACATTCCCGTACCGGGCTTTGAGAACGACATCGTAAACACGCTGCGGCTTTGGTCGGCATCGGCGCGCGACGAGTTCGATCTGGACGAATTCAATGCTGGCAGTTATGCCGACTCGGTTGCCTCAAAAAACGAGGCCGAGAACATCACGATGGTGCTGTATCCGAATGCCACGACGGAGAACGGCCAGGAGTTGCGGTTACGGCAACAATACTTCCTCGCGTCAGCAAGCCTGCAGGACATTATTCGCAATTGGCGGAGCCGCCACGGCAACGACTTCAGCAAGTTTGCCGCCAAGAACTGTTTCCAACTCAATGACACCCACCCGGCTATTGCGGTTGCAGAGCTCATGCGACTGTTAATGGATGAGCACGGCATGGAATGGGATGAGGCCTGGGCAATCACCAGCAGCACGATGGCATATACCAATCACACGCTATTGCCTGAGGCTCTCGAGATGTGGCCAGTCGCGATGTTCAGGCGTCTGCTGCCACGACTGCTCGACATCATCTACGAAATCAACGTGCGTTTTATCGCCGAAATAAGCCAGCACTGGCCGGGCGACAACGACCGTATCAGGCGTATGTCGCTCATCCAGGAAGGCAGCGAGCCGATGATTCGCATGGCGTACCTGGCTATCGTTGGCAGCTTTTCGGTCAACGGCGTCGCCGCCCTGCACTCTCGCCTGCTGCGTGAAGGCTTGTTTCGGGATTTCGCCGAACTATGGCCGGAGCGCTTCAACAACAAGACCAATGGTGTGACGCAACGGCGCTGGCTGGCCGCGTGTAATCCCGGGCTTGCCACGTTAATCACGGAGAAGATCGGCGCCGGCTGGAACACAGAGCTCACCGAGCTCGAAGGCATTAGTGAACTCGCGAGCGACAAAGAATTCCAGGCCAGATGGCGTGACGTCAAGCGTGCGAACAAGCAGCGACTCGCCAGTGATATCGAATCCAAAACGGGAATAAGTGTCTCAACCGACATGCTGTTCGATGTACAGGTGAAAAGAATTCACGAATACAAACGACAGCTGCTTAATATACTGCACGCCATTCACCTGTATGACCGGATTCGTCGCGGCGATGGTGACGGCGTTGCGCCACGCACGATAATTATCGGCGGCAAGGCAGCGCCGGGTTACGTCATGGCAAAGGCAATCATCAAATGCATCAACAACGTTGCACGCGTGATCAACACTGACCCGGAGATGAGCGGCCGCCTGCAGGTCGTCTATTACCCTGACTACAATGTCTCCGCGATGGAGACCATCTGTCCGGCGGCTGACCTGTCCGAACAGATTTCGACGGCAGGTAAGGAAGCATCCGGCACCGGCAACATGAAGTTCATGATGAATGGCGCGATTACGATCGGCACGCTGGACGGCGCCAATGTTGAAATTCGCGAAGCCGTCGGCGAAGAGAATTTCTTCCTTTTCGGCAACACGGTGGAGGAAATTGAGAGCCTGCGCGGCCATTATGATCCGGCAGCGATCATCAGCGGCGACCAAGACTTCAGACGCGTCATGCATCTGCTGGAGAGCGGTCATTTCAATCGCTTCGAACCTGGCATCCTCGACGCGGTAACGCAGTCGATTCGTGAACCGGCTGACATCTGGATGACGGCCGCAGACTTCCGCAGCTTTATCGACGCACAGAATGAAGCCGGCAAGGCTTACCAGGATACCGCTCGCTGGACCCGCATGAGCATCCTGAATACGGCCTGTTCGGGACGCTTCTCTACCGACAGAACAATGCGCGACTACAACGAAGACATCTGGAAGCTCGAAGCGATTCCACGCGACACCGCATGATCGAGAAGGGTCGCTTCGACAAGCTCGGCCCATCCCCCGACGAGAGCGGCTGTAATTTCGCGCTCTACTCGGCTGTTGCCGAGCGCGTGGAGCTTTGTCTTTTTGACGAGCACGGCACGCAAACAGTCTTCGATCTGCCCGAGCGCGATGACGGCGTATGGCATGGCTACCTGCCGGGATGCGGCGTCGGGCAACGCTACGGCTACCGCGTGCATGGCGCCTATGATCCGCAGCGAGGATTGCGCTGTAACCCCAGCAAGCTGCTGCTCGATCCGTACGCGCGCCGCCTCGTCGGCGAATTCGACTGGCATGACGCAGTCTTCGACACGAATTCTCTGGACAGTGCCCCTTACGTGCCGCTCGGCGTGGTCACTGAGCATGGCAGCAAGGCAGCGGAGAAGTCGCCGAACGTCTCCTGGGGAGAGACGATCTTTTACGAGTGCCACGCACGCGGCTTGACCATGCGGCACCCGGACATTCCCGCGCATGAGCGCGGCAAGTTCTCGGGACTCTCGAACAGCCAGATCATCGACCACATCAAGGCGCTGGGTATTACCTCGGTGGAGCTGATGCCGGTGTATGCATTTATCGACGAGCACCATCTCGCGAAGCTCGGCCTGAGAAACTTCTGGGGCTACAACAGCATTTCGTTCTTTGCGCCAATGCCCCGTTACGCATCTGAGGCTGCCGATGTTGAATTACGCGATGCCGTGCGCACGATGCACGACGCCGGCCTCGAGGTCATCCTGGATGTTGCGTACAACCATACCGGCGAGAGTGGCAGTACGGGCCCAACGCTGAGCTTCCGCGGCATCGACAATCTCACCTACTACCGTACCGACCCACATGATCCTGGCAGCTACATCAACGATACAGGTTGTGGCAATACTGTAGACGTCGAGCATCCGCGCGTACGCGAGTTGATCCTTGAAAGTCTCGGCTACTACGCAACCGTAATGGGCGTGGATGGCTTTCGTTTTGACCTTGCCACGATCCTCGGTCGCCGGCTGCACGGCTTTACCAAGAACCACCCGCTGCTGCTCGAAATCAGCAATGACGACAGGCTGAAGGACAAAAAGCTGATTGCCGAGCCATGGGACCCGGGTCCCGGCGGATACCAGCTGGGCAATTTTCCGCCGCGCTGGTCAGAATGGAATGACGCCTATAGAGATGGCGTTCGCCAGTTCTGGCGCGGAGACCCGGGCAAGAGTGGCGTGCTGGCCAGGCGCATGTACGGTTCCGCCGATATTTTTGAGCACAGCGGCCGCGGACCACTCGCCAGCGTCAATTTCGTCGCTGTACACGACGGTTTCACGTTGCAGGACACGGTGAGCTACGAGCAGCGCCACAACCAGGCCAATGGTGAACACAATCGCGACGGCCACGCGCACAACTACAGCAGCAATTACGGTACCGAAGGCCCGAGCGATGATGTCGCGATCGTCGCCTGGCGCAGGCGACAGCGGCTCAACATGCTGGCGACGCTGCTGTTATCACAAGGAACGCCGTTGTTGCTGGCGGGTGATGAATTCGGCAATTCTCAGAGCGGCAATAACAACGCTTATGCGCAGGATAATGACACTGGCTGGCTCGACTGGTCGGGACTGCAGCAAGACCCCGCGTTTACCGATCAGGTCAGGGAGCTCATCTGGCTCCGCCGGGAGCTGCCGCTGCTGCGCCTGAAACAATACGTACACGGCGTGCTCGACGACGATCTCGGCCAGACGTCAATTCAGTGGATTAACAAACACGGGCACATCAAGCAGGGCAATGAATGGGCCAACAGCCGCGCATTTACCAAGATCATCACACGCATAGAGCCCGACGGCACGGAGTCGGCGATCGCCATACTCATCAACGCCAGCTCGCACCAGGAGACAATGAACCTGGTCGTCAGGGGTCACAAACGCAACTGGCGTGTCGCTTTCTGCAGCGCAGATGACAGCCCGGCGCTTGACGACGGGCTGTCAGCGGATATGCCAGAAGCCTCGGTTGCGTTGCTTGTCGCCGACTGACTAGTGGCTGGCGAACATACTCTCGTTATCGCCTGCCCATACTTCAATTTCGGCATTGGCGGTGGCGACCTGGTCGGCGGTCAGTTTTCCTGCAATCGCTTCTTTCCATTCGGCAGCGCCAGCGTCACCGAGCATCGCTGCCAGGCTGAACCACTTGTAGGCTTCCACGGGATCGTACATTGGCGAGTAGTCCATCTCGAAGATTCTGCCTAAAGCGACTTGTGATTCGACGTGACCCTGCTCAGCGGCCATCAGGTACCACTTGCGGGCCTCCTCATCGCTCTGCGGCACACCCCAGCCATTCTGGTGCATGATCGCGAGCCGATATTGAGCTTTTGCGTGCCCCTGGGTTGCTGCGAGCCCATACCAGGAAAGTGCCTGGGCATCGTCCAGATCGACGCCGAAGCCGTTGCTATATAGCTGCCCCATGCCAAACTGACAGTCAGCATCTCCGGCCTCTGCCGGCCCTTGCCACAGGCTGATTGCAGTGTCGTAACCGGCTGAATTATAAGCCTCCAGACCGTCTTCGAATTCACCGCCCACGGCCAACATCGGAAGCGCCATCAATACGCTGGCGATGACAAAGTGTGGGGTTTTGAACATAGGGCTACCCTCCAGGATGGGCGGCTCCCCCGTGGCGCCGCCACGATTTTATGGAATCATAGTCACACACTGGCCGACCCACGAGTATCGGGATACGCCACAAGTCTATTTCGGTATTACGTAAGGCCGGTTGCCATAGCCGCCGCACATGCAGTAGCGTGTCCTGATTCCAACCTGTCGGCCAGAGCCAAAAAGCGAGACCACTGATGGAGCAACTTTCCGGACTTGATGCGTCGTTCCTGTACCTGGAAACAGGCAACATGCCGATGCACATCGGCGGCCTGGCCATTTACGACCAGTCGACGGCACCAGGTGGAGCTGTCACATTCAAGGATATCCTGCGGTTCTTTGAAAAACGCCTGCATAAGGCGCGAGCTTTCCGGCAGCGCCTGGCGAAAGTGCCGATGAGCCTCGATCATCCCTACTGGGTCGAGGACCCGGAATTCGACCTGGAATTTCACGTACGGCACATTGCGTTGCCAAAACCGGGCGACTGGCGTCAGCTATGTATTCAGGCAGCGCGCCTGCATGCGCGACCGCTCGACACTAATCGACCCCTGTGGGAAGCCTACGTGATCGAAGGTCTCGACAACGTAGAGGGTGTTCCAGCAGGCAGTTTTGCGCTGGTCACCAAGTTTCACCATGCCGCCATTGACGGCGTGTCCGGTGCAGAAATTTCTGCGTCGATTCACGATTCATCGCCGGAAGACAGGGTTGAGGCACCCGACACCGAATGGCACCCGTCGCGTTACCCCAGCGATATCGAGCTGCTAAGCCGGTCAGCCGTGACGACAGTGAAGCGGCCGTTCGAGTTTGCATCGCTTGTTGCTCGAAACGTGCCCACCGCGTGGCGTGTCGGCCGCGGGCTGATGACCAGGGAAATTTCACTGTCTTCGAAAGTCCCTCGAACGCGATTCAACGACAACGTGTCGCCGCATCGCGTCTTCGACGCCCGCAGTTTCTCGCTGGAAGAAATTCGTGCAATCAAGAGTCGTGTCGACGGCGCGACCGTTAACGACGTGGTGGTTAGTGTCTGCGGTGGTGCGCTGCGCCGCTACCTGGAATCCAAGGGGGAGTTGCCGGAAGAGTCGCTGGTAGCCATGGCACCCATATCCGCGCGTCCCGACCAAATGCGCAAGGCCGCAGGCAACATGGTGTCAACCATGAGCCTGCCGGTACGCAGCGATATCGCTGATCCGCTGGAGCGGCTGCGGGCCGTGCACGAAGAGAGCGACCGAGCGAAGAAACTGGCACTGACGGTAGGAACGTCGGTCGCGGCGGACTTCGCGCAATTTCTGCCTTCGACAACAACAGGCCTGATGGCGTCTGCATACAGCCGCTACGGCCTTGCGAAGCATCTGCCACCGCTCTTTAACACTGTCATCACGAATGTGCCCGGACCCAATTTTCCGCTGTACTCCATGGGATCGCGAATGGTCGCGAGTTTCGGCCTGGGACCCATCGCTCACGGCCTTGGCCTGTTCCAACCGGTCATCGGCTATAACGGCCAGATCACGATCAGCGCAATTTCGTGTCGCGAGATGATGCCGGACCCGTCCTTCTACTGCGACTGCCTGACTGAGAGTTTTGAAGAGCTGAAGAAAGCAACTGCCCGAAAGACACCGCGCAAGCGCGCGTCGAAGAAAAAATCGAAGAGGTGAGAATAATCGCATGCACGGCTTGATGATGGACACACCTCTGCTGATCTCATCTATTCTGAGATTCGCAGACACCAACTACCCCGATCGCGAAATTGTCTCGGTGACGGTCGACAATCCGAACCAGCGTTACACGTTTCGAGAAGCGTTTGTGCGTACGCGCAAACTGGCAAACGCGCTGCAAAAGCTTGGAGTGAACGCCAACGATCGTGTCGGAACCCTCGCGTGGAACGATCACCGACACCTCGAACTCTACTATGCGTTGTCGGGCAGCGGCATCGTTTGTCACACGATTAATCCGCGCCTGTTCCCGGAACAAGTAGCCTATATCGTCAATCACGCCGAAGATCGCTACCTGTTCGTCGATGCACTCATCATGCCTCTGATCGAAAAGCTGGCGGCCCATTTCAAGACTGTCGAGGGCATTGTCGTGATGACCGACGAAGCGCACATGCCCGCGACTCAGCTCGACAATGTTATCTGCTATGAAACATTGATTGCCGACGAATCAGACGAGTTCGAGTGGCCCGAGTTCGACGAGAATACGGCCTCCTCTCTCTGCTACACCTCCGGCACAACCGGCAACCCGAAAGGAGTTTTGTACAGTCATCGCTCCGTTGTCTTGCACACCTACGCAGGATGCTTGCCCGACGTGCTCGCATTTTCCGGTAACGACTGTGTGCTGATGGTCGTACCCATGTTCCATGTGAATGGCTGGGGTATCCCCTACAGCGCCATCATGGTCGGCGCGAAGATTGTCATGCCGGGACCCAAGATGGCAGATGGGGAGACACTGCATGCGCTAATAAACAGCGAATCGGTCACTATTGCTTCGGGCGTACCCACGATCTGGCTGGCACTGCTCGATTACCTGGAGAAAACGGGAAGCTCGATTGACAGCGTCAATCGTGTCAGCGTGGGCGGCGCGGCTTGTCCACGCTCGATCGTCGAGGACTTCGACAAGAAGCACAACGTCACGGTGCACCAGGGCTGGGGCATGACCGAAACCAGCCCGCTCGGGACCATCTTCAAGGTCAAGCCAGGCATGGGCGAAATGACAAAAGAAGAACGCTACGACCTGCAGGTAAAACAGGGCTGTGGTGTTTTCGGCATCGAAATGCGCATCACGGATGAGAACGACGAGCCCCTGCCGTGGGATGGCGTGGCGTTTGGCACCTTGAAGGTGCGTGGCCCCTGGGTAGCAAAAAAATACTACCGGCTCGACGAAGCAGACAGCCCGCTCGATAAGAATGGCTGGTTTGATACGGGCGACGTCGCGACGATCAATCCTGATGGCGTCATGCAGATCACTGACAGAACCAAGGACGTCATCAAGTCCGGTGGCGAGTGGATCAGCACAATCGACCTTGAAAATGCGGCGGTTGATCATCCCGGGGTTGCCGAGGCAGCCGTCATCGGACGCAATCATCCGAAATGGACGGAACGGCCATTGTTGATCATCGTCACCAAGGACAATCAGGACATTCCCAGGGACGAAATGCTCGCCTGGTTTGACGGTCGGGTTGCGACGTGGTGGAAACCGGATGATGTCGTGCGGGTAGACGAGCTGCCGCACACCGCCACCGGCAAATTGAACAAGCTCGCGTTGCGCGAACAGTTCGCGGACTACCAGTTCCCCGGGGAGTAACAAGCGCATGTGGAGACACCGCGGACAAGAGTACGTCCTGGATACCGACGAAGTCAGTCGGCCACCCGCATTTCTAACGCTTATGGAGACACGCGCGGTTGGCGAGCTCTGGATGTATGCGCTGCTCTACCCGCTGCTCAATAATTGCCCCAAGGGCGATGGCCACCCGGTACTGGTACTGCCAGGCTTCATGGCCAGCGGCCGCTCAACCGCACCGTTGAGACACCTGCTTACGCGCGTTGGCTACAAAGGTCACCGCTGGAAGCTGGGCCGCAACCTTGGGCCATCCCGCGTTTTGCTGGAACATGTCATGGAGCGCGTGCAGGAACTCAGGCAACGCTATGACGGCAAGGTCAGCCTGATTGGCTGGAGCCTGGGCGGCTTTTACGCGCGCGAACTCGCGTGGATGTCACCGGACGACGTACGCCAGGTGATCACGCTGGGAACGCCCTTCCGCCATTATCGTTCCACTGCCGCGACGCCTCTGTATACGCTCATCAACGGCCACGAAGACGAGCACATAGACCCTGAGATCATTGCCCGCGCGGAGCGCCCGCCGCCGGTACCGTGCACGTCTATCTACACCAAGACCGATGGTGTCGTACCGTGGCAGTGCTCCCTGGACCTGGATTCGCCAAACACCGAAAACATCCGTGTGCGTGGCAGCCACACAGGCCTGGGGCATAATCCGTCAGCCCTGTGGGCAATCATGGACAGGCTGGCGCAGCCTGAAGACGGCTGGCAGCCCTTCGACCGACACAGGCACCGCCTGTGGGGCTTCCCCGAAGCAGACCATATCAGGCCAACGGCCAACGCCTGACGTGTTGTCCAGCTTAAGCCTGTGGCTTCAGCAAGAACTTCTGCCCCGTAGCCTGTGCACCGTAAGCGGCAATTGCTTCGAGTGACATCGCTTCTGTAAGGGATACAGAGCGGGCGTATTGACTCGCGAAGGTTGTCGAAATTTCATTGGCGATTCTGCTACGCATGCGCACGTGCTGCTCAGCGCTCATCTTTTTCAGGAACGGCATCAGCAGGAAGCCGCCAATACCCCAGGAGAAGCCAAAGCTCCGCGTGAGCGTGGTTGGGCTGCGATCAAGTGAACCGTAGATATACACCTGCTTGAATGTATCGGAGCCGTACACGCTGTATTCGCTCATTGCACGAGAAGCCGCTACCTCCATACAACCCAGGATGTCACTGACAAGCCTGCCGCCACCGATCGCATCGAATGCCAGCGTCGCTTTTGTCTCGCTGAGTGCCGCTACCAGGTCCTCTCGAAAACTATCCGAACCTGAATTGCAGACAAACCTGGCACCCATGGATCGCAACAACTCTTCCTGCTCTGGTTTGCGCACGATGTTTACGAGGTCGATAGCATCGTCGATACAGACACGATTCAGCATCTGACCGAGGTTGGATGCCGCCGCGGTGTGCACAAGGGCTTCGTGACCTTCCATGCGCATCGTCTCCACCATAGCCAGTGCGGTCATGGGGTTGACGAAACAGGAAGCACCCTGCTCCGGCGTCGTGCCGGGCTTCAATTCGAGGCATTGCTGCACATTGACGCAATGGAATTGCCGGAACGTTCCACCACCGAACAGACCCACCGTCTTGCCAAGCATCGCCTGCGATGCATCGGACTCGCCGGCGGCAACAACAACCCCTGCACCCTCGTTGCCGACGGGTAAGGCTTTGCCGACTCGAGCGGCAACGGCCTTCATCAGCTTTTCCGGAACGTCTGCTGTGATTACGGGCAGACCATCGCGCTCTTCACTCACAGCGGACTTAAGGTCAGCAGGGCCGAACAATACCGCCAGATCAGATGGGTTCAGCGGTGCTGCCTCTACCCTGACGACGACCTCGTTTGCGGCTGGCGTTGGCATGTTCGTGTCTGAGACTGAGAGTTCCAGCTTGCCGTCCTGACTGATGAGCGAACGAAGCTGCAGATTGGTGTGTTGCATGGCGTATACCTTCTAGGCGCTGTCGCGCACGTGGCTGGCGATAAGATTTGTCAGCTTGTCGATTAGCTGGGGAGGAATATCATGTCCCATTCCCTCAATGATCTCGAGTCTTGCTCCGTCTATGTGTCTGGCCGTATCCACGCCGCACGCGACCGGTACAAGCGGATCTTCCCTGCCGTGAATCACCAGGGTTGGCCTGCTTATTTTCTTCAGTCGCTCAACCCGACTGCCGTCACTGACAACGGCCGCCAGCTGCCGCTGGAATCCCTGTGGGTAGTAGCTGCGTGCCAGGGATGCGCTGAGCAGTACTCTCCACTCCTGTTCGCTCCGAGGGAAACCAGGGCTCGCGATCATCTTCATCGACTGGACCGAGTGCTCCAGCAGCGCATTCCTGCCTCCAACCTTCGGTCGCTTCATGAATATGTGTTGCATGACATCACGCCGCGCCTGGGGCAACCCGCGGGCGCCGCTGGTCGACATAATCGATGTCAGTGTCTTCACTCTCTGAGGATAATGCACAGCCATAAGCTGCGCGATTATGCCTCCCATCGAGGCGCCAACAACGTGCGCGGTACTGATACTCAGAGCGTCGAGCACACCGGCGGCATCGGAGGCCATATCTCGTATCGTGTACGGTGCACCCAGCGGTACCTTCATGAAGTAATTCAGGGCGTAGCGCATTTGGTGGGGTGATCTGGCTCCATCAAGTTTTGTCGATAAACCGACGTCCCGATTGTCAAAACGGATCACGTAGTGACCATGCTTGGCGAGCGCCTCACAGAACTCGGGCGACCACGTGGTCATTTGTGCGCCGAGCCCCATGATCAGCAGGATTGCTTCCCCACTGTCGTTACCGAATGTATCAAACTCGATCTTGAGGCCGTTAACGTCAAGCTGCGGCATCCGCATTGCTTCCTTCACTGCGATTTCGGCACAGCTTATGCGACGTTCAGGCCACCAGCAACTTGCCCTGCCAACTCCTTCCACATAGTCTGTTGTTTCGCACAGCAGGGAAGTATCAATGCAGCCTACAGGCAGGGTCATCGTCGTCACAGGCGGAGGCAGTGGTATCGGCAAGGCACTCGTGAAACGCTTCGTCAACGAAGCAGCACGCGCAGTGGTCGCCGTGGATATTAACGAGCAAGCGGCGCAGGCGACAGCACAGGACGCGGGTTGCGCAGCAATGGTCGCTGACGTTTCGAAAGAAGAGGATGTGAAACGCGTAATCACCGACACAGAAGCGATGTTTGGCCCGATCGATATCTTCTGCTCAAACGCTGGCGTGGCACTTGGAGCAGGTGCGGATTCACCGAATAGCGAGTGGGAGACAAGCTGGGGCGTCAACGTCATGGCGCATGTGTATGCATCACGACACCTGTTGCCACAGATGCGCAAGCGCGGGTCCGGCTATTTCCTGATTACCGCATCCGCGGCCGGCCTCCTAAACCAGATCGGGGGCGCCGCCTATGGCACGACCAAGCACGCCGCCATTGGTTTTGCCGAATGGCTGGCGCTCACCTATGCGCACGAGGGCATCAAGGTCTCTGTGCTATGTCCACAGGCCGTGCGTACGCCGATGGTCACCGCGGATATGCAGAACGAAAGCGCCAGGGCAGCACTTGCGGATGGCATGATCGAGCCTGAAAATGTCGCTGACAGCGTGATACAAGGGCTTGGTGAAGAGTCATTCCTGATCCTGCCGCACAAGGAAGTTATCGAATACATGCGCCGCAAGACGGCCGACTACGATCGCTGGATCTCCGGAATGAACCGAATGATGTTAAAACTTTCCGCGAAGTAGCTTTCAGCGGCTTTGATTTGAGGCCGACGATACCCTCAGTCGACTCATCAATATTTTTTCGATGCACTCATTAAGATGGCATCATATATTTCATTAGTGCTTGAGAGTGAGACTTCGATGAGCATCAGAACCGTACCAAGCAGTGAACTGCCCGGACTCGCCGGAACCGAACTTGAGCCATCGCCTTGGCTGGAAATCACGCAGGAACGGGTCAACCAGTTTGCAGATGCGACCAACGATCACCAGTTCATCCATGTCGACCCGGAACAGGCCGCAAAGACACCGTTCGGCGGCCCGATTGCGCACGGCTTCCTGAGCCTGTCGCTGCTTTCGTATATGAATGAGCAGATTGCCGTGTTTCCGGACAACATGGTGATGGGTATCAACTACGGCTCTGACAAGGTGCGCTACCTGGCACCGGTCCGCGTCGGCAAACGCATTCGCTCCAGGCAGAAGATTGTCGACATCCAGGAAAAGAACCCCGGTCAATGGCTGATGAAGACATCTGTCAGCGTCGAGATCGAAGGTGAGACAACGCCCGCCCTGATCGCAGAGCTTCTCACACTGTTGATCGTAAGCGACAGCAACTGACAAAAAGGAACACGAACATGAGCATCAGATTCGACGGCCAGGTGGCCATTATTACGGGAGCCGGACGCGGCCTTGGCCGCACCCATGCGCTGGCACTTGCCGAGCGTGGTGCGCGCGTTGTGGTCAACGACCTTGGTGTCGATGGCGGCAATTCCGAAAACGCGCTGGCCGTGGTTGCTGAAATTGAAGCGGCAGGCGGCGCGGCCATCGCCAACGGTGCCAACGTAGCCGACTTCGAACAGGTCACCGACATGGTAAAGCAAACCATGGACAAGTGGGGCCGCGTCGACATTCTGATCAACAACGCCGGCATCCTGCGTGACAAGACCTTCGCGAAGATGTCGATCGAAGATTTCAAGCTCGTCGTGGACGTGCACCTCATGGGTACCGCGAACTGCACCAAGGCGGTTTGGGACATCATGCGTGAGCAGCAGTACGGGCGCATCGTCTTCACAACGTCGAGCACCGGCCTGTACGGAAACTTTGGCCAGTCCAACTACGGCGCGGCCAAAATGGCCATGGTCGGACTGATGAACACGCTGCACCTGGAAGGCGCAAAGTCGGATATCCGGGTTAACTGCCTGGCACCGGGTGCGGGCACTGCAATGACCGACGGGCTGTTACCGAAGCCAGTCTTCGATCTGCTGACACCCGAGTCCGTCAGCCCCGGCGCGGTCTATCTGGTCAGCAGGGACGCTCCAAGTCGCAAGGTACTGGCGGCCGCAGGCGGCAGCTTTGCGATATTCAAGGGCTTCGAAACAACAGGCCTCAGCCTGTTGCCGGATAATCTGTCCGCCGAGGGCGTCGCGGCAGCTTGGAGCGCGATAGACGACGAAAGCGAGATGCGGGAATTGCAGGCCGGCTTCGAGCAACCTACCAAGTTCGCAGGTCAGGCGGCAGCCGCGCTGGGCATTGATCTGTCCGCCAAAGGATAAAGCAGCCGGGTCCAATCGCATGAATTCAAACATGGCCAACAGCTCAAAGAGAGCGCGTTACGCGGGGCACGGGCCCAGGTACCAGCGCGGTGTAATGGGAATGGCCGGCGTGGCGACTGCAGCAACGGTCGTTATCGTGCTCGGCTTTTTCGTTGCCTACCAGTTTGTTGACCCGGCGCCACCGCGGGTGATTACGATGGCTACGGGCCCGGATGGTGGTGCGTACCAGCAGTACGGGCAGCAATTCGCGTCGTATCTCGCGCGCGAAGGGATCACTGTCGAGTTGCAGAAGTCGTCGGGCTCCGTGGACAACCTGCAGTCGCTGCAAAGCGAAAACGGGGTGGACATTGCGTTCCTGCAGGGCGGCCTGTCGTCAGAGGTCGAGGGCGACACGATCGTGGCGCTGGGATCGCTGTACTTCGAACCACTATGGGTATTCGTGGATAGCGACGCCGCAATCGCAGCGATTTCAGACATGGCTGGCAAGCGATTGGCCGTCGGTGCAGAAGGCAGTGGAACCCGGCCCGCGGTTCGCAAATTACTCGGTGCGCATGGTATCGACGAAAGCACCGCAGAGTTTTTAGGTCTGGAGCCACTGGATATTCCGGCTGCATTTGCCGACGAGCAACTCGACGCAGCGTTCATCATAGGCGCACCCGAATCGCAGCTCGTCAGGCAGCTCGTCACGGACAAGGGTATGCGACTGCTGGGACTGGAGAACGCTGATGCCTATGTGCGACTGTATCCCTACGTGTCAAAAGTGACGCTGCCGGCGGGTGTCCTCGATCTCAAACAGGAAATTCCGGCATCGGATGTCACAACGGTCGCTCTAACAGCCATGCTCGTTGCCCGGCATGATTTGCACCCGGCCCTTGTTGATCTGTTACTCGTGGCAGCAACCAACATTCACGGCGGGCACAGCATGCTGGCCGACCGCGGAACCTTCCCCACGCCCAACTATATCGACCTGCCACTGAGCGACGAGGCGGACAGGCATTTCAGGCATGGCTCGCCATTTTTGATGCTGTACCTGCCCTTCTGGGCGGCCACTGCCATTGATCGACTCTGGGTCATGCTGTTGCCGCTGATCGGCCTCGCTATTCCACTCGTCAAGCTCGTACCGGCAGCATACCAATGGCGAATCAGGCGCCGCTTACTGCGCATGTATTCGGACCTGGAGCGCCTCGACCCGAATTTCAACCCAGTCGCGGGGGACGACGATGTCACGCAACGACTCGATTCACTCGCGGAACTCGACAACCGCTCGCTGTTCACATCGGTGCCTCGCGAGTACAAGGATGACGTCTACAAGTTGCGTCGCGATATCGATCTTGTACGACGGCAACTCAAGGGCGGCGGCGCAGCATCTGCAGATTTGGCCTAGTCGAGGTCGTCGACACTCACTTGTCCGGTCAAGCGGCGCCAGATATGTGCCCAGGTCATGCCAATCGTCAGCACAACGGCCAGGCAAACCAGTACGATCCACGTTATGGCCGAAACAGAATCTGCAGCCAGGATTCCGACATCGATAAGCAGCCACACGATGGCTGCCAGCACGAGCGCCGCCAGCACCACGCCTAGCGTGTCCAGCGCTTGCCGTGTTGCAACGATGACGATCACCCAACCAACAATGAGCGCCAGAACTGCGATTGCATGTAGCGGACCGAACGTACTCTCCCCAATCGCACCGGTCACCCAGTGGTAGACAGAATAGCCACTGGGATTAAACGTCAGTAGCACGAGTCCCAAGGCCCCCAGGAATCGAAACAGAAACCCCAGAAAATCCATCTCGGTGGCAACGTTACTTTTTGATTCTGCCATATCCTCATCACTCCCAGGTCAATCGAGAAAAAGCGGCGCCGACAAACATCTCTCACGAACGGCGCAGGTGTCAAGGCAATCATGCGGTTTATTCGAAGACAGTGGTTCCTGTCAGGTCTGCTAGTATTATCGTCATTCAAGAATACAAAAAGAGAGCCACTATGGGATCCGATCTTCTAAATCGCCTGGCAAGAAGCCTTTCGCTGCCAGGCCTGCTATTACTGGTATCCATGCCTGCCGCTGCCATAGATTGGCCACAGGAAGTCACTGCTGAGGAAGGCACAATCGTTGTCTATCAGCCGCAGCCGGAAAGTCTCGAGGGCAACGTTCTGAAAAGCCGGGCCGCAATGTCCCTGGAACTAAAGGGCCGCGACGAACCCATTTTCGGTGCGTTCTGGTTTACCGCGAGAATTGACAACGATACCGATGCCGGAATGGCGACCATACGTGACATAAAGATTACCGACGTTCGCTGGCCGGATTCGAAAGATGCCGGCCAACAACGCTTTACGGCTGTGGTTGAAGCAGCAATTCCGGAAAACGGATTTGAGATCTCTACAGAGAAGCTTTCTGCCAGTCTTGCGACCGCAGAATTGGTACAAAAGAGTCTTGAGGACCTGAAGAACGACCCGCCCGCTATCGTCTTCGCAGACGAACTCGCGGTGCTGCTCCTGTACGATGGCGAGCCGCGCTATGCCGAGATCGAAAACAGCCCCTATGAGCGCGTGCTGAATACAGCGTTCGCCGTCATTCGAAAGAAAAAGAGCAACGACTATTACTTGAGCAGCGGCAAGTTCTGGTACACCGCAAATGCGGCCATGGGACCGTGGACATACACGACGTCTCCGCCAAAGGACCTGGAGACGATGCTCGCCGAGGCCGCCGCGGATGTGGCGGGACCGGACAAGCCGCCTGCGATCGTGGCAGCGGATGAACCGACTGAATTGATCGTCACAGCGGGCAAGCCCGAATGGACGTCGCTGCCCGGTGGTGAGTTGCTGTACGTACAGAACACCGAGACCGCCTGGCTGCGTGAGCTGTCGACCAACAATATGTACCTGTTGTTATCCGGGCGCTGGTTCCGCAGCAAATCTCAAAATGGGCCATGGACGTTTGTGCGTGCAGACGAGTTGCCACAAAGTTTCGCCAAGATCCCACCGGAATCCGATATCGGTGGACTGCGCGTATCCGTTGCAGGCACCGACGAGGCGAATGACGCGATGCTCGACGCGCAGATCCCTGAGACAGCGGCTATCGAACGGAGCAAGGCAAGTTTGAGCGTCGAATATGACGGCAAGCCGAAATTCGAGAAAATCAGTGGGACCGAGGTCAGCTACGCGACTAACACGGCAGCACAAGTGTTGCTGATTGACGGTCGCTACTACGCGGTGGACAACGGTGTCTGGTTTGCGTCGACGGACGCCAGCGGGCCGTGGGCAATCGCAGATACGATCCCGGATGCGGAAATCCAGAAAATACCGCCGAGTTCGCCCGTGTACAACACGACACACGTGCATGTCTATGACTCCACCCCGCAGGTGGTTTACGTCGGGTATACGCCAGGCTACATGTGGTCCTACCCGTATTACGGCGCTCCGGTGTATGGCACAGGCTGGTATTACCCACCGTACTACGGTCGTTACTATTATCCGCGCCCACCGACCTGGGGAATGCACGTTGGCTACAACCCCTGGACGGGTTGGAATGTTGGTGTGAGCTGGTCGAATGGATTCTTCAGCATGGGCGTAAGCTGGGGCGGTGGCTATGGTGGCGGCTACTATCCTGGACGTTGTTGCGGCGGCTATTACGGTGGCGGATATCATGGCGGTAATACCGTGATCAACACGGGTGATATCAACATCGGCAACAACATCAATATTGGCAACCGGACGAAAGTCAAAAATAATATCGACAGAAGTAACAACATCAATCGCGACCGTTCGCGCAACAATATCTACAACCGCGACGGCAATCGTTCCCGCAATGCAGACCGAACCACCGCCCAGCGCAATTTGAAGCAGGCCCGGCCTGCGGCTAATCGCGAGAATAACGTTTTCGCGGATAAGGACGGCAATATTGCTCGACGCAGCAAGGACAGCTGGGAAACGCGCAGCAATGGGCAATGGAAGGAGGACCGGTCAATCCCCAGTAGCATGCCGACAAGAACGCGTGATCGAACAACGTCAGCTACGCAGAACCGCGACTTCAATCGCAACAGCCTCAACAATGCCAGTCAGTCGCGGCAGCGTGGCGCGACCCGGCAAGCATCAAGGCCAGCGGCTACTAGACGCGCACCGGCGCGCCGCAGGTAGTTGTTCTTAATCTCTCAATTACATGAGAAAATGGCGGGCTTATTAAACGTCTATTCCTTGATGGCTGACTGACATGCAAAAAACTGACGATTTTTCGGGCGTCGCGCTCCAACGGCTCAACGAAATGCGCGAGTTCGGCAGCGACGCTGTGACTTCCGGCCTGTCCGACTCGACCATCCTGGACTTCCTCGGAGACGGGGACGATCTCAAGCTCGCGATCGAACAGGGCTATGCAGCCTTCACGGCCCTGAAGGCTTCGCATCCCTACTTTCTGGAACTTGATGAAGGCCAGCAAATAGAGCTCGCACAGGACGGGCTGACCAACTTCTACCGCACGGACAGCGTGAGCCCCTACGTGGCTATCGCTGCATCAGGTCCCTGGATCGTCACGTTGAAAGGCGCGGTTGTCTATGACTGTGGCGGCTACGGCATGCTGGGCTTCGGCCACGCGCCCGCGGCCGTTCTCGAGGCCATGAATCGACCGCACGTGATGGCAAACGTCATGACGCCGAGTATCAGCCAACTGGACTTCACGGAATGCCTGAAAAAGGAAATCGGGCACACTCGCGCGGACGGATTTCCATTCTCCACGTTCATCTGCATGAACAGCGGATCCGAAGCAATGACGGTGGCCTCACGGATTGCCGATATCAACGCATTGACATTGACAGCACCGGGCGGCCGCTACGAGGGCCGGCAGATACGGGGCCTCACGTTGACCGGCAGCTTCCATGGCCGCACGGACAGGCCTGCCCGACTTTCGGATTCGACCCGTCCCGCCTACGAGCGTCACCTCGCGACGTTTCGTGAGTGCGACTACCTGCTCACGGTCAAGCCCAATGATGTTTCGGCGCTTGAGGCCGTCTTCGCTGACGCAGACGTCAACGGGCTTTTTATTGAAGCCTTCTTTATGGAGCCTGTCATGGGCGAAGGCAACCCGGGCCTGGCGATTACACCTGAGTTTTATAAGCGCGCTCGCGAGCTGACTCGGGAGCACGGCACGATGTACGTCATCGACTCCATTCAGGCCGGATTGCGTGTGCAGGGCGTTCTTTCAATCACCGACTACCCGGGCTTCGAAACCCTCGATGCCCCCGACATGGAGAGCTATTCCAAGGCGTTAAACGCAGGGCAGTATCCGCTGTCGGTGCTGGCTCTCTCCGAGAGCTGTGCCGACGCCTACAAGCGCGGACTCTACGGCAACACGATGACGTCCAATCCGCGCGCCATGGATATCGGCCTTGCGGTGGTCAACTCACTCAACGATGACTTGCGAGAGAACATTCGCTCGCGCGGTCGCGAGCTTGTGGAGAAACTCGCAGCCTTGGCAGACGAGACGGACGGTGCCGTGTTGAGCACGCAGGGAACGGGCTTGCTCGTCAGCTGCGAATTGCACGATCGCTACACGGTATACGGCTCGAACAGCACCGAAGACTACTTGCGGCGCAAGGGCCTCGCTGTCATTCATGGTGGAGCGCATTCGCTGCGCTATACGCCCGTATTCAACTTGAGCGAAAAGGAAGTCGATCTCATCGTCGACCTGACACGGCAGGCGCTGCTTGAGGGGCCTCGCGCAGACTAGCCACAAAGCCGGCGTTTGTCTCGGGGGTCGACGATCGTCGGATGGCTCTCAATTTGGCTGTGGTGACGGGCGGAATTGACTCGAATCGGCTCAGGCCGATACTCACCCCTTCGGGGCGCCTACGGCGTCCAAAACGCTGGCGCGTTTTGTGAACCACCTTCGGTGGTTCTGCTTCCTCGCATCTGTAACAAGAAAGGGGCCCCGCTGGGGCCCCTTTCTTGTTACTGGTGGTGATGGGTGGAATTGAACCACCGACCTGCGGGTTATGAGTCCGCCGCTCTAACCATCTGAGCTACATCACCAAACTTGTCCTTCGGCCGTCGCAGGCCGGAAGGGTCGCAGATTGTCCCGATCCGGGCGTTGACTGTCAACATGATATAGAGTCTCGTCCATGGAGTGGAGCTTCGTCTATTTGCTGGAAATGCTGGGCACCGCGGCGTTTGCGGCGACCGGTGCTCTGGCCGCCTCCCGCAAGAACATGGATATCTTCGGCTTCTGCGTGCTGGCGCTGATGCCCGCCGTTGGTGGCGGCACGATTCGCGATGTCATCCTGGACCGCGACCCGATCTTCTGGATCGCCGACAATCGCTACATCGCGGTCGCCATCGCCATCGCTCTGCTGATCTTCTTCATGCCGCACAAGCCAGGGTCCAGGCGCAGACTGTTGATCTGGACCGATGCCATCGGCCTGGCACTGTTTGCCGCGTTAGGCACCGAGATCAGCCTGGAGATGAATACCGGACCGCTGGTTGCCGTCATGCTCGGTGTCACCACCGCGGTCACAGGCGGCATGATTCGCGATGTCATCTGCAATGAAATCCCGCTGGTGCTGTCGCACGAAATCTATGCGACGGCCGCGTTCATCTCCGGAACAGTTTATGTATTTGCGGCCAGTGCGGACCTGGGCAGCTCTGTATCACTCGCCGCGGCGGTTGCTGCCGGCTTCATCGTCAGAGCACTGGCGATCATCTACGACTGGTCTCTACCGTCGTTCGGCGCAAAGAACTAACCCAACGAACCGCCCACGCTCAACAGGATGGTCGTCGCTGGGATGTTCCACATCGAAAATCAAGCGCAGCAGAGCGAGCCATTTCGATGTGGAATATCCGAGTGGCGACCATCAACCCACCTAAACATTGAACCGGAAGTGCATAACATCGCCTTCCTGAACAATGTATTCCTTACCTTCCAGTCGTAGTCGGCCGGCCTCTTTAGCACCATGCTCACCGTTGCCGGCAACGAAGTCGTCGTAGCCGATGACCTCCGCACGAATAAAGCCCTTCTCAAAATCAGTGTGAATCTCACCAGCCGCCTGCGGCGCCGAGGCACCCAGTTTGGTCGTCCAGGCGCGCACTTCTTTCTCGCCCGCCGTAAAGAATGTCTGCAGTCCCAGCAGCGAATAGCCGTGTCGAATGACGCGATTCAGGCCAGGCTCCTTGGCACCGATATCTGCCAGGAACTCTTTGCGGTCGGCTTCATCGAGGAGTGCTATCTCTGCTTCAATTGCAGCGCATATAGCCACCACTTCCGCACCCTCGCTGGCCGCGTAGTCTTCCACCGCTTTCAAATACGGATTATCAATGAAGCCGTCCTCATCAACATTGGCGACATACATCACGGGCTTTGCGGTGATCAGGTGAACCTGCTTCAGGATCTCCTTCTGCAAATCATTCGTCTGCAGCGTTCGCACCGGCAGGCCTTCATCGAGATGCGCCTTGATGCCACCGAGCGCATCGCGATAGGCAATGGCGTCTTTCTGTCCGGTTTTCGCCGTTCGCGATGCTTTATCAAACTGCTTTTCAACCGACTCAAGATCCGCCAGCGCGAGCTCCGTGTTGATGGTCTCGATATCGTCGAGCGGATTAATGCGGCCCGACACGTGCGTAACATCATCGTCTTCAAAACAACGTACGACGTGCGCGATGGCGTTGGTCTCACGAATATTCGCCAGGAACTGGTTGCCGAGGCCCTCTCCCTTAGAGGCACCCGCAACGAGGCCGGCAATATCCACAAACTCCATGGTCGTCGGCAACGTCTTCTGTGGTTTTACGATGTCAGCCAGCACCTGCAGTCGCAGGTCGGGCACCTGCACGACACCAACATTCGGTTCAATCGTGCAGAACGGATAGTTCTCCGCCGCGATCTCTGCCGCCGTCAGTGCGTTGAAAAGGGTGGACTTGCCCACGTTGGGAAGCCCGACGATGCCACAGGTAATTGCCATGATGTGTCTTCTACTTGGTGTGGAGTTTCTTCATTGCGGCGTTCAGGCCCTGCTCGACGAGTACCGGCATGACATCCACCGCCTCATCGACATTACCTTCAATTGCCGCTTCCGTTTCGCCCGAGCCACGCTTTAGTACGTAGCTCGTTACTTTGCTCTTGTCACCCGGATGTCCGACGCCCAGGCGCAGCCGCATGAAGTCTGCGCCACAGTGCCGGATGATGTCGCGCAGTCCGTTGTGGCCACCGTGGCCGCCGCCTTGCTTGAGGCGCACCGTTCCGGGTGGCAAATCAATTTCATCGTGTGCGACCAGCAGTTCTGTGGTTCGCAAACGATAGTAGTCGAGCATGCCGCGAACCGGCGTGCCGCTTTCGTTCATAAAGCCCTGCGGTTTCATCAGCCAGACCTCATCGCCGTGCAGGTTGATGCGGCAATAGTCGGTATCGAACTTCTTCTCGAAGCGGAACTGCCCGCCGTACTTCCTGGCCAACGCGTCAACAAACCAGAACCCTGCGTTGTGCAGCGTTCGTTCGTATTTTTCGCCCGGGTTACCGAGTCCGGCAATGATGCGTAGTGGAGAGGCCATAGGTTTCAGATGTTAAACAAAAAGACCGCCTCGCGGCGGCCTTTTCGATTCAGCGTATGACCGCGATTAGTCGTTGTCCGACTCGTCGCCGTCGCCTTCCGCAGCTGGCTCTTCGCCCGCTTCGGCTGCGCCTTCCGCAACTTCGATCTCGTCTTCCTCGATCGGAGCTGCCTTGATGACGTGAATTGAGACGATCGCGTGATCGTGCTCCGGACCCTGCGCCAGTTCCGGAATCTCGACGCCTTCAGGCAGCTTGATATCCGACAGGTGCAACATCTGGTCCAGCTCGAGCTCCGCCAGGTCCACTTCCAGGTATTCCGGAAGGTGCTTCGGCAGACACACGATTTCGACATCAGTCATGACGCGCGCTACTACGCCGCCACCCTGTTTGACGCCTACTGCGATGTCCTCGTTGATGAAGTGCAGCGGCACATTCATCTTGATTTCCTGGTCCGCAAGAATACGCTGAAAATCCATATGGATAATCTGGTTGCGGGCAGGATGACGCTGCAGGTCCTTCAAAATCGCAGCCTGGCTCTTGTCGCCGACCTTGATGTTCAGAACACTCGAATAGAACGATTCGTTCTCGAGCTGTATCAGGACCTTGTTATGGTCAAACGTCAGGGCACGAGGCGGACGCCCGGCACCGTAGATGATTGCGGGTACTTTTCCAGCGTGACGCAGGCGGCGGCTCGCACCTTTCCCTGAGTCCTCACGGATTTCCGCAATCAGATCGAAATCGTCACTCATGACTTTCTCCAATAACTGATTGATTTTGCTTAATTTTATTAAGCTCGTTTCCTGCGGGAATTGCGACCTGTCCGCGCAGGGCGGCGAATGGTAACGCAATCACCCTGCGAAAGAAACCAAAACCCCGGCCATAGGGGTAATTACGGAGTTGCGAATGATTCGCATTTGCAATAAAGTCCACAGCCTAGTTACCACTTCATTCCCGATGGCTCGAAGACCGAACATGCGTATTACAACAACCAAGACAGCGATCATTTCCGCACTACTGGCCGCAACGCCGTTGGCACAGGCCGACAACAGCGCCGCCAAAGACGCAGCGCGACCAATGGACGTTGTGACGATAATTGGCCAGCGAGCAGATACGCGTGACGTACCTGGCTCGGCACACCTGATCGATAGCGAAGAACTAGAAGCGTTCGTGCAGTCTGACATCACCCGCGTACTGCGGACCGTGCCCGGCGTCTACCTGCAGGAAGAAGACGGCTTCGGCCTGCGACCGAATATCGGCATCCGCGGCTCGGGCCTCGATCGCAGCGCCCGCATTGCCCTGCTTGAGGACGGCATCCTGATCGCACCGGCACCCTACGCCGCATCTTCTGCGTACTACTTCCCGGTGCAGCGACGTATGACCTCGGTCGAGGTATTGAAAGGTCCAGCGGCGGTCGCTGTGGGCCCGCGGACCACTGGCGGTGCTGTCAATCTGATCTCAACGCCGATTCCCGACACGCTTGCGGCCAATCTCGATGTCCGCACCGGCGATCACAACACCCTGGACGCGCACGTTAACGTCGGTAATCGCGGCGAGCAGATCTCCTGGCTGCTGGAGACCGTGCAGGCCAACAGCGATGGCTTCAAGACGATCGACGGTCCGGTCGGCGGTGATACCGGGTATGACATACAGGACTATGTGGCGAAATTGCGGATCAATAGCGACCCCACGAAACGTGTGCAACAAAGCCTGCACATCAAGCTCGGCTACACCGAACAGACCTCGGATGAAACCTACTTAGGCCTCACCGATGCAGACTTTGCCGAGGACGCCAACCGCCGCTACGCGGCGTCAGCCAACGACATATTCAACAGTGACCATGAGCAGTACCAGGCAACCTGGCTACTCGAAACCGGCAGCATCTGGCAAAGCGAAGTCACTGCTTATCGCAATGACTTCAGCCGCAACTGGTACAAGACACAGTCGGTTGCTGGCGAGAGTATTGGCGACGTTCTCGCCGACCCCGACGCCTTCGCCGCGGAATACGGCTTCCTGACAGGCACGACGAGCCAGGCGGATGACATTCAGATCCGCGCCAATAATCGCAGCTACTACTCGCAAGGCGTGCAAGCCAAAATCGAATGGGACCTTGGTTTCGGCGACACAGAGATACTGCTCGATACCGGCGTTCGCGTGCACAAGGACGAGGAAGACCGGTTTCAGCATCAGGATGGCTACCAGATGCTGGACGGCGTACTTGTGCTCACCACAGCCGGCGCACCGGGCTCACAGTCAAATCGCGTTTCCAGTGCCGAGGTACTGTCTCTGTTCGTCGATAGCGAAATTCGCTACGGCGACTGGATATTGACGCCTGGCGTGCGCTTCGAGGACATCGACATGCAGCGCCTCGACTTCGCGACCGATGACCCGACACGCGGTCAGGGACCCACGCGGGTCCGCGAAAACTCGTCGCAGGTGGTCATTCCCGGCATGGGCGCGCTTTACCGAGTTAGTGAGAACTGGCGGCTTCTGGCAGGCGCACACAAGGGCTACAACCCACCGGCACCGGGAAGCTCCGCCAGCGAGGAAACCAGCCTCAATTTCGAGGCCGGGGCGCGATACGACAGCGGCTCGCTAAATTTTGAAGCCATCTATTTTGTGAACGACTACGACAACCTCGTCGGCACGGTCACTGAATCCACAGGCGGTGGTGGCCAGGTCGGTGACCAGTTCGATGGTGGCGAGGTCGTTGTCAGCGGACTGGAGCTGTCGGCTGACTACGTCGCGCGCGCCGGCAATATCGATATCCCACTGGGCATCAGGTACACGTGGACGAACGAAGCCGAATTCAACAACGCATTCGATTCGGGCTTCGGCCCCTGGGGCGATGTGCAGGTGGGCGATGAGCTGCCGTACATCCCCGAGCAGCAATTGCGCGCGACGGCCAGCCTGGTTGCCGAGCAATGGCGCGTAAACGTGGCGGCAAACTACGTCGGCAAGATGCGTACGACGGCAGGACAAGGTGCCTTCGAGCCGCAACAGTCGGTCGCTTCACATGTCGTCTGGGACGTCGTAGCAAGCTGGACATTCACGCCCAGTCTTTCGACCTATATCAAGGTCGATAACCTGCTGGATGAAACCTACATCGCGGCGCGCAGACCCGCCGGCGTGCGCCCGGGACTACCCCGCACAGCCTACCTCGGCCTGACCTACCGCCTCTAAGCCTACAAGCTGTGCGCGACCGCGAAACTCTGCATGGAAATGGCTCGCTACGCTGCGCTTTATTTTCCATGCAGAGCTCCGCGCCCGCACACAGCCGACACAACGAATATTAAAGGATAGTGCTGGTCGGGGAGCCCTTCGTCGAAAATAAAGCGCAGCGCAGCGAGCCATTTCGATGAAGGGCTCCCCGACCAGCACTATCTAACCACCTAATCAACGTATAAAGAGCTAACCGACTCCTCATAGGCAATGCGCCGCATGGTCTCGGCAAGCAATTCCGCCGTTGATACCTGGCGGATCTTGTCGCAGGCGCGCGCCTCCTCATTGAGCGGGATCGTATCGGTGACCACCAGTTCATCCAGCGCGGACGCCGTAATTCGCGACACCGCGGGACCAGAAAGCACAGGGTGCGTAATGTAGGCCGCGACGCTTTCCGCGCCGCGGTCCTTCAGGGCGCCAGCGGCGTGGCACATGGTGCCGGCTGTATCGACCATGTCATCGATCATCACGCAGTTCTTGCCCTCGACCTCACCGATAATGTTCATGACCTCGGAGTGGTTCGCCTTGTCGCGCCGCTTGTCGATGATGACGAGATCGGCGTCGTCGAGGCGTTTGGCGAGCGCCCTGGCCCGGACAACACCGCCGACATCGGGCGAGACAACAACCATGTCGTCATATTTCTGTTTCCAGACGTCGCCCAGCAACAACGGTGATGCGTAAACATTATCGACCGCGATATCGAAAAAGCCCTGAATCTGGTCGGAGTGCAAATCAACTGTGAGCACGCGGTCCACGCCAGCGGTTCCAATCAGCTTGGCGACCAGCTTGGCAGTAATCGGGACTCGCGAGGAACGCGGGCGGCGATCCTGGCGTGCAAAGCCAAAATACGGGATGACTGCTGTGATCGTTTTGGCCGATGCGCGTCGCGCGGCATCAACCATGACCAGCAACTCCATCAGGTTCTCAGAGCCCGGCGGACAGGTCGGCTGCACGATAAAGGTCTCACGACCGCGAATATTCTCAAGGATCTCGACGTTGATCTCGCCGTCGCTGAAACGGCCAACTTGGGCGCGGGCCATGGGGATGCGCAGGTAGCGCGCAATATCCTGGGCGAGCACGGGATGCGCATTCCCTGTAAAGAGCGCAATGGTTGCCAGTTCCACGTATTCCCCTCAAATAGCGATGAATGGCTGGGGCGGCAGGATTCGAACCTGCGATACACGGGATCAAAACCCGATGCCTTACCGCTTGGCTACGCCCCAATCGTGTGAGTGCTTGTTACTGCGTGCGCCGCAATTCTATTTAAAGAAATACCAGCTGTCGACAACGAGGCGCACGCGCGTGTCATTACCCTCAACAAGCAGGCGACTGGGCATGGACTGGCCGCCGATGTCCTTATAGCGAGATATGCTGACAATCCAGCCTCTTTGGACGAGTTTCTCCAGCTCATCCGAGTTGTTAAAGCTGGTTTCGACCGGACCCTCGGGATCCGGGATTCCCATCGCCCAGTAACGCAAGCTGCGCACAGGGATGGTCCAGCCGTAGCGCAGCATGAGCTCATGCTCAACATCCTGAAGCTCGGTTTCGACGCCGTCTTTGTCGGTAAGGATGACTGATTCACTATTGCCGGCAATGCGCACGGTACCGATCCCTATCGGTCCGCCGACCGTGGCGGTGAATTCTTCCCCGTCCTGAATCCAGCGCAACTTGCCGTTGAAGCCATCGTCGCCGGCTTTTACGCCGATGCGGCCT
>Ga0316189_10000487_pt1 | contig 39496 bp, 36 predicted proteins | sample LowCovwburrow_MG_FD_204930 | JGI IMG/M metagenome (GOLD analysis project Ga0316189, IMG submission 204930) | Coastal sediment microbial communities from Maine, United States - Lowes Cove worm burrow | ecosystem: Environmental > Aquatic > Marine > Coastal > Sediment | place: USA: Maine...
TTGTGGATTCCGTGGCGATGCTTAATCTTTAACAGAGTGAAACAGTTTCAGGAAATGTGCAGTACAGCCTGTATGCGGGCCGGCTATTCATTCGATTAGGTAAGCAGTAATGACGAGAATAATGACAATCACAAGTGGTCTGCCAGGTACGGGCAAGACACACCTGGCAATCAATATTGCCCTTGAGCAGGTCCGGCGAGGGCGGCAGGTGGGCGTTTTCTATGCGCGTGAGAGTGCAACTCCGATTGACAAGCTGCTACTGGTGCAGCAACCCGTAAGTATGCTGAGGCGTGTGGGTGATTCCAATGAGCGGGGCCTGTTGCGCAGCGGTTATCAGGGGATCGACATCATTTCATGCGGCACTCCGTTACGGGAATGGCCGACGATTCAGGCTGAACAACGTATGGGCTGCATCAAGGAAATGGATGTGCAGGAGGGCTATGATGACTTACTGATTGATACCTCCGGTATGGATGCGCGGACTTTGCTGGCCAGTTGCAGGGCTTCGGGTGTTGTTGTCCTGGTTGTTACCCCCGAACCGCGATCACGTGCGGAAGCCTTCGCCCTGATCAGGGTGCTGCATCTGAACGGCTTTGCCGGCCTGTTACGCCTGATTGTTAATAAAGCACGCTGTCTTGCAGAGGCAAAAGAAATACATAATGAATTTCATCGTCAGGTAAATTCACGTCTCGGGCAGGATGTTCCATTGCTGGGCGTACTTCCGCTGGATGAAAACGTGAACAGGGCGCAGCGTGCCCGGCAGGCCTTTACCGCTGTTTTTCCCGAGTCGGAGGCAGCCGCTGGCATTGTCGTGGTTGCGGATGCCCTGGAAGATATCCCGGTGCATTTCTCCTCCGGTCCGCGCACATTGTCAGCACTCTGGCATGCCCTGATTGAGGTGATCCAGTTACCGGTCATGTTAGCCGGTGGCACGTTGCTCAATGACGAAATCGAGATGACGCGAACGCTTGAGCAGCCGTCTGAAGCACCCGTGTATAGTCAGGATAAGGAAACAGGCCTGTTCCAGTTCCAGGGAAATCTCGAAAACCTGTGCGCAGTACGGGACCGACTGCAAAGTGACCTGCAGGTGTTTCTGACTGATCTGGACGCCTTTGTTGATGCAGCCGGGCGGAATGCCTGCGTGCTGGCGGATGCGAAGGATGGACGGCTGCAACGTAATCAGATTATCAATCTTGTTTCCCGGTTGCTCGGGATCGTTGAAGCAGCCTACCCGATGCAGTCGTTCCGGTTTCAGGTGGCCGATACCGTCGTCTCTCATCCAGACGCAGCCTGGCTTCAGGCTGGTCATTATATGAAATATATTTTCCACATGATGCAGTCAGAGCTTTCTGATACCGCACAGATCCTGTTATTGAATGTGCCTGCGATGAACGTGACGACGGGTGTTGATGGAGAAACCATCTACGAGTTGATTGATACGGTACGCCACAGTTATTTGAATGTTATGAGTGATCCGCAAAATGGTGTGCGCATACAGGCATGGCTGACTAATGAGGTCGCCCCGGTTGTGGATGTGGTGTCGCTGGTGCAGAGACGGGCACCTGCAGGATAAACGGCTGGCGGGCACGTCCCGTCCCGCCAGCCGTGAACAGCTTCAGGGTTTGCTACTTGATATCGATGGTGGCCGAGCTCTTTATCGACTCAATGTATGCCTGTAACTTCTGGTTGGCAAGCAGCATCTTTATGCGGTCCTTCACATCATCAAACGGTGGTGGAGTGCTTTCGCGGACATCATCCAGGATGATGACGTGCCAGCCAAACTGTGTCTGAACCGGTGTCTTGGTGTAGGCGCCTTTATCCAGTTCGGCCGCAGCATCGGAGAACGGCTTCACCATCTGGCCTTGACCAAACCAGCCAAGTTTGCCACCACTGGCGCCGGACGGGCCGGTGGATTTTTCCTTGGCGAGCTCAGAGAAGTCACTGCCACTGTCAAGCAGTTTAATAACCTCTTTCGCCGACTCCTCGTCAGCCACGAGAATATGACGTGCGTTATATTCCTTGCCAACTGCGCCCATCTGCTCATCATAGAAGGCCTTTGCAGCCTCGTCCGTGACGGGGTTATTGGTCATGAAGTCCTTGATAGCGGCACCGGCAAGTGTGGTGCGGGTTGTCTGGTTGAGTGAGGCAATGACAACCGGTTGTGAGTCCAGGCCCTTCTTGATGCTGTCCTGTCGCATCAGCTCAAGTGCAATCAACTCGTTTAGTATCGCTTCCTCGGTATTCGCCTGCTCATTGCCGGGCTGTGCCTTGCGTTGAGTGGCATAGACATCCAGGACATCCTGGGTTATCGGGCTGTTGTTGACGGTTGCAACGACGACACCCTCGATAGCCGGCGCAGCTGTGGCTGCAGCGTTGCCGGTATCCGTGGAGTCGCTTGACTGCGTTTGGTCGCAGCCTGTGGCGGCTGCCAGAGATGCGATGAGTACAAGGTAATGACGATAATTCATTGGTTTAGTCCTTTTTTAGGGTTGGAAATCAGGATTCTTGCGGTGTTTTTGCCTGGATACTGAGCGCATGGATCTCACTGTGCATGATATCCCCGACTGCATCATAGACCAGTCGGTGCCGCTGAATGAGTGTTTTGTTCTCGAATGCAGGGGAAACAATATTGACGATAAAATGACCGCCGCCACTGGCGGCGCCGGCATGACCGGCATGCTTTGCGCTTTCGTCTATGATCTCAAGCTTCACGGGTTGCAATTCGCGCGTCAGGCGCTCGCGGATCATCGTTGCACGTGCGTTCGTCATATCAGGGCAGTACCTTTTTAAAGGGTTTAACGGTGACCTGCGCATAGACGCCGGCGGTGACGTACGGATCGGCATCTGCCCACATTTGTGCGTCGTCCAGTGAGGGGAATTCTGCAACGACCAGGCTGCCGGTAAAGCCTGCCTCACCGGGGTCGGTGCTGTCGATGGCAGGATGCGGGCCAGCAAGCAGCAGACGACCCTCATCTTGCAGTGCATGCAACCGTTCCAGGTGGGCCGGGCGTGTCGCCAGTCGCTGCTCAAGCGTGCCGGGCTTGTCCTGGCTGATAATCGCATACAGCATCATGACTATGCTTCCTCGTCGGCTTCCTTGTCGGCTTCCTCTGCGACTTCCATGTAGCGGCTCAGGTAGAAGGCCTGTCCGAACACGAACACCAGTGTCAGGCCCATCATGCCAAACAGCTTGAAGTTCACCCAGGTCTCTTCACTGAAGTTGAAAGCGACATACAAATTGAGAGCACCCATGGCTATAAAAAACAGGACCCATGCCCAGTTGAGCCGTTGCCAGACCGGGGAAGGTGCGGTGATAGCGTGTCCCATCATGCGTTCGACCAGGGGTTTCTTGCCGATAAACTGGCTGCCGAGGAAGGTGGCGCCAAATAACCAGTTCACCACGGTCGGTTTCCACTTGATAAAAACAGGATCGTGGAGAATCAGTGTCAGGCCACCAAAGAAGACCAGTATGCCCAGTGTGATGAGGTGCATCTTTTCGAACTTGCGGTGTTTGAACCAGAACAGGCCGGTTTGTACAAAAGCGGCAGCAATAGCGACGGCCGTGGCAACATAGATGTCATACATCTTGTAGGCCACAAAAAACAGGATAATCGGAAACAGGTCAAAAAGAAATTTCATTGCTGCGTTAGTCCGGGGTTTGCGGGGAAAGTTCCATGTGGTGTTGCGCAAAGGGGCTAAATAATAGTCGTTTTAGCGGGCAGGTGAAAGCCGGAATATTTGCGATATTCCTGAAAATCGCGCTTGCGAAGCGCTCCTGCGCCGGTTGATGCACCTGTAGGAGCGGATCGCATCCGCGATGGGCTTAATGCAGGGAGCGATTAACCGGCCATTCGCTGTGGTATTTCTCCATCACCTGGCGGACCTGGGGCGGGTAATCCAGGGCATCCATTTGCTCCATGCCTTCGCTGAAAAAGCGGGTTGCATCTTCCGGCAGCTTGCTGGTCATTATGGCAAAGGCCGCTTCCATCAAGTCCGTATTATGGCTGCGTGTTGCAACGATACTATGGTTTAGTAGCAGTACCCGCCATGGCCGCCCGGGATTCATTTTTTCCAGGTCCTGGCTGATGAAGCTGGATACGGCAGCAATTATTTCGTTTATGACGCCACTCAGTTGCGCCAGTTCTTGTGGCTCCCGGCTACTGTTGGCCATAAGGGCCAGGGCATTCGCCACTGGCTCCAGTGTTTCGAGTTGGCCACCGTGACGGGCAATCCAGAGGGCAAGATTGATTGCCAGACTGGCCAGGGCTTGCTGTTGCCCGCTCAGGGCCAGGTTATCGGACTCCGCAGACAGGGCTGCAACTAACTGCAGGGCATATTCACCGATCTCGGTGATGTCCACGGTGGTGGCGTCGTGAGTTGACTGTGTGTCGGCCTCAACACGCGTGATGACATCAATCAGGTGCTCCAGCGCCAGTGCAATTGCAGGCAGGTCTGCCTCGGTTTCTGACGCTATGGCGGGTGTCGATCCGGCCTGTTTGCAGGCCTCAAGGACAATGTCGATGTCGGTCAGGATAACAGTCAGTTCTCCCGTGGGTATGTGCATAATGAAGGCCCGGTTATTAGTGTGGAAATTTCGCTTTGAAAGAGTGCCAAGGTGTTCAGGGCACATTATAAAGCACTGTCCTGTAGAATGGGCCGGATGCCTCTTCAGTATGATTTACATAGCCACTCAATCGCCTCCGACGGGAGCCTGAGCCCGGTCGAACTGGTGACTGCAGCGCATGCCGCCGGTGTGGATGTGCTGGCACTAACTGACCACGACACACTGGATGGGCTGCTTGAAGCCGCTCACACCGCCCGGGGGCTGGGCTTGCAACTGGTGCCGGGCGTGGAAATATCGGTAAGCTGGCAGTCACAGACCATCCATATACTCGGCCTGAATGTTGATCCGGGTTGCGAGCCATTACAGACAGGACTTGAAGCACTGCGTGAATTTCGTCACTGGCGTGCCAGGGAAATTGGCCGACGTCTGGCCAGGGCGGGTATCGGTGGCTGCTACGAGGGTGCGCGTGCACTGGCAAAGGGCAATATTGTCGGGCGGACACATTTTGCCCAGCATCTGGTGGCGGCCGGGCATGCCCGCACTGTACGTGAGGTATTCAAGCGTTTCCTGGTGAATAACAAGCCCGGCTTCGTGTCCGGTCAGTGGGCGAGTCTTGAGGACGCACTCGACTGGATCTATCGGGCCGGGGGGCTGGCCGTGATTGCACACCCGGCACGGTACCGGATGACGGCCAGTAAGCTGCGTCGTCTCCTCGGTGAATTTCGTGCCGGTGGTGGTGTGGGTATGGAAGTCGTGTCAGGCAGTCATAGCCGCGACAACATCAGTGCCATGGCAGCACTGTGCCGTAACGAGCAGCTGCTGGCATCCTGTGGTTCTGACTACCACGGGCCGCAAAATCCGTGGATTAAACTGGGCCAGCTACCGGCATTGCCGGCGGGCTGTCCACCGGTGTGGGAAAGTGAGCGCTGGCCGGTTCGATGAGCCAGTTTTTCCAGATTCATCCGCTTAACCCGCAGGCACGGTTGATCCACCAGGCGGTAGAGATTATCCGTCAGGGTGGTCTTGTTGTGTACCCGACAGATTCCAGCTATGCGCTGGGGTGCCATGTCGGTGACAAGTACGGCATGGAGCGCATACGACGCATCCGCCATCTCGATAACAAGCATAACTTTACCCTGATGTGCCGTGATCTGTCCGAGATAGCCACCTATGCAAAGGTGGACAACAGCAGTTATCGTCTGTTGAAGTCGCTGACACCGGGAGCCTATACCTTTATTCTGAAAGCGACACATGAGGTGCCACGTCGACTGCAAAACCCGAAGCGCAAGACCATTGGCATTCGCATCCCTGACCATCCTGTTGCCCAGGCACTGCTGGATGAACTGGGTGAGCCGTTGATGAGTTCTACCCTGATACTCCCGGGCAAGGACATGCCGGAAACGGATGCCTACGATATCCGCGAAAAGCTGGAACACGATGTTGACCTGGTGATTGACGGTGATCACTGCGGGGTGGAGTCGACCACGGTCGTGGACCTTGTGGACGGCGTACCCGAGGTAGTCAGGCAGGGGCGGGGTAGTGTTGAGGGATTTTAGTTTGCCGGGAACCACGTTAATGCAATTGCCAATCATAAGGTTATAATCCGCCGATGCTTGAACTCAGCCTGGTGCAAAAAATATCGATCTGGGTGGTGCCGGTACTGCTGGCAATCACTGTACATGAGGTGTCACATGGCTGGATTGCCCGCAAACTGGGTGATAACACGGCATTCATGCTGGGGCGCCTGACACTGAATCCGCTCAAGCACGTCGATCCCGTGGGAACCATACTGATACCCGGTATGCTGTTATTACTGCAGGCCGGTTTTATCTTTGGCTACGCCAAGCCGGTCCCGATCAACTGGAAAAACCTGCGCCATCCCAAACGGGACATGGCGCTGGTGGCGGTTGCAGGGCCGGGCGCAAATTTATTGATGGCGATCGCCTGGGCACTGCTGGCACGCCTGGGTCTGTTGCTGGGTGAGAATGGCATGGCGCTGATTTATATGGGCGTTGCGGGGATTACCATTAACATTATCCTGATGGTGCTGAACCTGCTGCCATTGCCGCCGCTGGATGGCGGGCGTGTGATGACCGGTTTGTTGCCGGGCCCCTGGGCCTACCAGTTCAGTCGTATCGAGCCTTACGGGTTCTTTATCCTGATTGGTCTGCTGGTGACGGGCGTACTGGGCATGGTGTTGTGGCCTGTCATCAGTGTGGTCATGTCGATGGTGGTGCCGGTGTCCGGATTGCCTGTACAAAAATTTCAATTGCTACTGATGGCGCTCATGGGCAGGTAGGAGATAATTTTGGGTGGAATAAACGCAAACAGCAGGGTGCTTTCCGGCATGCGACCAACGGGGCGCTTGCACCTTGGGCATTACCACGGTGTGCTTAAAAACTGGATAAAACTGCAGCAGGAGTTTGACTGTTTTTTCTTTGTCGCCGACTGGCATGCACTGACGACACATTACGAAGAATCGCACATTATCGCTGACAGTGTCTGGGAGATGGTGATCGACTGGCTGGCCGCCGGTGTTAGCCCGGGTTCGGCACAATTGTTTATCCAGTCACGTATCCCGGAACACGCCGAACTGCATTTGCTGCTTTCCATGGTTACGCCGCTGGGTTGGCTGGAACGGGTACCGAGCTACAAGGACCAGCAGGAGAAACTGCGCGAGCGCGACCTGGCGACCTACGGATTCCTGGGCTACCCGTTGTTGCAAAGCGCAGATATCCTTATCTACGGTGCCGACAAGGTTCCTGTTGGTGAGGACCAGGTGGCCCATGTCGAACTGACCCGTGAAATTGCGCGTCGTTTTAACCATCTTTTTGGCCGTGAACCCGGTTTTGAAAAGGCCGCAGAGGCTGCGGTCAAGAAGATGGGCAAGAAGAATGCACGCCTGTATCGTGAATTACGGAAACGCTACCAGGAACAGGGTGATCACGAGGCGGTTGCCGTGGCACAGGCCCTGTTGGCGGAGCAGCAAAACCTCGCCATTACCGATCGAGAGCGCTTACTGGGTTACCTGGAAGGTGGCGGGCGCATGATTCTGACCGAGCCGGAGGCGCTGCTGACGCCGGCATCAAAAATGCCTGGTCTGGATGGTCAGAAAATGTCCAAGTCCTATAACAACACCATCACCTTGCGCGAGGATCCGGATGACGTACGAGAGAAGCTGCGTACCATGCCGACCGACCCGGCGCGGGTGCGACGTACGGACCCCGGTAACCCGGATATCTGTCCGGTATGGCAGTTGCACGAAGTTTATTCCAGTGACGAGGTAAAGGCTGCGGTACGTGAAGGCTGTACCACGGCAGGCATTGGCTGCCTCGATTGCAAGCAGCACATTATTGACAGTGTGTTGCAGGAGCTGCAACCGATTCAGGAACGTGCCCTGGAATTCGAACAGGACCCGGGGCTGGTACGCTCTATCATTAATGAAGGCTCCGAAGCCGCGCGTGATGTGGCGCGTGAAACGCTGGAAGAAGTACGTCAGGTCATGGGGCTGAGCTACGGCTGACAGGCCTGTCTGGAAACCAAAAAAAGCGACAAATTACTGGAAATAGGGTAGTATCCTCCGGACGATGAAAGTCGTCCCTCGGATACGACGCCGGTCACCACGTACCAGGGAATTACATGAGCGAAAACCAGAGCCGCGAAACACCGCCGGACATCCATCCCCAGGAAGAATTACCTATCGCTGTTGTCCAGGGCAAGGCGCTCGACTCGCTGCCCAAAGACCTCTACATACCACCCCAGGCACTGGAGGTTTTTCTGGAGGCCTTCGAGGGCCCGCTGGATCTGCTGCTGTACCTGATTCGCCGGGAGAATGTTGATATTGTTGATATCCCCGTTGCGGATATTACGCGCCAATATGTTGTATATATTGAATTAATGCAGGATATGCAGCTTGAATTGGTCGGTGAATACCTGGTGATGTCAGCCATGCTCGCTGAAATCAAATCCCGCATGTTGCTGCCCAGGCAGGTCGACATTGAGGAAAACGAGGAAGATCCGCGTGCCGAGCTGGTCCGGCGCCTGCAGGAATATGAACGCTACAAGCAGGCTGCGGAGGATATCGACGCTTTGCCGCGACTGGGACGTGATGTCTACCAGGCATCCGCTGAGCCCCCCGAGCGAAAGGTCATCTCGATGCCGCCGCAGGTTGATCTGCAGGACCTGATTTCAGCTTTCCAGGCAGTGATGAAGCGCGCATCAATGTATACTCACCACCATGTACAAATGGAATCCCTGTCTGTCAGGGAGCGCATGTCCAGCGTACTGAACAAGGTTAACTCCACACACTTCACCAGTTTTGGCGATCTGTTTACTGTTGAGGAAGGTCGCATGGGGGTGGTGGTCTCCTTGCTGGCTATTCTCGAGCTGGTGAAGGAGTCGCTGCTCGAATTGACGCAGGCAGAACCGTATGCACCGATACACGTCAAGGCGGCTACGCGCGCTGAAAATACTGTCGAGGTCGAAGACCTGACGACTGAGCAGGCAACAGCCTGAATGACCAGAGACAGAAGCATGGAAAGTGATCAGCTTAAAAATATCGTTGAAGCCATCCTGCTGGCGGCCGGTCGGCCACTGTCCATCGACCAGTTACTGGCGATGTTTGCTGAACATGAAAGGCCTGAACGCAGTGACATACGCGACGCGGTCAGTGCGCTGCAGGCGGATTACGAGTCACGGGGTATCGCCTTGATTCAGGTTGGTAGTGGCTACCGGGTCCAGGTCCGAGAGACGATGCAACCGTGGGTCGCACATCTTTGGGAGGAGAAACCGGCGCATTATTCGCGTGCCTTGCTGGAAACCCTGGCGTTGATTGTATACCGGCAGCCGGTTACCCGTGGTGAAATTGAAGAGGTGCGGGGTGTCAGTGTCAGTACCACAATTATTAAAACACTGCTGGAGCGGGAATGGGTGCATGTGGTGGGGCATCGCGAAGTACCCGGCCGTCCAGCCATGTATGGCACCACGAAGAAGTTCCTGGATTACTTCAGTCTGAAAAGTCTCAGCGAGCTACCCTCGCTGGCAGAGTTACGCGACCTGAACGAAATTGGCAGGGAACTGGAACTGGACCTGTCTGATATCCCCGGTATTGGTATTGAGCTGACTCCCGCCAACGATGAAGCCGGTGTTGAGGCTGCTGCTGTAGAGGTGGAAGGCCCTACCGATGAGCCGCTAGCAGATGATGTTGCATCGGCAATTGAAGTAACTGAAAGCGATAACCTCGCCACCCTTCATTAAGAACCCCGCGTTTGGCTGAGCGTTTACAAAAGGTCCTGGCGCGTGCCGGCCACGGCTCCCGTCGCCAGGTAGAAACCTGGATACGGGAAGGCAAGATCACGGTGAATGGCAAACTTGCCGAGCTCGGTGTCAGTGTGTCTGCGACAGACAGGGTTAAAATCGATGGGCGATCGGTATCCATCGCCACCGGTCCTGAGCATATTCCACGTACCCTCATTTATCACAAACCTGCAGGTGAGCTGACGACCCGCAAGGATGAAGCAGGGCGTCCAACAGTTTTTGATAATTTGCCACGGATTAAAAACGGTCGCTGGATTAGCGTTGGGCGTCTGGACTTTAATACTTCCGGGTTGCTGTTGGTGACCACCGATGGTGAACTGGCACACCGCCTGATGCACCCGTCCTGGGAAGTTGAGCGGGAATATGCTGTCCGCATTCTCGGTAAGGTGGATGAGGACGTGCTGCAGCGTTTGCAGGAAGGCGTCATGCTGGATGATGGTATAGCCGCCTTTGCATCCATTCAGGATGCAGGTGGCGCGGGTGCAAATCACTGGTATCACGTTATTCTCAGGGAAGGGAAAAACCGTGAGGTGCGCCGCCTGTGGGAATCACAGGGTCTGCAAGTCAGCCGCCTGATTCGTATTCGCTATGGGCCGGTCGAGTTACCCCGGGAGGTGCGGGCTGGCCGTTTCCGGGACCTGAACCGTAACGAACTAAGCACCCTGTATACGCTGGTCAAACTGGATGCACCCAAACCACACCCGGTGCGTCGCAAACCGGCCAAACGCGGCCGGCGCAAGCGATAATCGCGCTTGCGAAGCGCTCCTGCAAAGCGCTCCTGCAATAATAGATACGCCAGTGTAGGAGCGGATCGCATCCGCGATTCTTTTTTGTGAAATCCCCGACGTTAAACGCTGTTTACCACCTGCTCTACGATACCTACGGCCCGCAGCACTGGTGGCCGGGTGAAACGCCTTTCGAGGTAATGGTTGGTGCAATCCTGACGCAGAATACTGCCTGGACCAACGTGGAAAAGGCGATAGCCAATCTGGTGTCACACAATCGGCTGGATGCCGGGAAGATCGTGGCAACGCGCAAGGATCATGTGGCAAACTGGCTGCGTCCCTCCGGTTATTTCAATGTAAAGACCGAGCGTCTGAAGAACTTCTGTCGCTGGTATCTGGAGAAGGGTGGTTTCAGGGCCTTGTCACGCATGGACACAGCACAGCTGCGGGTGGCGTTATTGTCTGTAAACGGAGTGGGTCCCGAGACGGCCGATGATATGTTGCTGTATGCCTTCGAACGGCCAGTGTTCGTAATCGACGCCTATACACGCCGGCTGTTTGTACGGCTGGGCCTTTTTAATGGCAATGAAAGTTATGACACGATGCGTGTTGACATCGAGTCTATCCTCGGGCCGGAGACCGTGTTGTTCAATGAGTATCACGCACTCATTGTACGTCATGCCAAGGAGGTTTGTCGGGTGCGTCCACGGTGCGGTAACTGTGTGTTGCTTGACTGTTGTCCTGCTGGACTATTGTCGTAGGAGTGCTTCGCAAGCGCGATCCGCTCCTACGTACAGGAGATATTATGTTGATGAAATTGTGCAGGCAGTATTTTCCGGCCCTGGTGTTCTTGATGTTTACTGGCACGACCCTGCAGGCCGAACCGGAAATGGAAGGGCTGGTCAATCCCGGCTATGCCGAGAAGCCGGCATGGTTCGCCAATTCCTTCCTCGATATCCGTGAGGATGTCAGTGAGGCAGCCAGCGCTGGCAAGCGCGTGATCCTGTACTTTTACCAGGATGGTTGCCCCTACTGCAAGAAACTGCTGGATATCAACTTCGCCTTGCAGGAGGCAGAAAACAAGACACGCAGGTATTACGAAGTCATTGCCATCAATATGTGGGGCGACCGCGAGGTCACCGGGTTCGACGCTGAGATGACGACCGAGAAGGAATTCGCGAAGTCGCTGCGTGTGATGTTTACACCCACGCTGTTATTTCTGAATGAGCAGGGCAGGGTTACGCTCAGGGTTAATGGCTATTATCCTCCACACAAATTCAATGCGGCACTCGACTACGGAGCGCAGCACAACGGCACCGAACCGACGTTCCGGGAATACTATTCGGCATTATCACCGGCAGCGGCCAGCGGGGTATTGCACCAGGATGCGGCCTATCTGTCGGCTGAGGCTGCACTGGATAGGCGTGCGGGTCGTCCACTGCTGGTGATGTTCGAGCAAAAAGAGTGTTCGCCCTGTGATGAATTGCACCTGGATATACTACAACGCCCGGAGAGCAGGGAACAGCTGCAGCGGGTTGATGTGGTGTTACTGGATATGTGGTCGAAAGACCTGGTCAGGCGGCCGGATGGCAAGACCACCAGTGTCGTACAGTGGGCCAGGGACCTGAATGTACAGTATGCGCCGTCACTGGTTTTCTTCGATGGAGACGGCGTCGAGGTGTTCCGAACGGAAGCCTGGCTGAAGGCCTTTCACACGCAGTCAGCGATTGATTATGTGGCCTCCGGTGCCTACCAGGTACAACCCAGCTTCCAGCGTTTTATCTCGGCACGTGCCGATGCACTGGAGGCCAGGGGTGTTCACGTGGATATTATGAAGTGAGCCTTTACGGTGGCATAGCGTCTATGACTTGACTAGTAGCCGGAATCGGACTCATAATGAAAAGTCATAAAAATGACAGAATAAGGCACGGATGGCCTTTTTCAGGACGTAGCGCAAGAACAGCAAGTATAGGGAGTTCAGGTAATCTTAATGTACGAGCGTTTTTATAAACTAAGTACCAATCCCTTCAGGCTGGCACCTGACCCGAAGTTCTGTTTTAGCCATTCCGGCTATAAACGTGCCATGGAATACTTTGAATACGCCCTTGATCAGGGAGAAGGTTTTGTCATGGTGACCGGTCGACCGGGCACTGGCAAAACACTGCTGGTAGAAACATTCCTCAAAGAAATCGACATCAACAGGGTGATTGCAAGGCGAATTGCCGTCTCCAACCACGGGGCAGAAGAACTGCTGCGTACCGTGGCCTATGCTTATGATATCGATGCTGCAGATATGGACAAGGCAACGCTGCGCCACCAGATACAACAGTACTTCCTAAAGCAGGAGCAGGCTGGCCGGCGTGTACTGCTGATTGTCGATGAAGCTCAGACCCTGGAACATGCCGCACTGGAAGAATTGAGAATATTGGCGGACCTGCAGACCGAATCCCGTCTGATGTTGCAACTCTTTCTTGTCGGGCAGGAATCGTTACAGGAATTGATGCACACAGCGGGGATGGAGCAGTTCCAGCAACGCGTCATTGCAAACTATCACCTCGTGCCATTAGGCCTGCGGGATGCCAGAGCTTACATTGAACACCGCCTGCTGCAGGCTGGCTGGAATGGTGACCCTGACTTTACCGGTGCTGCGGTGCTGTCCATTTACCAGCTCAGTAAGGGCGTGCCACGGCATATCAATAAAATATGTAACCGCTTATTGTTGCTTGGTTTCGGTAAAGGCCGTCACCTATTAGACAAGGAGGAGGTGCAGGCAATATCGCATGAAATGCGTGAAGAGCACTTGACACCCCTGGAGACCGACCGGGCCCGGTTCACCGACGCTGAAAGTATCTCGAGTATTCCGGAAATACAGGAGGGTTTGTTAAGCATTGCCGATCTGGCAATACGTGCGAACAACGTGGATGCCGGTTTGCCTGCTATTTCCGAGGCGCATCGACTGGCAGCCATGGATAAAGAACAATTCTCCAGCCATCATCATGAAAATTCCAGGCGCTGGAATTTGCAACACGCTGCATCCGCAGGCGCCGTGGTGAATCCTGCAGCAATGACGATTTTCAGTCGCTTCAAATGGAAGGAAACACTTGTGGGAGCCGCCGCAATGCTGGCTATTGCGACGATCTATATCGCGGCATTACCAACGATTCTTGGTGAGTCTGCTGGCAAAGACATGCTGTTACATTCAGATCATCAATCCCGGGTTGCTCAGAATGCTGCCAGCACGGACAGTACGGGCCAATCCGGCTTATCTGAAGATTATGTGATCGCCGATGATTTGCTCGCAGAGGTTTCTGCCGTTCCCGTCGCATTCAGCGTGCCGGCCGTTGCCGGGGGTGAACATAGGGTGACGCCCGACATGCCCGAGGTTGACGTCCTGGTCGCTACACACGAACGACCGGATGCAGCCGTGGCTGAAGAGGAAATACCCGTGCATGCTGTTAGCAGCCGGATCAGTTGGGCTAATAATCCAGGAGACTCGCAGGATAGTGAGCCGCAGCCACCTGTTGATGATGTAAACAGGCATTCAACGCCACAGCAAGGCCAGCAACTCACAGTTGTAGAGCCTGTTCAATCGGTTTCAGTCGCTGCCATGCCAGGGAATGATGCAACGGCAGATGCTGAAATGCCCGGGCAGGCTGACACCAGCCATGACGAAACAATCACAGAATTGCTTTCACAAGGGCAACAAATGATTAAACAATATCAACTGCTGACGCCTGAAGATGAAAATGCCTATAGTTACTTTCGTGAAGTCCTGCGACTGGACCCTGCCAACGAAGCCGCACATGCAGGTATACAGGAGATTGTTGATGTGTATATAAGACTTGTAAAAATGGCTATTTATCGCGATGACAATGACGGGACGGAACGCTATCTTGGGCGCGGGCTCAGTCTTCAGCCGGATAATCGTGAGTTGCTGGCATTGCAGGACAGTTTTAATAGCGCGTTAGCCGGCACAGCCCCTGTAGCGGGTAGTGGGTCTGAATCGCAAGAGGCAGCGGGTGATATGGAAGAGTTGACAGTCGAAAGCATATTCTCGCGAATTACAACGTTCTTTAAAAAGCGCAAAGAGGAGGCCGACAGGGGAGAAGTAAGTATTCCCGCCGGTTGGGGAGGGTGACAGGGGTTAGCTGACCGCGAACCGTTCTGCCTGCCTCACAACATTGCCGCTAGGGTGAATTGCTGCCCGGTGGTTCCCTGGCTATCAGGTCCCACCAGGTACAGGAACGGTCTGGTGATGTCCTCGGGCGCATTGAGGGTGTTGCTGTTTTCTGCCGGGTAAGCCGTGCGCCGCAGTGTGGTACGTACCGGCCCCGGGTCGATACTGTTTACCCTGATGGTTGTATTCACTTCCAGCTCATCAGCCAGGATCTGCATGAAGGCTTCAATTCCTGCCTTTGACACGGCGTAGGCACCCCAGTAGGCCTTGCCATGACGGCCAACTGTATCCGATGTAAATACGATGGAGGCATCCTTGCTGGCGTTTAACAAACCGAGGCATGCCATGGTCATCAGGTAGGGGGCATTCAGATTGGTTTGCAGGGTCTGGAACCAGAGTTCGTGTTCATAGTTCGCAAACGGAACCAGTGCACCCAGCTGGGCAGCGTTGTGAATAAGCCCGTCGAGCTGTTTGAATTCGTTCTCAAGCGTGGCCGCGAGCCGGGTGTAATCATCAGGGCACGCGCCCTGCAGATCCATCGGGTAGATGGCCGGTTGTGGATGGCCGGCAGCGATAATTTCATCATAGACCTGTTCAAGGCCATGCACGTCCCGGTCCAGCAAGACAGTGCTGGCGCCATGTGCGGCCATGTCTTTCACCAGGGCCTTGCCGATACCATTGGCGGCACCGGTAACCAGGATCACCCGGTCCTGTAATAAACTCGGGGAGGGCAGCCAGTCGTGCGGATATGCAGGTTTATTGTTCATGGATGGCGCGGATTATACCGAATGTTTGCAGTAAACCACCCGGTGGTTACCCACGAGGCAAAAAAATGCCCGCAAGCGCGGGCAGTGTGAGGCGTTTAGCAGGTCATCCCTGGCATGAATGGGTTACTCTCCCTGTAACCGCTAGTTTCCGCTGTTCAGCAGAACACATGGTGGCATCCATGCAGGTCTTCCATCCTTTGTTGACATTATTCTGGTTCAGAATTTCTGTGGTGGTTGTCAATAAATACGCAATGAAAGTGTAAAATATTCACGTTTTTATTATACTTTTCTCCAGGACTGGTTTGATCATCAGAAAAACAGCTTAACCATGTTACCGAATATTCCCTTATTTTCAGACTTGGAAGAAGCGGAATTGCAGACGCTTTCCAGCAAGGCGGTCATCCGTCACTATCCTCGCAATACCATTATTATCAGTGAGGGGGATGTCAGTGACTCCCTCTATTGCATTCTGTCAGGCAGGGTCAAGGTGTTTCTGAATAATGAGGTAGGCAAGGAAGTCATTCTGAATAATCAGGGTGCCGGTGACTATTTCGGTGAAATGGCACTACTGGACGCCGGTCCCCGTTCCGCGTCGGTCATGACGCTTGAAGACAGCAAGATTTCCGTTATTTCGAAAGTGGATTTTGATGAATTCCTGGATCAGCACAAAGAGGCCAGCCGCAAGATCATGTGTGGTCTCGTCAAACGTCTCAGGGCGCTGACGGACAATGTACGCAGCCTTGCCTTGATGGATGTCTATGGCCGGGTCGCCCGGGTATTGCTGGAACTGGCTGTAAAGGAGGGTGATACCCTGGTCATCAAGGAAGGATTAACCCAGCAGGATATTGCCAATCGTGTGGGCGCCTCACGGGAGATGGTGAGCCGGATCCTGAAGGAGTTAAGGACGGGCGGTTATATCGAGATTCATAAAAAGCATATTGTTATCAAGGAAAAACTGCCGCACGGCTGGTAGCCTGATTCGACGCTTCTCCAGCCTGACCGGGTAGCTGCGAACCTCTGTCTGACTCTTGTGATGGGGCAACAGAAAGAGAGGCTGCTTGTCAGGATGGGTGTTCAAGAAGACGCGGGTGATAGCACCTGCCGGCGTCCTGGCCGGCAGGTAAAACTTTGATACGGGGCAGGCGATTTACGGAAAACAGTATAGCCTGCCATTGTAGATGACGTAGTAGGGGTCCTTGCCTGCCTTGTCGCCCTTGATAAGTGAGACCTCTGTCGTTTCCAGGACCTTGTCGAGGTCCACGTTGAATTTATCTCTCTGTTTTTCCTTGACCTTTTTCTCTTTTCCTTCCTTATCCTTGTACACGTGCTCTACGTCAATCAGATTCAGGTCTGCATCGAACTTCAGATTAATGTATTGCGTGTCTTTCATGTGACTCTCCTTTTTTAATTGCTATTGGCAAACGCCAGTCATAGCCCCACCTGACCGGATTCTTAATCAATGGACACCGTGAATCTCAGCAGTACTGTGCGTTCCGGTGCGATCTGCGGCAGTGCCGGGTCGGTATCCTGGAAATTGAACTCTTCGTCAAACAGGTTCAGTACGCCCAGTGACACAATGCCGTAGCGCTTCGGTAGCCTGTAGCCGAGCGAAGCGTCCAAGATCCAGAAATTATCACTGTCTTTTTCGGTCTGATTGTCCGCTAATCCGAGTCCGAACTCGCCCTTCTGGTTCACATAGGTTGCCCTGAGCTTGCCGATCAGACCACCAGGCGAGAACCAGGACACACCCAGTGGCAGCCGGTGGGTCTTGAGGTCGCTGATCTGTTCCACGCCTGTGTCTTCGCCGTCACGATCGAAGCGTTCGTACTGGTATTCGGCGTTCAGGGCGAGTTGCTGGAGTGGCGCCCAGTAGAGGTAGGCACGTGCCAGTTGTTCATTCCAGTCGGCGTTATCAAGCTCACCCGTGGTGATCTGGGCAACCGGCACTTTGAGATCACGGTAGCTGAATTCTGCACCACCAAACAGACTGTTCGAGAAGGTGTGGTCCAGCGCCAGGCCATAGCGCCACGCCTGTTCGCCGTCCAGGCCGTCATAGAGTTGATTGAAACCGGCCACCTGGGTGGGTTCGATGGTCTGTGGCGAGATGCTGGTCAGCCGTTGCAATGTTCTGAAGGCGGCGGCGCGCACCGTGGTATCCGTGGTGGCGTCCCACTCCACGCCCAGTTTCGGATTGAACTGCTTGCGGTCGATGCTGCCGTCATCATAGGCGTCACCGCTGGCCCCAACGGTCAGGGTGACGTCATGTGGCATGTCGAACAATGAGTACAGGTAGATATTGGACTGGTGCAGGTCGGAATCATCGTCCAGTGAGCTGTCCACAATAAATGGCGGAAATTCGAAGGCATATTCCTGGCTGATGGTGAGTTCCCGGTCGGCATTGGTATAACCGATGCCACTGACCAGGGTGTAGCCATCGGCACGGAACTGGTGCTGCAGTTCGCCCGCCCAGCCCTTGTCACCACCCGAGAAATCGAGGCCGACCTCATTGTCGAAGAAGAACGGCGGGAAATCAAAACCGAACTGGTCCGTGAGAGATCTATCCGTGTCGTCTGCATAGACCAGCGTAGCAATGAGTTCGGAACGCGGGCTGAATGCATGGCGCAGACCGGCCCGTGCGGACTTCAGCTTTTCATCGTGGCGCTGGTTGGGTTCAAAGTCATCACCGGCAAAACGCAGGTTCAGGTCACCGGAGTCCATGTCAGCGTAACGCAGTTCACCCAGGATGCTGGTCTTGTGGGACAGGGCACCCTGCACAAACAGATTATAGATATTGCTTTTCTGGTCATTATTGTCGCGATAGCCGTCGGTCTGGTAGTGGTATTGGCCAAGACTCCAGGACCAGCGGTTATGGACACCATTAAGCACCAGGTCGTTGCCCCAGGTGCTGTTGCTGCCGCCGATACCGTTCAGCTGCAGTGCAACGCGGTTACGAGTAAACAGCGGGTTGAACTCCAGGAAGGCCGCATCTGATGGGCCGGCATTGTCGAGGACGGACAGGTTGGTCTCGGCCAGTTGTGGCTGCACCGGGTTCAGGTTGATGGGTTGCAGCAGTTGTGACTGCAACAGTTCACTGACGCGCGCGACCTCGTGTCGGGGCAGGGCAGAGTAGCTGTCGGCCAGCAAGCGGTGGGCGGAGAAATTGCCCGGGTCGGTATTGACGGATTGCCAGCCTTCCACCAGCGCGCGTTGTTGAAAGCCGAGGTCATTGTAGATGCGTGCGATGCTGGCGCTACGGGTGGCGAGGTCGGCATCGAGTTCCAGACTGGAGCGGAACACGGCGCGATTGTCATTCAGCCTGATGGATTCCTGCAGATCGTACAGGGCCTCCACCGGCCGGTTCCCGGTCTGCTTGCGGATGGCATCGTAGAACCACGGCGTCGGGTCGTTGGGGTCCAGTTCCCTGGCCATTTCATATTGAGTAGCGGCCAGCTTGTCGCGCTTTTCCTCATAGTAGGCCTTGCCGACATAACTGCGAATCAGGGAATTGCCGGGATCGAGAATCACGGCAATTTCAATTTCCTCACGTCCGGTGGCCAGTTCGCCTTTACGAATTTTTGCCAGACCCAGTCCGAGTCGGGGCAGAGGTGCCGCCTGATCAAGCAGGCTGGCGCGCTCGAAGGCCTCCAGTGCTTGCGGGATTCTGATCCTGGTGAGGTAGGCAAAGCCCAGTACTGTCTGCGTAAGCGACAGGTTGGGGTCAATCGCGTGTGCCTGCTCTGCCGCCGCCATGCCCTTGTCCAGATCACCGACGGACAGCCACAATTCTGCAAGGCGTGCCCGGGCCAGTGCATTATTGGGTTCGTGCGAGGTCGCTTGCTGCAAGCTGTTGAGGGCGCCGGACAGATTGAAGTGAGCCTGTTGAGCGTACGACAGGGCGATGTGGGCCGTGGCCGAGTTGGGGTCTGCGCTGACCGCCTGGTTGGCCAGTACCAGCGCGGAGGCCTTGTCGTTCTGGGTCACGGCAATAATGGATTTCAGTGCCAGGGCATCGCTGTTGCTGGCATTGGTAGCCAGTGCCTGGTCAAGCAGAACGTTGGCATTGTCCACCTGCCCGACGGCCAGTGCCGCGGCGGCCTGCTGAATGCTTGCATCGCCATGCAGCAAAACCGGGGGGTAGTACAGTGTCCATTGCACGGCGTCACGCGGTTGCATGACCGCTTGTGCAAGCGGTGCCTGACCCGCTTGCACAATGGCCTGCTTACCACTGGTGACCACGACGCTGCCGCTATTGTTGCCAACCAGTACCCGGCCTTCATAGACAGTTACACCCGTTTGCTGTTCGTCCACCTGCACCAGAAATTCCGTGCCTTCAATAGCGGCATTGGCAAACGGTGTGATGATCTGCAGTGCACGTGGGTCGCGGCTGATAAAGTGGGCCGCACCCTTGAGTAATTCAATCCAGGAGGGGGAGGTATCGGTATCCGGCTGGGTGAATACCATTGAACTGAGTTTATCCAGCCGGATGACTGTTTCCGGGTATAGCAGGATGGCGACACGGCCGTCATTACCGGTGCGTACGGCATCGCCGGGGCAGTAGTAGTCATTTTGTTGCGTCGGTTGCCAGTTTTGTTGTCCGGCATACCGCACCTCGAATGATCCTTGCACTGAAATGGTTCGCGCGACTGCATTCGTACAACGCTCGGCAGCAGCAACGGTAGTGGTTATGAAAAGCAGGCCTGTAAACAGGTAGAAAATGCCTGCAGAAAGACCAAAGAATCGATGCACGCTGGACCCCACCATATGCAATTTATGCTTTATCCTGAAGCTATTAAGCCAGAAATGCGAATATGTGTTGGTAGCAGTTTATTGTTTGTTCTTAATAGTTATTTGGCATAGTACTGAAACCGCAGGGGAAATGCCACAGGCCCTGTTTATTGCTTCGTTGCGCCCGTTGAACGTGCCTACTTGGTATCCAGCCGTATGGCACCGTTCCAGTTGTCACCGGGTTGCTGGTGATGGTGACAGAGATTCAGGTAGTAGCGTGATACACCGTCATTATTATTGACTGCAAGATGCCGTGTGAAAATCTTGCGTGCCCGTGTCCAGTCACCCTGGCGAAAGGCGCCTAGCCCTGCTGCAAATAGCAGCTGCTGTTCGACCATTGCAGCGTCGATTTCATAATCCTTATGGCCGATTAACTCGTGGATGACGAGTGGCCGGGTTTTACCCACCAGCACGAATGAACCAACATCACGTGTGACAAGATCATCGATACCCTCCAGTACCTGTTGCGTTAACAGAATCCGGGTTCCCAGGTAGCTGTTCATGCTCTGGATGCGTGTGCTGGTGTTGACGATGTCGCCCACAGCCCGATATTCGTAATGATCAACGGCACCGATACTGCCGAGTAGAACCTGACCGGTATGCAGGCCGATACGTGTCGGTAGATGATGCGGTATGTTGCCTACTTCAGGTTGTTTGACGGCTTCATTGATGGCCAGTGCTGCAAGGATTGCCTGGTGACGTAATTCGGGCCTGGGTGTGCTTGAGGTCCAGATCGCCAGCATGGCGTCACCAACCACATCGGAGACGATACCGTTATTTTGGCGCACCGGCTGGAACAACGTCTCGTAATAGGCATTCATCAGTTCAGCCAGTGCTGCAGGGTCCATGCCTTCCGACAGGGTGGTGTACTTGTCAGCATCGGTGGACAGACAGGTGCCATAAACCAGCCGGCCCTGTGATTTTCCCTTGGCCAGGTCATTCGCCAGTTCATCAACCACCGGCGCCGGAAGGTACAGGCCAAATGCCGTGCGAATACTTTCACGTTCCCGGCGAACATCAAGATACTGCCACACGACAGCCGCAAACAGGGCAAACGGAGTCTGGATAAACAGGGGGGTGATCAGTGGCAGCCAGAGGGTATTATGATTGAACAGCAGCTGGCTTGCGACCAGGTACAGAGTGGCAAGGGCGGTGCTGACAATCCCCGCAGGCAGGACCGGCAGCAGGCGAATGCAGACACCAAGCAATACCCCCCAGCTGGCCAAAAGAAGAAACTGGAGCGGTAACGGCAGTGGCGTCACCAGGTTGTCTTTCAACAGGTTGGCAAAAGCCGTTGCAGCGATCTCCACACCGCTGAGATGCAAGCCATTGTTCTGTGAATAGACCGTGTAAAACTCGTCCAGCTGCTCGGGCTGCAGTCGCTCTGAGTAACCTATAAAAACAGCCTTGCCTTGCAGGTCAACCGCTTGACGTGTGCCGGGAAAATCCATCTCGGGACGCAAGACCTGTACGTAGGGTACGGTGGTGATGGTTTGTGGTGGCCCGTAATAATTGATATAGCGGCTGTCCGCGCTGCTGTACATCCTGACCAATGCCTGTAGCAAGGCCTGATGCTCGGGGCTCTCGCCATGCCATTTTTCGCTGTTCAGGGCCGTGGTCACGTTGCTCGTTAATGATGGGCTGGTTGTGAACAACTGGCGTAGTGTCTGTACGGACTCCCTTACGGCATGTTTTTCGAACAAACCGGCAGTTGAACGAACCGCTGGCAGGGTGGTGTACGGGTTTACCTGTCTGATCAGCGCTATCAGGTCAGGGTAACGTGCAGCAGCATACAACTGCAGGGCGATGACCGGTTCCGTGGGCAAATTGCCGGTACCCGGTGTGTATGCCCAGAACTGGCTGACCTTGACCGGGAAGACGGGTAACGGAAACGGTGCGAGTGCCAGTGGTGCCGAAGCTATCGGCTCTACCGGGCGTATCAGCCGCTGTGCAATCAGCTCACCGCTGTAGTGACCGGATTTATCGTAGAGCCGGGTGATGTCTTTCTTGGTGTATTCAAACAGAACCACCCTGTTTGTTGCTTCAATTGCCTGTGCCAGTGCAGCGTCCATCTCTGCTTCATGCGGGTCCTTGAAATGGATGTCCAGAACGATTACGGCAGCACCGGCCTGTGTAAGCTTGCCGAGCAGCTCGGTATGATAGCTGCGCGGCCATTTGCCCGGTTCTATCGGCAGATTGAGTGCGTCGGCTGATGCCCTGTCGAGGCTGACAATCACTACCTCATCCGGTGGTGTGATGGGGCCACGCAGTGTAAACAGCCAGTCCAGGCCGGCACGTTCTTCAAGATCGAGAATAAACGGGAAACTGCTGACAAGGACACCCAGGATGCCCGTGAATACACCCAGGATGAGAGCCTTGGCCGGTCTGGTCATGTAACTATGTTATGGCGTGCTTGCTCGATTAATATTTAGGCTCTTCCCCAGATCGGGTGGGTATACCAAGATCATTGTGTCTCTCGCAGAGACGCAAAGAACGCCAAGGAAGAATGATATTTACCTGCTAAACCATCGCTTAGGCATGCAAAACTCAAGTATCTCTTTGCGTGCTTGGCGTCTTGGCGAGAGTAATATCACGCATTGATCATAAGCGACGCCCGCTCGATTTGGTGAAGACTCAATATTTATAATGGAGCAGATGCCGGCTAATAACAAGCTGGCGAGGTCATGTAACGATGTCGGTCTGATGACAAAGATACCACCGGCCTCAGGACATCCTGTCCATCGAGTGAATTACTTCTTTTCTACGTTACACAGACTGCACAGATCGACCATACGTGTCAGATCGGCAAGGCATGTTGCTCCCATTTTTTCCATAATCCGTGAACGATGCACCTCAATGGTACGCCTGCTGAGGCCAAGTTGCCGCCCAGCGTCCTGGTTGGTTACCCCGTCGGCGACGTATCTCAGGATTTCCTTCTCACGCCGGGTGAGGCTTGCATAGTGTTGCTCGATGGCTGCGCGATGCAGCTGCAGATCTTTTTCGGTATCCAGCTGTGTCATGGCTTTCTGGATGCTTTGCACTAGTTTTCCGGTGGACACGGATGCGGCATGAAAGTCTATGGCGCCTGCCTTCATGGCCTTGACCGCCTCGGGTATCTGGTCGCAGTTTGCAATAAAAATGACCAGCCACGTACGGCCGTCGGCAAGCAGCTGTTGCTGGGCCTCCAGGCCGGCCTTCACGTTGTTGCCCAGGTTCAATACCACGATACCCTGCAGCGTGCCGTTGAGGGTGTTGGAGAGGGTATCTAGCGGGCAATACCTGACCGTGTAGCCTGCATGACCAAGCGCCACACAGTGTTGACTGGACGTCTGCGGATCATTGTCTGCGAAGAAGATGAGATCTTCCTTGCCCATTTGCTGATTCCTCAGGTGTGCGCACCGGCTCCCGGTCAGGCCTTCGTTCGCAGATGCGGCAGAGTCAACTCCATAATTAACAGTCACGGGTCGCCATCCCTGGCAGTCATCCATGACGTCAATCCCTGATAACCTAAGGATAATAATGAGGGGCCACATACGGGTATGAACTATTCACATGGATGGTGTGACATATTCACACCGGGGGAACCGGGGCCGGGAGCCGGTGTCGTTAGCCGGTTTTTTCGATTTGTTCCCGCGATTCGACGAGGCGAGCAGCACGCTCGATCTGTTCGACCCTGGGCAGTTCCTTTTTCGCGGAAATACCCATTTCGATAAACTTCTTTGCTCCCGGCAGGACGCGGGAGTCATAGGAACCGACGGCCTTGTTGAAGGCCTCTACACTGCCGTCCAGGTTGCGGCCCAGCTTCGACAGGTGCTCCGCAAAAGTGGCCAGGCGGCCGTACATTTCCTGGCCGACCTCGCGGATGGTCTCGGCGTTTTCGGCCAGTACTTCCTGGCGCCAGCCATAGGCCACGGCACGCAGCAGGGCAACAAGGCTGGTGGGTGTGGCGAGGATGACATTCTGTGACAGGGCATCTTCAATCAGTGCATGGTCGCATTCCAGTGCGGCACTCAGGAACTGGTCGCCCGGGATGAATAGTACAACGAAGTCGGGGCTGAACTTGAATTGCTGCCAGTAGGCCTTGCTGGAGAGTTCCTTGATACGGGCGCGCACATTGCGTGCATGGTGCTCCAGGTGGCTCTTGCGTTCGTTATCGTCGGTGTTCTCGACGGCTGACAGGTAGGCGTCGAGTGGTGTCTTGGCGTCGACGATAATCTCGCGTTTGTCCGGCATGCGTACCACCATGTCCGGGCGTTGTTGTCCCTGTTCGGTTTGCACGGATTCCTGTTCATAAAAATCACAATGCTCAACCATGCCGGCCAGCTCGGCAAGACGCTTCAGCGTCAGTTCACCCCATTGCCCGCGGACTTCCGGACGGCGCAGTGCCTGCACCAGGTTGCGTGTTTCAGATTGCAGCAGCTTGTGAGACGCGGCGATGGATTCCAGGTGTTGGGTCAGTGCACCCTGTGCCTGCTTGCGTTCATTCTCCATGCGCCGCATTTCGCTCTCGGTCTTGTCGAGCGCGTCCTTGATCGGTTTGACCAGTCCTTCGATGGCCTTTTCCTTATGGCTGAGGTCGTCTTCAGCCTTGATCTGGAACTGTTTCATATTTTCCCTGGCCAGCTGCAGGAATTGGGCGGTATTGTGCTGCAGTGCATTGCCGGCCAGTGTGTTGAACGTATCCTTTAGCGACCGGGTGGTCTCCCGGTAGGTGGCCTCTTTGTGTGCAGCTGTCTTGCGTTCGTATTCCAGTGTGGTGAGCAGGCGCGTGTACTTGTCACGTAGCTTGTTATATTTCCGGCTTTCTATGAGATAGGCCGACAGTGCCCCGATTTCCAGAGAGATAACAACGATAAGAATCAGGAAGGTGATCTCGTTGATCGTCATGACGTGTCGCCGTTGTCGAGCCAGGTCAGCAGTTCTCCGGGTTCATCGATTGTATGAGTGGCCCCCCAGGTATGTGGTTGGTCCTCCTCTGTGAAGTAACCAAACAGGGCAATCATTGTGTACATGCCGGCTTTTTTTCCTGCTTCGATGTCACGTTGCGCATCACCGACATAGAGACACTGTGCGGGCAAACTATTGCACAGCATGCAGGCATGCAGCAAGGGTGCAGGGTGAGGTTTTCGTTCTTGCAGGGTGTCGCCACTGACAACACACGCGGCACGCTCATACAGCTGCAGGTCTTTTAATAGTGGATCGGTCAGCCAGCCAGGCTTGTTGGTGACCACGCCCCAGTTGAGTCCGCGTTGTTCAATTTCCTGCAGAACTTTTTCCAAGCCCGGAAATAGAGACGTGTGACGGGAAATATTTTCACGGTACACAGCCAGCAGCCGTTGACGCAGCGGTTCAAAATGCGGGTCGTCCTGTTGTAGCTTGAAGCCGCGTTTGATGAGTGCGATAGCGCCATGCGAAACAACCGGGCGGATGTGCTCAAACGGCAGAGTTGCCCGTTGATTTTCTTCAAGGACGGTATTCAGGGCGGCGGCGAGGTCCGGCGCGGTATCCAGTAATGTCCCGTCCAGATCGAACAGAATGGTACGAATATCTGCAGTGGACATTATGCTAAATCTGTCAGGCTTTCTGGAAACAGGCCAGGTAGTTGACCGATACATCAGTGCCGAGTTTGTATTCCTGTGTCAGCGGGTTATAGCTCATGCCGGTGAGATCAACGAGTTGCAGGCCGGCTTCCCGGGCCCAGGTCTCCATTTCCGAGGGACGAATAAATTTTGCATAGTCATGTGTACCCCTGGGCAGCAGCCGCAGAAAATATTCAGCGCCAACGACGGCAAACAGGTAAGCCTTGGGGTTGCGATTGATGGTGGACAGGAATACCCGGCCATCATTCCTGATTAACTGTGCGCAGGCAGCAATCGTTGCGGCTGGATCAGGGACATGTTCCAGCATCTCCATGCAGGTCACCGTATCAAAATTGCCTGCCTGCCCGGCCGCCATCTGTTCAGCCGTCGCTTGCTGGTAATCGATATCAAGGCCCGATTCATGCTGATGCAGGCGGGCAACGCTCAAGGGTGCATTGCCCATATCAATGCCAATGACCTGTGCGCCGCGTGTGGCCATGCCTTCAGTGAGCAGGCCACCGCCACAACCGATGTCGATCACGTGTCTGTTGGCTAGAGGTGCGAGCCGGTCGATATAGTCAAGCCGTAGCGGATTGATGTCATGCAGTGGTTTGAATTCACTGTTCGGATCCCACCAGCGCCCCGCCAGTTTTTCAAATTTCTCAATTTCGCCGGGATCGACGTTGTGTGTTGTCATGATGAGTCTGTATCCTGCGGTGTTCTGATTCGGTTTTGCCAGTTACGTGTGCGTTCGAGAATGTCTTCGCCATCCAGTGTTGTCAGGCGACGTTCCTTTAACAGATGCTGGCCAGCTACCCAGACATCGGTCACCTGCTCGCGCCCGCTAGCGTACACCAGTTGCGAGACCGGGGCATAGACCGGCTGGGTTTCAATGGTATCCAGGCGCACGGCGGCGATGTCGGCCCATTTACCGGTTAGCAGTGATCCGACATCCTTATCAATGCCCAGTGCCTTTGCGCCATTCAGGGTCGCCATTTCCAGGACAGTGTGCGCGGGCAGGGCGCTGGCATCATTGCAAACGGCCTTGCCCAGCAGTGCCGCGGTACGCATTTCGCCCAGCATATCAAGATCATTGTTGCTGGCAGCACTGTCTGTACCGAGGGCCACATTGATACCGGCAGCATTCAGGGACTGCACCGGGCAAAAGCCACTGGCAAGTTTCAGGTTGGACTCGGGGCAGTGCACCACATGACCACCGCTGGCGGCATACTGGCTGATTTCCCCGGTGGTCAATTGCGTCATGTGCACTGACAGCATGGCGGGGGAGAGCAGGCCGAGTTCATGCAAACGCGCCAGGGGGCGTTTGCCGGTCAGTTCAATGGCCTTGTCAACCTCGTCCACGGTTTCATGGACATGCATATGAATGCCAATATCCAGTTCATCCGCAAGCACGCGAACGTGTTCCAGTGGCTTGTCCGATACCGTATACGGAGCATGCGGTGCAAACAGTGTTGTAATCAACGGGTCGCTGCGGTACTGATCGTATACGGCCAGTCCCCTGGAAATGTATTCGTCGGCATCGTGTGCCCATATCGTCGGGAAGTCGAGCACAATCAGGCCAACGCTGGCACGCATGCCGCAACTGGCGGCCGCGCGCGCGCAAACATCCGGGAAGAAGTACATGTCATTGAAACAGGTCGTACCACTGCGCAGCATCTCGGCAATGGCGAGTTGCGTGCCGTCATGCACGAATTCTTCATTGACCCAGCGCGATTCCGCGGGCCAGATGTGATCGTTGAGCCACTCGTGCAGTGGCAGGTCATCGGCCAGGCCACGCAACAGTGACATGGCGGCGTGGGTGTGTGCGTTAATCAGACCGGGGATGAGCAGGTGGTGATCCAGTGAGTGTTCAACACTGGCAGTGTAGGAGGCGAGTGCCTGTTCGGTGGGCAGGATATCCAGTATGCGGCCTTCATGGATGGCCACACTGTGATGCTCGAAGAGGGTTGCTGCCGGTTCAACCGGTGCTATCCAGCGGCTATGAATAAGGGTGTCGACAGCAGTCATGCGATGATCCTGCACCTATCAGGCTCAGCCGGAAGTATAACGGAGGTGCTTGCATTTTGTTGCGGGCAAAAAAAACCCACCGGCCGCAAGGCGGACGGTGGGTTTGATACCGATACTTGATATGACGTTATTGCGGTTGTTCTACACCAACGTTGACGTCAACACGACGGTTTTCAGCACGACCTTCACGGGTATCGTTGCTGGCGATCGGGTTGCTTTCGCCTTCACCGCTGACATCAATGATATTCGCGTCAATGCCTTCGCTAATGATGTAATCGGCAACGGCCTGGGCACGGCGTTCTGACAGACCCTGGTTGTAGTCTTCAGGACCGGTGCTGTCGGTGTGGCCGATGATGTCAATATCGACAACCTTACCACTCTTGGACTTGATGTCGTCACCCAGTGCATGCAGTGAAACCTTGCCTTCTTCTTTCAGAACGTCACTGTCGAAGTCAAACAGCGCAGATGTCGACATGGTGGTCTTTTCATACATGACGACAGGTGGTGGTGGTGGCGGGGCTTCGACTACAGGTGCTGGCGGCTCTGCGCCACACTCGACGGTCATATCTTCGACTTTCCAAGAACTGGTGCGGACACAGTCGCCACTGCTGTCCATCACGTTTTGGCCTTGTGAGTCGCCGACATAGCTTTCATTGGCCACACCGCCTTCATAAGCGATTGCTGAACTTGCAAACAACACGCCGGCAGCAATTGAGGTGATCAGACCTCCGATGCGAAAATTGATCTTCATGTTATCCACTCCTGTGGTGTTGGTAGTTGAGGGGGTAAGAGTCATTGCTGGGAACGCATTCTAGACGGAAATTTATCCCGACGCTACCCCCCTTTACAACTGTTTTTTCATATGGAATCAGTAAAATACCCCAATTCGGGATATTTACAGGTAGCCAAAGGCCTTACAAACAGTGATGAAATCTGCATTTCAAGCCATTAGCTGGACTGATTCAGGTCTGCGTCTGCTCGACCAGCGCCGTTTGCCGCATGCTGAAATCTACCTTGATTTCGTGGATGCACCCGCTGTGGCCGAGGCCATCCGTGACATGGTGGTGCGTGGCGCACCGGCCATTGGCATAACGGCTGCCTATGCAGTTGTGCTTGCGGCACAGCAACATACGACAAGCTCGCCCGGTAATTGGCGTACACCGCTGCTGCGGGATATACAGCGGCTGGCTAAAGCACGGCCGACGGCTGTCAACCTGGTATGGGCGCTGGAACGCATGCAGGAACGCCTGTCCACGGCGGGTGACATGCCTGTTGCAGCCCTGCTGGAAGAGGCCCGGCAGATACATACCGAGGATATTAAGGCGAACCAGCGCATGGGCGAGTATGGTGCCCACCTCATAAGTAAAGGGGATTCGCTGCTGACGCACTGCAATGCCGGTTCACTGGCGACAGGTGGCTACGGCACTGCGCTGGGCGTGGTGCGCAGCGCCCGGGTGGCAGGAAAGGTGCATACGGTCTTCGCTGGCGAGACGCGTCCCTGGTTGCAGGGTGCGCGCCTGACTGCCTGGGAGCTGTTGCAGGATGGTATCCCGGTAACCCTGATTACCGATAATGCCGCGTCATACCTGATGCAGTCCAAACGGGTACAGTGGGTCATCACCGGCGCGGACCGGGTGGCTGCCAACGGTGATGTCATCAACAAGATCGGCACCTTTCAGCTGGCCGTGGCCTGTCGTTATCATGGGTTGAAAATGATGGTCGTGGCACCGCTGTCTACGCTGGATATGGCGATGCCGGACGGTTTCCAGGTGACCATCGAGCAGCGTCCCGAGTCGGAAGTACTTAGCCTGGCCGGTCAGCCGGTGGCCGCCAGCGGTGCCACGGCGTGGAACCCGGCCTTCGATGTGACACCGGCCGGGCTGGTCGACTATTTAGTCACGGAAGCCGGTGTGATAGAGGCTCCGAGCCACGAAAAACTGGTGGCACTTCACGACGGAGTAAGCCAGCAAGACTAAAACCCTGCATTTTGCACGATATCCCTGATAGGCTGCCTGAGTGACGCCAGAAAGCGATATTTTTCTGGTGTAGTGGGGGAGGCGACTGTGCTAAAATCTGCGGTCTTTATTGCTGTCGTTGCCGTCAGAAGCGGTTTGCGGCCTAAAAACACCTGAACAGGGACGCTGAATCCGTAATTATCACATTAATAGAGCACTAACCCCCGCCAAATGACCGAATTCGCGAAAGAAATCTTGCCCGTCAATATTGAGGACGAGATGAAACAGTCCTACCTCGATTATGCCATGAGCGTCATCGTGGGACGTGCCCTGCCGGATGTGCGCGATGGTCTGAAGCCGGTACACCGGCGTGCCCTGTTCGCCATGAGCGAACTCAACAACGACTGGAACAAGCCTTATAAAAAATCGGCACGCATTGTCGGTGATGTGATCGGTAAATATCACCCGCACGGCGACACCGCGGTTTACGACACCATCGTACGCATGGCGCAACCGTTCTCGCTGCGTTACATGCTGGTGGACGGGCAGGGCAACTTCGGTTCCGTGGACGGAGATTCGCCGGCGGCCATGCGCTACACTGAAGTGCGCATGTCAAAGATCGCGCATGAACTGATTGCCGACCTTGACAAGGAAACCGTCGATTTCGTTGCCAATTATGACGAGACCGAACACGAACCTTCGGTGTTTCCGACGCGTGTTCCCAATCTGCTGGTGAATGGCTCTGCCGGTATTGCCGTGGGCATGGCGACCAACATACCGCCGCATAACCTGACTGAAGTGATCAATGCCAGCCTGGCACTGATTAACGATCCCGAGATTGATATACCCGGCCTGATGGAATATATCCCGGGCCCGGATTTTCCAACGGCCGGTATCATCAATGGCGTGCGTGGCATTCATGAGGCCTACCGCACCGGCCGTGGTCGCATTCATATACGCGCACGCAGCCATGTCGAAGAGAATGACAGGGGCCGGCAGAAACTGGTGTTTACCGAGCTGCCCTACCAGGTCAACAAGGCCCGCCTGCTGGAGAAGATTGCCGAACTGGTCAAGGACAAGAAGATCGAAGGTATCTCAGGTCTGCGTGATGAGTCGGATAAAGACGGCATGCGCATGGTGGTGGACCTGAAACGCGGTGAAGTGGCCGAAGTGGTGCTGAACAACCTCTACCAGCATACCCAGCTGCAGAACGTCTTCGGTATCAACATGGTGGCGCTGGTCGATGGACGTCCGCAGTTACTGAATCTGAAACAGTGCCTGGAAGCCTTTATCCGTCATCGTCGTGACGTAGTGACCCGGCGCACGGTGTTTGAATTGCGCAAGGCACGGCAACGTGCACATATCCTGGAAGGCCTGTCTGTTGCCCTGTCAAATATTGATGAAGTCATCAAGCTCATCAAGTCCTCGCCCAACCGCGCCGTTGCCAAACAGGCATTGATGGAGCGCAACTGGGAACCGGGTGCCGTGACCGGCATGCTGGAGCGCGGTGGTGCCGCTGCCTCACGTCCTGATGATCTGGAAGCCGGATTCGGCCTGGTGGAAGGTGGTTACCGCCTGTCCGAAACGCAGACACAGGCCATCCTTGATCTGCGCCTGCACCAGCTGACCGGCCTGGAACAGGACAAGATCGTAAATGAATACAAAGAGCTGCTTGACCAGATCAATGAGCTGCTTGCGATCCTGCAGAACCCGGATCGCCTGATGCAGGTGATTCGTGATGAACTGCAAGAACTGCTTGACCAGTTCGGCGATGAACGCCGCACGGAAATCCTCACCGATCACCTGGATCTGACGCTGGAAGACCTGATCACCGAGGAAGACGTGGTGGTCACGCTGTCACATACCGGGTACGCAAAATCCCAGCCACTGACCGATTACCGTGCACAGCGCCGCGGTGGTCGTGGCAAGAGTGCGACCAGTGTCAAGGAAGAGGACTTTATTGACAAGCTCTTCATTGCCAGCACCCACGATACCATTCTGTGCTTTTCCAGTCGCGGCAAGGTCTACTGGCTCAAGGTTTACGAACTCCCGCAGGCCGGTCGCACGGCGCGTGGTAAACCGATTGTAAACCTGTTGCCGCTGGAAGCGGATGAACGAATTAATGCGATCCTGCCGATTCGCGAGTTCTCTGCAGATCGCTATGTGTTCATGGCCACTGCGATGGGTACTGTGAAGAAGTCCGCGCTGTCCAGCTTTTCCCGTCCGCGCGCCAATGGCATTATTGGTGTTGACTTGCGTGACGGCGATTACCTGATTGATGTGGCGATCACGGATGGTTCGCGTGACATCATGCTCTTCAGCAATGCCGGCAAGGTCATTCGTTTCAAGGAAGACGATGTACGCGCCATGGGGCGTACGGCGTGCGGTGTGCGCGGCATCAAGTTGCAACCCGGGCAACGTGTGATTTCCCTGATCATTGCCAGTGACAGCCCGGTGCTGACGGCAACCGAAAATGGCTATGGCAAGCGTACCGCTGCAGAGGACTACCCCGTCTATGGTCGCGGTGGTCAGGGCGTGATTGCCATACAGGTGACTGAAAGAAATGGCGTGGTTGTTGGTGCAGTGCCGGCGGATGACAACGATGAAGTGATGCTGATCAGCGGTGCTGGAACACTGGTACGCACCCGCGTCAACGAGATTTCCGTCATGGGCAGAAACACCCAGGGTGTACGCCTGATCTCCCTGGGTAATGGCGAGAAACTTGTCGGTATCGAACGTGTTGTCGAGGACAAGGATGATGACAATGCTGCAGAGAATGCGGCTGAAACCGAGTAGCTTCCAATGACTACTATCTACAATTTCAGTGCCGGACCGGCGGTCCTGCCCAGGGCCGTGCTGGAACAGGCACGCGATGAATTGCTGGACTGGCACGGTACCGGCATGTCGGTGATGGAAATGAGTCACCGCAGTAAAGAGTATCTGTCGATTGCCGAGCAGGCCGAGGCGGACCTGCGTGAACTGCTGGCCATTCCCGATAACTACCGCGTACTGTTCCTGCAGGGTGGTGCTACCAGCCAGTTTGCCATGGTGCCGATGAACCTGCTCAGGGGCAGACAGCAGGCCGACTACGTGAATACCGGCGCCTGGTCAAAAAAGGCCATCGCCGAGGCCCGGCGTTTCTGTGATGTCAATGTTGTCGCCTCTGCAGAAGACAGTCACTTCACCACGATTCCTGCGTTTGACAGCTGGCAACTGAACAAAGATGCCGCCTATTTGCACTACACCCCGAATGAAACCATCGGCGGTGTTGAATTTCACTGGGTGCCGGAAACGGGTGACGTGCCGCTGGTGGTCGATATGTCCTCGACCATACTGTCCCGGCCAATTGATGTCTCGCGCTTCGGTGTGATCTATGCCGGTGCGCAGAAGAATATCGGCCCGGCCGGGCTGACGGTGGTGATCGTTCGGGATGAGCTGCTTGGCGAGACCATGGCGCGCACACCGTCCATGTATGACTACAAGTTACATGCCGACAACGGTTCCATGCTGAATACCCCCCCGACCTATGGCTGGTATCTCGCCGGCCTGGTGTTCAGGCAACTGAAACAGCAGGGCGGTGTTGCCGCAATGGCCGGGATTAACCGGCGCAAGTCGCAGCGATTATACGATGCGATTGAGCAGAGTGGATTTTATAGCAGTCCGGTTGACGTTGATTGCCGTTCCTGGATGAATGTGCCCTTCACACTGGCGGATGCATCGCTGGATGCAGAATTCCTGGTGCAGGCCAAGGCAGCCGGCTTGCTGAATCTGAAGGGGCATCGTTCCGTAGGCGGCATGCGTGCAAGTATTTATAATGCCATGCCGGAGGCGGGCGTTGCTGCCCTGATTGACTTTATGGGTGAGTTCGAACGTACACAGGGCTAAGCATTTGGACGTTTCGCAGTATTTTCTGATTACCTGGTAATTTCGTAACAATGAAAAAAATCCTGACACTGAATAATATTTCTCCGGCAGGTCTGGAGCATTTTCCGCGTGAGTCCTATGAGGTGGCCTCCGAGATCCAGCATCCGGATGCTATCCTGCTGCGCTCCTTTAATATGCACGACATGGACGTACCGGATTCGGTCAAGGCCATCGGCCGTGCCGGTGCCGGTGTGAACAATATACCGGTAGACCGCATGAGCCAGAAGGGTATCCCGGTTTTTAATGCCCCGGGTGCGAATGCGAATGCAGTAAAGGAACTGGTCATCGCCGGTATGTTAATGGCATCCAGAAACCTCTGTCAGGCGTGGGATTATTCCCGCTCCCTTGAGGGTGATGATGCCTCCATTCACAAGGCGGTTGAGGCAGGAAAGAAACAGTTTGTCGGTTTTGAATTGCCCGGAAAAACACTTGGCGTCGTCGGGCTGGGCGCGATCGGGGTACAGGTTGCCAACGGTGCCCGTGCACTGGGTATGAATGTCATTGGCTTTGACCCGGGGATCACTGTCAAAAGCGCATGGCAAATGTCTTCGGATGTTCGGCAGGCCGCGAGCGTCGAGGAATTGCTGGCGAATGTCGACTATGTGTCGTTTCACGTGCCGCTGGTCGATGCGACACGCAACATGATCAATGCCGAGCGTCTCAAGCTGATTAGGGACAACACTGTTATTCTCAATTTCTCACGCAACGGTGTTGTGGACGATGAGGCCGTGGTTGCTGCGATTGATGCCGGCAAGGTATATGCCTATGTGTGTGACTTCCCGAGTAATCTGCTGAAGGATCATCCGCGTGTCGTGACCCTGCCGCACCTGGGTGCCTCGACCCAGCAGGCCGAGGATAACTGTGCTGTCATGGTGGCTGATGAAGTGCGTGACTTCATTGAGAGTGGCAATGTCAGGAATTCGGTGAATTTTCCCGAGATGCAGATGCCGCGTAACGACGGTTTCCGGCTGGCAATTGTCAATGAGAATGTGCCCAATATGCTTGGCCAGATATCAACCTGCATGGCAGAGGCCGGACTGAATATTCTCGATATGATAAACAAATCGCGGAATGACCTGGCCTATACCCTGGTTGATGTGGATGCCGAGGCAACGCCTGTTTGCCTGGAGCACATTGCGTCAATCGAAGGTGTGTTGAATGTTCGGGCCCTGTAGTCACTGCGGGAAAGTACCCACCGGGCAAGCAGACAAAAATGGATGCAGAGAAAAAACTGGTTGAACTGCGCAACAGGATCGACGCACTGGATGAACAGCTCCAGACTTTGATCGGTGCCCGTGCAGAGTGTGCTGCGGAAGTTGCCAGGGTCAAGACCGCCCAGGGTGAGGATACCCATTTTTACCGACCGGAGCGTGAAGCCGCAATTCTGCGTGCTGTCATTGAACGCAATACCGGGCCGCTTCCGGATGACGAGATGGCGCGCCTGTTTCGCGAGATTATGTCGGCCTGCCTGGCGCTGGAAAAGCCGCTCACCATTGCCTACCTGGGCCCTGAAGGGACCTTCACACAGGCGGCCGTGCTGAAACAATTCGGTCATTCAGTGCAGACACTGGCACTGGACACCCTTGATGAGGTGTTTCGCGATGTGGCCGCCGGTGCCGCCGACTATGGCGTGGTGCCGGTAGAAAATTCGACTGAAGGCGTGATCAGTCACACGCTGGATCTGTTTCAGCAGTCCCGTCTGAATATCTGTGGCGAAGTTGAGTTACGGATTCACCATCATTTGCTGGTAAGAAAAGAAGCTGCAAAGGTGAGCCGGGTGCTGGCGCACCAGCAGGCGCTGGCACAATGCCGTGGCTGGCTTGAAGCCAATCTTCCGGGTGTCGTGCATGTGGCCGTTGGCAGTAATGCAGAGGCGGCGCGCCTCGCCAGGGATGATGACAGTGCCGCGGCCATCGCCAGTGACATGGCGGCCGAGCTCTATTCGCTGACCATCAGGGAACGTAATATTGAGGATCATCCGGACAATACCACCCGTTTTCTGGTGATTGGCCAACAGGCTGCCCGTTCCAGCGGTGATGACAAGACCTCGTTACTGGTGTCGGTGAACAACAAGCCCGGTTCACTGTACGCCATGCTGAAACCGATTGCTGAACATGGCATCAGCATGACGCGTATCGAGTCCCGCCCGTCGCGACAGGCGCTGTGGGAATACGTTTTTTATATCGATGTGAATGGGCATCGTGATGATGCAGATGTCGCCGCAGTACTGGCGGCCCTTGAGCAGGAAGCCTTTGCTGTGAAGGTGCTGGGTTCCTATCCAAAGGCGGTTATCTAGTGTGGTGTAACGAATAACGTGCACCTATCAGAGGCCCACAAATGAGCCAGGACAAGGCGCAGTCTGCAGTTAATGGTTATTCCCTTAACAAGGGCTGCAACGCCGTATTGGGTTATTTGTGGGCCTCCCTGCGGGCGAGACGAGAAGCCGTCATCTGCGGTGTTGCGTCTCTTGGAAAGGGCACGCCATTCCCGGCGAGACGCGCCTTGCAGCTAACGGCTTCTCGTCACGCTGATACATACACGTTATTCGTTACACCACACTAGTTTCCGTCCAATAAATAATAACTCTCGCCAGGGCGCAAAGACGTGAAAGGCATTTATTAAAATATCTTGCCACTGAATCCACTGAAAACACGAAAAAATAAAAGCCTTACCAGAAATATTTCCGTGTTCTTCTGTGGATTCCGTGGCCAATAGGGTTTTTATTGATGACACCGTTATGTCAACCTCGATAGACAATTTCCTCCACCTCTGCGCGCCCGGTGTACAAGCCCTGCAGCCGTACCTGCCGGGCAAGCCGGTGGCGGAACTGGAGCGTGAATACGGCATCCGCAATGCCGTGAAACTGGCCTCCAACGAAAATCCGTTTGGGCCATCCCCGCTAGCCCTTGCCGCGGCAAAAGAGGTGCTGCCGGACCTTTCCCGTTATCCGGAAGGCAGTGGCTATCTGCTGGTCGAGCGGCTTGCTGAAAAACACCAGCTCGAACCATCGTGTATTACCCTGGGCAATGGGTCCAATGATGTGCTCGATATCATTGCGCGGGTATTCCTGACGCCGGATCACGAGGCCGTTTTTTCACAGCATGCCTTTGCGGTCTACCCGATTGCTGTGCAGGCGGTGGGTGCGACTGCACGTATTGCCCCGGCGCATGATGGCCGTCACGGGGCGGCCTATGGCCATGACCTGGCGGCCATGCTGGAACTCATCGGGCCGGCGACGCGGCTGGTGTTTATCGCCAACCCCAACAACCCGACCGGTACCTGGCTGGGCAGTGATGAACTGGAGCAATTTATCGCGGCCCTGCCGGCGCATGTCATGGTGGTCATCGACGAGGCCTACTTCGAGTATGTCGAACAGGCAGACTACCCGGATACCTCGACCTGGCTGGCACGTTTCCCGAACCTGATTGTGACCCGTACCTTCTCCAAGGCCTATGGCCTGGCCGGCCTGCGCATCGGCTATGCCCTGTCACACCCCGATGTAGCCGGTCTGCTGAACCGGGTACGGCAACCCTTCAATGTCAATAGCGTTGCACAGGCCGCCGCACTGGCTGCGCTGGATGATGTCGATTACCTGCAACAATGTATTATGTTTAATCGAGAGGGTATGACTCAGCTGGTTACGGGATTTGAGACACTGGGTCTTTCATATATAAAATCCGTGGGTAACTTTGTGGCCGTCGATACCGGCAGGTCCGGGGCGGATGTCTTCACGGCCCTGTTGCAGAAGGGAGTGATTGTGCGTCCGGTGGCGAACTACGGCATGCCCGGTCATCTGCGCGTCACCGTGGGGCGTAGCGAAGAAAATGCCCGATTTCTGGGCGCACTGGAGCTAGTGTTGCGTGATTGAACGACTTTGTATTATCGGGGTAGGCCTTATCGGTGGCTCACTGGCGCGTGCGCTGCGGGAGGCCGGTGCCTGCCAGGAAGTGGTCGGTGCCGGCCGCAATACCGGGAACCTGCAAACGGCGGTTGGCCTGGGTGTCATCGATCGTTACGACACCGATCTGGCACAGGCGGTCAGCGGTGCCGACATGGTGGTGGTTTGCGTGCCGCTGGGTGCCATGGAAGGTGTATTCAGTGCCATCAAGGGACAGCTGGCCGAGCATGTCGTGTTGACCGATGTCGGCAGTGCCAAGGGCAGTGTCATCGAGGCCGCACAGCGGGTGTTTGGCAGCGTGCCTGAATTTTTCGTGCCGGGACACCCGATTGCCGGTACTGAGCAGAGCGGGGTTGAAGCCTCCTTCTCGGGGCTGTACAAGGATCGCCGGGTCATTCTTACACCGTTGCCGGAGACAGATGCTCATGCGACCGACCGGGTGCGTGACCTGTGGGAAGCAGCCGGTGCACGGGTTACGGACATGGACCCGATACATCACGATGCCATTCTTGCGGCGACCAGCCACTTGCCGCACGTGCTGGCGTATGCGCTGGTGGATAGTCTGTCGAGACTGGATGACAGCGACGAGCTGTTTGAATATGCGGCCGGGGGATTTCGTGATTTCACCCGTATTGCATCCAGTGACCCGGTCATGTGGCGTGATATCTGTCTGGGAAATGGTGATGCCATACAGCTGATGATCGAGCATTTTATCCGTGATCTACAGGGACTGAACCATGCGGTGCAGGACCGTGACGGGCAGCAGTTGCTGAAAATATTTACCTCCGCCAAGGCTGCACGTGACCGGTTTATGGAGAAACAATGATGTCAGATGCGCCTGATATAAGGTTCACGGTAACACCGGGCGGACAACTCAGCGGACGCTTGCGTGTGCCCGGTGATAAATCGATTTCCCATCGTTCCATTATGCTGGGTTCCCTGGCCGAAGGTACAACCGGGGTCAGTGGTTTCCTGGAAGGTGAAGACAGTCTCGCCACCTTGTCTGCCTTTCGTGCCATGGGTGTGACGATCAACGGCCCGGATGCCGGCAGGGTCGAGATCGAGGGCGTGGGTTTGCGAGGGCTGCAAGCCCCGGCAGGTGAGTTGTACCTGGGGAACTCGGGCACCTCCATGCGACTAATGTCCGGTCTGCTTGCAGGACAATCATTCTCCACCACGCTGACGGGTGACATGTCATTGTCCGGCCGTCCAATGAAACGGGTGGTTGGGCCGCTGGTCTCCATGGGCGCGGATATAGAAACCACGAACAAGTGGACAGCACCTCTGCAGATACACGGTGGTGCGACACTTGCTGGAATTGAATACAACATGCCGGTTGCCAGTGCGCAGGTAAAGTCCAGCTTGCTGCTGGCGGGCCTGTATGCTGATGGTACGACCTGTGTCTCGGAACCGGCGCCCACCCGGGATCATACCGAGCGCATGTTGATCGGCATGGGTTATCCCGTGCAGCGTGAGGGTAATCGGGTATGCATAGAGGGTGGACACAACCTGCGTGGAATATCCATCGATGTACCCGCCGATATATCCTCCGCTGCATTTTTCCTGGTGGGTGCCAGCATCGCACCCGGCTCTGATCTGCTACTGGAGCATGTCGGTATGAACCCGACGCGCACCGGCATTATTGATATTTTGCAGCGTATGGGTGCCGACATAACCGTGATGAACGCGCGTGACGTCGGCGGTGAACCGGTTGCCGATCTGCAGGTAAAGTCTGCACTCCTGCACGGGATCGACATCCCGCCGGAACTGGTGCCACT
>Ga0316189_10000488_pt1 | contig 39495 bp, 31 predicted proteins | sample LowCovwburrow_MG_FD_204930 | JGI IMG/M metagenome (GOLD analysis project Ga0316189, IMG submission 204930) | Coastal sediment microbial communities from Maine, United States - Lowes Cove worm burrow | ecosystem: Environmental > Aquatic > Marine > Coastal > Sediment | place: USA: Maine...
TGTAGCCCACGCGCAGCAAGCCGATGGCACAACGCAAGGTCGAGCGGGTCGCCGATATCCCTGTGCCGCTGCGGTCGCCCGAGCTGCTGTTCCGACTGCGCGGAACCGAGGCTGCGGCCGTAGCCGGGGGCTATCATGGGTACAGCGTCCCTCCGCGCGTGTCCCTGATCGAGGAAGAGGGGTTGCGGACGCATCGCACGCTGGAGCGGCCGCTTGTGGTGCAGCTACACGCCTACGACGAGCAGAGCCCGGAATCGGTCGCAGCCCGCGATATCGACCTTGGGTTTTGGTTCGACGAGGACGAGTGGTACGAGGACGACGATCCCGACGAGATGGACTTTGTGATCGTGGCGACGCTTTCGCTCTTTTTTGAGCGACGTCTCCCGGCCATCGTTCACGAGCTTGGCACGTCACCCGACGCCGTGGTGGTCGGTGTTTGCAATTCAGGGCGAGTGCCGTGGGTCCCGCCCGAGGGGTGGGAGGGTCCACCGATTTGGTTTCCGATGGGCGATGCGTCGCTCGACGCGGTGGACCATGGGGATTGGGCAGAGTTCCGCCTGCGGGCCCCTTTGTGGCGTCGGGTGGCCCCAGACTCACCGAAACTGCAGGATTGAGGGGTTGTCGTGGCGGCGTCCGTCTATGCGTACGGACTCCCCGAGACGTTGCCGTGAAACCTTCAAGCACTCTTCTCGCACTCACGATAGCCCCGCTGCTGCTGCCCGCTTCCGTATTTGCGGCCTCGGCATCCGCCGCAGGCGAGGGCTCCAAGGTTGCCTCCAACCCGGTCGACGACAAGACCAGCACCGCTTCGGTTTGGCAGCGGCAGGCCGTCGTCAAGACACGCCATGGTGCGGAGATCGGTGTTTCGATCGCAGAGTCCAAGGCGACGGACCGCGAGGTCGTGATCGTCGTCGCTCAGGGCGAGGCCACCCAGCTGGCCGAGGCGGCGGCGCTGCTGCACGCCATGGGCTCGACCGTGATCGGCGTCGACCTGCCCGCGGCGGGCGCCAGCAACGCTCTGCATGCCGTCCTCACCTGGTCCAAGCAGCAGTACGGGACCCGCGTGAACCTGTTCGGGGTGGGGAAGGGCGCCGACCTGGCGCTCTACGTCGGGAGCCAGCGCACCGCGGACCTTTGGTCCATCATGCTGGACGGCGTGTCGTCCAAGGAGGTCGCGGGGTCGGTTCCCAAGCTCTCAGGCGCAGACAAAGCGTTCGAGGGCGTTCTGACGTTTGTCGACGAGGAGACCTCCGACGCTTTGGCTTCGGCCGTCGGTGCACTCGAGGCCAAGGGAGGCACGCTGGTTCGCGATGTGTATGTCGGCGGCCCCCGCCTGTCGGCCGACCTTACGTCCGCGGTGAAGGCCGCGTACAAAGTACGGATCGAGACGTTCTTGTTCGACACGCGCAAGCCCGAGCTTCCGAGTGATTGCCTCGTGTGTGGCCCGCAATCGTCGGGGGCACCGCGACGTGTGACGCGGCTGCGCGCGTAGCTGCGCGCGGGCGACGTGCCTACGCGGGCGTGGGGGCTGCCGACTCGCCAAGGACTGGGGTCGCGGCCAGATGTCGCCGCAGTCGGTCGGGCAGGCGGGCCTCCCAGTTGGGGACGATGTGCTCGGACAGGTCGTTGCTGGCGTGCGTGTTCCAAAACAGCACGGGGCCGGGCAGCTCCCAGCGGCTGAGGGCCGCGGCACATTTGGCCGTGTACGTCGGGTCCAGGTGCAGGCCGTGTTCGGCGGCGCGCCGCTGGATCTGTCGCCCCTCATCGGTGGGCGACCCGTAGCTCGCCCCGACTTGGGTATGGTCGGTGGACCAGCGCACGCCCGCGTCGGCGAGCAAGGTGCCCACGGGCGGCGCGTCGAGGCCTCGTCGCGTGAGCTCGGCGTGCGTCTCGCGGAGCCGCATGTGCAGCCAGCCGGCATTGAACATCGCTGGCTCGACCGCGGAGATGATCCGTAGGTGCGTGGACACGCCCCCGAGCGCCAATCCGATGGCGAGACCGGCGGACGCTCCGCCCGTCCCGCCCGTGATCAAGATCGTCTTCGGGGACGGCATCTCGCCCGCGTCGATCTGAGCCGCGAGCTCGAGCCCCGCGTTCACAAAACCGAGCCCCGCTAGCGGCGTGCTCGCCCCCGGTGTCATGTACACGCCATGCTCACGGCGGCGCATCGCGTAGTAGGCCCCCCACAGGATGGGAAGCTCCCATCGCCGCTTCACGTACCAAAAGGAGGCGTCCAGCGAGGCCAACACGGCCAGGTTGGTGCGGACGTGCTCGGTCACGGGCTGGTCGAAAACGATCGCGTGCAGCCGACGATTTAGCGTTCTGAGATACAGAGCCAGCGCGACGAGGTGGTTGCTCCCGATCCCACCCGACGATGTAATCGTCTCCACGCGGTCGTAGGGGGCGTTGGCGAGCAACAGCTCCAACTTGCGAACCTTGCCGCCTCCGTACAAGGGGCTGGAGAGGTCATCCCGCTTGATCCAGACCTCGCGCCCCTGGGCGTCCCACCACGCAGCCCGCTCGACCGGAGTCGGCAGCGCCGCGAGCCCAAGGCACCGCGGAGGGGTGGTGAGGCGTGAATTCAGCGGGTGGATCCGCACGTGCCTCCCATAGCATGCCCCCGGGGCATTCTGCAGGCCTTGGGGTATCCTCCGGCCCTCTCGCTTCCCTGCTCTTACTCGCGATGAAGTCGCTCTTCAGGAATCCAGTCGACCGGGCTCGTACCGCGATCGTCTTTCTCACCACAGGCGTCAGCGTTGCCCTCTACGCGCTCGTGGACAATCCGTGGATTCTTCTGGGCTACTGGGTGCTGATGCTTGTCCCGCGGGGGGGCATGAGCGCGTGGAACCACCACCACCAGCACTGCTTCACGTTTCGGTCGACGGCCCTCAACCGCGCGGTCGAGCTCTGCTACGGCCTGCACACGGGCATGACCACGCATGTGTGGCTGCTGCACCACGTGCTGGGCCACCACATCAACTATCTCGACCAGACCAAGGACGAGAGCCGCTGGATGCGGGCCGACGGCACAAAAATGGGATTGCTCGAGTACGTCCTTGTGGTCTCGGGTACCGCCTACGGTCGCGCCTACGCTGTGGGCCACAAGCACCCGAAGCACCAACGGGTGCTGGTGCAGTACTCGCTGCTCATGTTCGGGCTGGTCGCCGCGCTTATCGCCTACCGGCCGATTCCCGGGCTCATCGTGTTTGCACTGCCGATGGTGAGCACGTTGCTGTGGACTTCGTGGGCCACCTACGACCACCATGCCGGGCTGACCACCGACGACCCGTACGCGGCCTCCTACAATCTCGAGAGTCCGCTGTACAACTTCGTCTCGGCCAACCTTGGTCTGCACACGGCCCACCACCTTCGGCCCGGGGTGCACTGGTCCAAGCTCCCTGAGCTGCACGCGACCATCCGCCACAAGATTCCCGATCGGTTGTGCGGCCCTTGGCAGCTGACCCGCCCCGCCCAGGCGGCGATCAAGCCTGCGAGTGCCGCCGCGCGGTCGGGTGGCGAGGACCCCTCGGCGGCCGACGTGGACGCGAGACTGGCGGACGCGGGGCTCGCCGAAGCCGCGGCCAGCCCCGTCGATCCCGCGGCAACTGCGGTCCCCCGCTCTGCCGACGTCGCCTAGACCCATCACCCCACGCACTCCGCTCGGCCGCATAATCGTGCGCGAGCGGTGCGGCGCATTGAGCGCATGGTCTCTGACCAGCGTTCGAAGGCCAAACGCAGGCCGTAGACTCGCCAAATAATGGAACCGTCCCAGCCCGGCCATGTAAAAGGGAGGGGTTGTGTCGTTGTTGCGCTGGGTTTCACTGCTGTCGATCGTTGTCCTGAGCCTGATCACTTCGTGCGGGCGCACCGATTTTCAGTTGGAGAACGCCTCGGGCGGGACGGACGCCACAGGCAGCACGGGCGTGGGGACCGCGGAGTCCGGCAGCGACACGATGGAGCTGCGCGACTGCGGAGATCTCGTCTGCTCGCCCGAAGAGAGCTGTGCCACGTGCCCCGCCGACTGTGGTGTCTGTACCGATACGTGCGGCGACGCCATCTGTCAGACGCCCGAGACGTGTGCGGACTGCCCCATGGATTGTGGGTCGTGCCCCACCTGCGGTGACTTCGTGTGCGACGCCGCGGTCGGCGAGGACTGCAATGTCTGCCCCGCAGACTGTGGAACGTGCGGGAGCTGCGGCAACGGAGCGTGCGAGCCGGGCTTCGGCGAGCAATGCCAGACCTGCCCCACCGACTGCGGTGAGTGTGGCGGCTGCGGCGATGGCATCTGCGATCCGTTTTCGGGTGAGCTGTGTTTCAACTGCGCCCAAGACTGCGGCCCATGTGGGGCGTGCGGCGACGGGGTTTGCGATCCGCTCTCGGGTGAGCTGTGCAACTCGTGCCCGCAAGACTGCGGCGAGTGTGGGGAATGCGGCGACGGCGTGTGCGACCCATTTTCTGGGGAGCTGTGCTTCAGCTGCCCCGAGGACTGCGGCCGTTGTGGCGAGTGCGGCGACGGCGTGTGTGACCCGTTGTCCGCCGAGTTCTGCCTGTCGTGCCCGGAGGACTGCGGCGAGTGTGGAGCCTGCGGCGACGGTGTGTGCGAACCCGAGTCCCTCGAGTTCTGCTTTACGTGCCCCGAGGACTGCGGCGAGTGTGGGGCGTGCGGCGATGGAGCGTGCGACCCCGAGTCCGCCGAGTTTTGCTTCACCTGTCCCGAAGACTGTGGCCCGTGTGGTGGCGGCTGTGGAGACGGCATCTGTGAGCCGATGGCCGGGGAGGCGTGCTTCAGCTGCCCCGAAGACTGCGGCCCGTGTGGTGGGTGCGGTGACGGCATCTGCAGCCCCGAGTCCGGCGAGTTCTGCGAGAGCTGCCCGCTCGATTGCGGCCCCTGTGCTGCATGTGGCGACGCGGTCTGTCAGCCGGAAGCGGGCGAGTTCTGCTTCAACTGCCCCGGGGACTGTGGCCCGTGTGGTGGGGAGTGCGGCAACGGGCTCTGCGAGCCCGAAGCGGGTGAGTTCTGCGAGACGTGTCCGCTCGACTGCGGCCCGTGCGGCGACTGTGGCGACGGATTCTGCGATGGCGGCCTCGGCGAGTTTTGTCTGACCTGCCCGGCCGACTGCGGTGACTGTCCAGGCGTCTGCGGTGACGGCCTGTGCGTGGCCGAGGCGGGTGAGTTCTGCGAGACGTGCCCGGCCGATTGCGGCCCTTGTGTCGGAGAGTGCGGCAACGGAGTGTGCGAGCCCGAGGCGCTCGAGTTCTGCGGAAACTGCCCGGACGACTGCGGCCCGTGTGACACCTGTGGCAACGGCGCCTGCGAGCCCGAGGCCATGGAGTTTTGCCTGACGTGCCCAGAGGACTGCGGCCCGTGCGACCCCTGCGGCGACGGCGTTTGTGATGCGGGGGCGGGCGAGTCGTGCTTTTCGTGCGCGGCCGACTGCGGACCTTGCCCGCCATGTGGTGACGGGATTTGCTCGGGTGCGATCGGTGAAGCGTGCGACACGTGTCCGGCCGACTGCGGCCCGTGCGGCGGCTGCGGCGATGGTGCATGCAACGCTGGGGAGGGCGAGTTCTGCTTCTCTTGCCCAGCGGACTGTGGCCCGTGCCCCAGCTGCGGCGACATGAGCTGCGATGCAGGGGCGGGTGAAGACTGCTCCACGTGCGCGGCGGACTGCGGCCCTTGCCCGGGTTGTGGCGATGGTTTGTGCGATGGCGTGACCGAAGACTGCTCCACGTGCGCGGCGGACTGCGGGCCTTGCGACCCGTGTGGAGACGGTCTGTGCGACGGCGCCGTCGGCGAAAACTGCTCCAACTGTGCGGCGGATTGCGGCGGTTGTGGCGTCTGCGGCAACGGTTCGTGCGAGCCGGGAAGTGGCGAGTCGTGCCTGACGTGCGAGATCGACTGTGGCCCCTGCACCGACTGCGGCGACGGAGCGTGCCAGCCCGAGGTGGGAGAATCCTGCCTCACCTGCGCGCTGGACTGCGGAGCCTGTGACCCGTGCGGCGACGGGATCTGCGATGCGTTCACCGGCGAGACGTGCGCGCTGTGTGCCGTGGATTGCGCGTGTGACTCCTGTGGTGACGCGACGTGCGACCCGGGAGAAACCCAGTACAACTGCCCGCTCGATTGCGGTTGTCTCGCGGCGTCCTGCGGCGGACCAGCGCCCGCGGGCTGCTGGTGCGACGGCGCGTGCGTGGGCCTGGACGACTGTTGCTGGGATGCCTGTCAGGGCTGCGGCGAGTGTTGAACCGGGTCGGCCACCGCGCGGCTGAATTGCCGCGCACCGTTTAGTCGTCGCGTTCGGCCCACCAGCGCGGTGCTCATTGCCGGTCCTGGGGGTCGATGCGCTCCTGGCTGCTTCGGGGTACGATGTCGTGCTGATGCGGCAAGACGACCCGAGCGAGTCAGGGGCCCCAGGTGGGGCACCGCCGTGGGTTGGTGGCGCTCCTATGCAGGACATGGGAGGGCCCGATGGCACGTCGGACTACCGCGCCGAGAACTTTCGACAGCCGGAGACGGCGGTCCGTGGCTTGCGTCCGCCCGCCGCCGTGCCCGTGCCACCCCCGTCCGCCGTTGCGGGCGCGGCAGGCTCCTCCACGATGCTCGCGCCGATGGGTCCGCGGCCGGGCGAGGTTCCTGCGATTCCCAACCACGGTGCGATGCCGATCTCGCCTGGGGCTGTGGCTGCGCCACCGCCATCGGGTCAGCCGCAGCAGCAAGATCAACAGACAAGCCAGCTGTACGCTTGGCTGGCCCGCCGAGGGGTGGAGTCCGAGTACCTGACCTCGTACGACCGCGCCCGGGAGATCATCTGGGGGTGCCACCCCAACGGCCCGGTCGATCCTGCCGCGGTCGACCGTGCGATCGACAAGCGTCGACCAACGTCGACCCCCGCCCAGCTGCAGAACCTGCGCGAGCTGGGCGCGTTGCTGGTGGAGTACTACAAACCCGCCACGCCCGCGGCCGAGCCCAAGCCCGCGTCGTCGTTGGCCGAGGCAGCGGCCGCAGCCGCTCAGGAGCTGGACCTTCAGCCTGAAGGCGCGGGTGAGCTACGGATCGAGCTGCAAGACGTTCCAGGGCCCCCAGCCACGGTGGCGGGCGCCGAGCCTGTCGAGGTCGATACCAGCGGCCCCGCGCTCGAGCTCGACCGGCCGGTTGCCACGCCCGTCCCCCAATTGTTGGCGGAGACGGCGGATGCGTTGAAGGCAGCGCCGCCGCCGAGTGCGTCGCTCGTCGGCGATGCACCGCTGGTCGCGCTCGAACTGGGCGGTTCGGCTCCGGTCAAGACCCACGGCACGGGCGAGATGCCCTTGGTCATGGATGACGAGAAGGTGGAGCAGCCGGAGTTCCCCGATACCCCCGGATGGAAGATGCCGCCCGGGGTGGGCAGCGCGTGGGATCCCATGACGCGCGACCAGCGGCCATCCGAGATCCGCAAGCATCCGCCGCCCCGATGGCTCATCTTCGGTGGGCCATTGCTGCTGATAGCGGCCGCCGCGGGCGCCGCGTTCTACTTCCTGGGGCAGTAGGCGCGCGGGCCCAGCGTCGCTGGCTGTTATCCGGACCGCTCTTCGCCGATGAACTTGGCGGCGCGATAGCCGACCAACATGCTCGGTGCATTGAGCGCGGAGACGGGAGTCGACGGGATAGCGGAGGCGTCGGCTATCCGAACCCCGGTCACGCCGCGCATGCGCAGCCGGGCGTCGCAAGTCGCCGACTCCGCCGTACCCATGCCGCAGGTGCCTGCGTAGTGGTAGGTGGTGATGGCGTTCTTGGTGACCCACTGCGCCAGGGCAGCGTCGCTTTGATTCCACGGGCCCGGCATGAGCTCGCGGCTCTTGCGTGCAGCCAGGCCACCGCTCTTGGACAGTGTCCGTGCGAGCCGAACGCCGCGGACCATCGTCTCCATGTCGCGAGGGTCCGAGAAATAGGCCGGGTCGACGACGGCGGGGGCGGTCGGATCCTGGCTGCCGAGCCGAACGCTGCCACGGCTGCAGGGCTTGCCGAGGATCACGACGATGCCGTACAGGTGATCCACCGCTTTGCGGACCGTCTTGGAGGCAAACGCCAGACCGACGCCGCTGCGGATCGCTTGCTTGAGCGGTCCACCGTACAGCGATGCGGGCAGCACCTTGCCGGGCAGCATCCGCTGCATCGCTTGCTTCATCGCCGACGGAGCGGGCCAAAACACGTAGCAGGTGTCGCTTTGTCCTTCCGGGAGCGGCGAGTCCGGATTGGTGCGGAAGAAGCTGTACAGCTGAGGGTACATGCAGTCGATCCGCTCTCGACTCGTGAAAAACAAGGGGACGTTGGGATGGTCGTGCAGCCCGAGGCCGACGCTCGGGGTGTCCACCACCACGTCCACGCCGACCGCCCGCAATGCCTGACCCGGTCCGATGCCAGAGACCATCAGCAGCTTGGGGGTTTCGAGCGCGCCCGCGGCCATGACCACTTCACGGCCCACGTCAAATCGAGTGAGCACGCCGCCGACCTCGACGTTGACTGCGACAGCCCGATGCGCCTCGTCAAAGACAATCCGGTACACCTTGGCGTTGACGCGGATCTGCAGGTTGGGGCGGGGGTTGTCCTTGATGAACGCGACGTACGAGCTGCGCCGTCGGGTCCCTTCGTAGGTCATCCACTCGTACCCGATGACATCGGACAGCTCGCCGTCGTTGAGGTCTTCGTGACGCGAAAAGCCGCAGGCCGTGGCCGCGCTGATACACGCCTCAGTGAACCGCGTGGGCGGTCGTCGGCGGATCCGAAGCTTGGCCTCGATCGCCTCGAAGTCTGGGGTGACGTCGTCCCAACGCCAGCCCTCAGGCCACTCGTCGTAGTCGGCCACGGCGCCGCGCGTGTAGACCATGCCATTGACCGAGCCGCTGCCGCCGAGCGTGGTGCCAGACCCCACGAAGAAACGCTGGCCCGCGCTGTGCTTTTGCGGAACGGAGAAGCGCTCCCAGATCACAGAGTCGTTGATGAACGCCTCTTTGTACCCGTCGGCATCCAGCGTCTCGGGGTGTTCTTCGGCGGCGGGACCCGCCTCGAGCATCAGGACAGACACGTCGGGGTTCTTCGCGAGCTCTGCGGCTGCGATGCAGCCAGCAGATCCTCCACCGACAACGATGTAGTCGAACTTATTTTGCGTCACGGACGTGGCTCTACTTGCGGCGCCCCAGAACGGTACGGAGCAGGTCGCTGGCGCCAGCAAGCTTGGCCCGCACCCCGCTGGCATAGACGAGCTTCACCGCACCCTTGATGGTTGTGAAGTCGCCCTCGGCGACGGGGAACAGCTTGTTGGCAAAGTGCAGGGGGAGGCGGTCGTCGAGCACCGCCTTGACGTTGGTGCACGCCCGCAGGCCATCGCGGCCGTTGAGTCGGCCAAAGCCGGAGGCCTTGACGCCACCGAAGGTCAGATCCTGGGCCATGTACGTCATGCCGCCAAACTCGTTGATGGCGGTCATGCCCGCCTGCAGGCGGCTCGCGATGCGGCGCGCTTTGGCGTGGTCGGTGGAGAACACCGAGGAGGACAAGCCAAAGGCCGTGCCGTTTGCGACGGCAACGGCCTCGTGCTCGTCGGTGACCCGGCACAGCAGCATCACGGGCCCGAAGGTCTCTTGCTGCATGATGTCCATGTCCGCGGTGACATCTGCCAGCACGGTGGGCTCGAAGAAGTTGCCCTCGTCGGTGCGGGTGCGCTTGCCGCCCGCCACCACGCGCGCGCCCTGCTCGATGGCGCGCTTGACGAGGCGCTCGACGATCTCCAGCTGCATGGGGGTCACAAGAGCACCCACGTCCACATCGCCTTGTGCAGGGGGGCCTTGGCGCAGCGCGCCCACCATCGCGCCGACCTTGCGCTCAAACTCGTCGTAGACCGCATCGAACACGAGCAGGCGCTCGGCCGCGACACAGTTTTGGCCCGCGCTGATGAAGCAGCCCGCCATGGCTGCGTGGGCGGCCTGCTCGAGATCGGCGTCGTCGCAGACGATGAACGGGTCCTTGCCGCCCAGCTCCAGCACGACCGGGGTGATGGTCTTGGCCGCGGCTTCGAGCACGCGGCGTCCGTTCTCGACCGAGCCGATGAACACGAGCGCATCGACTCCGCTATCGATCAGCGCTTTGCCCGTGGTGCCGTAACCCTGCACGACCCCTACGAGATCCGGGCTGTGGCCCTCGGCGGCGACGGCGTCTTTGGCGATTTGGATGATCCGCTGTGCGGAGAAAGCGACCCACTCCGACGGCTTGACGACCACGGCATTGCCGGCCATCAGCGCGGGGATGATCGGATTGAGAATGTTCTGGAGCGGGTAGTTCCAGGGAATGATCGCCCCGATGACGCCCAGCGGATGAAACTCCAGCCGCGCGCGCTTGTGGACGAGCAGGCCTGGGGACACACGCTCGGGCGATAGATGCTTGCTCCCGTTCGCCGCGGTCCACCGCAGCTTCTCGCAGACCGGCCAGATCTCGCCCATCAGCGCGTTCTCGCGGGTCTTGCCGGAGTCGGCGACAAGCAGGTCGCACAGCTCGTCGCAGTGCTCCAGCAGATGGTTGGTGATGCGTCGCAACACGCGACGTCGGGTCGCAAAATCGGTCTCGGCCCAGCCTATCTGGGCTGCGCGTGCGCGCTCGACGACATCGGCGACGGCCTCCGGGTCGTCGACCTCCACCGTGCCCAGCGCTTCGCCGGTCGCGGGGTTGGAGCACTGGATGACGGCCTCGGTGTTGGCGGCGGGCACGGGGACTGGGTTGGCGATGGGGGCGTTCATTGCGTTGCCTCCTGCGGCGCGGTGGGCAGGTGCACACGATCGGGCGAGCCTTGCTGTCGTGACAAGAACTCTTCCCACTTGCGGATCGTGAGGTCTTGAAAGGCGTTCACCACGGGGGACAGCTCGGGCGCGGGTCTGTCCCAGTGCCGCTCCCAGCCCTCTTGCTCACGCTTGAGGACCCAGACGTCCTGGCCCAGCAGCGGCTGAAGCGTGGTGTAGCGGGTGGCCTGCATCATCTTGTGCATGAGCCACTGGGGAATCCGCGGCCCGATGATGGGGAGCTTGATAGCGGTGGGCGACACATAAAAGATGAAGATGTGTCGGTTCTCGCGCTCGTTCTTGGGCAGCGTGAACAAGAAGTGCTTGATGCGATCGTCGGTGTTGGACCAGTGGTACGGGTAGTCGAAGCAGGCCGTCATGTGATCGCACGCCGATTCGGCGCGGTTGATGAACATGTCCTGCAGGCCGCCCGCGGCGATCTTTGCCTTGTACTCGAGCTCGACGCGGTCGCCGATCGTCTCGCAACGCAGCAGCTCGTTGTCGCCGAAGGGGTTGTACTTGCGATGCAGGAACCCGTGCGTGAAGTCGCTGACGTTCTCGAGCAGCATCGAGTGGTGGCCTTCGGCGTCGAACTGCACGATGGCGTGGGGCCAGGGGTTGCTGCCCTCGAGCTCGGGGATCAGCGGGATGTCCTTGAGCTCCGCTTTCTCGGGGTCGCCCGGGAACATGAACACCAGACCGTAGCGCTCGCGAACCGGGATGGAGCCGATCGTGATGTTGGGCTCTTTGCGGCCAAACAAGTCGTGCGGGATCTTGGCGTTGCCATCTCCGTCGTAGGACCAGCCGTGATACGGGCAGACGATTCGACAATCGACAACGCTGCCCTCGCTGAGCTTGAGGTGTCTGTGGGCGCAGCGGTTCTCGACCGCTCGGACGCGGCCGTCCTCGCCGCGAAACACGGCTATCGATCGCCCCCAAAACTCCGTCTCGATGACCTTGCCCTTCTTGAGGTCGCTGGCCCGGACGACCGCGTACCAGTAGTCCGGGTCGAGCCCAGCCGACCGCGCTTTTTGTCGCCGGCCTTTGGCGTGCTCGAAGGTCGGAGGCGGGCTCGGAGCGTGTCCTGACAAGTCGGTCATGGCGTTCACTGCGGCGGTGTCGATCCGCGGCTCAGAAGTTGAGGTCCAATAATCAGAATTGCGGTTCTGATTATTGGAAGCTATTATTCCGCCCCACCCACGATGTCAACCGACCCCAAGAAGCGCCTGATAGAGGCCCGTAGAGCGCTGTACCGCGTCGCGATCGTGGACGCCGCCGAGCGCGTGTTCGCCGAGCACGGCTACGAGGCGGCCCGAGTTGCGGCGATCGCGAAGGCATCGGGCCTCTCGATGCAGACGCTGTACGGCGTGTTTCCGAAGAAGTTCGACGTCTTCCGGGCGGTGCAGGCCGACCGACTGGAGCAGCTCATGCGGGAGGTCGGCGCTTCGGTCCTGGCGGCGCCCGATCCGTTCACGCGTCTGCGCTGCGGGCTGGAGGGCTACCTCCGATTCCACATGGCGCGACCGGACTTCCTGCGCATGCAGCTGCAAGAGCGCATCCCATGGGGGACGACCGACCAGCAGCGCACGCCCGAGCAGACCCGCGCTTGGCAGGCGGGCCTCTCGATGATGATGGGCGCGTTCAAGGATGGCATCGCCGAGGGCACGTTCGTTCCCACCGATCCGGAGGTCGCCGCGCGGACGTGTACGGCAATGAGTCAGGTGCACCTGGCGGTCTGGATCGATCGGGGGATGCCCCGCACCGCAGACGCGGTCGCGGCCGAGGCCATGCAGCAGATCATCCGCACGTTCGCCGAGCCCGCGCGTGCGCCCGTGCTGATCGAGTCACTCGCGAGCTGACGCTTCGGGCACCGTCCAACGCCGCACGCTCTCGTCGTAGGACGCGCTGACAACGGTGCGCGGACCCGCAATGGCGACGCGGGTGACAAAGTCGTCGTGCGGGAAGACGGGGCCGGGCCCGGCTGCACCCCACGTGCGGACTTTGCTGTCTTCGCCGCCCGAGACGATCGTCGCGTCGTCGAGCCAGGCCACCGAGCGAACCGATGCCGCGTGCCGCCCAATCGATGTCGCCGCCTGCCCGATACGCAGCACCGCACCGTCGTCGAGACCGACGGCGAGCTCCCCCGTCGTGCCCGCGGACAGCGCTCGGACGCGGCCCTGCGTCGGAATTCGCCGCTTCAGCGTAGGTTCTCCTGCAGTGTCGGGCCAGTGCAGCTCGGTGATACCGCTGTCGTCGCCGACCCAGACGGTATCGCCCATGACGGTCATCGCCCAGACCCAGGGCGCGGATCCGTCGCAGGTCCGGGGCGCGACGAAGGTCGCACGCATCTTCCCCGTGGGGTCCATGGCCGTGACACATCCGCTGGCATCGGCGACGAGCATGCCGTCGCCATGCGGGTGGAGACCCAACACTGCGCCTCCCACGGCCGCCCAGTCACGCTCCACGTTTTGGCCGTCGATCAACGTCAAGCCGCCGCGACGATCGCCCGCGACGATTCGCCGATCGGAGAGACCCGCGACGGCGGTCAGGCTTCCGCCGCCTACGGTGATGCTGCGCGGTGTCTGGTCGGGCTGGGATACGGACCACAAGAGCAACCGCCCGTCTCGTCCGACGCTGGCCAGCTGATCTCCACACACCGCGACGTCCCAGACGTATCCGCTGTGGCTGTTGATAGCGGTCGCGGGTGCGCAGCGCTCGTAGATGAGGTCGGTGCGCAGCACGTACTTGTGGCCCGCCGTGACGGTCTCTCCGTCATGCCAGGCGTTGTGGGGAAATACCGCGGCCATCCCCGCGACAGGGTCGAGCACGACTTCGGGGCGCTCAGGTACTTGCGTGGCGTAAAACCGGGTGCGCCCGCCCGAGAAGGCGCCAGTCCCATTGAGGTAGAGCATCAGCGTGCGAAACGTCCGCGTCGTTCCTGTGGCTTGGGCACCGTCGCGATGGACGCGAAACGACTCCCCGGGCGCGTAGCGGCATGCACGGAATCGCGGGTTCAGGCCGGTCAGCCGCCAACGCGTACCGTGCTGGTCGACCCAAACGGCTGGCAGGACTGCGCGTACGGCCTCGAACAGGGCACTGGAGAGGGTTGGGCTGTCCAAGACCGCGCGGTGGTTGTTGCGATAGCCGCGCGGGTACTGACGATCCATCGACTCAAATCCAGCGCGCTCGAAGCGATGGATCAGATCCGCGCATGCATCCTCATTCAACGCGCCCTCGATCAAACGTAGATGGTGGCCTCCGCTCAGCGCTGTTGATTTTATTGGTTGCACACCCAAAATAATAAGGCCAAAGTCAACAAACGCAAGTGGGACGGGGACGACCAAAAAACACAGGGGCTCGCCGGGCGCAGATCGTTGACGGGTTGCTCGATGTGATCAGCGAGCGCGGCTATGAGCGGGCGTCAATAGCCGCGATCGCGGGAGCGGCAGGCCTCGCGCCTGGGTTGGTGCACTATCACTTCAAGACCAAGCAGGCGGTCCTCGTCGCCCTGGCCGAGCGGCTTGTGGAGTCTCTCGAGGCGCGTTACGACGCCGGGCAAGCGGTGGATGATCCGGCCGCGCACCTCGACGCGTTCATCGACGCGCATCTGGCGGTCGGTGAGGCCGCAGACCCTCGCGCGGTCGCGGCTTGGGTTGTGGTGGGGGCCGAGTCGGTGCGTCAGCCCGAGGTTCGCGATGTCTATGCCGCTGCCATCACGCGACGGCTGGCGACCCTGCAGACCCTTTGCGCTGCTTGCCTACGCCAGGGGCAGGGCAGCGCGCACGGAGCCTCCGCCGCGGCGGCGAGCATTCTCGCTGCGATCGAGGGGGCGTTCACGATCGCGGTGGCCGCCCCTGGGGCGATTCCCCCTGGGACTGCCGCGCCCACGGTCCGCAAGATGGCTCGGGCTATCGTGGTGGCGTAGGCGCTACAGCGCATCCCAGATCGAGGCTCGGCGGTCGGTCCACGGCACCGCGGTCGTCGCGGCGAGCGGCCGCCAGTGCAAGCCGGGCCGCTCCGATTCCGTGAGCGCGACGCCCTCCCGCGCGAGCACGGCCCAGCGGGTCGCCGCGTAGTAGTCCGCGACGATCTGAGGGTCGGTGTCGCGGTCGCTCGACGGGTCGTAAACGCCGAGGCGTCCGTGGAGGCCCAGCGACACGGCAGCGGCGGCGACGATGCCCTCGAGGTGAACGTGCTGGTTGGTGATATGGAACGCGAGACGACCGTGAGGGGCCAGGTGGGCAAGATACGTTTGCATGGCCTCGACGGTGAGCAGGTGCACGGGCACCGCATCCGACGCAAACGCGTCCAGCACGATGAGGTCGTACTTCGTGTCGGCTCCGCCCAGCACGGCGCGGCCGTCCCCGACAAGAACATCGCAGCGGTCACCGCACTGGTGCAGCGCGCCGAAGTGGTCGGTCGCAAGCTCGACGACAACAGGGTCGACCTCGATGAAGTCGATGCGGGCGGGGGCGGGCGGTAGCGCGGCCATACAACCGATGCCAAGCCCCACGACCGCGACTCGTTTGTCGGATACGCCCAGCACGGCTGCCGCGGGGCTGTTGGGGTGGTGGTAGGGCAAGCACTGTCCGACGAGATCGGGGCGCTGAGACTCGGCTCCGTGAATTGTTCGCCCGTGGGCGAGCCAGCGCAGTGACCGGGTCGCGTCGTGCACCACCCGGTAGCTGGCGAAGAAGCTCCGCCGGGCCACCTCCACGGGGCGCCGTGCCTCGAGGGTGATCGTCGCGGCTGCGATGAGGAGGCCTAGCGCGGCCGCGGCCACCCGCGGACGGCGGAACGTGGGGGCGAACAGCAGCACGAGGATCGCAAATGGCCACAGCGGCGGCCGAAAGCCGCGGACGGCAGGGGCCTCAGCAAGCAGCAGGAGCCCCCCGAACAGCACGGTTGCCGCCGCCGTGCCGAGCCAACGGGCCCGCGGCCGGGCACTTGCGGTTGGTTGGGGCATCGCGACAAGCAGCGCCACGGTGAGCAGGGGGTAGTCCAAGGCCGTCGAGGTGACCGCAGGAGCGACCACCGCGACGACCGCGCCGCCGACGACGCCGCCCAGGGCAAGCCACAGGTAAAACGCGGTCAGGTGCCGCGGTGGCGGTCGGCTGCCCGCGATGGCGCCGTGGAACGCTAGGGAAGACACACCCAACCACGCGATGTGGCCGAGTGTGACGCCGACCGTCGGGCTCGTGGCCGAGAGCAGGATGAGCGGTGCCATCCCGGCCGCCGCGACGGGCAGCATGCGAAGCGCAAGCTCGGTCAGCAGCGGGCCCCAGCGCGAGAACGCCAGCGCCCACGAGGCCAGGTAGATAGCCATCGGCACGACCCACAGCAGCGGAACGGGAGCGAGATCGGTGGTGATGTGGGCGGTGACCGCCAAGACGTTTGCGGCCGGCAGCGCCGACCAAGCTACCCATCGCAAACACGCAGTCGCGCGCAAGGGTGGGCCACCGTCGGGGGGTGGAGGTCGACTGTCGCGGGCTGCCCACGCACAAGCGAGCGTCAGCGCTGCGACGGCACCGTAGGCGAACGACCACGCGACGGCCTGGTCCTTGAGCCCCAGCCACGGCTCGATCACCAAGGGGTACGCCAGCAGTCCGCCCATCGAGCCGATGTTGCTGGCCGCGTACAGCGGGTAGGGATCGCCCGCATCTTCGATCCCGCTGAACCAGCGCTGCAGGCTCGGAGCCGTGCCCAAGACCGCGACGGCCGGTATGGCGACCGCGACCGCGAGCATGGTCACGACGCCCAGTGCGAGCGCGGCGGCACTGGCGGGCGTGCTGGCGTCTGGCGGTGGCAGATCCAACGGCAGAACAAGGGCGCCCGCACTCAGCATGGCGAGCTGAGCGACGAGCCCCCCACGCCCACGTAGGAAACGGGCGGCGACGTGCGCCAGACCGTAGGCAGCCAGCAGCGCGGCCTGAAAGAAAAGCGCCACGGTGGTCCACACGGCCGGCGTGCCGCCGAACCGCGGCAGGACCCACTTGGCGATCAGGGGCTGGAGCGAGAACGTGAGCCCGGCGGCGAGTGCCGTCGTGATGGCGTAGAGCCATCGTACGTTCCGGCGTCCCATTCGGACGCACACTACCAGTGTCGGGCGCTCAATCCCGCGGATCGGTGCCGCGCGGCAGGGTGAGCAGGAACCGTGCGCCCGGGTCTGCCTGTTCCACCGTGATGTCCCCGCCGAGCTGTCGCGCGAGGCGACGGCATAATGCCAGACCGAGGCCGACGCCGGGCTGGGTGCCGGATTGGTCGGCCTTGGCCTTGGCAAAGGGCTCGAAGATGCGCTTGCGGTCCTCGTCGCTGATCCCGGGACCGTAGTCGCGTACAGAGATGGCTACCCGACCGCCCGCGTCGCGTGCTCGGATATCGATTCGCGGCGCGCTCTCGGATGGCCCGTACTTGGCCGCGTTGTCCACGAGGTTGAAAAAGATCTGCTCTGCGGCCGCCGGGTCCACGCGCACGCGGTCCTCGGCGCGCTCGGGCTCGATGTCGAAGTTCAGCTCGAGTCCTGCCGCCTCGGCCCGCTGCTCGAGTCGGTCGCGAACCCGGTCGAGCAGGGCGCCCACCGAGAGCACCTCGGGGGTCAGGGGGACACGGTCCGATTCGATGCGCGCATAGGTCAGTACATTCTCCACCAGCTCGCCCAGACGATCGGCTTCGCGCCGCAGCGTGCTGAGGTACCGCGATCGCTTCGCCTCATCGACCATGCCGCCCTGCAACATCTCGGTGTACATCCGAAAGGTCGTCAGCGGCGTGCGCAGCTCGTGTGTCACCGTGGACACGAACTCGGCGCGCCGCTCCGACAGCGCCATGGACCAGCGCAGCACGCCAAATACGCCGACGATCGCGACCAGCACGCCCGTCCACGCCAGCGCCAGTAACGGTACGACCGAGGCGTCGCGCGTAACGAGGATCTTGGGCGCGCCCGGGATCAACTGCACGGGGAGCGTGGCCAGCAGGTTGTCGGCGGGTCCGTGGCCGTCGGGCACGGCCAGCAGCTCGCCCGTGGGGAGCCATGGATCGATGGTCGTCAGCAGGTGGGCACGCAGCGCAGGCCAGTCGAGCCAGACGCCGTGGATAGCGTCAGGCGTGGCATCAGGATCGGCTCCGGTCGACCGGGCTCGGCGCAGCAAGAACAGCTCATCGCCGACCCACATCGGGCGGACCGCCCCGACGGGCCCTGGGGGTTCGGGAGCTGTGCCTTCGATGCCGAGCGATCCGAAGCTGTTGCCCAGCGAGCCGTAGCCGCGTGGATTGCTGATGCGGTTCAGATTGTCGGAGACGGTCTGCACGCGCCGCGCCAGCTCGTTGGCGTTGATCTTGTCGTGTTCTTTGGGGCTGTAGTTGCCCTTGGTTTGGACGGTGCCCGTGCTTCGCTGAGCCTCGGCCTGCTGCAGTGGGGTGTCCAAAACCAGGGCCAGTGCGGTGACCTCGATGGGGTCGGGGAGCTCGGTGCGAAGCGTCGCCGGGTGCAGTAGCGCGCTCAGTCGCTGTTGGTGACCGTTGGTGTTGGTGTTGGTGTTGGTATCGGTGTCGGTATCGGTATCGGTATCGGTGTTGGCGTCGGTGTCGGTATCGGTATCGGTGTCGCCCACGATGCGGAGCGTGTCGCCGCCACCCTCGATCACGAACCGAGCGTTGACGTGGCCGGAGACCGGGGGCAGCGCCTGCTCGCTGATCGGGTCACCAAGCAATCCGAGGGCCGCAATCTCCTCCATGAGCAACGGGGTGGTCTCGCTATCGAGGCTCCACAGGGCCAGCCGGACCTGCTCTTGCAGCGCACCGTTGCGATCGGCCGTATCGCGCTCGGACTGGAGCGCCACGATCTTGGCCGTCACCGCTCCCATGACCGCGATGACGATCAGCAAGGCACCCACAAAGATGAGCCAAGGCGTACGGGCGTTCACACCGTGCTCCCAAACTTGTAGCCGCGTCCGCGCACGGTCACGATGACGCTCGGCGTATCGGTATCCCGCAGCTTGTCGCGGAGGCGCGCGACCAGCATGTCGACCGTTCTGGATTGGCCCGCGCGCTTGGGATCGACGGACCAAACGTCGCGCAGCAGCTCATCTCGGCTGACGGCGCGCTCGCGGTTGCGGGACAGGTGGGCGAGCACCGCGACCTCGCGGTCGGAGAGTTCCTCACGGGTGCCGTCGGCGAACACGGCTTCGCGACGGGCGAGGTCGATCTCGCCCCCGGGAATGGCGAGGGTGGTGTGGTCGACCGCCGCTGGGCCCTGCGCGCGGCGCAGCACGGCCTGCACGCGGGCGAGCAGCTCGCGTACGGAGAACGGCTTGACGACATAGTCGTCCGCCCCGAGGTGCAGGCCGCGAACGCGGTCTGCTTCGCGCCCCCGGGCGGTCAGGATGATCACGGGCAGGTCGGGCTTGAGGCGGCGGATCTCCTTGAGCACGGAGAGCCCGTCGCCTCCGGGAAGCATGAGATCGAGCAAGACCATGTCGCAGTTGCTGCGCAGGGCAGCCTCCGTCCCCGTCGGCGCGTCGATGGCCTGCAAGACATGGTGGCCCTCGAATCCCAGCGCGTCGACGAGGCCCATGCGGATTGCCGCGTCATCTTCCACCACAAGGACAGTGGTGCTCGTGGTGGTGTCCGCGTTCATCAGGCGTTGTCGATGGTAAACCCTGCGGCCTCGGCCTGCGTGAGGATCGAAGCCACAATCGCGGTGTCCAGCCGTGCCTCGCCTTCGCCGTCCTCAGAGCGTGCCTTCGTCACAAAGGCGTCGCGCTCCTCGCCCAGACGCTTGAGCTCGGCCTGCAGCTCGGTGCGCTTTTTGCGTTTGCCGTCGACGACCTTGGACAACTCGCTCGGCGACAGCGTCTGGAACTCGGCGGGGAGGGTCGACTTGTCGACGCCCTCGACATCAAACGTCTCGGCGTTCATGGCATCGACGAGATCCCAGGCTGGGTTGACGTAGTTTCGCGAGCTCTTGGCGATTGCGCGCTGCACGACGCTACCCGTTCCGTAGCCCTTCATGTTGTTGTCTTGCGCCACCTGATTGCCGATCGCTGCGCTGCCTCGCGCGCCGTATCCGATGTACGTGCTGTTGAGCTCGCGACCGATGCGGGCGATCGCCTCATCTTGCGGGGCGGCGATGTGCTTGGCCACTGCATCGTGGTCGATCTGCATGAACTTGCCGCCGCCGGCCAGCGCCGCCGCGCTCCAATCGTCGTCGACGCCATCGCACAAGACGGTATTGACGACGATCCCCTTTTCGCGGGCGCCGCCGATCGCCGACTGCCACGCGACCGGACCCTGGGCGAAGCTCTCGTTCCCCGCCACGTATACGACCTTGAGCGTGCCAGGGCCGTCCGCCCATGCCAGCTCGTCGACCGATCTGGAGATCGCCTGGCCGGTGTATTCCTCTCCGCCCATCGTCGTGAGCGAGAAAAGGGCCTCAGAGACAAGGTCGAGCTCCGCGGTGAACGGGGAGACCTGCCGGATGTAGCCACGGTCGCCGTCGATGTTGTCGTTGCCGTACTCGTACAGCGCGATCTCGATCTGCGGCATCGCCCCCTGAAACGTGGCGCTGTCGAGCGCGTTGACGACCCGCCACAGCTGGGAGCGGGCTTGGTCGATGAGGCCGTCCATGCTGCTGCTGGTATCCAGGAGTAGGGCTATCTGAATTTTTGGGGCGACGGCGGGGGCGACGGCGGGGGCAACGGCGGCGGGCGCGACCGGGGCGACGACGGCTGCGGTTGGCGCGGGCTCGGAGGGAGGGGGCGGAGGATGCAAACCCGCGGTCGCGATGGGCCACGCGACGGCGGCGAGCAGCGCCGCAGTACTGGCCAAGAGCACGGTCTCGATCGCCGGCCGAAGCCTGCGGCGCGGCTGGAGCGGTGGGGCGGGCGTGCGCGCGCGGGCGGCAAGGGCCTGAGGGAGATCATCGGGCTCCGGAGCGTCCTGCAGCGGCCGGTGGGCGCGGGGACGATCGGCGGAGTTCGGGTCTTGCGGGTCCATATGTTGAACGTACGAGCGGGCCGGGCGTTGTTCGTAACGGCTCAGTAACGTCGACAGGCTGCTAGAGCGCCAACCGGTTTGAATCCACCCGTAATGCACGCCCCAGGACCCGTTCGGCGTCGTTTGACGGGCACTCGAAGTATGCCCGGTACATCTTCGGCCCATCGCCTAGCCGATCGGGACGTGCCACGCACCCTTCGGCGGCGGATTCAAACCGATCGACGCTCTAGGCACAGCGGAGGTTCCGATGAAGTCCGAAGCGAGCGGGCCTTCGCCGCGCTACCATCTCTGGGATGCTGTCGGCCCACGCTCGAGCGCTCTTGCGTTGGCTGCTCCCTGTGCTCGTATTGGCGGGCTGCGTGCAAAAAACACCGACGGTGCCCCCCGCGAGCGCTCCTGTCCCAGCCCGCGCGCACCAGGTCGAGCCGCTCGAGGCGCTGGAGGCGTTCGCACGCGTGTTTGGCTATGTCCGCTACTTTCATCCCACCGATGCGGCCGCGGCCGCGGATTGGTCGGGCTTGGCGGCGCAGGGCAGTCGCTACGTGGTGCAGGCCAAGACCACGGGCGACCTCGCCGAGCGGCTCGAGCATTTCTTCACGCCGCTGGCGCCCACGATCGAGATCTGGGTTGCCGGTGAGCCGCCGCCCGCAGCCCGCGAGGCGCCCACGGGCCCGCACGCAGACCTGGTGTACTGGCAGTACCTCGGCTACCCGGGCGCGATTCTGTCGCTGTACAGCCCGCCATACTCCAAGGTGCGCGTGGGGGTCGAGGATCGCGGGCGTCGATTTGCGGAGGTGCCCGCCCGCGATGCTGTCTCCGAGTCTGAAGTCGCGCCTGGGCTTTTTGTGCGCGTGCCCGTCACACTGCATCGGGACGAGGCCCAAGCGACGCCCGCAAAGGCCAAGGCGAAGGGGCTCGACGCGGAGCTCGGTCGCTTGGCTCGCTCCAAACGAGGGTTCACCGATCTCGACGTGCGGCGCGGCGCGGTGATCGAGCTGTGGAATGTGTTGCGGCACTTTTATCCGTACCAGGCCGAGGTCGAGGTGGACTGGCGCGGGCAGCTGCGCACCGCGCTGGCTAGCATCGAACATGCCGATCTGGACCAGAGCATCGTCGCGCTGCAGGTGCTTGTCGCCGCGCTGGAGGACGGGCACGGCGAGGTTGGGCACCCCGGTCGAGGGACGCAAGCGTCGCTGCCGTTTTCACTCGATATCATCGAGGACCGTGCCGTGGTCATCGCAACCTCCGAACCCAATCGATTTGCGATAGGCGACGTGGTCACGAAGATCGACGGCGAGTCTGCGATCGAGAGAATCTCCGCGTCGGAGGCGTTGCTCTCAGGCTCGCCGCAGTGGCGTCGCTTCAAGGCCGCCGCGTGGGAGGTGCCCAAGGGGCCCAAGGGCACGCCGGTCAAGGTGAGCGTGCAGGCGGCGGGCGGCGCCCGCACGGTCGCCACCGTGTACGAGGGGCCCGACCCGGCTCCGCACCCGCGGCCCGATTCCATTCACATGTACGACGATGGTGTTTGGTACGTCGACCTCACGCGCGCGTTGTGGAAGGACATCGAACCGCGGCTTCCGGAGCTGGCCGCAGCGCCCGGCGTCGTGTTTGACGTACGCGGCTACCCCGAAGACACGCACCAGATCATTGACTACCTGATCGAGGGCCAGGAGGACGCACTGTGGATGCACGTGCCTGCGATCGTTGCGCCCGACGGTGACTTCGTCTCTTGGCGTCACCTCGGGTGGCATCGCAGTCCGGCCGAGCCGCACATCGGAGGCAAGGTCGCGTTCTTGACTGGGCCTGGCGCCATCTCCTACGGCGAGTCGCTTATCGCGTACATCGAGGCTCACCAGCTGGGCACGCGGGTCGGCGCGCCGACGGCGGGGGCCAACGGCGACATCGTGCGCGTTGATGCGGCGGGCGGGTTCTTCGTGATCTTCACGGGCATGCGGGTCACGCGTCATGACGGCACGAGCTTTCACCGCGTTGGGCTCGCCCCCGAGCTGCCCGTGGTGCCCACGCTGTCGGGGCTGCGGGCGGGTCGCGACGAGGTGCTCGAGGTCGGGTTGTCCGTGGCCCGTGGGGAGGTCGATAGCCATGGGGCGCGAACATCCCCCGCGGCCCCGTAGGGGGCGCCACGCGGGGCTGAGGGCCGGATTAACTTGACAGCTGTATTTTTGTTCAGTTAGGCTGGTCAGCCCGACGATGCCCACTGCGCTTCAGTATTCGCGGTCTGGGCCGCTGTCCCGGCCGCGCATCTGCTGCCTGGATCTCGACACGTTCTTCGTCTCAGTGGAGCGCGTCATCGACCCGTCGCTCGAGGGCAAGCCCGTCGTGGTGGGCGGCAAGCCTGGCCAGCGGGGGGTTGTTACCGCGGCGAGCTACGAGGTCCGCAAGCTCGGGGTGCGCTCGGGATTGTCCCTGACCGAGGCGGGCAAGCTTGCGCCTGACGCTATCTTCCTCCCCACGCGCAGCGATACCTACGGAGAGTACGCGGAGCGAGTCCGGGCGATCGCCCGCCGCTTCTCCCCGGTTGTGCTCGTCGCCAGCATCGACGAGATGTTCCTCGATCTATCGGGGTGCGAGCGCTTGTATCGCAGGGATGACGACGCGGAGCGGTATGACAAGCCCGACGACGTTGCGATCGATCGCGCCGTCGTCGACCTGACCGCCACGGTGGCCAACGAGCTGGGTCTCCCCTCGAGCGCTGGCATCGCCACGAGCAAAGTTGTCTCCAAGGTTGCCTCCGCCCTGGCCAAACCGCGCGGCGTGATGCTGGTGCCGCCTGGAGCGGAGCGAGCGGTGTTGGGGCCACTTCCCGTGCGTTCGTTCCCAGGGATCGGCCCGGTCGCCGAGGCGAAGCTGCTGGCCGCAGGTTTCCCGACGCTGGGCGCACTCGCCGACGCCCCCGCAGCGTCGCTGGCCAAGATCTTCGGTGCGTGGGCGCCCGTGATCATCGCGGGCGTTCACGGCCGAGGCAGCGGCGACTTGGGGCGTGAGCGGCCCGCGTTCTCCGAGCACGATCCCGAGGGCGAGGTCGTGGGCAGCATCTCCAACGAGCGGACGTTCCGCGAGGATGTGTCGGACCCGAGCTCCATCGAATCGGTGCTGTGCGGCCTGTGTGAGCGCGTGTGCTGGCGGGCGCGCAAGCGGGGGATCAAGGCGCGCACGATCACCCTCAAGCTACGATATTCCGATTTTCACACGCTCACGCGCGCCCGCACGCTTGCGCCCACACACTCCGAGCTGGAGCTGTTCCCCGTCGTCAAGGAGTTGCTCACGCAGGCGCGGACGCGATCCCTGCCCGTGCGCTTGCTCGGCCTGCAGCTGTCGAACCTTGGCGTCTTCGAGCAGCTGGCGCTGTTCGACGATCACACCAAGGTCGGTGCCGTCGTCGACGACATCCGCGAACGCTACGGCTTTTCGATGGTGACCCTCGGTGCCCAGCTGGGCGGGGTTGGTAAATCGTTGGTGGGCAAGCGCTTTGGCGGCCGCAGCGAGTAGCCGGTGACATGGCCCACGCGACCCCGGAATCAAACGATTCCGCGCGTGCCAGTGGGGGGCTGGTCGTCGGGATGGGCGCCTCACCCGCATCCCGCAGAAGCGGGTACCATCCGCAACCGAGTGCTCGCCGAAGCCGAACCCGCGGACCCGCGTCCCGCGAACACGACGCGCATGGTGTTCCATGTGGTGTCGGCCGCCTCGTGCTTGTCGTTGCTTGCGTTCCTGCCCGTTGAAAACCTCAAGTGGATAGCCGGCTCGTTCGCGCTGTTTGCATGGACGCTTGAGCTGACCCGTCGGCAGTGGCCGGGTTGGAACGATCTTCTGATGCGGTTTTATGCCTCGATAGCGCACGCGCGTGAGCGGCACGTGATCAACTCGGGCACCTGGTACATGACGGCGCTGGTCGTCCTGACCCTGACCCACGATCGCGTGTTGTGCACCGTGGCTGTGGCGGCGCTCGGCTTTGGTGATCCGTTCGCCGCGTTGATCGGCCGCCGCTTCGGGCGAGTGCGGCTGCTGCACGGGCGCACCTTGGAAGGTTCGCTGGCGTTTGTCGTCGCGGCGACCCTGGCCGCGTGGGGCCTGTTGCGGTGGATCACGCCCGAGGTGCCGATGGTCACCGCGCTGTGGTTTGGCATGGCAGGAGGCGTGGCCGGAGCCGTGGCGGAGATGCTGTCCCGGCGTGTCGATGACAATCTCTCGATCCCGCTGACCGCCGCAGGGGCAGTCTGGGCGACGGTCAGCGTTCTGCCGCCGGTCTGAGTTGCCCCATCGTCCGCCGCCGCGCGGGGCCCTGATACCCTGCGCGTGATGTTGACCGCACCGCTCGCGAGCATCGTACTGTCGCTGTGCCTTGCTCCGCCCGCCTCGGCCAGCGCGGAAACCTCGGCAGATGCGGCCCCGCCCAAGTCGGGTTGGGTGCATGCGTTTGTCCCCAGGCGACGCCAGTGGGAGTTGGGCTTGTTCTCCGGCGTGATGATCGTCGGGGACCGCCACGATTTTTACGATCCCGCGACAGCGCCGCAGGTCAGCCTGGGTCGCACCGCTCCAATGGCGGGGCTTCGCGCCGCGTACTTTCCGCTGTCGTTCATCGGCGTCGAAGCAGAGGGGTGGGGCGCGTGGACACGCGTGCCCGACCGAGCCGACGCACCCGCGTTTTTGTACGCGATGCGCGGTCACGCGATAGCGCAGCTTCCGCTCGCTCGTGTCGTTCCGTTTGTGCTGGGCGGATACGGACTCGCGGGGGTGCGGTCGCCTCGTGATGCCGTGGGCAATGATGTCGACCCAGCCGGACACTACGGCATAGGGGTGAAGCTGCTGGTCGACGGCCGGTTTGCGGTGCGGCTCGAAGGTCGCCACACCATGACGGCCGCGCGCGCGCGACGGCGCCAGGTTGCCAATCACTTCAGCGTCCTGCTCGGGCTGTCCGTGCGCTTGGGGCCCGAGCCATCCCGCGGCGCTGGGCTGCCGCGACCGACCCAAGCGATCGAGGCCGATGGCGATCGCGATGGCGATGATGTGCGTGACAGCAGCGACGTTTGCCCCGACGCGGCGGGCGTGACCCCTCACGGTTGCCCGCAGCCGGACTACGATCGGGACGGTTTGCCCGACGCGGTCGATGCGTGTCCGGCCGAGCCTGGGGCAGGTGCCGGGTGTCCCGCGGTGGATACCGATGGCGACGGTCGTCTCGATGCCGAAGACCGTTGTCCCCGCGAAGCCAGCACCGAACCGGATGGCTGCCTGCCGGCCGACTACGACGGCGATGGCGTTGCCGATCGCAACGATGCGTGTGTGACCGAGCGCGGGGATGCCAGCAGCGGCTGTCCGCCCCAGGCGGTCGCGCCCGTAGTCCCAGCGGCGCAGTGACGCTGGCCACGCGCGGAACATCGCGGACGTAAACCGCCAAACAAGTGCGGAAGACGCCGCAAGCCGGCTTGGGAGTACGGATCGCCTGCTCGACGCTGTGTGCGACACGGCGCGCCGTTGAACGGACGCTAACGAAGCGCTAACGAATGCAACCGGCGAGCGGCCTGTCCCAATAGGCATGGGCCGATGGTTCGGAACGATGCTTGTTGCGGCGGGGATGGCGGCGGGCGCTGGCATCATGGCCTACGGCGCGGCGACCCTGACCTCGCACAAACTCGCGATGTCTTCGGGGCCCGAGCCTGTGACCGTGTTTCTCTCTCGCGATGGCGGACGCATCACGGGAGGCATCGACGACGCCCGGCGTCGCGAGTCCAGCTCGCTCGCCAACCAAGGGCTAGGGAGTGTCGACCTCGCTGCGTTCTCGGGGAGCGACAAAGCGTGGGACGCACTGGTCGCGTGTGTGGAGCAGCGCTACGACGGATACGACGTGACGTTTGTGACCGAGGCCCCCGCGCGTGGGGAGTACGTGCTTGCCATGATCGGGGGGCCGCCGAGTCAGCTGCGGTTGGCCGACAACGTCGGAGGGCTCGCGCCGCACAACGGCTCGGTGATCAGTGACGCGGTGGTTTTCGTTTTCCAGACGCCGGCGTCATCGGTCAGCGATCTCTGCCAGACGACGGCGCACGAAGTCGGGCACGCGGTGGGGCTCGACCACACTCGACTGTGCTCGGATGTAATGAGCTATGAGTCCTGTGGTCCGAAGCGCTTTCGCGACGCGTACGCCCGATGCGGCGAGTGGGATGCGCGCGACTGCGATTTGGGCGGAGCGCACCAAAACTCGGATGCGATTTTGGCTAGCGCGGTGGGACGCCGCGGGCTGACGGACTCCGTCGCGGGTCTGCGGCTCGGCGGGGGGTCCTAGTCGCGCACGACCGGGCGGGTCTGCTACCCTGCGCCGGCTGATGGCTTCGCACCAACGGAAGAACCTCGTCCAGCGTCCCGACGTTCGCATCGATGGGTGCAGCTGCGGCGTGTACCACGTGGCCACGGGTGCGGTGACGCTACGGATGCGGCGCCCGCAGCTGGAGGCGCTTTTCGAGGCCCTCGGGATGGTGCTCGCTCCCACCGTGGCGGACGACTCCGACCGCGATCCTCCGGTGCATTAGCGCCCGCATCCGCGCCTGCAAATCCTGCTGCCGTCGCGCGCGGTGACGGTTGTCCGCGGACCCGCGCTCGCGCCTCGTCCCTTATACGATCGGCGGACGATGTTCTGAGCGCCCGGAATCGCTTGTCCTTCTCGTCGGGCCGCGCGCGATTGTGGTGGAGTCACGCGGCCGGAAACGGTGGCAGGATGTACCAGGCACGTGGGCTCGCCAGGGGAACAGCCGCCGGACAACGGCACCTTGATCGACACCGGCGTCAACGACGGCAAGCCGAGTCGTCGCGATGCGGGGCTTGAACTCGGCCGCGTGTTTGGTCGGTACGTCGTGCTGCAGCACCTCGGTTCGGGCGGCGCCGGATCCGTCTACGCGGCGTATGACCCAGACCTCGATCGCAAGATCGCCTTGAAGGTGCTCAACGACAATCGTCCGCGCGCACGTCAGCGACTGGTGCGCGAGGCCCAAGCGATCGCCAAGGTCAGGCATCCCAATATCGTCGCGGTGCACGATGTGGGGACCTACGAGGGGCGTGTGTACATCGCGATGGAGTTCGTTGATGGCATGACGCTGCGGCGCTGGATCGCGGCCGAGGAGCGCCGCTGGCCGCAGATCGTAGACAAGGTCAGTGATGCGGGGGCCGGTCTCGCTGCGGCTCACGACGCTGGCCTTGTGCATCGCGATTTCAAGCCCGAGAACGTCCTGGTCGACACGACGGGTCGGGTGTTTGTGCTCGACTTCGGACTCGCCCGAAGGGCGTCGACGCTGTGCGACACGCAGACGGGCGAGCGAGAGTCCAATGGAGAACCCGTGCCGACGCCGCGCGACACGCCGCTGGACGTCAACATTACGGGGCCGGGGGCACTGATGGGTACGCCTGCGTACATGGCCCCCGAACAGCACCTCCGACGGCCGGTCGACGCCCGCACCGATCAGTTCGCGTTCTGCATCGTGGCTTGGGAGGCGCTGTTCGGCGAGCGCCCATTCGCGGGGGCCTCTCCCGCGGAGATGGCACTGTCGGCGACGGGCGGGATGATCGTTGAACCGCGCAAGGCCTCGGCTGCCCCGGTCGCGGTCCGTCGGGTGCTGAAAAAGGGCCTATCCCCCTCGGCGGGCGATCGCTACTCGGACATGCGTACGCTCCTGGGGGCGCTCGCGCGTGACCCAAGGCGGAGTCGCCGAGCGCTGCTGGGTGGCGTTGCGCTGGCGGCTGCGGCCGCGGCTGCGGGCGGCTACGCCACGACGCTCGGGGGCACCGAGGACACCCGCTGCGACCAGAGCCCAGAGCGCTGGGCCGGGATCTGGGACGACGCTCGGCGTGCACGGATCGCCGACGCGTTCGCCCGGACGGACCTGCCCTACGCCGAGAGAACCTTCAACTCGGTGGCCTCGGTCCTCGACGCGCATGTCGAGCGCTGGAACACCGCGCACCGCGAAGCCTGTGAGGCGACCGTCGTGCACGCGCTGCAGCCTCGGTCCGTACTGGAGCTCCGTTGGGCGTGTCTGGGCCGCCGCCGCGGGGAGATGGCGGCTTTGGTCGACGAGCTGATCGTGGCCGACGATAAGGTCGTCGCGCACGCGGTCGAGGCCGCTCGGCAGCTGCGCCCAGTCGACAGCTGCGCGGATGCCGATTCGCTCATCCGACGGCCGCCGCTGCCGACGGATGCGGACACGCGGGAGCAAGTCGTCGTGCTGCGCGACCGGTTGGTCGATGCGCGCGCCAAGGCGCTGGCCGCACGGTATCCGCAGGCTATCGCCATGGTGCGCGATGTGATTGAACAAGCCGAGGCGCTCAGTGCATCGGCCGTCGCAGCCGAAGCGAAGCTCGCACTGGGGGCAGTGCTGGAGGCCACGGGCCAGTTCGTGGAGGCGCGGCGATGGATCCTCGAAGCCATCTGGGACGGCGAGGCCAGCGGGCATGAACAAGTGGTCGCCCAAGCCTGGGTCCGGTTGGTTTGGGTCGTGGGGGTTGAGCTGCACGACACCGAACGCGGCACGTTGTGGACCCGGTTTGCCCAGGCTGCGGTCACACGCGCGGGCAGTCCTTCCGGCCTGCACGCGCAGCTGATGCACAATGTTGGCGGGGTCCTGTATCGCCAAGAGCGACTCCCCGAGGCGTTTGACCACTACTCCCAGGCGCTGACGGCTCAACAGGCGCTGTTTGGATCCGACGACCCGCGCATCGCGACCACGCTCAACCACCTCGCCAACACCCTGAGCGAGATGGAGCAGTACAGCAACGCGCTGGAGTACGCGCGTCGCTCGCTGGTGCTGCGGGAGCGTGTGTTGGGGTCCCAGCATCCCAAGGTTGCCGCCGCACTCAACAATATTGCGGAGGTGCGGCGTGCCCAGGGCAACTACACCGCAAGTCTGGCGATCGCTCGGAAGTCTCTTGCGGTCGTGGAGGGCAGCGGTGGGGCCGAGGAGATCGTCGCGTTGGATCTGGTCGGCACGGCCGCCCCGCACCTCGGCCTTTGGCCCGAAGCACGGGCCTCTCTGCAGCGGGTGGTCGTGCTCCGCGAGGAGGCATTGGGGCCGACGCATCCAATCCTGGCGCCGACACTGCGCGCGCTGGCGCTGGTGCACCAGGAGCTGGGCGAAGACGACACCGCCAACGCCGCACTGCGGCGCGCATCCGAGATCGAAGCCCTGGAGCCAGCCGTCCGGCCGGAGGCCCTGGCCAGCCCCGCGCCGCTGACTCCGGGCGCACCGCACTAGCGTTCGTCGGGAACGCGCGTCCGCCGCGGCTCGGTCGGTGCGCCTTTTGGGAAAAAAGAACGCGACCTGGCGGCGGTCGTGGCGTGTTGCGAGTGCGAGGCCGCAACGGCCCTTCGCTTCACCACGGACTCTCTACGATGAACGCTCGTATCCCGACCCCGCCCTTCGCCCTTATTTCTCGGTTCAAGACCATCTTTGCCGGTCTCGCGCTGGGTGTTTGCTCGTCCGTGACCCTGGGCGCCTGCGACGACGACGGGGGCGGGGGTGCATGCACGCCAGGCGAAACGCAGGCCTGTGTCTGCGCAGACGGCGACGGAGCGCAAAGCTGCGACGACGAGGGCACGTGGGGCAGCTGCAGCTGCGGTGCGAGTGCGGGGGACGGTACAGGCCCGGGGGATGACGGCGGTGCTGGCGACGATGGCGGCCCTGCGGGGGATGACGCTGACTCGGCCGACAACGGCTCGGAGGGCGATGACGGGGGTGATGACTCGCCCGCGCAATGCGACGGCGATTGGTCGCTGACGTCGAGTCCGTTTGTCGGCGAGACCTTTATCGGCGAGTGCGACGGATCGCCGCCCACCAACTGCCTGACGGGTCACTCCATTACGTTCAGCGATGGTGAGTGCTGGTGTCTGCCCTCGTGTGGCGATGCCGGCCTCAGCGAGGGGGACGCTTGCGTCGACGACGGCAGCATCACGTGCACGTATATCGAAAGCAGCAACGGGAACAACAGCGGCGTATTTTGCGTGCCGCCGGAGTGGGGGCTTTGCGGGGGGTGAGGTGCTCGCTAGCCGGGCAGTGCCGTCTCGATGACGTCTGCGGCGCGTAGCGCCATTGCCATGATCGTCATCTGTGGGTTCACGCCCAACGACGTCGGAACCGAGCTGCCGTCCACGATGTGCAGGTTGTCCGTGCCGAACAGTCGGTGCTCAAAGTCCACCACCGCTGTCTCCGGCGAGGCTCCCATGGCGCACGTCCCCAGCGGGTGGGCGCCCAGCAGCCGCCAGTCCGATGCTCGTGTCTTGACGTCGGCGAGCGCTCGGGCCTGCGCGCGCGTGCGCACCACAGGTCGGTGAGCCATCGCCGTCGTTGTTTCGGTGGCGCCCGCGGCAAGGAATAGCTCGGCCACAACTGAGCTGGCGAGGCTCAGCCGAGCGGCCGAGCGCTCGGAGAGTCGATAGCCAATGATGGGGCGCCCCGCGGGGCCGCGCCGCACCCAGCCATCGCCCCCGTCGCGCACCATGAACCCGAACTGGCCCAGGCGCGCAAAGTCGTCCATCCATTCGGTCAATCGAGCGCCGACAAACGGTAGGGCGGCGCCGAGCATCTGCGGCGACAGGTAGTAGCCCTCGAACGCGATGCCTTGGTCCTCGTAGCCGTGGACCTGGTAGCCCTGCGGGATTGCGGACCACGGAGCGAGCGGCTCGGGGCATCGAGCGATCAAGCCCGTCGCGGGATGCACCGAGAGGTTCTTGCCGATTCTTGGCAATGTGAATCCGTTTTCGAACAGGGTCACGGGCGTCTGGAGGCTTCCACACGCCAGCACAAACCGCTCAGCGTGAACCCGGACGACCTTGGTCGCACCATGTTCATCGACCGTACGTGCCTCCAGTGCGACCACCCGTCGACCCTGCTTGAGGATTCGTGTCATGGGCATGCCGACGTAGAGCTCGGCACCCGCCTTGAGCGCAGCGGGAATGTACGAAACATCGGTGGAGCGCTTGGCCCCTTCGGGGCAGCCTAAGATGCACTGCCCAGCGCCCGGGCAGCCGGGTGCGTTGCGGGGCAGGGGCCCATGCGTCAAGCCCAGTGCGTCGGCGCCCCGAGCGACCACAGATGCAATGCCGCCCAGCGCCTGGGCAGTTCCGGGGCCGACCTGCAGCATGGCGCTCACCCGCTCGGAGTAGCGGTGGTAGCTCGCAGGCTCGAAGTCGGCGGGGAAGCCCAGGTCATCGCGCCACTGCGCCAGCACGGCATCGGGTGTGGTGAAGCAGGTGCCGGAGTTGATGGCCGTTGTCCCACCGACGAGACGCCCCGTCGGAAGCGTGAGTGGGGTGCCCAGCGCGAAATTCATCCCGGCGTGTCGCCACAGACCCTGCATGCGCTGGGCGGGACTTCCGGTGAAGTCGTGGCGGCGCTTGTAGCGACCCTCCTCGAGGATCGCGACCGCGATGCCCTTTTCTGCGAGCGCGGCGGCGACCGCTGCCCCACCTGCGCCTGTGCCGACGACAGCCACTTCGGCGTAGACGTCGGTCACCGACTCGAGCGCCTCGGGAACTTTGACCCGCTCGAAGTGGCGGGCCTCCTTTTCTGGGGTCAGCTCCGGCCAGGTGGCGTGCCCAATGCCGCGGAGGTAGTCGCTGCGTTGGAAGTGCGCGGAGCGGATGGGGGTCGTGATCAGCTGCAGCAGCAGGTCGACCGGGATCCGTTTGGCCCAGGGGCCGAGCGGAGCGATCGCGTCGCGGTGGGCCAGCTCAACCAAGAACTCAGCGCAGGCTGACGGCGACAGGGCCGTGAGGCCCCGACCTGTGCGTAGGCGAGCGGTGGCATCCAGCCAGTGCAGCCCCGCACGGAAGGCTTGGATGACGGGCTTGGGCGCCCACAGGAGCTGGTCGAGCGTGTCGCGCAACGTGCGAACGTCGGCCGCGGGGACATGGTTGCCGGGCGCGATGGTGCCCGCGATGAGCGCCCGCAGCCGCGCCCGCTCGCCGTCGCTGAGGACGTCGACCCGTGGCGTGTCGGTCAGTGGCTGCGAGAGCCTGACTTGGGAGATCGACGACGACGGCCACCACGACCGAAAAAACGCAGGCCCCGCGTTGAGGTCGAACTGCAGTGCCCCGGTGGCCACGACGGCGCCCTCGCGACGCAGCGTCGCCCGCATTTGGGTGAAGGACCGCACGGGGCGCAGGAAGCGGATGTCTTTGCGGCCGCTGAGCTCGAGCGGGACCTCGTCGTCTCCCGCAAAACTGAAGCGGTACTCGATGCACCTTTTTCGCACGGGAGAGACGGTCATCTCACCCTCGAGCGGAGCGCTGGCTGCCCAGGGCTCCGCAGCGACGACGCCGGTGATCCGTGCACGGCCGTGTGCCGCGAACTGGGCTATCGAGGAGGCCTCGGCCTTGATCTCGAACTGCGCGCGGTGTCGCTGGCCCCAGCGGTCGGTGAGGTCGCCGCGCATGACCTCGAAGAAAGAAACACCCGTCGACACCGTCACACCACCCGTGAAAAACGTGAGTCGGGCTGCGCCCGGAGAAACTCCAACGCGCCCGCGTGCGCGCTGCGACACTCGAAGCCTTCGGCGTTGTGCGGGTTGACCCTCAGATGGACCCGCGCCAACTTGCTGTTGAAGCAGTACGAGGCCCGCCCCGTGGGGTTGTTGTACAGCAGGCACGCCATGTCCTGCGGTTCGCCGTGCATGAGCAAGTGGGCCTCGCCGTCCGGGCCGCGCAGGCCGAGGCGCCAGTGCATGTCGTCGATGACCGCGTCTTGACGCCAAAAATCGAGTGCACGATCAAACCGGTACTCGACGCCCTCCCGCCGCACGACCATGCCCGACAGCAGGGGGGTCGTGACCGGACCGAGCTTGATGCGACCCGAGAACGCCTCGACGCTGCACAACGGCTCGCCGCGGGCGTCGGTGAAATTGCACTGACCCCAGGCGTACTCGGCCGCGTGCTCGCGGCCCCAATTGTGGCCCTGCATCCCCAGCCAACGGTCGACAACAAACGTCTCACCCCATGCCGTGAGCGTTCCGGATGCACGCAGCACGGGATGCGGGGTGAGGAACTTCGACTTGGGCAGCGGCGCCTCGTACATGAAATCGTGCGGGAACATGCGCAGCGGGGTGCCGAGCACGTCGTGGCCTTGCTCCCACCGCAGGTCCCAGCTGCAGTGGTCCTCGACCGAGCCCACGCTGGCGCCCGGAACTCCGAGATCGAAGTGAGCCCCTGCGACGTCGATGCCGTCGGCAGCGGTGCCAAAACAGGCGGCGGCGATAGGCACCGTGGCCTTGTGGGCCGCGACGCGGTGGCGCGCCCCGTCGAACACGATGCTCCACAGCTCTGCGACGCTGTCGCCGTCGGCCTGCGCGAGGATCGTGGCCTTGAGCCAAAACGCCAGGCGCTGTGTCGGATGGTTGGCCCGGAAGAAGTAGCTCTCGACATGGCCGCGGCGGCCGTCGGCTCGGTAGCGGACATCGTTATCCGAAATGGTCACGTACGCGGGGCTCCCAGCATGAGCTTGACGAAGCTCTTGCCCATCGCTGCGGCCGCACGGGCGCCATCACGAACGTTGGTCGCACCGAGCAGCCTGCCGTGTTGCCGCATGAGCTCGGTCTGATCCGCGCCGTAGGGGAACCACCACGGCCGCTTGAACCCGAGATGGCCCGCGCGTGGAGTCTCGATGATCTTGGGCCAGGTGAACTCGAGCAGGCCCTCAATGCCATGACTGCGGCCAAACCCTGAGCTGCCGACGCCGCCCCAGGGCAGCTGCGGCAATGCGTGCAGCGTGGCGGCGACATCGTTGACCGACACCAGGCCCGCATCGAGCCGCTGGGCCATCGCCGTGGCACGGCGCTCATCGGCCGAGAAGATTGACACGGTCAGGCCACCCCACAACGCGTTGTGGCGGGCGATGGCATCGTTGTCCGAGCGAAAACCCGCAGCCGCGATGATGGGCCCGAACGTCTCCTCGCGGTAGACCGCCGACGCCTCGATGCCGGGTCCGTCGATGACGGTGGGGGTCAGCGTGTCGGGGCCGACGTACTCCCCACCGCATCGGATCTGCAGGCCGCGGTCGCGGGCGTCCTGCAGGTGGCGGTCGTAGATCTCGCGCTGTTTGGGCGCGGTGATGCGCCCAAGATCTGTGGCGGGTTCGAGCGCTTGTGCCTTGGCCACCACGCGCGACACAAACGCTTCGCGCACGGACTCCGCCACCAAAAGGCGCTCGACCGAGGCGCACACCTGACCTCCGTTGAAGAATCCGCCCCACACGGCCGCGGACGAGGCCAGATCGAGGTCGGCGTCGTCCAACACGATCATCGCGTCGACGCCCCCGAGCTCCAGGCAGACCGGGATGGGGTGCGCAGCGGCTGCGCGCATGACTTTGCGACCCGTTGCCATCGACCCGGTGAAGAACACCTTGTCGGGGCGGGCCGCGATGAGCGACGCCCCGACTTGCCCGTCGCCCAGGACGACATTGAACAGGCCTGCGGGCAGCGCGGCGGGTGCCAGGAGACTCTCGATCACGCTGCCGATCTCTGGCGTGATTTCGCTGGGCTTGAGAATGACCGCGTTGCCCGCCAGCAGGCCCGCGATGACCTGACCCAGCGGGATCGACAGCGGGAAGTTCCACGGGCTGATGACCAACACGAGGCCCCACGGCTGCGGGGCCTGTGTAGCCCGTCGGTGCGGCATCTCGGCGATCGAGACGGGGTGGGGCGCCAGTGCGTCGGGGCCCGACCGGCACAGCCAGCGAATGTTGGCCACCGAGGCGCCCACCTCGTGGCCGAGCGCCTCGACGGGCTGCTTGCCGTTTTCGCGTTGGATGAGGGCGACCAGCTCGTCCTCGCGGGCGAGCAGGGCATCCGCAACGCGCGACAGCTGGCGGGCCCGTTGTTGGGGGCTCACCTGTGCCCATTCGCGCTGGGCTGCACGGGCGTTTTGCAGCCGGAGCGTGTCGAGGTCTGCAGAGGCCATGAGCCAGGTGGGGGGTGGCGCAGGGGACGTGGGTACCGCGGCACTCATGCGACGGCCTCCTTGAAGATCTCGGGATGCGCACACGCGTAGTCGACCAAGGCCGGCCAGTAGTCAGCGACTCGTGGGCACAGCAGGGTGTCCTTGAGCAGTCGAGCGGTGTTCGACACGTCGAACTCGGCGGGGTGATTGAGATAGGTCAGGGACTCTTCGGGGATGGTGAGCCAGCGCGCGACGGAAGGAACTCGCAAGGCTCGGGCGGCCCAGGGAAGCGGAACCGTGCCCAGCGCACTGATCCGACCCAGCGCCTTGATGGTGAGATCCATGAACTCCTTTGCCGTGAGCGCGACCGGATCGGCGAGCGCAAATACCGAGTGTTCTGCGGCCGGGAGCGCGGACAGCTGCGCCATCGCCTCCACAACAAAGTCCACGGGCACGACATTGAACTTGGCCGCCGACGCACCCAGGTGCAGCATGGGGAGCCAGGGAGGCAGCCGTCGCAGGAGCTGGACCATGAAGTACGGGCCGTCGGCCTTGGGCGTCTCCCCCGTGTTGGAGTCTCCCGCCACGATCGCGGGGCGGTAGACGGTTGTGGGGATGTCGTCCCAGGCGTCTTGGACCTTGAGCTCAGCCCAGAACTTTGTGGACTCGTACTGATTTTTGAACGCCTGACCGCAGTCGAGCTCGTCTTCGTAGATCCGCCCTTGGCGGGCGCCTGCGACATAGCAGGTCGAGACGTAGTTCAGGCGGCGCAGGCGCTCGGCCCGGGCGCACAACGCCAGGATCCGCTCGGTTCCCGTGACGTTGACGGCGTAGGCGATGGACTGCGGTACGGCCAGATCGTAGACGGCCGCGAGGTGCCAGACCTCGGTGATGCGCTCGCGGATGTACTGCAGGTGGGGTTGTGCGATGCCGAGGTCGCGATCCCGAATATCGCCCACGACAATGCGCCACCGACCGACAAACGTGGGATGCGCTTGCTCCAACGCCCGGCACGCCCGCTCGGCCTCGAAGACAAAGCGTGGTTGGACCAACAAGAAATAGTCCGCCGCTTCGTCGTCCCGCCTCAGGCGGGCGAGGAGACGCTTTGCGATGAAGCCGGGGAATCCTGTGATGAGCACGGCGCGTTCGCCCTCGGTGCTCATCGCTGCCTCCGCTCATGCGCAGAGTCTCCGTACGCGCGCATCGCAGCGCCTGCGGCCTTGGCATCACCGGCCGATATCGCCTCGACCGTCGCACGATGGTGGCGAAGGTCGAACCGCGTGCTTGGATACAAGAAGCGTAAGTGCGCCTCGTTCTTGTTGACGATGTCGCCGAGCACACGGGTGAACAAGCCGAGCACGCGGTTGTCCCCGGCCAAGACAAGCCCTTCGAAGAAGGCAAAATCCAGCCGCTGGATCTCGGCCGTCGACTTGGCTGCCTCGAGCTCGTCCACCATTTCGTCCAGTCGTTGAACGTGCTCCGGCCTCGCCGCGTTGGCGGCGATTTCGGCCGTCCACGACAAGAACATGGTGCGCACGGGCAAAATGTCGTCGACGATGTCTTCGTCGAGCTTGCCGTTGGGCGCGATCAGAAACGGCAGCACCTGGAGCCCGGCGCCGTAAAACAGATCGCGGACACGGGTCGCGCCGCCTTGCCGGATATTGACCAGGCCCCAGGCCTCGAGCCTGAGCATCGCTTCGCGGATCGACGAGCGGTTGACCCCAAACTGGGTCGCGAGTTCGCGCTCGGAGGGGAGCGAATCGCCCTCCTGATACTTGCCCGCAACGATGGCTTCACGGATGGCTCCGACGACCTGCTCGGCGACCTTTAGCTTCTTTATCGGTTCGAATCCCATGGCAGGACCGTTTTGGGCCACTTGTCGGGTGGTCCGACCAGTTGACGGTATCGCGTTGTCCGCGGGCCGTCAATCGACGCGGGTGCACCGACTCGTCCGGACGGCCAGTACCCGCCCGGCCTGCACGCCAGCGGTCACGCCAGCGGTCGCCGCGTGGTCGCTCCCGCGCCCGCAGGCGGCGCGTGGAGAACCAGCGGGCCGACCCGCGTGCGAACGTCGGGCTAGCGGGCCGTCTCGAACACGTACTCGTAGCGAAGCTCGTAGTCGACCGTCGTGCCGTCTTTGGACTTGGCCGCCTTGAACTTGGCTTTCTTGAGCGCCTTGCTGGCGATCTTGTCACACCCGTTGCCGATGCCCTTGGTCACCTTGACGCTGCGGACCGAACCGTCGCGCCGCACCTGGACCTTCAAGATCACGGCGCCCGAGATCCCGCGCTCCACGACCGCTGGGCACTGCACCTCGGGCACGTTGAGCACGCGTGGATGCGATTGGATGTAGAAGTCGCTCTTGGGAGCCCACGGCTTGGCCGGGGGCCCGGGAGGCGGCCCCGGTCTGCCGGTTGTGCCCGTCCCCGCGGACTTGGGCTTGCCTTTGGGCTTGCCGTCCTTTTCGCCCGAGCGCAGCGACCCGGCTTGTGTGGTGTCGCCCGCGTGCACCTGCACAGCGCTGCCGCCGTCTCCCGCGACGAGCTGACTGGCCGGGAGCTTGATCTTCATCGGCGGGGCTGGAGCCGCGGGCTTGGGCGGCTCTGCCTTGGGCTTGGCTTTGGGCTTGGGCGGTGGAGCCTTGTCGGGCGGCGGGGGAGGCGGCTCGACGTCGGGCTCGGGCTCGGGCTCGGGCTCGGGCTCCGGTTCCGGCTCCGGCTCCGGCTCCGGCTCCGGCTCCGGCTCGGGTTCCGGCTCCGGCTCCGGGAGCGGGTCAAAGGCGATGAGCTCGCAATCGCAGAGCTTGCGCGCGGGGCATCGCTCGTCGACCTCAGGCTCCTTGTTTTCTTCGCAGACCTGCACGCACATGACGCGCTGGCTCTGGCAGACGGGCGGCGCCGGAATCTTCTTCACCGTCCAAAACATCGCAACGTGTAAGACCGCCGACGCGATGACTGCCGTGAGCACCTCGGTCGAGGCCGGTGAGCTTGGGTCGCCGTGCGACGCCCCACCACCCGACGAGGGGCCCTCGGAGGGCGAGTTGTGAGAGGTACCGGCGCTCACCCGTTACGATCCTGTGTCACTCGCCCGGCTTCTTGGTGGCGATCGCGTACTTCTTGACGCCGGAGGTTCGGAGAAGGTCGATCAGCCGAACCATTTGCCCGACGTCGGCGCTCGTGTCGCACTGCACGATGCCCTGGAGTTGCTCGTCGCGCGCCAGCTTGTCGGTGATCTTGTCTTGGATCTCGGCGTCGCCGTCGACCTTTTCGCCATCGACGGTGATGGAGCCGTCTGCGTCGCACACGAGCAAGATGCTCTCGCGTTCGAGCTTCTCACCACTGGCAGCCTCGGGCTTGGTGACCCGGACCCCCTCGGGGTTGGTGATCGCCGTCGTGGTGACCATGAAGATGATCAGCAGCACGAGGGTCACGTCCACGAGCGGAGTGACGTTGATAGCGGTGATTTCCGCGTCGTCGTCGCTGTCGAACCCGCCGCCAGCCACGCTAGTCCTTGTCCTCCTCGGGCTCGCCGTTCATCAAGGCAAACGCGGTGTTCGCCATCGACTCGGCCTCGCCCAGGGTGTTCTTCACGCGGCGCTGAAAGATGTTGTAGGCGACGACCGCAGGGATGGCGACCAACAAGCCCACGGCGGTGGCGACCAGCGCTTCGGAGATACCGTTCATGATCTCTTTGTTGGCTTCGGCGCTTTGACCCACGCCGGTCGTCCCCAAGGACTTGAACGATTGGATGATGCCCAGGACCGTGCCGAACAATCCGAT
>Ga0316189_10000489_pt1 | contig 39494 bp, 40 predicted proteins | sample LowCovwburrow_MG_FD_204930 | JGI IMG/M metagenome (GOLD analysis project Ga0316189, IMG submission 204930) | Coastal sediment microbial communities from Maine, United States - Lowes Cove worm burrow | ecosystem: Environmental > Aquatic > Marine > Coastal > Sediment | place: USA: Maine...
ATCCTGGTGGACGTGGAACCCGCTGATCTGGCACCGCTGGGAGAGCGAATCCTGGAGACTGTTCGTGCCCTGAGCATTGACTACCTGGACAACAACATCCGGCTCACCTGCTCGGCCGGGGCCGCTACTTGCACACCACAGGACAGTGCGGAGACACTGCTGGGCCGTGCCGACCAGGCCCTCTATCAGGCCAAGCAGGACGGGCGCGACAGGACCGTGATTGCCGGAGCATGATGCGAAACCCTCAATAAAAAAGACCCTGTACCGGGCGGTTGAATCAAGGGGTGAATTCAAAATGACATGCAGGTGGCAACAGTTATGGTTTTCCAGGGCAAGCTGACTTTCTCGACACACGGGCGTGGTACCACGTCAATCACCGACGCCATACGGGAACAGGTGCATTTATCCGGGGTACGCACCGGCCTGTGTCATGTATTCCTGCAACATACCAGTGCCTCACTGGTATTGTGCGAGAATGCCGACCCCGATGTGCGTACCGACCTGGAACGTTTCATGACGCGACTGGTAACTGACGGTGATCCGGTCTTCGAACACACGGCAGAAGGTCCGGATGATATGCCAGCTCACATCAGAACGATAATTTCCGGCTCCGACCTGACTCTGCCAGTCAGTAACGGACAATGCGACCTTGGTACCTGGCAGGGCGTATACCTGTGGGAGCATCGCACTGCCGGACACCGACGCAGGCTTACGGTGACGGTATCAGGTGAGTAAACCAACAAATCAATCGAGTCTGGCCCATTAATTCCATTGAGGTTAATCTTCTCGTCCGCCCAACGATTCGGCTAAGGCGCGCGTGTTTTCTGTGCCTTGCATCTTGAGCCATTCGTTAAGCTTACAACCCTTGCAGTTACGTACATAGTTAAAACAACCGCCACTGCAAACGCGTACAACCCAAACCGCATCTCCACACTGGCGATTGCCCCAAGCTTTACGGCGACCACCAGCACTGCGACAACGAAGACATCCAACATTGACCACTTACCGTACAAATGCATCCAGTGTAAATATTTATCCAGATTCTCTGTGTTTTTCTCTTTAGCACTAAGCAACTTATTCAAAATGCCAATCTTCAGCAACGGGAGCACAATACTGAAACCAGCAATTACAATAAAAAGGAAGATCTGGCCTTCTTTTAATAATTCTATGGCACCACCAAGTACAGAGAATGTATTTTCAATTAAAACAAATTTTTTCAGGGTAATGATTGGCGCTACCAGTCCTATACCCAGGAAAACAGATGTAATCCCCAGAACAAGCCGCAACCGCCTGGCCTCACTCGGGTAGTTACTAGCAATACTTACACAGGTCTCCTCGGTATCAGGCAGGGTTGTCTCTTCGACGGTCATAAATTACTTTTTCGATATACATTCATGAAACTTGTAATGGCACCCAGGACACCTCACATTCCCCTGATTCAGTGGCAACGTAGGCAGAATCACCTGTAATGGTGATGGAAAGATCCATCGTACGCTGCACCAGTGCCGCCAGGGCTTGTATGCGTTCCCACTGGAACTGAAAGATAGACACCGTCAGCTCATTGAACTTTGCCCGCCCCTGATCCCACCAAACATCCGCTTTGGAGTTAAAGCTATAAACCTTAACTACCGGAGAAAGTCGTGCTGCTTTTTTTATTCTATCAACAGCCGGCTCACCGACATCGATCCATAATGTAATTTGATCATCCAGCGTGCGAACCCATATATCGGGTTCGTCCACGGCGCACAGCCCTTTCGTAAACGCCGGCTGTTCCCGGGCATTAATACAAAAGGCCAGGACACGCACCATCATTCGCTCAAGTGTTTCAGAAGGGTGTTGAGCAAGCGTCAAATTAAGCGTGTCATAATAATTCCGGTCGATATCAGAAAGCGTAATTCTGAACTTATATATTTTCGGCTTTAATGCCATAAGCGCGCCTATTGATCCACGAGTGGTTGAGAGCCGATCCCCGGAAAGTCTGAAAGGTATTATACGCCATGCTCGGCACCCCTCCTGGAGCTGAGTGCGGAGGTTGGCATGATGGCCGGGATCTCTTTTATCTTCTCGTAGGTGAAGCCGTCGTATACCACCACTTTATTGCCGCCCCATGAAGAGACAAAGAGGTGTGCTATGCTCCATTGTGGCCGGATTGAAAGCGGTCATCGTACCCTTGCCACGATTGGTCTCAAAACATACCTCGCCCCAGCATACACTGCCGTGCGGTACCGGATCCGTGCCGATGGTGCCCTTGTAGGCAGTGCTTTCGTTCGCGATTTCCTTGTACGCGTCGAGTATCCACAAGTGGTCGCCCTTGTGGTCAGCGAGCATATGGTACCTGCCGCCATCGGAGACGGATGCATCATGGATGTCGGCGCTCCCGGGACTGTAGTTACCGGCGAAGATGTATTGCCGTTCATGCTGATGGCCGAGCCTCTTGAATCCGTGCCTATGGTCTGCTCCGCGACTATCTCCTGCGCCAGCAGATCGACCTTTGCATAGTAACCGTTCCTGCCCATCACATAATAGTAACGGCCGTCAAGTGAGAAGACGGGGGCATGCGGCTGGGTGGTCTTCTTAAGGCCGATCCTTTTAATGACCTCCAGGTCGGTCCCATCGGTTACGAGGATACTCTTGTTATCCCTCTCAACGACAACCATCAAATTTCCGGTACCGTAGGTGAACGGTTCCTTATCCGCGCAGGCGATGTTCGATCCTGCGGTCATTAGCTACATCGCCAGGACAGCGAAACAATCGAACAGAGTAATATTGGGATTTCTCATCTGTTATATCACCCGGGTTTTAATCTGAGAATCAATGGAGTTCAATCGAGACTGACCCTATTGATCGCTCGTTTACTTGTTGTACCTACCCGACATGATCGAGCGCCTGACTAACATCGTCAATAATGTCATCGATATTCTCGATACCGACGGATATCCGCACCAGATCGGCACTGACACCGGCCGTCGCCAGCTCGGTCTCGTTCAGTTGTCTGTGAGTGGTCGAGGCCGGATGACAGGCCAGTGACTTGGCGTCGCCGATATTCACCAGGCGCAATATCATCTGCAGGGCATCAATAAACTGCCCACCCGCCTCGATGCCACCCTTGATGCCAAAACTCAAAATACCCGAGGCTTTGCCACCGGTAATCTTCTGGCACGTCTGGTAATAGGGGCTGTCTGGCAACGCCGCATAGTTAACCCAATTGATCTTGTCATGATTACTGAGGTAACTGGCCAGTTTCTCAGCATTTTCACAATGCCGCTCCATCCTGATGCCCAGCGTCTCCAGTCCCTGCAGGATAAGAAACGCATTCATTGGAGAGAGCGCGGCGCCCGTATTTCTGAGCGGCACCACGCGGCAACGCCCGATATAGGCCGCCGGCCCGAGTGCCTCCGTATAAACGACCCCGTGATAGGAAGGATCAGGCTCGTTCAGCATGGGAAACCTTTCCTTGTTTGCCACCCAGTCAAAGGTGCCGGAGTCGATTATCATGCCGCCGATCGAATTACCATGACCGCCGATGTATTTCGTCAGGGAGTGAATCACGATATCTGCACCCAGTTCAAACGGGCGGCACAGATAAGGCGTTGCAACCGTATTGTCCACCATCAGGGGAATACCATGTCGCCCGGCTATTTCTGCCAGCCTGGCGATATCAACGATATTGCCAGCCGGGTTGCCAATAGACTCACAAAAGAGCGCCCTGGTGTTTTCATCAATGGCCTGCTCGAATCCATCAAAGTCTTCAGCTGAAACCATACGGGCTTCAATGCCCTGCCTTGGCAGGGTGTGTGCAAACAGGTTGTAGGTGCCGCCGTATAACTGGCTGGTGCTGACTATGTTGGACCCAACATCGCAAATACACTGGATGGCATAGGTTATCGCTGCCATCCCCGAGGCCACCGCCAGTCCGGCGATCCCCCCCTCCATGGCGGCCAACCGTTGCTCAAGTACAGCGGTGGTGGGGTTCATTATCCGTGTATAGATATTTCCCTGGACCTTCAGGTCAAACAGGTCTGCACCATGCTGGGTGTCATCGAAGGTGTAGGAGGTCGTTTGATAGATGGGTACAGCAGCCGCCTTCGTTGTTGCCTCGGACTCATAGCCGCAATGCAGGGCCAGGGATTCAAGTTTCATAATTGCTCCTCGTGAGAAGTGGAAAGACCACGTATATTTATTGTTACGCCTGCAACATCAAAATATCTATAACTTTTTATTTTTTCTGTTATTTTATTCGATTAGACAGGTCGATAAGGTTCACCAGAATCAATTGCTTGTCATGGTCTGTGTAAGGGGTCAGGCCAACCTCTACAGGTATCTTTGAGCCTTCTTTCCTGACGGCTTGCAGCTCACGTCCCGTACCCATCATCCGGGCCTCTGGCTTACGCATATATTGCGTGCGGTACTGTGCGTGCTTCTCTTGCATACCGTCCGGCAACAATGCATCCACCAGCACGCCTTCAAGCTCACCGCGTTCATAACCCAAAAGTTTCTCTGCAGAGGGATTGGAGATCTCGATCCGACCGTCAGCGTCCACGACCAGCTGGCCAATGCTACTGGCGTCAACCAGACGATGGAAGCGTTCCTCAAGCTCTTTCAAACGCGTCATGCTTGCTGCGCGCGCCATTGCCTGTGCGGCTTCTATTTCAGCAACCCGCGTACGGACACTCCCACTCAAATAGAAATACAGTGAAAGTGCGTAAACGAAAAGCGTAAACGCAATTCCAACGAAGACCAGTAAGCGATTCTCGGTACGTACTTTCAGCAAGGCACTGAGGGGCCGATGCGACACCAATATCAGCGAAAAATCGTCCGTGATCAACTGGTCAAAGGCAACCAGATACTTGGGGAAAACTCGCGTCAACTTGTTGAAGGTGGAAACGGGAGACAGCTTTTTCCAGGTCCATAGCCCGTCCGGCAATTCAAGCGTCCCCGATTCACTCGCCAAAACCTTTTCCCGGACTTCCGGATCAGGCAGGATGAATTTCGCGATTTCCTCCTCTGAGAGGGCTGCCTCGAAGGCCTCGACCTCACCATTCAATACAACTCCCTGCTGATTCACCAGCAGAAAATTCGCTTCCAGGTATGCCTCCCCCTGCGACTGTAGCAGATTGAACAGGTGCTTCATCTCGATATTAATGACGAATATCCCACGGCGTTTCTGCTCACTGTCCACTACCGGCGTGGCGATACGGAGCATTGGCCTGGTTGGAATTTCGATTTTCCCGTGCTCAACATTCAAATCGATACGCGAGACATACAGTTCTCCCGGTAGCAGTGCGTTGGCGATTTTAAAATAATAACGGCTGGACTTGTTTTGCAACTCCTCCGAAGCCACCACCTTTGACTCACCCTGGTTATTCATTACCCTGACAGCCTCTGCCCCGGAGTCATCAATCCAGCGAATCTGATGGTATTGTGGATTTCGACTTGCAAGCGTCAGGAAAGAAGACTCCAGTAAACGCCGGTGTTTCGGATTTCCTGAACTCAGTGCCTGCAGGGTAAGGGATTCCGTAGAAATCGAGCGCAGGTGTTTAAGTGAGCTCAGTATCTCTGCACCGAGAAACCCGCTGACGAGATTGAGCCTGGCACTGTCATCAGCAAGAATCTTCTTGATATGGGCATCGGTACGCATCGTAGCAATTGACATACCCAACACCAGCACCAGGATGGCAAACGGCAGAAAAAGGGAGAGAAACAAATTCCTGGGAAAACGCGCCTTCCGACTACCAGTAACCGGGTCAATATTATTTATCGTTTCCATAGACGAAACACTGTTCAGCAAGCGGAACCGTATACATTATTTGAACCCTGACAGGGAATCAATCAGAATCAAGAGAGCCAGACTCGATTGATATAGTACGCCGGCCCTGACAGGTTCGTGACTTTTGATCCCCACCCCCTCATTTGGTGCTTTCTGGGCCTGGAGCAAGCCCTCTATCTCAACCCTGAATCGGTTATCCCCCACAAGCCGGTCCCGGTTTGTGGCATCGAGTCAAAAGGAAAAATAGTGACGGAGAGATTTATTTTATTCCCACCGCCACCTTTATCTATAATTCACTCATGTCGCTTGATCCCACACTCCCGCGCTGCCAATGGCCAGGCAAGATCGAGTCAAACCCGCTGATGGTCGAGTACCATGACTCCGAGTGGGGTGTCCCGGTCCATGATGATCGCAAGCATTTCGAATACCTGGTTCTGGATGCCTTCCAGGCCGGACTGAGCTGGTCAACGGTATTGAACAAGCGCGAGAACTTTCGCCAGGCATTCGATAATTTCGAGCCGGAACGTATCGCGCGCTATACCCGGCGCAAGATCAACACGCTGCTGGGCAACCCCGGCATCATTCGTAACAAGCTGAAGGTTGAATCCACGATCAACAATGCACGCTTGTTTCTGGAACTGCAGGCACAGGAGGGTTCTTTCGACACCTTCATCTGGCAGTTCGTTGATGGCCACACCCGGCACAACCGCTGGCGAAGCCTGAAGCAGTTACCTGCCAGCACCGATCAGTCGGATGCAATGAGCAAGGCGCTCAAGGCACGCGGGTTCAAGTTCGTTGGTTCAACCATTTGCTATGCCTACATGCAGGCAGCGGGACTGGTTAACGACCACGTGACGCGCTGCTTCCGGCATGAGCAGATTCGTGATATGTAGCTGTAAGGTATTTGTGGTCTGGTACTGTTTACTGTTTTACTTCAGTACCGCATATCCAATCGCAACGAGAATCAACTGAGCGAGCGCGAGCACCCAGAAATACAACAGGAAAAACAGCATTCGCGGCTGGTCAGACGCAGACTGCCTGGCCCACAGCATGGCTCCAACGACAGAAATCACCAGAATAGTGATGCCAATTGCAGCGACAATCATATTAACCTGACCCTCCTGTTATCCTTCGCCTGCTCCAGGGAAGCATACCTGAATCTGCCGCCTGAAAAACTGATCCGGCCCCTGTATATATAATTTCACCAATGCCAGTCCAAAAAAAAACCGGCAAGGAGCGCGCCAATACACACCGATCCTATGCCGATACCCCAAAAATTCTTTCGCTCCATGGCATGTAATTGCTCATATTCCTGATCAAACCCTGTCAGCGTATTTTCCACATTTTAGCCAAGCTGCGTTGCCAGGAATGACAGCTGTGAAATGCAGCAACCCTTTTCAGCTTCGGCTTGAATCAATCGAGCCTGACCTCATTGATTTCTTGTCCCCATTCTTCAAATTGCTGTGCCGGGCCGCCTATGTGATCCCAGGGCGCTTTTGAGCCGACAAATATATGTCTTTCAATCTCGACCCCGGGGTTTCCATCTATCGTCCCCAACGTGACGCCCATGACATTGCCTTGATACAGGCCACATAAAGTTGATCCACAAACGTTACAAAATCCTAGACCCCAGCCCTTTTGTGATTCGTATTGCTGGACTTTATCTTCGCCCTCTGTCCATTTAAATTTACTCGAATCACCAATTTCAGCAAAAGCGGAAGAGGCACTACTAAATGCTTTACGACAACGAGAACAATGACATGATCTTGCATTCTTCAATGGGCCGTCTATCTCGTATTTAACGGAGCCACAAAAACATTCACCCTTAATCACTTAGATAGTCCTCGTTATCATGATGCTTAACGACCAAGCTGTGCGGCGTGAACGAAGCGCAGCGAAGTGAACGTCCGAACGAGCGCATTGTTATGTTTTTTTACGCACATACTGAACTGAATAATAAATTATTGCACCGACCATCGCAGTGTAAATGCAAAGCTGATGTAACTGATGCACATTAATTAGCGCCAGTAGCCCATTTTCTTTGGGCAATGGGTAATATGGCTCTACGTCACTATGCATTATGCTATCAAGTGCCACATGGCTATATGTGCCTATGAATGCGCTTAAAAATGAAATCCACCACCTGATTTTTACAGGATTTCCTTCCTTAGAAATTCCTAATAATTTCAAACCAATTTCTGATAAATATTTACCTGACAGTGCAGAGAAAACTGCTAATAATGTGGCGCCAATATAAGTATGAGAAAAACCATGTAGCTGCCCATTACCTGTTATGAGAACAAATAATGGCTGAATATCCATTACGATTTGCGCCCAACCAAACACCATTAAACTAAAGCTGCCTTGTAGTATTGCCTTTACCAGTATTCCTGGCCCCATGTGAAAAGGCGTAAATGGCACTCAACTCTCCCTTAAAACATAACAGTGTGTAGACGGTAATCTCCCGCACTCAAATACAGGAGGCTCCAATATACTCCGCGTCCAGCCTGGCCTGTGATCAACAATATTCATAATCCATCTTCTCAAAATTTCCCGCGTTTTCAGAACACTATATCAACGACACACGTTTATCCAATTTTTTGTGTTCACGATGATATACGGGAGGCAGCAGCATACTGCACATATTTGCTCTTTTGATGAACGTGGAGCACTGTATTTTTATACAGTCTTTTAGAGCCGGGGATGCACCCATGAAAACATCATCTCCCTTTCTCAATGAAGTCATCGCCGCCATTCGCGTCAGGCACTATAGCATCCGCACAGAACAATGCTATGTGGGCTGGATCAGGCGTTTTATTGTATTTCACGGCAAGCGTCATCCTTCGGAGAAGGGTGCCGCTGAAGTTGGTGACTTTTTGACACACCTGGCCGTAAGCGGCAATGTCGCGGCCAGCAACCAGTATCAGGCGTTGAATGCCCTGGGCTTTATATAAACAAAGCCGTTCTCGACAAACCGCTGGGAGATCTACAGGGGGTTATCCGCGCAAAGGACCGGGTTGTCACCTATTGAAGCGTGGAGGTAATGCCGTGATCAGTCCGTTAGGGGCGGCACCTGGAAAACAGGGTTCGCAACCCGCTCCTTGTACAGTTCCTTGAGTTGCTCAACACGAACCTTGTTCACACCCAAATCACCATGACCGACCCTGGACGCCGAGCGCATATGGATCATGCCCTGATGCGCGTCGACCCTGATTTCCATGTCGTCTACGAAGCCAAATACGGGTGATGAAAAAGTCGCCGCGAGGTAATCAACTCGTTCAGTCTGAACAGCGCCACCCATATCCGCAATGACCGTTTTCAGAGCTGCGATGGCTGCAGGTACTGCGATATCCGTATTAGCGATGGGTTCGATGTAATGGCTGGCATCATCATTGTATTCACTGCACACACAGTTGGGCTTGTCCGCACATTTTGACAGGTGTCCTTGAAACAATCCTGGCGGCTTTCCCGATCTGGACATTGCACCAAGGATAATTAACAGGGTGATGACCGCACCAATTGCGCCGAACAAGATAATCAATGCTGTTTTCATGAATGTATCGTAACCTCTGCCCGACCTTATTCGAGCGTTCGTAACAGCTTCTAAAACACAGACGCACTCAGTTCGTGTACCGCCGTCAACATCTCCGCATCATCCGTTAACGCTTCTGCGATACAACTGCGACACGCTACAACCGGGTTCACACCGTCGGCAATGAGTTTCGCGGCATGTACCAGCAGGCGGGTACTGGCACCCTCTTCCAGGCCGCTGCCCTTGAGGTTGCGGGTCATCTGCGCGAACTGGACCAACTGGTCAGCCACACCGGCATCGACACCTGTCTCGTTGACTACGATTTTCGATTCGAGTTGTGCGGAGGGATAATCGAACTCCAGTGCGACAAAACGCTGGCGGGTGGATTGCTTGAGGTCTTTGAGCACGCTCTGGTAACCGGGGTTGTAGGAGATCGCCATGCAGAATTCAGGACCGGCCTCGATGACTTCGCCGAGTTTTTCCATGGGTAGTACACGCCGGTCGTCGGCCAGCGGGTGGATGACCACGGTGGTGTCCTTGCGGGCCTCGACGATCTCGTCGAGGTAGCAGATCGCCCCGTTGCGCACGGCACGTGCCAGCGGACCATCGACCCAGACGGTTTCACCACCGGTGACGAGATAGCGACCCACGAGATCGGAGGCCGTCAGGTCATCGTGGCAGGAGACGGTGATCAGCGGCAGTTTCAGCCGCCAGGCCATGTGCTCCATGAAGCGCGTCTTGCCGCAACCGGTTGGGCCCTTGAGTAGTATCGGTAACTGGTTCTTGTAGGCGGCCTTGAATACCACCATTTCATCACCAACCGGTTCGTAATAGGGTTCTTCCTCGATAAAGAATTCTTCCGGTTTCAGTGCACGGACGGTCACGGATAGCTCCTTGGTAATGGCTTGGCTTATGAATCTTGCCACAGCGGGGACGGAGAACACAGGATCAATCGAGGATCAATGGGGTCAGACCCCATTGATCCTCCCAGCAAACAATAGCCTTATATATAGATTCTATTTCGACATCGTAAAATTCGATAGGATTCACCACCCTGGGTATATGGCACATATAAGGTAGACGTTGTATCGTTACTGACCTGTTTGAGCCCCGGTTGGGTTGGCTCCTGTTCCTGGCCAGCAACACTTGCCAGGCTTCGCCAGCCCCCTGAACAGTCAGGGATACCGGGCATTAATATAATGAATTCATAAGGTTATCTACGCCGAACGGCGTAACTTTGGAGGCTATCAATGTCGGACGTTATCGCAACCAACCAGACCATTCTGGTGGTCGGAGGCGGCATCAGCGGCGTCACTGCTGCTATTGAAGCTGCCGAGTGTGGCAAGCAGGTCATACTCGTTGAAAAAAACCCGTCCCTTGGCGGTCGAGTCAGCCAGCTGTACAAGTATTTTCCCAAGCTGTGCTTCCCGTCTTGTGGCATGGAAATCAACCTGCGCCGTGCCAAGGCCAACCGCAACCTGAATATCCTCACCATGACTGAGGTTTCTGCGGTCAGTGGTGAATCCGGCAACTACAGCGTTACGCTGAAGACCCGCCCGCGCTATGTGAACGAGAACTGCACCGCCTGTGGTGAGTGCGAAAAGGTTGTGGAAGCCGAGTTCGACAGTGAATACGACTACGGCATGAAGAAGCGCAAGGGTGCCTACCTGCCTTTTAATATGTCCTACCCGCAGCGTTATGTACTGGACCCGAACATCATTGGCACACCCGACGCCGACAAGGCGAAGGAAGCCTGCAAGTACGACGCCATTGATCTCGACATGCAGGAATCCGAGACCACGCTGACCGTCGGCGCCATCATCTGGGCTACTGGCTGGCAACCGTACGATGCCGACAAGATCCAGCCGTACGGCCATGACCGTTTTGACAACGTCGTCAGCAGCGTCGAGTTCGAACGCATGCTGGACCCGTTTGGCCCCACCGGTGGCAAGATCGTGCGCCCCTCCGATGGCAAGGAAGCAAAAGACGTCGCCTTTATCCAGTGCGCCGGTTCGCGTGACCGCAATCACCTGAAGCACTGCTCGCGCATCTGTTGCATGGCGACACTGAAACAGACGACCTACCTGCGCGAGAAGTTCGAAGACGACTTCAAGGCCAGCGTGTATTACATCGACATTCGCGCCATCGACCGCATCGACGACTTCTACCAGAAGGTACAGGCTGACGAGAATGTCACCTTTGTGAAATCCAAGGTTGCCAGCATTACGGAAGACAAGGACACCGGCAACCCGATCCTGCACGGCGTAGATACCGAAGGCTACCACCGCTACAGCAACCCGCATGACCTGGTTGTACTGGCCGTCGGCATGGAACCGAGCGTGGCGAAGGATTCATTCCCGGTTGATATAACGATTAACGATAACGGCTTTATCGAAGCCGACGAAGCCAACGGCGGCATTTTTGCAGCCGGGTGCTCATCCGACGCACTGGATGTGAACCGCGCGGTACAAAGCGCAACGGCAAGTGCATTGCGTGCAATCCAGGTGGTTAACCGGGTTGCCGGAACGGAGGGTTAAACAGTGGCTGATGAAATCAAAGTAGGCGCTTATATCTGCAAGGGCTGTGGTCTGGGAGAACGCCTCGACTGCGGTCAACTGGCAACGATTGCCGAGCGTGAAGGCAAGGCCAACCTGGTGCGCGAACACGAGTTCCTGTGCAACGCCGAAGGCGTGGCCATGATCCAGAACGACATCGATAACGAGGGTGTCAACAAGGTCATGATCGCAGCCTGCTCGCGCCGCTCCAAGACCGAGGCCTTCAGCTTCGACAACGTGGCTATCAGCCGCGCCAATCTGCGCGAAGGCGTTATCTGGGTACGTCCGGACGACGACGAGTCCAGCGAGACGACACAGGAAATGGCCGCCGACTACGTGCGCATGGGCTGTTCAGAAATCAAGTACATGACCCTGCCACCGGGCAGCGAGGAAACAGCCAGCAACAACAATCTGCTGGTAGCCGGTGGCGGTATCGTCGGCATGACCGCTGCAATTGAAGCAGCAGCAGCCGGTTACCCGGTCACGATCGTTGAAAAGAGCGGTGTTTTGGGTGGCAGTGCCCGCGATGAATACAAGCGCATCCCGGAATCCATGCCCTACACCGACCCGGAAGACACCGGTGTGGCCGAGATGGTTGCAAAGGTGGAAGGTGCCGGCAACATTACCGTGCACCTGAATTCCACCATCACCAAGACCAGCGGTGCACCCGGTCGTTTCTCGGCGGATATTTCCACCGAGTCCGGCTCAACCACCACGGAAAACTTCGGCGCCATCATCATGGCCTCGGGTGCACGCAACTACGATGCCAACCAGCTGCCGGAACTCGGTTACGGCAAGACCCCGGACGTGGTCGACCAGGCCGGTCTGGAGAAACTGGCCATGGAAGCCAACGGCGGCCCCATCAAGCGCCCGTCTGATGGCAAGGAAATCGAGAACGTTGTGTTCGTGCAGTGTGCCGGCCAACGTTCTACAAAAGAAGGGCACCTGCCCTACTGCTCCGGTCACTGCTGCCTGACTTCAATCAAGCAGGCAATGTACTTCAAGGACCAGAACCCGAACGTTGATACCAACATTATCTACTCTGACCTGCGCACCCCGGGTGCCGGCGGTGAGGACTTCTACCGCAGCGGCCAGCAGAAAGGCATTACCTTCACAAAGGGTGAGGTCAGTGAAGTGACCGCGGGCACTGGCGGTCCGACAGTCAAGTTTCAGGACCTGATACTGGACCAGGAAGTCAATGAGAACGCCGACCTGGTGGTGCTGGCCACCGGCCAGATCCCGAACTCCGGTGTGGATATCGACGCGGTTGAGTCAACCGATAACGAGGCCGAAGAAGGTGCAGAAGTTGTTGCCAACGAAGTAACCGTTGAGTCCATCCTCAACCTGGACTATCGCCAGGGCAAGGACCTGCCGCATCTGAAGTACGGCTTCAACGATTCACACTTCATCTGCTTCCCGTATGAAACCCGCCGTACCGGCATCTACTCCGCCGGCCCGGTGCGCCGCCCGATGGACATGGCACAGGCCAAGGAAGATGCTACCGGCGCAGCCCTCAAGGCCATCCAGGCGCTGGAAAATGCCAAGCTGGGTCGCGCCGCACACCCGCGCTCCGGCGACCTGTCATTCCCGCTCTTCCGCAAGGAAGGCTGCACGCAATGTAAACGCTGCACAGTGGAATGCCCGTTCGGTGCAATTGACGAGGACGAGGAACGTTATCCACTGTTCAACGAGGCACGCTGTCGCCGTTGTGGCACCTGCATGGGCGCCTGCCCGGTACGCGTCATCTCCTTCGATAACTATTCCGTAGACACCGTCGGCCAGCAGTTGAAGAACGTCGACATGCCGGACGAGTTCGACGAAAAGCCGCGCATCCTGGTACTGGCCTGTGAAAACGATGCCTACCCGGCGCTCGACATGGCCGCCCAGAACGGCAATCACTACTCGCCGTTTGCGCGTGTCATACCGGTGCGTTGCCTGGGTTCGGTCAACACTATCTGGGTGACCGATGCACTCAACAGCGGTTATGACGGCATCATCCTGATGGGTTGTCAGAAGGGTGAGAACTACCAGTGTCACTTTGTGAAGGGATCCGAGATTGCCCATATCCGCATGAGCAAGATCGATGACACACTGGAATCACTAAGCCTCGAGAAAGAACGTGTTGAAACCTACGAAGTAGCTATTACAGACATTGAACGGGCACCAAAGCTCATTAATGACATGGCCGAAGCCGTTGAAAAGGTCGGTATGAGCCCCTTCAAGTTCTAGGAGAAAATCATGACTGATGCAAATCAACAAATGGTCGAACAGTACCGCAACAATTTTCTCCGCGAAGTGGAGGACAATGTTGAGGAAGGCGAATGGGTAAAGATGTGCATGCAGTGTGGCGTGTGTTCCGGCTCCTGCCCGCTGGGCCCGCACTGGGATCATCCGCCGCAGGAACTGTTCATGATGATCCGCGCCGGCAAGCGTGATGAAGTACTGCAGTCCTCCTCCATGTGGATGTGCACTTCCTGCTACAACTGCATTGTGCGCTGCCCGCGTGAACTGCCGATCACCCACATCATGCACGGCCTCGCACACTACGCGAAGCGCCTCGGCATTGCGCCGAAGAACCAGCCGACCCACAAGTTCTCCCAGCTGTTCTGGAACAACCTGACCAAGACCGGTCGCGTCAATGAACTGCGGCTGGGGCTGTCGTTGTATTTCATGAACGGCATCGGCGAAGGCATCAAGACCTCGCTGAAGATGCAGAAAATCGGCCTCGGCATGTTAATGACCAAGCGTCTCACCCCCATGGAACTGATCGGCGGGCACAAGTGCAAGGATGCCAAGGGACTGCAGAGTATCCTGAAAAAGGCAGAAGAACTTGAAGCTGCACGCATTCCTGTAGCAGGCAAGTGAGGAAATAAATCATGGCTAAAAAATCCTATTCATTTTATCCCGGTTGCTCCTCACAGAAGGCAGCCTCCGCATCCAACTACATGACGTCGGTCGACAGCATGTGCAAGACGCTGGATATCGAACTCAACGAAATCCCGGACTGGAACTGCTGCTCCGCTTCCATCGGCTATGCCGGTGGCGGTGAACTGCCGCGCCTGGCATTGAGCGCACGCAACATGGCGATTTCCGAGAAAGAGAACCCCAACCAGGACATCGTCGCCACCTGCGCCGCCTGCTGGCTTGCCACCAAGGAAACCCAGGAACGCCTGCACGACGATGACAAGTTGATGGCGGAAACCAACGAGGCACTGGCAACGGCCGGACTCAAGGTTGAGGGAAACCAGAAAATCCGTCACATGGTCGAGGTCCTGATCGAGGACTTTGGCTACGAGGAAATGGGCAAGCACGTCACCAAGCCACTGGATGGACTCAAGATCGCCGGTTACGTCGGCTGCCAGACTAACCGCCCCTTCGGCATTGACGGCGAGTCCTATGAAAACCCGAAGTACCTCGACAAACTGGTCGAGACCATGGGGGCCGAACCGATTGAAAACTACGACAAGAAGGTATCCTGTTGTGGTGGTGCGCTGGCATTCTCCGAGCCTGAAAAGAGCCAGGCGCTGATCAAGGACATTATCGAGTCTGCCTATGACGGCGGTGCCGACATGATCGTCACCCCCTGCCCGGTTTGCCAGATGAATGTCGAGGTCTACCAGGACCACATCAACCAGAAGTACAAGACCAACTTCAAAATGCCGGTCGTGTACTACTCCACATTGATGAGCGTGGCCTACGGCGGCAACGGCAAGGAAGCAGGTCTGGATGGACAGATCATCAAGGCCAAACAACTTGAAGATATCGCATCAAAGTAATCTATGTGCGCAGCACCGTAACCCAACAAGCAAAAGCCCCTCACCGAGGGGCTTTTCTTATGAACGCAGATTTTTTTGACTGATAATCAGGCATAAATACACAGGAGAGCATGATGGATGACGCACAGGAAAACGTTCAGGAAAATGTGCAGGAAAACACCAGGGGATTGACGGTCAACGACATAATGCAGCGTGAAGTACTTGCCGCCGATGCTGACTGGCCACTGGACAAACTGGCATTATTTTTGACTGACAACAGTATCTCGGGGGCGCCCGTCACAGACCAAAAAGGTGAATTGATCGGTGTTGTATCCCTGTCTGACCTCGTTCGTCATAACAGCATGACGGACAAGGATACCGATACGAACAATACCCATGATGTCTACCTGTATGAGCTGGAACGGCATATGAGCCATGAAGAGTTGCGCTTGTTCCACACCCAGTATGAGTCACCGGTTCAGGTACGGGAGATCATGACCCCCATGATTTTCAAGGTGAGCGAGGAAGACAGCGTTCAGGACGTTGCAGAAACCATGATCAAGGGAAGAATCCACCGCGTTTTCGTTACCCGCGAAGGCAAGTTGAAAGGCATTGTCACCGCGCTGGACATGCTGCAGGTGATCAGAGACATATAAGACATGATGTCTGGACTAACAGGAACATAGTCGTTCTGACCGATGCACGGGATCCTGGACGACTGATGGCTGAGTCAGGTGAACCCCTGATTCCCCCCGAATCTCCCGGGCAAACCAACCCGTGAGGCTTTCCTTTCATGGTGCGGCACAGGGTGTCACCGGTTCCTGTCACCTGCTGGAATGTGCCGGCAAGCGCATCCTCGTTGACTGCGGATTCTACCAGGGTGGCCGTGAACTGGAAGAGGACAATGCCGACGACTTCGGCTTTGATCCGGCTGCTATCGATTACCTGTTGCTGACCCACGCCCACCTGGACCATTGTGGGCGCATCCCGCTACTGGCCAATCGTGGCTTCAGCGGGGAAATCATTACCACATCTGCCAGCCGCGAACTGGCACGCCTGATAATGCTGGACGCCGCCGGCCTGCAGGAAGAAGAGGCACGCTACCTGAACCGCCGGGCGCGGAAGCGAGGCAAGTCATCGGATGTCAACGTGCCGCTGTATACAACCCTCGATGCCCTGAACGCACTTGAATACTTTGGGCGCACCGCGCGCTACCATGAGGCCATACAACTGGCACCCGGTATCCAGGTCACCTTTTACGAGGCCGGGCATATCCTCGGATCGGCCTGTATCCTGCTGCAGTTGACCGAGGGTTCTAAACAGCGCCGTATCCTGTTTTCCGGCGACCTGGGTCTAAGCGACCGGCCGATCCTGCGCGATCCGGATAAAGCACCCGCTGCCGACGTGGTCGTGATGGAAACTACCTACGGCGACCGGCAACACAAGCAACTCGAGCCTTCTATTGAGGAGTTGTATAGCACCATCAACACGACCCTCACCCGTGGCGGAAATGTCGTCATCCCTACCTTTGCCCTGGAACGTGCACAGGAGTTACTGTTCTACCTGCATGCGGGCAAGGCGCAGGGCACCCTGCCCGACTTCCTGCAGGTATTTCTCGACTCCCCCATGGCCATCTCCGCCACAGAGATCTTCCGGCGACACCGGGAATGCTATGACGAGCACACCGCCGGTCTGTTTGCCAGGGGTCACGATCCCTTCCAGTTTTCCGGACTGCACTTCACGCGCGAGACGGCCGAGTCCATGGCCATCAACCAGATCACCAGCGGTGCCGTGATTATGGCCGGCTCCGGCATGTGTACCGGCGGACGCATCCGCCATCACCTGCGGCTCCACCTGGGTCGTGAACACAGCAGTATTGTCTTTGTGGGTTATGCTGCAACAGGTACCCTGGCACGCCGCATCGTGGACGGGGCGAAAAGCGTCCGCATTTTTGGTGACGACTACCCGGTACGGGCAAGTATTCACACCATTGGCGGATTTTCAGCCCACGCCGGCCAGAAAGAATTACTGGCCTGGCACCGCCAGGCCGGTAACCCGGACACCACTTTCCTGGTGCATGGCGAAAAGGACAGCATGACCGCCTTCAGCCACCTGCTGGACAATACCCGGGTGGTGATGCCGGAGTTGCACCAGGCATTTGAGATATAGTCGATGATGACGTGGATTGAAAAAGAATGTTCCACACCCAATAGAATATAGGTCAGGTGTTGCAACCCCGTCAGGGATTTAACCAGGTGTTACAGGAAGCATATGGAATTCAAAGACTACTATGAAGTGATGGGCGTCAAGCGGGACGCTACCCAGGACGAGATCAAGCGGGCCTATCGAAAACTGGCGCGAAAATATCATCCGGACGTCAGCAAGCAGTCGGATGCCGAGGAACGTTTCAAGGAAGTCGGCGAGGCCTACGAGGTTCTCAAGGACCCGGAAAAACGCACGGCCTATGACCAGCTGGGCGCTAACTGGAAGTCCGGACAGGACTTCAATGCCCCGCCTGACTGGGATGCCGGCTTTGAGTTCAGCGGTGGTGGCTACACCGGCGGCTTCGGTGATGGTGCCGACGCCGGTGCCTACAGTGACTTTTTCGAATCGCTGTTTGGACAGGGTTTCCGGACTGCAGGCCCCGGTGGCTATGGTACAGAAGGTGGCTTCCACGCCCGTGGCAACGACCATCATGCCAAGGTGCTGATTGACCTGGAAGATGCCATGAACGGTGCCACCCGCGCGTTCAGCCTGCGGGTCCCGGAAGTGAATGCGCAGGGTCATGTCACCACAAAGGAGCGCGTTCTTAAGGTCAGCATCCCCAAGGGCGTCAAGCAGGGCCAGCATATACGGCTTGCCGGCCAGGGCAACCCGGGCATGGGTGAAGGCAAGGCCGGTGACCTGTACCTGGAGATCGAGTTCAACCCGCACAGCATCTACCGCGTCGATGGCCGGGACGTCTATCTTGATCTGCCGGTCGCACCCTGGGAGGCTGCACTGGGTGCGAGTATCAAGGTGCCGACACCGGCCGGTCCTGTCGACATGAAGATCAAACCGGGGGCTGCCAGTGGCAACAAATTACGCTTGAAAGGTCGTGGAATACCCGGTAAACCGTCTGGTGACCTGTATGTAATCCTCGGCATATCACTGCCGGCAGCAAACACGGACAGGGCAAAGGACATCTACAAAGACATGAAACAGGCACTTGATTTCAACCCGCGCGCAAGACTGGGGGTTTAATAAATGGTTACACAACACACTGATATCCTGACCGGCATCATCCTCGAAGAAGAAATCCACCTGAGTCTGCGTGAACTCTGTGATGCCTGCGCAGTACATGCCGAATTCATTACCGAGCTGGTGGATGAAGGCGTGATCGAGCCGTCCGGTTTTGATAAATCACACTGGTGTTTTTCCGGCGTCAGCCTGCAGCGGATCCGCTCGGCAAAACGCCTGCAACAGGATCTCGGCATCAACCTGGCAGGCGTTGCACTGGCACTGGATCTGCTTGATGAAGTGCAACTGCTGCACACACAACTGCGCAAACTTTCGGGACCTGAACATGAGTAATCCCCTGCATATCGTCTGCCCTGCCTGCAATGCGGTCAACCGCATTCCTGCAGACAAGCTGAACGCTGCACCCAAGTGTGGCAAGTGTCATCAGCCCCTGTTTAACCAGCACCCGCTTGAACTGACTGCGGCCAATTTTCAGCAGCACGTCAAACGCAATGATATTCCGCTAGTGGTCGATTTCTGGGCACCGTGGTGCGGGCCCTGCAAGATGATGGGACCGGCCTTTGCGCAGGCCGCTGCACAACTTGAACCCCGGGTACGACTGGCCAAACTCAATACCGAGGCCGAACAAAACATCGGCGCCCAACTGGGAATCCGCAGCATCCCGACCATGATCGTATTCAGGAACGGCCGTGAAGTCGCGCGCCAGGCCGGCGCCATGGCAGCGCCTGACATCGTCCGTTGGGTGCAGACGAACAGCTGATATACTTGCAGACCGGATCCTGCAGGATGCCTGCTCGACAGACAAGGCACACGGAAAGAACACCATGAAAATATTTACGAAAATCATAATCCTGATGCTGCCCGCAGTGGCCAGTGCACAGAATTTCCAGAACATGAACGAGGCCGATATGCGGAACATGATGCAACAGGCACAGAAGATGCAAGCCTGCATGGCCGAAATCGACGAGTCCGATATGAAAAAATTTGAACAACGGGCAAACCAGATGCAGGCAAAAGTGGAGTCCCTGTGTGCCAGCGGCAAGCGTGACGAGGCCCAGGAAGAAGGCATTGCCTTCGCCCGGGAAGTATCCAGCAGTGAATCCATGAAAAAGATGCAGACCTGCAGCAAGATGATGGAGGGTGCGATGCCCGGCATGCCGACCACCCCTCAGGAAGCCGCAGACATGGTTGGCAACCGGCATATCTGTGATCAGTGATCTACCCCACCGTTGCCCCACGAAACTGACGTAGTAACTGCAGGAGCCGCCCTGGCGGCGAACAAGATATGCCCTGTACACAACAGACCTCTGCTGTTCGCCTGCAAGCAGGCACATGCAAGAGCGGGCTTACCCGGGAACTGATGCTTACCCCGTCGATGGACCATGCAGAAGAGTCAGCCTGACTTTCTGCCCACCCGCAATTACCTGGCCTATGCGCTGGTCACGCTGGTGATGGTCGGCATCATGCTGGTATGGCAGGCCTGGAAAAGTACGGATAACTTCCAGGAATATCACCAGCAATTGGCCATCACCTCGGTCACCGGCGCTGCCGACGAACTGGAACTGCTGTTGAGTGAGTTGCAGCGTTCCATGCAGCTATTTGCCCATGACCATCGTGCATTGCTCGAGGATATCGCCACCAATACACGCAATGATGCCACCTGGGTGCTGCTGGAAAATGCAGTTCAGAAGCATTTCCCGGAATATTTCGGCTTGACACTCACGAATGCAGCCGGCGAAGTCCTGCGACCGAACTTTGACAATGCGATTGGTGAACTGTGCCAGCGTGACATTGACACGTTTATCGACGACGGTTACTCGCAACAGGGGTATATCCATCCGAATCCGCTGGGTTATCACTTCGACGTCATGGTGCCGTGGGGGGATACAGACAAACCACAGGGGGTCTTCTTCCTCGGTTTCCCCCCCGCCATACTGGCGCGCACCCTGCAGCGGATCCAGCCGCCGGGCCATGCACTACTGCTGCTGCGAAATGACACGGTAGATCTGATCGAAGTGACCGGTCAGGGGACACGCACAGACCTGCAGCGGGATTTCAGGCTTAGCACCGATGAACTGGCGCGCATCCTCTATTCACGTCCCATCAACAACAGCCGCTGGGACCTTGTTGACCTGCCTGAGCAGCAACTGTTTCGCAGCGAATTGGTACAGAATGCAAGCTATACGGCCATTGTTTTCTTTGCATTCACTGCTGTCGGGCTGTTGATGTTGCAGCAACTCAGGCGCAAGGAGAAGCGGCGTCTGCAGGCAGAAGAACAGTTACTCCAGCACCAGGCCGACCTCGCCCATGTCGATCGGGTCAACATCATGGGGGAGATGGCCTCCGGCCTGGCCCATGAACTGAACCAGCCGTTAACCGCGATATCGACCTATTGCCAGGCCGGCCTGCGTATCAACGCTGCATCTGAAGACCAGTCTGACAAGCTCACCCATGCCCTCGAACAGGCCTCGAAACAGGCACAACGTGCCGGCGAGATCATCCGGCGTATGCGCCGTTTCACCGGCAAGGGTGTGGTACGACGCAAGCCGATGGACATCAACCGGGTCATCAATAATGCGGTAAGTTTTGTTGAAGCAGAGCTAAGCCGGAAAGATATAAAACTCATGCTCGACCTGGCAGATGAGTTGCCAGCCGCCATAGCTGATGAAGTCCAGATTGAGCAGGTCATCCTGAACCTGCTGCATAATGCAATCGAGGCCATGTTTTCCGGCGGTGATAATACGCGCATACTCAGGGTCTCGAGCCTGCTTACTGGAGCGGACACCATTCAGGTAACCGTCAGTGACACAGGCCCAGGCCTCGATGCAGCAGCGGCTGGCAGTATTTTTGATACTTTTTTTACAACCCGAAAGGAAGGCATGGGTCTTGGCCTGGCCATTAGCCGCTCCATTGTCGAGGCACACGGCGGCCAACTCCGGGCTGACTCCACCCCGGAGGCCGGGGCTACCTTTTACTTCACCCTTTCTGTCGCTGCAACATGAGAAGCTATGAACCCACGGTGTTCCTTGTTGATGACGATCATGCCGTCCGTGATGCCCTGGAATTACTGCTGGAATCCGCGGGTCTCAGAACCGTGTCATACTCCTCGGCTGCGGCCTTCCTTGAAGGTTTCGAGAAGAATCGCCGCGGCTGCCTGGTGCTGGATATCCGCATGCCAGGTATGAGCGGTATGGAACTGCAGGCGGCACTGGCCGAAAAATCCGTCAACATTCCCATTATCTTTCTTACCGGTCATGGCAATGTATCCATGTCAGCAAAGGCATTCCGTACCGGTGCCATCGATTTCATGGAAAAGCCGTTCAATGAAAACGTCTTGCTGGAACGCATCCAGGAGGCCATTCAACTGGACCAGTCCAATCAAGCGGTGGCAGCACGCAGGGTTGATGCGAACAGCCGTCTGGCATCGCTGACACCGAGGGAACGTGAAGTCATGCTGCTGATTGTCGCAGGCAATGCCAATAAGGAGATTGCCACGAAACTGAATCTCAGCACCCGTACTATAGAGACCCACCGTGGGCACATCCTGGAAAAGACCGGAGCTCAATCACTGGCAGACCTGATTGAACTCGCCATTGCCAGCGGTAGTCACAAGCTGATATGAGGGTCCGTCCTACGTAGTACTACGCATTCTCATTGTCCAGGGAATCCTATAAGTTTAATGGCTCAAAAATCCCGGGCAGTTCCAAACATCAAGAGAACGCATGGCAACCATGAATATAGAAACACTATCTCGCAACAAGGTGGCCAGACTACCCACGAAAAAAGTAATCAGCACTCTTGTAGAAAGCACTCCCCGGAAAACCGCAACGCCTTCACGCAAGCTACCCGTCAAGGGACCGACTAGAGCAGTAATTCGAATTCACAAGGACGGGATGCTGATTGCAAAATGCCATGCAACTGGCACGTCACCCTCCAGACTGTATGTCGCTATTGATCCCCTGCACTACCCGGTAAATTCCCGGCTGGAAATAGAGTTTGTTAACCACACGGACCAGACTTCCAAACCGGGGCGCCTGCCCGCGACGGTAACGAGCCGATCAATAAAGGGTATCGAGCTGAAGCTTGATACCTCGCTCGCCTGACGCCCCGCTCCCGCAGCGACTCCTGGCATTGTGTAGCGTATGCCTGCCCGCTCCAGGCCGGTCAGCTCAGGTACCCGGAAATATCCACTTCATCAAGTTGTTCAGCCTGCAAGAATCTGTGGCCGTATTCGAGCCAGGCGCCACTGCTCAGGAACAGGTCAAACAGGTCCGGGTCAATGTGCCGGTCCTTCTTCATGAAACTCATAATTCGAATAGCCTCGCTCAGTTTCTTGGCTTTCTTGTACGGCCGATCGGAGGCAGTAAGCGCTTCAAAAATATCGGCCACGGCCATCATGCGGGCTGTCAGGGGCATCTGTTCCCGGGTCAGGCGTTTTGGGTAACCGTTGCCGTCCATGGTCTCATGGTGACAACCGGCAATCAATGGCACATCACGCAGGTGTTTTGGATAGGGTAATTTTTCCAGCATGATAATGGTCTGCATAATATGATCGTTGATTTTGTAGCGCTCTTCATCCGTCAACGTGCCGCGACTTACTTCCAGGTTGTAGAGCTCGCCACGATTGTACTTGTACTTGGGCGTATCCATTTTAAATCCCCAGGGGTTATCGACCGACAAGCTGTCAACCGCATCCCTTTCAATCAGGTGCTGCACCTTGTTGTCCAGCAACTGCTCCCTGACAGGCAGTGTGCCGGATGCCGCACGCTCCATGCGCTGTCGCTCCTCCCATGAAACCCCGAGGCGATCGTCCAGTGTGCGCATCCAGCTGCAAGCGGCAATCCGCTGCAGGCGCTCAATCTTTTCAGGGGCCATGAACTCCCCGCCGAGATTGCACTCTGCAATGAAGGCAAAGTCATCATCCAGTTGACGTAATTCCTGCTGCAAGATCCCGTCCAGCTCCTCCTGGTCACCGCCTTCGGCCCGTTGCTGCCAGAAGCGTATCTCGGCATCACGTTTGAGCACCTCGAAGCGTGTGCGTATTTCATGAATACGGTCGTAGAGTGTTTCCAGCTTGGTGGCCTTGTCGACGACGTATTCCGGTGTCGTGACCTTGCCACAATCGTGCAACCAACTGGCTATATCCAGTGCCTCCCACTGTTTTTCATCCAGGTTGAAATCCCTGAAAGGTGCTGCTGTACTGTCACAGGCAGCCTGTGCCAGCAACCGCGTCAATTCCGGGACACGCTGGCAGTGCCCGCCAGTGTAGGGTGATTTGGAGTCAATAGCACCGGCAATGAGTTTGATAAAGGCATCCAGCAACGCCTTCTGCATCATCAACAAATGCCGGCTTTCCAGTGATACCGCGGCGAACCCGGACAGTGCGCCGACAAAGGCAATGTGATCCTCCTGTTGACCTTCATCCAGGGTGGCGGCCGACCCCCGGTAGAGGAGGTTCAGCACCCCGATCAGGTCCTCTTGCCGGTTACGCAGTGGCAAGGCAATCAGGGTAAGCGTGTCCTCCTCAAACAAAGGCGGCAACACGGCCAGATTTTCCGATGATTGACGGGACAAGCGGATAATACTGCTGCTGTTCTTTTTCGCGGCCACCACAAGCGCATTTTCATCGGACAGCGATAGTCCTGGTAACGTCTCCACACCCAGGGTGCCGTGCACGCTGTCAGTCAGAATAGCGGGCTTCAGGAAGCATTCATCCTCGCTGAGCAGATAAACCAGCACCCCATCGGCCTGGCCAATGGCCATGGTTTCCCGGCTGATTTCCTCTAGCAGGGAATCAAAATCCTGTTTGCTTGCCAGTGAATTAATCAGTGTCAGGAAACGTTTGATCGTCGCCTTCATCATCTCCATGGCCTGTGACAACTCATCCACTTCCTTTATGAAAGAGCGTGTCTGTTTCGAACCATTGAAGTCGAAGCGACTGATTTGCCCGGCCACGGCTGCCAGCCGGCGGATTGGGCCCGAGATCTTTTCTGCCGTATACAAGACGACAGGAATCGCGATCAGGATAATCAGCGCCATAATCATCACTGACCGCGTACGGATGGCAACCGCATCGTCAAGCAGCTCGTCCAGTGGTGATGCCATGAGTACGTAGATTGCCGAAACTCCGTCCCTGCTCACCTTGCGGATAGCCCCTTCCCACTTCCTGTTATCAAAAGTGAAGACCAGTGACCGGGGTTCTGCCTGCAGATCCTTGCCAAGATAGCTCAGGACATCACTGCCAAGATCGCTCAACTGTGCAATACTGATTTCTTCCTCATCAGAGGCCTGTACAAGTTTTTCCGACTCGGGATAGGCAACAGCACTGCCATCTTCACTGAAGAGCACAATCTCCGTACCCGGCGTAACCTTGTAGCGGCTGATGGTTTCCGACAGCTGCTCGAGCGTCACGTCGGAGGCGACTACAACACCGGTTTCAGCAACCTGTCTTGCCAGCGTGACACCAACCTTGCGGGCAAAATAAAACAGGTAGGGCCGGGTCAGTACCAGGTCTGTGGCAGCCAGCGCCCGTGTATACCAGTCTCTCAATCTTGGATCATAAGCCGTAATTTCGGGCTTGTTCCTGACAATCTCCCGCATGTCCCCGTTAAAGAAGATCCGTGTCAATTGCCGCTGCCTGGCGGCATCGGTCTCCACGTGGTCTGCGACAAACATCGAATCCGCGGATGCCGCAAACTGCTCCCGGGCAGCACTGTCCCGCAGCGGCCTGAGAATAAAGAAATCTCCATCAGGGTAGCCAATCTGGATACCCGTCACCGACGGGCCACTGCGCAGAACCTCCCTGAGCATATCAAGGGCATCAAGACGCTCCGCCAATGAACCTGCACGGCTAATCGGTGTTAATGCCAGCAAGCCGAGCGTATCACCAACCGGCCGGTAGGTAGCCTTGATATCCAGCAACAGCTCCGTGGCTACCTGATCATACATCTTGTCGGCAGAGGAAAGGATAATGTCCGATGTCTTGCTGTAGTTTTGCCAGCTGAGTACGACACCGAGGATAACAATCAGGGTGATAAACAGCGCACTGATCGTCAGGTGCAAGGGATAGCGGGTTATGTGTGTGCTGCTGTTCATAGCTTCAATAAGTTCCCATTACTTGTAGACAGTATTACTAACGTGAACCCTGAGTGTCGGCTAATCAGGGTTCACGTTAGTAAATGCCGGGTAGCGCTGATTCACTGTGCTGGTGACAGGTTTGTCTGCCAGTCCCAAATAGCGCTCTGCATGGAGCACCACCAGATGATACGTGTCTCCCCGGACCCTGGCATTTAACCAGGGTCGCACCATTCCCAGCAGTTCCGGGTTTTCAGCGAGCATGGGCAGCGCCAGGCGTATCTCCACCCCTGTGGCAAGCATGACCCGGTGTGGCTCATCAGCCACTGCCGGCATGACTTTCAACGCATCCCAGTCAACCCGGGCACCCTGTTGATTGTTCTCGTCAATTGCCCGGGCAAGTTCACTCAGTTCGGCAACCACCCGGGTACAGGCAACGCGTTTTTCACCCATGTCTGACATCTGCTGGAACTGGAATTCCAGTCCGTCGTTGGTCATGCACACCGGCCCCGTGTATTGACTGAAACTCCAGTAGGCCGTTGATGCGTCTGTCTCTGTAACGATGGCAGGTAAATCACGTTCACTGTATTCCAGCTCCGGCAACAGGTCTTCGCATACATAAAGGATGCAAAAGCGCTCCAGCACACGCTGTTCATACGCGGACTGTTGCCCGCCAATGGCCCCGGTAATGATGACTGGCTGGCCATCTACATAGACAAAGACGTTGTTCGTACTATCAACGCTAATGACTATGGATGTCTCGGTCGTCATGGAATTTGCAAGCGCGTCAATCTTCCGGGCATAGTCTTCGACAGCCGCGGCCCAGCTTGAGACATCACCTGCACGTGATGTATGACGCAATTCCCTGCGCGCCCGTGCAGCTTCCCCGGTATAAAACTCAGCCATCTGGGTCAGCGCCAACCATGCAAAATCCGAGCGCATGGGATAGGGTGAATCGTGCAGCTCCCTGGCCAGCTGCACGACAACAGCAGGCATGGCCTTGCTCGTCGAGGCCAGACTCTGCGTCTGCGAGCTAACGAGCACCAGGCCCAGAAACACTATCAACACGAGGCCGGGACGTAATTTAGCCAATCGCTGGTTGTCTCCCATGCTTCTCCAGGAATTTACGCATGTATGGAACAGGCCGCACATACTACTGAAACGGTCCTGTTACCAGTATTATGCCTTGTCGACGGTAAATACAGGGCAAGGTACTCAATCTTCCCGTGACCGGGCATTCATCTGCCGGCAGTAGACAAATATTCCCGGCTTCATGGGCGTATAACGTGATTTTTAACGTAAACTAGTACCCTGTTTCATAACACCCGGTTACCGGAAAGCTGTATGACTGATAAACGTATCGAAGACCTCAATATCATCTCCTGTTCGAGACTGATAACACCAGAGGCATTTAAATCCGAGCTGCCGGCATCCGAACTCGCAACCGCATCCGTCATCAGGGGCCGTGAAACGGTCAAAAATATTCTCGAGCGCAAGGATAAACGCCTGTGCGTCGTCATCGGCCCCTGCTCGATTCACGATCCCGTGGCAGCCATGGATTACGCCAGGCGCCTGCAGGCACTGGCAGAACAAGTACAGGAGACCCTGTACCTGGTGATGCGGGTCTATTTTGAAAAGCCGCGCAGTACCGTTGGCTGGAAAGGACTGATTAACGACCCGCATATGAACGGCTCGTTCGAAATAGAAGAAGGCCTGCACATTTCCCGCCGCCTGTTGCTCGAACTTGCAGAGCTTGGCCTGCCTCTGGCCACCGAGGCACTGGACCCGATTTCACCGCAGTATATGCAGGACCTGATCTCATGGTCGGCAATCGGTGCGCGCACCACCGAGTCGCAGACACACCGGGAGATGTCCAGTGGCCTCTCCTGCACCGTTGGTTTCAAAAACGGCACCGATGGCGGACTAACAGTTGCCATCAACGCACTAAAATCCGTCAGTCATCCTCACCGCTTTCTCGGCATCAATTCAGAAGGTCAGGTTTCGATGGTCCGCACGGCAGGCAACAAGTATGGTCATATTGTGCTGCGTGGCGGCAATGGCAGAGCCAATTATGACTCGGTCAATATTGCCAGCTGTGAAAAGGAACTTGAGAAGGCAGGTGTATGCCCCTACATCATGGTGGATTGCAGCCACGAGAATTCACAAAAGGACCCGGCCCTGCAGCCACTTGTCGCAGAGAATGTTACCAACCAGATTCTGGAAGGCAACCAGTCGATTATCGGACTGATGATCGAAAGCAATATTAACTTTGGCAACCAGCCCATTCCCGACAATCCTGATGATTTACAGTACGGAGTATCGGTAACAGATGGCTGCATCGACTGGGAAACGACCGAACGCTGCATTCTGGATATGCATGAGAAGCTGAAGACCTTGTCGAACAGACCACTATCCGCCTGACTCTGTAAAAACAGCTTATCTTCGCCTCACCCAGAGGTTCTCAATCCCCAGTTGATCGCCAATGACTTGCGCCTTGCCGCGAGCCGCTGCCAGGCTGTCAAACCCGGCAACCTGCACACGATAGATGGTCTTGCCATTGACTGTTGCCTCCACTTGCTCCGCGGCAATGCCCTGCTCCTGAAAATAGGCCAGCTTTCTGGCCGCAGTCTTTTTCCCCACATAGGAAGCAATATTGATCACCCAGTCACCCTGCCTGGGTGGTATGGATGCAGCATCCCGTGCCTGTGGCATTACCTTCTTCTTCCGGTCAACTACAACCGGCTCGAGTAACAGTGCCGACGGCGGCTCCGCGGTCATGGCCATGTTCGCCGCCACAACAGGCTTTTCCTTGCTTGCAAGTTTGGCCATGTGAGCCGTCCATTCATCGAGGCGGGCCGTCATGTGAAGCAGTTTTTTCTCAACATCCTGCAACCGGTTATCATCAGTCGTGCGCAGTTGCAGCAGTTGCAGTAGTCGCTTTTCAATGTCCTGCAACCGGACTTCGTATGGCTCGCGAGACTGCAACAGTTGTTGTTCGACATCTCTCAGGCGTTGCTCGATTGCCTGCATACGTTGCCCATAGGAGTCACTGCGCTCCGCCAGCCGGCTCTCTATGTAAGTCAGACGCTGCTCCAGGCCTTCCTGGACCGGCACAGTCACGATGTTGTCGAGTTGGGCGGTGATTGCGTCAAGTTCCGCCTGACGGTTAAAGTAAAATGTCAACACGGCGGCAAGTGACAATACAAAAACAATCATCAACAACAGCATGCCTGGCGAAAACCCGCGCCGTCCCGGCTGGCTCGCAATTATCGGATCAGGGTGGCTACCGATCCCGGGGGTTTCCGGCAGAGGCTCGGCCGTGAAACCGGCTGAACCCTCTTCCTGCAGTTTTTCAATAAACCTTTTCAGTCTCTTATCATCGGCATGGGCCACAATTCACTCCCATTCAGAGTTACAGCCAGCTGTACAGTATCCGGGCAAGCAGCAGGGCCCGGAGGTCCTTAGCATTCAATCACGTTCACGGCGAGTCCGCCCCGGGCAGTCTCCTTGTACTTGGTTTTCATATCGGCACCGGTCTCGCGCATGGTCTTGATGACCTTGTCGAGCGACACGAAGTGGGTGCCATCACCACGCAGCGCCATACGGGAGGCATTGATGGCCTTCACCGCACCCATGGCATTGCGTTCTATACAGGGTACTTGCACCAGACCGCCTACGGGATCACAGGTGAGCCCAAGATTATGTTCCATGGCGATCTCTGCTGCGTTTTCTGCCTGTTCGGGCGTGCCACCGGTGACCTCGGTCAGGGCCGCGGCGGCCATCGAGCAGGCCGAACCGACCTCACCCTGGCAACCAACTTCCGCACCCGATATGGAGGCATTTTCCTTGTAGAGTATGCCGATGGCACCGGCCGTCAACAGGAAGCGCACCACGCCATCGTCACAGTGACCGGGACAGAAGTTCCAGTAGTAGTGCAATACGGCCGGGATGATACCGGCAGCACCATTGGTGGGTGCGGTCACCACCCTGCTCCCGGCCGCATTTTCTTCATTGACCGCCAGTGCATACAGGTTGACCCAATCCATGGTACCGAGTGGCACCCTGTGCAGTTCCTGTTCACTGCACAGCTGACGATGCAACCTTGCCGCCCGGCGCTTGACCTTGAGACCGCCCGGCAGCACACCCTCGGTACGACAGCCGCGCGAAACACACTCCTGCATGACCTCCCAGATATGCAGCAGGCCCGTATTGATGTCATTGTCCGTGTGCCACACACGTTCGTTCTGCAACATAATCTGGCTGATGGACAGGCCATGTTCGGCACACAGTGCCAGTAATTCCCCCCCCGTCGTGAACGGCAAGGGCAGCGCTGTCCGGTCCTCGACAATACGATCGGCACCGGCTGCGGCCTCGTTGACCACAAAGCCCCCCCCCACTGAATAGTAGGTCCGCTCCTTTAACAGCTGGCCGCTGCTGTCAAAGACATGAAAGATCATGCCATTGGAGTGATAGGGCAATTCTTCATGCTGGTGAAATATCAGGTCCTGCTGAGCATCGAAGGCCAGCACCGTCTCACCCGGCAACTGCAGGCGGCCGCTGGTCCTGACTTGCTCGATTCGTGCGGGAATGCTATCGGTGTCCACCTGCTCCGGCACTTCGCCTTGCAGTCCAAGCAACAACGCCTTGTCGGTGCCATGCCCCTTGCCGGTTGCACCCAGTGAACCAAACAGCTCGACCTGCAGGCGTGAGACCTTGCCTGTCAGCCCGCTGTCCGCCAGCCCCTGCACAAACATGCCGGCAGCCCGCATGGGCCCGACCGTATGTGAGCTGGAGGGCCCGATACCAATTCTGAAAAGATCAAAGACGCTTATTGCCAAGGTCATACTCGATAGAATGAAAGGGATTGCTATATTATGCTCTTTGTCGCACTTGCGCGCAGCCCCACACGAGTAGTCCTTCAATATGATAATTGCGGATTCAGTTAGCTTGTCAATGTTCACGGCAAGGCGCGCCTCGCCGAGAATGGCCATTCCCTTGTCAAGAGGCGGAACGCAGTCCGTGGGCGTTGACAAGCTAACCCGGAGGGCGTCCCTGTGGTGTCCCGCCGCTGCGTTCCAGTGCTCGACAAGGGAATAGCCATTGCCTTCACACTGCGCCTCGCCTAGAGGCGCCTACTTTTGGTGCTGCGAAACACCACAGGGAGGCTGAGCCCGTAATTATCATATTGAAGGACTACTACCAACAAAACATGAAAAGATTACGACGCTGGCTGCTGTGGACAACCCTCACAGTACTTGTTGCCAGCATGATCCCCGTCATTCTGCTGCGCTGGATTCCACCGCCGACCAGCACTGTCATGCTGGATCGCCGGCTGTCAGAAGGTCTGCAGCAGGATTACCAGTGGGTGCCGCTGGAACAGATCTCGCCCTATGCAGCCCTCGCCGTGGTGGCCTCGGAAGACCAGAAATTCCCGACACATAGGGGTTTTGATCTCGATGCCATCAAGGATGCGCTGGCACATAAAGCCAGGGGCGGTCACCTGCGGGGCGCCAGCACACTGACCCAGCAGGTCGCGAGGAACCTGTTCCTGTGGCAGGGGCGGAGTTACCTGCGCAAGGGACTGGAGGCCTGGATGACCCTGCTGCTGGAACTGTTCTGGTCCAAGCAACGCATCCTGGAGGTGTACCTGAATATTGCGGAAATGGGCAACCGCACCTTTGGAGTAGAGGCGGCCTCGCTGCAGTTTTTTGCCAAACCGGCCAGTGCCCTGGACCGGGAACAGGCCGCCCTGCTGGCTGCCATACTGCCCAACCCCCTGAGAATGCGGGCAGACCGGCCATCGGCGTACGTGCTTGGGCGCCGTGACGAGATCCTGCAGCAGATGTGTGCCCTGGGAGGCGTCCGCTATCTGCAGGGCATCCTGCCTGCCCGGGATGTCTCCCGGTCAACAGGCACAGGACGCGGGGGACAGGACTGTTCTACAATCCGCTGAGCCTCGGCTATAACCTCATTCCAACGGGATCAAAGGAGAGATACATGGGTGGTTTTTCGACATTTGCACTGGTCATACTTGCACTGGCAATCATCACGGTTATTGCGGGTGTCAAGGTGATACCGCAGGGTTACGAGTGGACGGTTGAACGTTTTGGCCGCTACCGCGCGACCCTGCGCCCCGGCCTGAATCTGATCGTCCCCTATGTTGACCGCATTGGACAAAAGCTCAATATGATGGAAACCGTGTTTGACATTCAGAGCCAGGAAGTCATTACCCGTGATAACGCCATGGTGCGGGCAGACGGTGTCGTCTTCTACCAGATACTGGATGCGGCCAAGGCAGCCTATGAAGTCAATGACCTGCAGCGTGCCATCGACAACCTGACCATGACCAATATCCGTACCGTGATGGGCGGCATGGATCTTGATGAATTGCTCTCACAACGAGACAAGATCAATGCAAAGCTATTGATTGTGGTCGACGCCGCGACCACACCGTGGGGTGTCAAGGTCACACGTATAGAAATCAAGGATATTCAGCCACCACAGGATCTGATTGATTCCATGGCACGCCAGATGAAGGCTGAACGTGAGAAGCGTGCCATCATCCTCGACGCCGAGGGCCTGCGCCAGTCGGAAATACTGCGCGCCGAGGGAGAGAAAAAGGCCGTCACGCTGGAGGCTGAAGGCCGTAAGGAAGCAGCGTTCCGGGATGCCGAGGCACGTGAGCGTTCGGCGGAGGCTGAAGCGAAAGCAACACAAGTGGTATCAGACGCCATTGCCAGTGGCAATATCAATGCCATTAATTATTTCGTGGCACAGAAATACGTGGATGCCCTGCAAAAAATCGGCTCCGCACCCAACAATAAACTGGTATTAATGCCACTTGAGGCAGCGGGCATTATCGGCTCGGTTGCCGGCATTGCCGAGATCGCCAGGGAGGCACTGGGTAAACAGGAATCGACATAATGGATAGTTTATTTTCCAGTATTGACTACTGGCACTGGTGGATACTGGCCGGCATTCTGTTAATCATTGAAATCAGCGCACCCAGTTTTTTCTTCCTCTGGCTGGCCATCGCCGCCGCCATAACCGGATTCGTGATGCTGGCAGTACCTGATTTTGGCTGGGAATACCAGTTACTGACTTTCTCGGCTATAGCGGTCGTCAGCATTACCCTGTTCCGGCGTTACCAGCGTGCCAATCCGGTAGTGACAGACCAGCCCGCCCTGAACAGGCGTGGCGAGCAGTATATCGGTCGTACATTTACACTCACTGAACCGCTGGTCAATAATATCGGCGTCATCCGTGTTGATGACTCTACCTGGCGTATCAATGGCGATGACCTGCCAGCGGGCTCGACCATAAAGGTTGTGGGTGCCAAGGGTGTCATACTGCAGGTTGAATCGGTGAAAAAGCAGGCGTAGAGGATAGCAATCAAAATCGCGGCCGCGCTCGGGTATAATGGCACAATTGCCATTAATTACCCGGGCCATTCCATGCGCGCATTCACCCTGTTTCTGCTATCCAGCCTGCTGTTGTCAGCCTGTGCAGCTGTTGACGACAGCAAAAAATCCATCACCCTCGACAAGGCGCTCTGGCAATATGAAACTGCCATACGCTGGGTGGACTTCAGTTCGGCAAACAGCCTCAGGCGCCCCGAAGGCAATGCAAACTATTCGCCTGACCCGGCATTACTCAAGCATATAAAGGTGACCTCATACAACGTTCTGAACACCACGACCTCAGCAGACCATGCGGAAATCAATATAACGGTTGAGATCGTTTACTACCATGACGAACGCATGACATTAACGACGTTGACTGACAACCAGACATGGAAATATGACCCTGAAATCAAGGCCTGGTATATCACTACACCCCTGCCCGCTTTCAAATAACGATGACGTCTACACATTTTGCAATTGAACAGGATAGCTTCCTGCTCCCCGTGACAAGCCACTCCCGATACAGGTTGTTTCACTGATGCCCTGGTGGGGAACGCTCCTCGGCGGCACACTGGGATTCATGTTTGGTGGCCCGCTGGGCGCACTGCTCGGGGCGGCACTTGGCCGCAACTTCGATCGCGGCATCAAGATCACCGATGAACACGGCGCATTTGGTGCCGGTCAGCAGGAACGTGTCCAGGCAGCTTTTTTTACAACCACCTTTTCGGTCATGGGACACATTGCCAAGGCAGATGGCAAGGTAAGCAAAGACGAGATCGCCGCAGCCAATTCCATCATGGGCCGCATGCAGCTGAGTGCGCAACAGCGCAAAGCTGCCATCCGGCTGTTTAACGAAGGCAAGAAGACAGGCTTCCCGTTACATGATGTGCTGCAGCAGTTCCGCAGGGAATGCTCCCGCCGTCACAACCTTATGCAGATGTTTCTGGAAATCCAGATTGCCACGGCCATGGCCGACGGACATTTTCATGCCAGCGAGAAACGGATCATTTTCACCATTGGCGAGCAGCTTGGCTTCAGCCGTGCTGACATTGAGCACCTGTTCAGCTTCTCCGGCACCGGCAGAACTGCCGGCGAGCAGAAGCAAACGCTGGCACAGGCTTACGAGATCATGGGTGTCGCCAAAACTGCCAGTGATGCCGAGGTGAAAAAGGCCTACCGGCGCATGATGAGCCAGCACCATCCTGACAAACTGATTGCCAAGGGACTGCCGGAAGAGATGATCAAGCTGGCAACCGAGAAGACCCAGCAGATCAGGGCCGCCTACGAGCAAATCAAGGACAGCAGAGACTGACCTGATACGCTATGCTCTTTACTGACTCTGAATAAAAGGTTCCCTGCCATGAGAACAATCGTTGACGTTCTTTGTTTGCTTTTTCTTGCCTGCGTTACACCATTATCAGCCGCTCCGGGAGAACCGGTCCGCGACTACCCCTTCGAGAAAGTTGCCGAAAATACATGGGTAATACACGGTCCGCTGGAAATGCCCAATGTCAGCAACCAGGGATTCATGAATAATCCGGGCATGGTGTTAACCAATGACGGTATCGTTATCGTTGACCCGGGCTCCAGCATGCAGGCAGGTGAAATGGTGTTGCGGATGCTGAAAAAGTTGTCTGATCAACCGGTTATCGCCGTTTTCAACACACACATCCACGGTGATCACTGGCTGGGAAACCAGGCAATCCGCGCGACCTACCCGGATGTACCGATTTACGGGCATACAGAAATGCTTGCCATGGTGGCTGCAGGCAGCGGTGATACATGGGTTGAATTAATGGATAGACTGACAGAAGGTGCCACAAAAGGTACCCGGGTTGTAGGGCCCAGCCATGCGGTCAAACACGGCGATACCTTCAAAATCGGCAACAAGACATTTCGTATACACCACTACGGACAGGCGCATACCCGCACCGATATTATGATCGAGGTCGAGGAAGACGACGTGGTCTTTCTGGGAGACAATGTTACCGCTGATCGCATCCCGAGAATGTCAGACGGTAACTTTCAGGGAAACATCAGCAGCGTGGACAAAATACTCGGAATCGAGGCAAAAACCTGGGTCCCGGGACATGGCCCGACCGGTGATGTAACGATGGTAAAGGCATACCGAGACTATCTGCAGGCTGTCTATTCATCTGCAGAAAAAGCATTTAATGATGACCTGGACAGCAGCGATGTAAAAGCGATTTCACTGCAAGCCACACAACAATACAAGGACTGGGCCGGTTACAATGATGAACTGGGCCCACAAGGCGCGCAGGCTTACATGGAAGTTGAAGCAGCCGAGTTCTGATTTTATATCTATGCTTAGTAACTCATCGAACCGCTTGCCTTGCCGGTAATCAACAATAAATCGGCAACAGTGAACTCATCATCCGGTACTGATGCCGGCTTGCCCCCGACAAGTGGCGCCACATTACCACGGGCCAGCTGCTCGCTGTTCAGCGTCATCATGCCGAGGGCTGCACGGGTGGCCAGCAACACATCCGCCGCATTGACGCCCCCGCTGTTATCAATATCGCCCCAGACCAGCACACTGATGTCGTCCAGCGGGTCCGAACCGCCCAATGCCTCCGTTCCATCCATGACGTTATCTCCATCGGTATCGTGATTCAACGGATTCGTATCAAAACCAGGACTGTACGTGGCAGCATCGCCATCCCAGGCAAGCTCCTGGTAATCAGTCAGGCCATCATCATCTGAATCGACATCCAGAGGGTCGGTTCCAAGAACCATCTCAAGATTGTCTGACAGGCCATCGCCATCAAGATCATCAGGGGCTGGCAAGATTGGTGGAACCACCATCCGTACACGCCCAAATCCGGTGTATTGATCGTAACCGACCAGATTACTGCCCACCCCTTCGGGATCGAGAATATCCACGGCATACGAGCGGACCACCTGGCGCAACTGCCCCAGGGTTGCACCGGGATGTTGCGACAGAAGCAGCCCGATGTAACCCGATACCAGCGGCGCAGAAAAGGAAGTTCCCTGACTCACATTTTCATAGGCATCGAGCCCGGGAACCGTCTCCAGGTCACCCAATATATAGCTGTATTGCGCTTCAAAGACGCTATAGACATAGCTGCTCCAGATAGCCTCGCCCGGTGCCACGACATCCAGAACATCATCTATCCGACCATTGCCATCGTCGTCGATGCCATTATCCGGTATTTCACCAACCGGTGCATAACTGGAAAAGGCAGAACGCTGGTCCAGCCAGCTGGATGACCCAACGGCGAGTGTGCTGACCATGGCTGCCGGAAAACGCACTGCTTCACCGCCACTGTTCCCCGAAGAAGCCACCACGATGACACCCTGACTGACTGCATGGTTAATTGCATCCGTAATAACAGCAACCTCAGCCTCCCCGACCGCATCGAGGGCATCCAGGTCAAAACCCCAGCTGAGATTCAAAACATCTGCGCCCATATCGGTCGCATAGTAAATTGCCGCCGCTGCATCAGAACCAAAACCTCCGCCTTCTGCGTTTACCATCCGTACCGGCATGATCTTGCAGTCCCGGCATACACCTGCCATACCTTCATATTCACCCGGGAGTTCCACTGACAGATTATCGGTCATGGCCGCTGCCAGTGCCGCGACGGCGGTGCCATGAAACACACCAAGGTCCGGCAACCCGTCACCGTCGTTATCAAGCCCGTCACCCACTGACGGATCACCACTAAAGACAGGGATAATGGGTGTCGTATCCCAGGTACCCATCGGGATATCCGGGTTGCCATCCTGGGAGGATGGATCATCCATCAGGGGATCGCCAACGTTATCACCTACGAAGTCCGCGCCATGGTAATCATCAGCCAGACCGTTGCCATCATTATCAACACCGTCCCCCCTCACCTCACCTGGATTGATCCAGATCTTGCCAATCAGATCGTCATGATCAAGATCCAGGCCACTGTCGAGTATCGCAATCACCACGGACGAACTGCCCGTCGTGATATTCCAGGCACCCTCAGCCTGCACCTTGAACAGGCCCCACTGGTCGACAAAATCCAGGTCCTCACAGATTTCTATAAACGGGTCACATTTGATGCTGGGGTCATCGTCATCCTTGTACAACGGATCACGCGGAGTCGTCTGGTCGATCCACACAACAGGATCGATGGTGGCCATCCTGACACCCGGAAGGTTGCGTGCCCTTGCAGCCGCGGCCCGGGGACTGGCCTTTGCCGGTATGGAGAAGGTGTACCAGTTTGAACCGTATACGCGACCCAGCTTATGCAGACCCTCTTTATTGGCGCGCGACAGAAACGCCGGGGTATCTGCAGCGACGTTTAGCTTTACGAGGATATGCCGGGGCGCGATTCGCGCAGAAGCTGCTGGACCGGACGACAGTGCTGTAGCGGGACCCACATGCGCTGATCTTGATGCGGCCAGCAACTGGGGCGAGGGTAATACCAACACCATAAAAACCAGGAGCAGGTGAAGGATATGTTTGCTCATATTTTCCTGTCCATGTCTACAACCCTGCGCTGATTTAAGAAAATATCGGCCAATACGACAGTTATTTTACTGTTGGCGCATGTGTGCTCACGGCAACATCAAATAATAATAAAAAGAATTAGGGACATAAGCACTTTTTACCTACTATAGAGGCCAAACTTTGCCCACAAACACATGACACAGAAATGAGCCCCCAAAGCAACTCGTCCCCGAAAGACTATGCCGGCCTGACACCCGATACCCTGCTGGATGCCGTCGAGCAATGCGGTTACCGGAGTGATGGCCGGTTTATTGCACTCAACAGTTACGAGAACCGCGTCTACCAGGTCGGTACAGAGGATGGTGAACCCGTCATCGTAAAATTCTACCGTCCCTGTCGCTGGTCAGATGAGTCAATCGCCGAGGAACATGGCTTTGCAATGGAGCTGGCCGAACAGGAAATACCCGTTGTTGCTCCGATGCTCATCAACAGGTCAATGCTGCACACCTACAAGGGTTACCGTTTTGCCCTCTACCCCCGTCAGGGCGGTCACTGGCCTGAATTAAACACACAGGAACACCGTGAATGGATGGGACGGTTTATTGCACGCATTCACCTGGTTGGTGCATCAAAATCATTTACCCATCGGCCGACGCTGGACATCGACAGCTTTGGGTACAAGTCATACCGGTTTCTACTCGCCGGAGGGTTCATTCCCGCACATATTGAAACAGCTTACCGCACCCTCGCGGAAGACCTGTTGCAACAGATAACGGGGATATATAGCAATGCCAGCAACGTAAGCAGCATCCGTCTGCATGGTGATTGTCACCCGGGTAATATTTTATGGACAGACCAGGGACCACACTTCGTTGACCTTGACGACTGCAGAACCGGGCCGGCTATTCAGGATATCTGGATGTTGATCTCTGGTGAACGACACGAAATGCAAACACAATTATTCGATATCATGGAAGGTTATCTGCAATTCCGTGACTTTGATCACCGGGAACTGCTGTTGATTGAACCATTACGTACCCTGCGAATAATGCACTATGCTGCCTGGCTGGCACGCCGCTGGGACGACCCCGCATTCCCGAGAGCCTTTCCATGGTTTAATACCCCACGGTACTGGGAAGAACATGTTCTTTCACTGCGAGAACAGGCGAGCGTGCTGGCTGAACCGGCGCTCGTTATTTAAGGACTCGCGCAGCCCCAAGCACCTGAAGGAGTCATCTATCGCTGCCACCATCGCCGTCATTATCGTCGCTATCCTGCATCTTGTATTCCTGATACTGGAGATGTTTCTGTGGACAAAACCGCTCGGACGCAGGGTCTTTGGATTGCAGCGTGAATTTGCGGAGCAGACGGCTACGCTGGCGGCAAACCAGGGACTTTACAACGGCTTTCTTGCTGCCGGCCTTCTTTGGGGACGGTTTTCCCACCAACCTTCAAACGATATAACCGTCTTTTTTCTTGTCTGCGTTATTGTCGCCGGTGTCTATGGTGCAATCACGGTAAAACATACGATTTTGTTCGTGCAGGCATTGCCCGGCGCAATTGCGCTGTTTCTTGTACTAGTGTGGTGTAACGAATAACGTGCACCTATCAGAGGCCCACAAATAATCCAAGACAAGGCGCAGTCTGCAGTTAATGGTTATTCCCTTAACAAGGGCTGCAACGCCGTATTGGGTTATTTG
>Ga0316189_10000490_pt1 | contig 39485 bp, 28 predicted proteins | sample LowCovwburrow_MG_FD_204930 | JGI IMG/M metagenome (GOLD analysis project Ga0316189, IMG submission 204930) | Coastal sediment microbial communities from Maine, United States - Lowes Cove worm burrow | ecosystem: Environmental > Aquatic > Marine > Coastal > Sediment | place: USA: Maine...
GGCCGGTCGCCGTCAGTCGTGCCAAGGATTGCGGCACGCCACGACGCCGCAGTCGGTACGGATGGCCGACGTACAACCTTGAAAGCGCGTCGCGTACAGCAAGCTTGGCGAGGTCGTCATCCTCCGCCTCGTAGTCCGCCAGCGCAACACGACGCTCCTCGTCCAGCTCGTCCGCGGAGAACGTCGGCGCGAGGACACACTGCAGCGCTCGGGTCAGCACGACAGGCAGATCGGGCGCGAGGCACTCCAGGTGCACGCCCGCACTGTTTCGGCCGGAGAAGCCGTCGAGCACCGCCGCCTTCCCGTCGATCTCCCGGGCCAAAGCGTCGCCATCGATCGCGTCGCACCCACGCGTGAGGAGCTCGGCCATCACGGGCGTCACGCCGTGCGTGCGCGGCCGCTCCAAGCGTAGGCCTCCGGGCCACACAAGCCAGCCCGCCGCGATGGGGACCCGGCTGTCCACGACGGCCCGCACCCGCACGCCGCACGGGAGGTCAACCCACGACACGCCCGCCTTGCGTCGAATCGCCGAGCCCCGGCCGCGCCGCGTCGCTTTGGCGGGCCGAAGCTGGCGGGACACGATGCGCCGCAACCCTGACGCCTCGCTGACGCTCACGTCACTTTCCGGCACGACCAGCCCCAGCACCGCCGCAGAGGGCTTGAGCCACGCCGCACACGCCGACATCACATCGTCCGCGGTCAGACCCGACAGCGCGTTGTAGTAGCGACGATCGGCGTCGAGATCGCCGACGAGGCTGAGGTAGTACCCCAGCGCATGGGCCTGGCCCTGCGTCGTCTCCCGCCGATACACCAAGTCACTGCGCAGCACGGCCCGCGCCCGCGCAAGCTCCTCGGGCTCCAGCGGAACCTCGCGCAATCGCTGGACCTGCTCGAGCACGGCCGAGCACGCCGCGAGCGCCTGACGGCCGCGCATGCGCGCCGTGATCGAAAACGTGCTCCCAAGCCGCGAGCCGTAAAAGCTCGCGTGCACGTCGCTCACCGACTTCGTACCGCGCCGTGTCTCGACCGACAGCCGCGCCGCCTCGCCATAACCCAACACGATGGCGGCCACCTCGAGCGCAACGCCGACCGGATCGGGGAGCGCGGGCGCAGCCCATGCGAGTTCGAGGTGGGCTTCGGTCACATCGTCGCGTCGGAGCAAGACGGCCGGTTGCGTTCGCGGACGGGTCGGTCGCTCCGCGGGCCGACGCCCCCCCTTGGGGAGCCTCTTGAGCCAACGCCGCGACCTCCGTATCACCGCGGTCGGATCAACCGCGCCAACGACCACAAACTGAACGCGATCGGCCGCGTAAGCACGCGCGTGGAACCGGGCCAACCCTTTGGCCGTAAACCCTCGGACATCGGCACGTGTCCCCAGCACGGGCCGGCCGTAGGCGTGGTCGCCGTACAGCTTGGAGGTTACGTCCTGCAAAAGCCGAGAGCCGGGATCGTCGCGATACTGAAGGATCTCCTCCACCACCACCTCGGCTTCACGCTGCAACGCCGCCGCGTCTATCTGTGGAGACACCACCGAAGCGAGCAACACATCGATTGCGGCCTGGGTGGCGACTGCCGGAACGGTCGCGTGGAATACCGTCTCATCATGGCTCGTAAACGCGTTGACATCGCCCCCTAGCGCCTCGATCTCACTCGCCAGATCGGTCGGTGCCTTGCGCCCGGGCATGCGGATGGGCTTGAACAGCATGTGCTCGAGCAGGTGGGCCCCGCCGTGCTCCCCGGCCGACTCCGCCGCAGTCCCGCTGAGGACCCACGCCTGCAGGGCCACCACGCCGCCCACGGGCGTCGGGCTAGCACTCCCCGTGGTCGGCAACACGACGATGTTTGCCCCGTTGGGCAGATGAGCCTCGACCAGCCCGTCGGGCCGGCCCGCAATGTCAGCGTTGTTCAAGCCAGGCGTCACAGGGGCGCACCTGTACCACTGCCTGGTCCGCGCAAGGGCTGACTGGCCCCAGGCCCCCACCAGTGCCACCACCCCGAGATCGGGCGCAGGGCATCGGCGGGGAGGGTGGTGCGCAGCGCTAAACGGCCGTCCAGGGGCCCCCGCCTCGGCGTTCGATTGCCGGCGGGAGGCCCGTAAGCTGTGGTACTTTTTGCAGCGCGGTCGCCGGGCAATTGCCCTACCACCCACCGCATAACCGCTTTGGGCCGGGCTCTGCCGGCGTCACTTCCACCCTTGAGTCGACCGTTCTCCCCACGATGACGGAAAGCAACCCGGCCTCTGTGCCCCGGGTCGATACGGCCCCTCCGTCTCGCAGCGATGCTGCAATCGTGCTGTCGAGCCCGCTTCCTGGGGGCTACCTCGGGGAGCCCTCCGAGCTCGCGACGTACCGAGGCGCGCCCGGCGACGACCGGATCTTCGTTCGGCTCCGCCGACAGTTTCGCGACGCGGAGGATTGGCGAGCCCTCGCCGCGCTTCTCGTCGTGCACGCGGCGTACATGCAGGGCGAAGGCGACCCGCGCGGGAAGGCCTCCGAGCTGTGCGTGCAGGCCTACGAGCTGTGGATGGAGCGTGTGCACGACAAGACCGAGGCCGCGCACGCGCTCGCTCGGGCAGTCATGCTCAAGCCCGACAACGCGCGCGCCTACGAGCGCCTGCGCAAGCTGTACGAAGGGATGAGCGACCGCAGCGAGCTGGTCAAGCTCATGCGTTTTCGGCTGCAGCACGCAGCCACGCCACGCGAGGCCGCCGAGCTCCACATGGAGATCGGACAGATGCTCGAGCAGCTGCTGCTGTCCGTGGGCGAAGCCGTCGAGCACTACGAGCAAGCGTGCGCCGCAGACCCGACGTTTGTCGCGGCAAGCGAGCGTCTGGCGAACCTTTACTTGTCTGCGGGTGCATTCACCCGAGCGTCGGCGGTGATGACCACCGAGCTCAAGAGCCGCGACACAAAGACCGAGCCCGTCCGGGTTGCGGAGCTGCATCGCCGTCTCGCGCTGATCGAGTCGGAGCACCAAGACAACGTTGCGAGCGCCGCCCGACACCTGCAGGCGGCACTCAAGGTCGTCCCCGACGACATCAAGGCCCTGCGGGCGTTTGGCGTGCTGTATCTGCGCTCGGGCAAAGCGTCCGACGGCGGCGCGGGCAAAGCCGCCGACATCTTCTACAAGGCCGCAGAGCTGGCGCGGCGTCGCGGGAACAACCCCGATGCGCTCAAGCTGCTTCGGCGCGCGCTCACGCTGGCGCCCGACCACCAGCAAGCGTCGGGCGCGTTGGAAAACACGCTCATCGATGCCGAAGACTGGCTCGCGCTGGACGACCTGTACCGCGAGTGGCTGCTGTACTTCTCCGACGCGGAGGCCGTCCCGCTCCAGCTGCGGCGCGCCAACCTGCTCAACACCCGGCTGCATCGTCGGGAGGCCGCACGCCAGCTCTACGAGGAGGCGAGCCGCTTCCAGGAACCCAACGAGGAGTCTTGGCGCCAGCTCGAGAAGATCTACGAGGAGGCGGGAGACTTCCACGCACTCGCCTCGCTGCTCGAGGCGCAGATCGAGCGCGCACCTGAGGACGTCCCCACCAAGACGCTGCTCCAGACCGCAGGCATCTACCGCGATGAGCTCGGCATGGACGAGCGCGCCGCGATCTTCTTTTACAAGGTGCTCGACCGCGAGCCGTTCAACGCGACCGCGTTCGAGGGCTACAAAGAGCACTGGCGCCGCAAGCACCACTGGGCCCATCTCCGCGACCTCATCCTGTTCCAGATTGGTCAAGCGGGCGACGTCGAAGAATCCGAGGCCAGTCCGCTCGACGACCCCGAGTTCGCCAACGAGTTCGCCGAGCTCGCCGACATCTGTGAGCGCCGCCTGGGCGACGTCGAGGGAGCGCTGGACGCATGGACGCGCCTGCGCAGCGTGTACCCGTCCGACCAGCGACCTTCGAAGAACATCGCGCGCATCGAGAAGCGCGCCCGCATGTGGGACAACATGGTGCGGGTCCAGGAGGCGGAGCTTGAGCGAACCGTCGACCCTCGCAAGCGGCTCGACATCCTCAAGCGCCTCACGCAGGTCTACCGCGACCGTCAGGTCAACCCGACGCGGGCGATTGAGCTGTACAACGAGATCCTCGAGCTGTCGCCGAACGACGTGCAAGCCACGCGCGCACTGACAGCACTGTACGACCGCGCGGGCGACTACCCACAGGTGGTCGAGATGCTACGCGACCAATACGAGCGCTCGCGCAGCAACACGGAGCGCACGGCACTGCTTCGCCGGCTGGCGGAGCTGTGGCATCACGAGCTGTCGGCGCCCGACGAAGCGCTCTGGGCCTGCGAGCAGATCCTGGCCCAGTCGCCATCCGACAAAGAGGCGGTGTACCGCCAGCAGCGACTGCTCGAGGAGCAAGGCGCGTACGAAGAGCTCCTCCAGACCCTCGAGCGCGAGCGCGACAAGGCGACGGGCAAGGACGCGCGCATCAAAATCCTTCGCCGCATGGCACGCGTGGCGGAGCAAGACCTGGGCGACGAAGACCGCGCCTGCCACATCTGGTCCGAGGTCCTCGCTCAGCTACCCGACGACCTCGAGGTCATCGATCGCATGGTGGCCATGTACGAGGCCACCGCCCGGTATGAGGCGCTGGGCACCTTGGTCAGCGCCGCCGCCCAGTCCAAACACACCCCCGTCGTGCGGCAGGTGGACTACCTGCTGCGCCTCGCGCAGCTGGCCGAGTCCTCGCTCGACGACGCCGATCTTGCGCGCAGGGCGTTCGAGCAGGTGCTCGACTCGCGGCCCGACCACCGTGGCGCTCTCGAAGCGCTCGTTCGCGTCTACCGAGACGCCGAGTCGTGGGAGCCGCTCGTGTCCGCGCTGGGCAAGCTGCAGGAGCTCGCCGAGACCGATGACGACGCCTTTCGCGTCGCGTGGGAGCGCTCCGAAATCTTCGCCGATCCGCTCGGGCAACCCGACGCAGCGGTGAAGGTGCTCGAAGCCGCGAGCAAAGACATCGCCCTGGGCAACCCGGAAGTCGCCCGTACGCTGCTGGAGTTGTACGAACGGTCCGACCGCTGGCGCGACGTCGTGCGGCAGGCCGAGCTCGTGTTGCTCGCAACCGAGGATGCCGACGAGCGGCGCGGTCTGTACGAGACGATCGCGACGACTTGGCGCACGCACCTGGACGACCTCCACGCAGCTGCGGCGGCCTACAGCCGCTTTGTCACGGAGTTCTCCGACGACCTCGACGGCCTCCAGACGATGGCGGAGCTGCAGCTCGAGCTCGCCGACTGGAACGGCGCCCTGAGCACCCTGCATCGGCGGTACGAGCTCGCCCCCAGCGCCTCCAACAAGATCACGACCTTGCGACAGATGGCCGGGGTGGCCGAGGGCAAGCTGTCGGACGCCGGCCGGGCGATGAAGTACCTCCGCTTCGCGACCGCGCTCGACCTCGACGACGACCGCGCTTTGGTCGAGGCTCGCCGGTTGGCCGCGGACCACGGGCTGTGGGACTCGCTGATCGCCCTGCTCCAAAGCCGCTTTGAAGCACTTGGCGGCGTCGGCGAGTTCACCGGGCAGGTCAACACGGGCCTCGAGGCCGCCGAGGTTGCCGAGCAGTCCGTCGGTGACCCCAAAGGCGCCTTCTCCTGGGCCCGCCGCGCGTACTTCGTCACCGTCAACCACGACGGGGCCGACCGCACCCGCGTCTTCACGCTCCTGCAGCGACTCGCCGACGACCACAATATGTGGGAGGCGCTCCTGGACGTCATCGAGACGGAGATCAGCGAGCACCACGATCGCGGCGCGGTCGCGTCGGGGGATTTCGACGCCGTCGAGCGCCTGCTCCAGGCGGCGGACATCGCCCTGGAGCGATGCGGCGATCCCAGCCGGTCTGTCGCGCTGATGCAGCGCGCGCATCGGCAGCGGCCCGGCGACGAGGCCATCGGCAAGCGGCTCGAAGAGGTCGCGCAGGAGCACAACCTGTGGCCAGCGATCATCGAGTTGTACGGCGGTCGCCTCGAGCGTGCGGTCACAGATCTGGGCCGATTCGATGCGTCGACAGCCATCGCTCGGGTCTACGAAGAGGAACTCGACGACCCGGAAAAGGCGTTCGAGTGGCTTGAGCAGTCGTGGTCGGATCTACGCGGCAGCAGCGATGCGCTGGCCGAAGATGCCAAGGAGCGATTGCTGGCGCTGGCGCAACGCCACGGACTGTGGCCGCAGCTGGCGGCACACCACCTGGCAACCGCCAAAGAGGCATTTTCGTCGCTGCACGTAGCGCGTGGACTGTTGTCCCTGCGCGACGCGGCGCAAGTGTTCGACGGCCCGATGACCGACCCACTGGGGGCGCTGCGCGTTCTGGCGTCCGGGCTCGAGCACGACGCAGACGGACTGCTCAAAGACATTCGAGCGCTCGCCGCCAAGCTCGACGAAGTGCGCACGGGGAGCCTGCCTCCGGTGGGCTCGCTGCTCGTTCTGTCCGTGCTGCAGCGACTCATCGCCAAGGCGTCCACGGCCGACAAGCTCCGCCATGTGGAGGAGCGCGCGGCCATTCGCGAAGACAAGCTCGACGACCCGCGCGGCGCGATGGCCGAGTGGATGCGGATCCTGCGGATCGAGCCCGACCAAGACAACGCGTCGGTCGAGCTGGAGCGCCTCGCCGACGAGCACGATCTTTGGCACGTGTTCCTGCTGTGGCCCGCGTGGCTGCTCGAGCAGGCGCGCGACGAGCCCTCCCGGCAGGCCGGACTGCTCAAGCGCGTGGCGCAGCACTACGAGGGCCCGCTTCAGCGGCCTGAGTACGCACTAAGGGCCCGCGTGGGCGCGTGGCGGCGTGATGCGCCGACCTTGCCCCCCCGAGAGGGCGACCTCGACGACACGCACGCGGCGCTGTGGCGCCTGGCGGGCCAGACGGGGCGCTACGCAACGCCGCCCGTCCCCAAAGATCCGCTGCTGCTGCCACAGCTTCCCGCGCCCGAGATCCGCGACAACGAGCTGTGGGCGTCCACGGGGCTGTCCGCCGCCGAACTCCTCGAGACGCTCCCCTCCCCTGGCAAGCCCAAAGTCGACATCGCCTCGCCTGGCTTTGTGCGGCGGCGAGTGACCGAAGAGCTGTCGCTGTCGGCCGTGGTCGATGAAGCATCCGGTCAGGTCAGCGCGGTCAAGGCGGTCGCGCAGGTCGTCGAAGGCGGCACCAGCGAGATCATCGTCGACCTCGACGAGTTCGGGATCGAAGAAATCGTCGAGCTGGACCCCGACGAAGAAGGCACCGTGGCCGAGGGACGCGCGGTGAAGTTCGAGCCCACCAACGCGCTCGCCCATGCGACGCGCTCCACCAGCGCTCCGACCACCCGCAAGCCGCCCCCGCCTCCGCGCAGCGCCGATAGCGGTCTGCCCCCGCTTCCCAAGCTCAGCGCTTCGGTCTTGCCGCCACGCCCGCGCGTGGGCACGGCATGGGAGGAGCTCGCCGCGGCCTACAGCGAGCTGCCCACCCCCGACAAGCCGTCCAAGCTCCACGCCGCGCTCGTGCTGGCGCGGTTGTGGGAAGACGGTGCAGCCGACCTCGAGCGCGCCTTCCGCTCGCACGAGACAGCCCTGGGCTGCGTCCCCGAAGATCCTGAAGCGCTCGTGGGCCTGGCAGGCTTGGCCGAGCGGCACAACATGATCGATCGGCTGCGGACGGCCTACGAGAGCCTGTTGGCCGACGCCGCCCTTCCCGACCACGTCGTCGCGATGAACCTCCGCATCGCTCAACTCCACGATACGCGCGACGAGCCCAACCAAGCCGAAGTCCGCTACCGGGCCGTGCTGTCGGTGATGTCCAACCATGTCGGGGCGCTGACCGCCTTGGCTGGGATCTACGAGGTCGCAGAGCGCGACGAGGACTACGTGCAAGCGCGCGCCGACCTCCTCGAGGCCCAGCGCCACGATTTCACGGATGATGAGCGCGTCGAGCAAACCGTCGCGCTCGCGTATCTGCTCCACGAGCGGCTGGACCGAACAAACGAGGCGACCGAGCGCCTCGAAGTCATCGCACGCGAGTTCCCCGATCGTCGGCAAGTGCACGAAGCACTGATCGAGATGCTGTGTCACTCACGGCACTGGCAACGCGCGATCGATGCCATGCGCACCGCGTGGGACAACGTTGATGACCCGGGCTTCCGCTACGAGCACATCGCCCAGGTTGCGATGATCTACGAGGAGCGCCTCAACCTACCCGACCGGGCGATCGGCTCCTGGGCGGAGCTGACCGACTCTTCGGACGACCCTGATCTTCCCGAGGAGCTGCTGGACCACGCACTCGGCCGGCTGCAGGACCTCTACCTCCAAGCCTCGCGGTTTGAGCCGCTGCTCCCGATCATCGAGCAACGGCTCGCCCGGGTCCCCGAGGACGACGAGAGCGACGCGCGTATTTCCCTGCTCGTCGCCAAAGCCCGCGTGCTCCAGGAGGGGCTGGGCGACGAACAAGCCGCGATGACCGCTCTGGAGGAGTTGGTCGCCGAAGCGCCCGACAACGATGAGGTCGCCCGCGGACTCTCCCGCTTGTATCGCAAGACGGGACGCTTCGATGAGGGCATCAGTCTGCTGCGCAGCCGCCTACTGGCGGTCAGCGACACCGATACCGAGCGCCGTACCGAGCTTGCTATCGGTTTGGCGGAGGTGCTCGAACTCGACGGCCACGATCCCAAGGGGGCGCTCGAGGTCATCAACGACGCGCTGGAGCACCAGTCAGACTCCGTGGTGCTCCTCGAGCGCCGCGTCGCGCTCGCACGCGTGCTGCACGACCTCCCTCTCCTCGCAGACAGTCTTGCGGCGCTGCCCGGCCACGACAACCTGCTGGAGGCCGCAGACCTGCTGCGTACGCGTCTCAACGACGGCGCGCGCTCGCTGCGGATGTACTCGCGCGTGCTGGCCGAAGCCAAAGACGCCGCAGAGGATCCAGACCACGCGGCAAACCTGGCCGCAGCGCTCGAGGGGCTGGTTCGCCTGCGGATCGCAGACGGCGACATCGACGGCGCGATGGGCTTCATGGACCGGCAGCTGGCCGAGGTCACGGGTCCAACGATTCGGGCGCAGCTGCTCACGGAGATGGGCCGCATCACGTACGAGTCCACGGGCGACATCGTCGCCGCGCGCAAGCGATTCGACGACGCACTCAGCGAGGATCCAGAGTACGACCGCGCCAAGCTTGGGCTCGCCAAGCTGCTCGTAGGCGCGGGTGCCCACGAGCAAGCCGAGGCCATGCTGGACCCGGCCCTCGAGGCGCTGAACATGACCGGCGATCAGGAGGGGCTCATCGAGGGTCTGCTTCTCATGGCCGAGATCTTCGACAGCACGGGCCGGTCGGGAGAGGCGTATCGCCGACTCAACGCCGCGCTCAAGCACGATCCCGACAACCTCGAGATTCGAGCCGCTTTGGTCAGCAACCGGGCCAACGCGGCGCGCTACCGCGACGTGCTGACGGCCGCAGACCACCTCGAGCAGCGACTCGCCGAAGGGCTCGAGCGCGACGAACGACAGACGCGCCTCGTCAGCAATATCTTTGTGCTCGCCGGGCAGGCCGAGACCGAGCTCAAGCGGGACGACAATGCGCTGGAGCGATACCGCCGAGCGGCAGAGATCGACACCACAAACGCGGCGGCCCTCGAGCCGCTGATCGGGATGTGTCAGGAGCGCGGGGCACTGCTCGAAGCGGCTCTTTGCGCCGCGGCACTGGCCAAGCAGATCGACGCCACAGGGGAGCGTGGCCAGCGACTGCTCGAGGCGGGCATGTTGTTCCACGATGCCGCGTCTGCATTGGCCGACGGTGCGGACCCTGTCGGGGACGAGACCGAGGCCGACATGCGCAAGGCTGCGTTCGAGCACATGAGACTTGGGCTCGAGCTGGTCGAGGGCGACAGCGCCCCCGTGTTGGACCGAGGACAGCTCGAGATTGCGTTCCGAGCCAGCGCCGACCATGACGCCCCCACAGCCCTGCGGGTGCTCGACCGCCTGCTGCTGCACGAGAACCTCTCGACCCCGCACCGCCACGATCTCTTGCTCGAGGGCGCCCGGATCGCACTGTCCGACGACGACTGGTTCGAGGCCGCAGAGGGCTACGCCGACCGGGCACGAGAACTGGTCAGCGACTCGTCGTCAGCGGTGCTGGCCCAAGCGAGGGTGTACGAGGCCACCGACCGGCTCGACGAGATCGAACCGCTGGTCGAGGGCTTCTTCGACGGCCTGTCCACGGGCGCCGAGGAAGACGAGGACATCGCCACGCGCGTGACCCTGCTGCTGCGGCTGGCCGACATCCAACGCGCCCGCCCGCACAAGGCGATCGCCTCGCTGGAGATGGCCTCCCGGCTCGACCCGGTCGCGCTGGCCCCTTCGGACCGACGGACGCTGGCCGAGCTTTACGATGCCGCCGGCCACGACGGCGAAGCGGTTCTCAACAACCACCGTCAGCTGCTCGAGATCGAGCCGCTGTTCGAGCCCAGCCTAGCGGCGCTGGCCAACCACTACGCGGGCATCGGCGACCTCGACCACGCGTGGGCCCTGTACCAGGTGCTGGCGCTCGCCGACCCGACGCATGAGGCCGCACGATGGTTCATCGAGGGGCACGAAGTCCTCGCCGACGGACACGACGCCCTCGACCCCGAGTCCATCACCGCCCCCGCCCCCGCGGACGCAGGCGTCACTGACGCTCTGACCTCGCTGTGGGAGGGAGGTGCCAGCATCCTGGCCGCGCACTTCGTCAAGATCGATGTGCCTGCAGCCGCTCGAATCTCCCCGCTGGGCGACTCTCTGCTGTCGCAGGCTTGGGGCGATATTCTCAAGCGCCTCGGCCAGACCAAGGTCGCCCTCGTGCTCGCCGATGCGGTCACCGCCGACGCCGAGGAGCAACCCGATGGCGCGGGCAACACAGCATTCTTTGAGGTTCGCTGTCAGCAGCCCCCAGTGATCCTGGCGCACGGTCCAGCCGTGACCAGTGTCGACGGCGCTGAGGTTCGCTTCTCGCTGGCGCGAGCCGTCTACTACACACGACCGGAGGCCGTGTTCGCCACGGGCTTGCGTCGCCGGTCCCTGGCAACGTTGCTCTCAGCCACGATGCAGGCGTTCCATCCGCGTCACAATCGGCGCAAGCACGGCAAGGGCAGCGACGGCGTGGGCTCAACGCTGTCGTCGGAGCTGGCACGCAAGCTGCCGATGCGTGTCGCCCGGCACGTGTCGACCACCTTCAAGGACCACCTCGACGAAGAGTTCGACAGCCGGACGTGGCGTCGATGGCTGCGTCAAAGTGGCAACCGCATTGGCCTGGCCATCGCGGGCGATGTCACGGCCGCGCTGCGCGTCATCGCGGGTGAGACCCTGCAAGGCGATGCTCTGCGTGCTGCGCTCGCCGAAGATGACGACCTGCGCGATGTGATCTCGTTCGCGGCCGGCGAGCCCTTCGTCAGCGCGCGACGGGCTCTCGGCTTCTCGGTCAGTCCGCAAGCCGCCGACGCCGAGTAGTTCCCGGCAGGCGGCCTGCGCCCGATGAACCGGTCGGGCCTACTCGGGCGCGCCCTGGAGGATCCAGTGCTCAACCTGGGCCATCTGCAGCGGCGTGAGCTCGGTCGGCGCATCGTCGCCGAGGCCCTTGGGCATCGTGAGTCCCGAACCGTTCACCATGAGCTGCGTGCCCTGGAGCTTGTGCCACAGGTAGCTGTCCTCGGGCGAGCCCGGGCTCACGTAGAGCATCAGTTGGTTCTGCCCCGACGGCATATCCACAATCGCCCCGTAGGCGTCCGTCAGATCGTTGCTCGCCCACTCGCCGTCCGGCTCGTGACAACCCGTCACACAGTGCTCATCCCAAATGGCTTGGATGTCGGCGGCGTGCGACTGCGGTCCAGGATCGATAGGTTCACCGCTGGAGTCTCCGTCGTCCGCGGCAGAATCCGTGGCATCGCCCGCATCGTCGCCTGAGGTTCCGCCTACGCTGGACGCGGTCCCGGCGGCCGAACCACCATCGTCATCCATCGCGTCGTCCCCGTCGCAGCCAAGGCCAAGGGTCGCGACGACCAGGCCAAGAGTTGTAAGGCGCACTGCGCTCCGCAAGTCGAATGGTCCGAAAGGCACGGCCTCTGATACCTGAAAAAGCGGCCCGCGGGAATCAGGCGCGGGTACCGCGCGGCGCGACGGAGGTCTAGAAGCGCCCGGCCAGCGCCAACCCACGAGCACCGCCCGAGAGCATGGGCCCCAGCTGGACCGAAGCCTTCTCGGCGGGCGCCGAGTCCCGCCGCTTGCGGAGCCCGACGATGAGCAGCGGGACCCCGACACCCAGACCCGTCGCGGCGACCGCTGCGCCGATGATCGCCAGCCGGTTTGCGTCCTTGCTCTCGTCGTCCAGCCCGCCGATCGCGTCGTCGTCGGCCGGGCTCATCAGATCGTCGATCTCGCCTTGTTTGCCGTTGCCGATCACGACGCCGGCAATTGCCAGCGAGACGCCAGCGATGCCCACGGTCGTGCCAAACGCACCGCCGATGAGCAGGCCCGTCCCTGGGCGGATGGGGCGCCGCTTGGGCTCGTCCACCACCGGTTCTGGGGCGGGCGCCACCACCTGAGCCGCCGCCTTTTGCTCCGCCTCGATGGTCTCGATCAGCGCCAAGGCCTCGTCGCGCTGCGCCTCCGCGAGCGGGATCATTTTGGTCGACCGCACGGGATCGATGGCAAGCCACGTCGTCGTGTTCTTGCCCGCGGCGACATCGTTGAAGAAGTACAGGATGTCCAACCCGATCTCGGTGGCCGCGATAGCCGCCTCGCACTCCGAAATGTCGCGGTCTTGCTCGGCCTGCTTGAGATGCATCTCGCCGGCCTCGATGAACGTGATCGGGTCCCCGAGGAGCGCCGCGTTTTCGGCAAGCCCGACCGCCGCCGCGGAGAAGTTCCCAGCATCGATATCCGCTTTGACCGCGTCCCGGATGGCCTCGCGCATGCCGTCTGCACTGGTAGGCGACAACGGGGCAAGCGTGCGCGCCTGCGCCGCCGGCAGCCCAGACCCACCTCCGACGAGCGTCCCGACCACAAATAGGGTGGTTAGCCGGCGCGTACCCGTTTGCTGCGCTGGGCGCCGCGCCCCCAAGAGCGGTGTCCTCACGGTCGCCACGGTATCACGCCCGCCTGTCCGAACCCATCGGCTCGGTCTGCCGTGCCTCGGGGCGCCGCACTGCTACTATCGTCGGCGGTGAGGAAGGCGTGGGATCCGGTTTGTTTGGGTGGATTGCTGGCCGTCAGCTACGCCCTCACCGCAAGCGCCGCTCCAGCCCCAACGCTTGCCCCCGAGCCCGGTTCGGGGACCGCCATCATCGGTGGTGAACCAGCGGGTGACCTCGAGTTCCCCACCGTCGTCGCGGTCGTTGTGAACGGAACCGCGCTGTGCACAGGGACAGTGGTCGCCGCCAACCTCGTGCTCACGGCGGGACACTGCCTGGCAGATCTTCCCGACACCGTGCCTGTCGCGGTGTTCTACGGCAACGAGATCGACGCGATGCAACCGGTGGGGGTCACCAGCTTCGGGGCGCACCCGGACTTCTGCGCCACCTGTGACGAGGACATCTACGACTACGGCTACGTCGTCACCGCGTCGGAGTTTGTCGCGCCGTACACCCCGCCCATCGTCACCCAACAAGAATGGGACGACACGATGTCGGTCGGCACCGAGATCACGCTGGTCGGCTTTGGCGACGACCCCAACGCAGCGACGGATTCCATCGGCGTCAAGCGGGTCGTCACCACCACGATCGATCGGTTCTCCGCCGAAGGCCTGGAGTTCTTCGCGGGGGGCGACGACCGCGACTCTTGTCAGGGCGACTCTGGGGGTCCGGCGTTTGTGATCGACGCCGACGGCGGGCTGCGACTGGCGGGCATCACCTCCCGAGGCTCCAGCCCCTGTGGTGACGGCGGGTACTACGGCGCCCCCTACCCTGCCCTGTGCTGGGTGCGGGAGCAGACCGGGATCGACTTCTTCGACGGGGGCGACTGCGCGGCGATCGACACCTCGCCACCACCCACGGACTCGGGTGGCTGTGATTGCCGCAGCGGCGAGGGGGGCGACAACCCCTGGACCGGCCTGTGGGCGATGGGCCTTGTCCTGCTCGCTGCTTTTCGCCGCGTCGACTGACTACGGCGTCATCCACTGCTGAAACAGGCCGTCGAGCGTCGGCCGAAGCAAGACGTACTCCATCGCCGCCAAGGCCAGGAACGGCCCAAACGGAACGCGGTGACCGACGACTGCCCCGTCCGGGTCTTCTTCGCCGAGCTCTGGGTCATCGCCGTGCACGTCGTGCAGATCCGAGTTGGCGACGTTCCGCCCGAGCAACAACATCGGCACAGAGATCAGCAGCCCCTGGACCGCCCCGGCCCCAATGCACCAGACCAGGCCGGGAAAGCCCTGAAACGCGCCCACCATGAGAAGGAGCTTGGCGTCACCAAGCCCCAGCGCCTCGATGCCGCGAAAGCGGAGGTACACCCAGCGGATCCCCCAGAACATGCAGTAGCCGGAGACGCCCGACAACGTGGCCTCGAGACCGGGGACACCCAAGATGTCGGGATTGATCCACGCGGTTGCAAATCCAAGGATAGCCATGGGCAGGACCACCACGTCTGGGATGATCCACGCGTCCAAGTCGATGAACGTAATGATCATCAGCGCGAGCCCGAAGGCGAACCAAAACAGCCACGACAGCAGCGGGGTGACGAGATCGAAGCCGCCGGTCAGCAAGGGGACGTGAACGATCTGGATGTACAGCGCAAAGGACAGCAAGCCGCCGAGGATCTCGACCACGAGGTAGCGGATCGCGAAGCGCGCGTCGCAGTGGCGGCATTTTCCACGCAGCAATAGGTACGAGATGATCGGAATGTTGTCCCAGCCCGCGATGGGGGTCTCACAGGACCCGCAGCGCGACCGCGGCCGGATGACCGACATTTCCAGCGGCACGCGATGGATGACCACGTTCCCAAAGCTCGCCCAGAGCACCCCCCAGATGAACGCCAGTATTCGGGCCCCAGGCGACAGAACAAGCGCGACCGCGGGGTCCAGCACCGCGGGCGCGATCTCCATCATGGGCGCGGGGAAAGCCATACGCGGCAATGGTAAGGCAAGAATCGTTCCGACGTGGTGTTCGTAGTCTATGCTCCGCACCGTGCTCCGCGCCTCGGCACAATCTGCGTCCTCAGTGATGCGACGGCAGGGTCCTGCAGGTGCGCTGTGCCGCGCCAGCAAGGTTTGGATCCTCAGCGCCGCTGTCGCAGCGTTGACGGCCGGATGTTCGGGCGACGACGCACCGTCGGCCGCCGCGACAGCGCGGCCTAGCGATCCCGCGCCGCCCGACACGATGTCGCGCGTGGCGGAGGGTGATGTCGCAGCGCTCCTGGTCGTGTTGGGCCAATCCCACGCTGTTGCCAGTGCCGCACTCGGGCCGCACAGCCTGTCTTGGTCGAGCGTGTTCGATCTCCAAGGGAGCACGCCACGCGCGGAGCTCCCCCCCGTCGACGGCCCCGTCGTCGACGATCAACACATCGAGGATGAGGGCACGCTGCGGTGGGCCTCCACCGAAGACTCACCCGGCTGGGCGCTGAGTCAGGCCAACAACCACGAACGCGGCCGAGACGTCATCGCGTTGGGCGAGCGCATGTTCGTTCGCATGCGACACCGCGGTTGGGTTGCGCAGCCGTACGATGATGCGGCGGTCGCGCTGTGGCTCGACGATGCCCAACAGACGGTGCACGACGCCGTGGAGTTCGCCGCGCCCCGCCTGGCGGTCGAAAAACAGGTGGTCGCGGGCCAGGGAATCGCGGGCGGTGAGGCGTGGGTGCTCACGTTGTCGCTGGCCCCAGCCGATGTTGCCCTGGACGCTGAGCGGCCCAGCGCAAAGAGCGTTCGCCGCACCTGGCGCGAGAACACGAAGCTGACCAAGGTCAGCGGAAAAGTGACCGTCGATGGCACCACGGGGATCTGGCTCGCAGCCGATCTCAACGTCCAATACGGGCTGGTTGGGGCCGATCGGCGCAAGATGGTGGGCTCGCTTTCCCTCAAAGCTGAGGTCAAAGTGGGCCCGCCTGAGCCAATCCGCGCACCAAGCGACCTCGTAGAGCTGCCCACGCGCCGCCGCTACGTCGACGAGCGCCAGGCACTCCTCGAGGGCCTGTAGCTCCGCATTTGGCGCCACCCCCCTTGCCGCCCCGACAGAGTGCGAGCTAAAACAGGATCGATTTGACGAACTCCGCGAGCGACACGGCAGCTAAATCCGCCGCCACCGACCGTACCTGGACCATCGACGACCTTCCTGAGCGCCTGCGCAAGGCCCTTGAAGTCGCCGTGGACAAGAACGGACGTGCCCCAGTGGTTCTGCGAGTCACCGACCTCGCCGGCTACACGGACTGGGTCATGATCGTCTCGGGGCGCTCGGACCGGCACGTCTCGGGTATTGCCGAGGCGGTCTCCACAGCGATCAAAGCGACGGGGACTCCCCCCCTGTCCACCGACGGCTTCGACAAGCACGTCTGGGATTTGCTCGACTGCGACGACTTTATCGTACACGTGTTCTACCACCCAGTGCGGATGCACTTCGATCTCGAGAGCATGTGGAGCGACGCCCCGCGCGTCGAGTTGTCACTCCCCTCAGAGGTCATGGACACGGCCGACCTCGATCGCCTCCAGGTGCCCGATTCACTTCCGGCATTTCGTGGCGGCGCGACGTTTGGCGGCTTCGACGACGAGTTCGAAGACGACGGCGACTGACGGCGCGGCTCGATGGAGACCACGGTCATCGCCGTCGGCAAGCTCAAGGACGCGGGGCTCGAGGCGCTGTGTACTCAGTACGTCAAGCGGAGTCGCACGCTTGTCCCGATCGTTCGCGAGGTGACCCGGGACGCGGCCTCGTCGTGGGAGCGCGCCACCAAAGCGGGCGGCCCCACGGTCGTCCTGGATGAGCGCGGGGAGCAGATCGACACGCCCGCCCTGGCCCGCTGGCTCCGGCAGTGGCGCGACGGCGGGGTCCGCCGGGTGTCGTTCTTGATAGGCGACGCCCACGGCTTTGACGCGGCCGACCGCTCCCGCGCCACCAAGGTGCTGGCGCTGTCCAAGCTGACGCTGCCCCACCGACTCGCACAGCTGTTGCTCGTCGAGCAGCTGTACCGCGCGGGCGCGATCCTGGCTGGCCACCCCTACCACCACGCGTAGCGGCGCGACGCTGCGCTAAAATTGTGCAAGACGCCCGCGCCGCGGTCGACGTAGGCGGCATGCTGCATCTCCTGTTTCCGCCCGCGTGCATCTCGTGCGGCGTGTTGCTGGGCCGTGGTCGCGATCGGCCGTTCGCCCGCTTCCTGTGTGGTGGCTGTGCAACCGCGGCGGCAGCCCTGCCCGCCCCGCTCCGCGCCGTCAACGGGATCCACGCCGTCCTGCCCTACCAGCCCCCATGGTCCACCGCGCTGACACGGGTCAAGTTCGGCGGCCAGATGGCGCTCAGCGGCCCGCTCGGGGCCCTGATCGCTTCGTCGCCCCACCTACGCGCCACGCCGTCGGGAGCCGCTTGGGACGGGGTCGTCGCGGTACCTCTCCATTGGCGGCGACTTTGCGCCCGCGGCTTCGATCAAGCGTTGCTCCTGGCGCTCGCCGCGACCCGCGGCCGCGATGCCCCGCCGGTGTTGCGACGGGCGATGCTCCGAACGCGCCCCACCCCGCCCCAATCCCGCCTGTCCGCCGACAAACGGCTCAGCAACCTGCGTCGCGCGTTCAAGGCGCGGCGTCCCGCGGCCCTCGCCAATCGACGGATCCTGGTGCTGGACGACGTCACCACCACGGGGGCAACGCTGGCCTCATGCGCCGAGGCCGTGCGAGCAGCGGGCGCAAAGGAGGTGGGGGCACTGGCGCTGCTGCGGACCCTCCCCGGATGAGCTAACTTCGCCGCCGCCCGTGGCCGGCAAGAACAAAAACAAGAGCAAGGGGCTTCCTCCGGGAAGCACGATGCTCGCGAAGAATCGCCGGGCCCTGCACGAGTTTGAGATCCTCGATCGTTTCGAGGCAGGACTCGTGCTGCAGGGCAGCGAGGTCAAGTCGATCCGGGATGGCAAGGCGTCCCTGGCGGAGGCCTTCGCCCAGTTCACCGGCAGTGAGCTGTGGCTGCGCTCGGCCCACATCGCGGAGTACCCGATGGCCCACCAGCGCAACCATGATCCCTTGCGGCCGCGCAAGCTCCTGCTGCATCGCCGCGAGCTCGATCGACTCGCCGACGCGGTCGCCAAGGGCGGACTCACCGTCGTTCCGCTCGCGCTGTACCTCAAAGACGGCCGCATCAAGCTCGAGATTGGGCTCGCCCGCGGCAAGAAGGGCGTCGACAAGCGCCAGAGCATCAAGGAGCGCGACCAAAAACGCGAAATGGCGAGAGCGATTCGGGAGCGCTGAGATCATGCCCCCCGCGTCCAATGACCCCCGCGAGCACGCCGTCGCCGACGCGACGACACTCATCGCGCGAGCCTGCCGCGGGCCGCTGACCGCCCCCGAATGCCAGCGTCTGGTCGCCCATGTCGTGTCGGTCGCGCCCGGTCTGCTCAGGCAAGCCGCCCACGCGCTGTCGGCCCAGCGCGATGCGGCCGCCGTGGACGCGTTGATGTCGCTGCCGGGCGCGGTGCCTGGCGTGGTCGAGGGCGTCTACGGAGCGGTCGCACACGGCGTGCGTCGGCGCCGACGCGACGATCAGGATTGCGCCGCCATGCTCGCGATGGACTTTCGCCGCTCGCGCGCCAAGGCATTCGAGGGGATTTTGGAGCGGGCCCGCCGCGTGTTCGGCAACGGCCTCGAACAACTCACGGTCGGCAATCGCACCCAATATCGCTTCGCACTTCGCGAAGGCCGCGGGACGCTTGCGGGCCGCGTTGCCGCCGCCACCGCGGACGTCCAGTGGCTGCACGCGCGCCTGGCAAAGCTCAAGGGAACTCGCCTGTGGCTCAATGGCTGGCGGTTTGACGCCGAAGGACCGATCCGCGCGCCAGCGCAGGTTCATCTCGTGCAAGGGTGGCTGTCGTGGGCGGCGAGCCAGACCGAGACCCGTCGGCGATAGGCCACGGCGACGCGGCGGACGACGAGACATTGGATGACTCCGGTGTCCTGGAGCGCCTCGGCCGACGCCTCGCCGCGGGGGCGCGCGGCCTGCTGTGGGTGACGACCGATGAGGACCGCGCGATCCAGCTGGCTGAGGCCGCTGGCGATGCGCTGGACTGGCCCGTGCACACCGTCTGCGCGGCGAACGGGGTCGACAACGACGGCCGCGGGGCACGTCCGCTCGCAACGTTGCTGCGCGAGCTGCTCGACAGCGGCGACGAGTCCGCTGCGCTGTGGGTTGTGCTCGATGGAGCGTCGGGTCTGGCCGACCCCGCATCGCTCCGGCTGCTGCGGGTGCTCGCCCAACGGATCACCGGGCCCGCCGTCCTTCTTGTCGAGCCGCGGCCGCCGCCCGCACTCTCGGAAATCCCGGAGCTTGTCGTGGACCAGCTCGCGCCGCCCAGCGCCGCGATGCTGTCCGCCCGTGTCGCGACGGCAGCGCGCGCCTTGTCTCAGGCCGCCTTTCCCGACGCTTCCACCCGGCTGACACCCGCCGCGACCGCAATCGCCCGCGCGGCCCTCGGGCTGCCCCAGTGGGCGTTTGACCGGCTTCTCGCCGAGGCAGTGCTCGCCCACGGCGCCTCCCCCGAGGCCGTCGCCCGCTACATCGGGGCCGCCAAGCCAGCGCTCTTGGATCGCGGCGGACTGCTCGAGGTCGTCGAGCCCGTGCCCGTGGAGGAGCTGGGCGGGCTGGCGCAATACAAGCAGTGGCTTGCCCGCCGTGCCCTGTCCCTGACGCCCGCTGCGGCAGCTGCAGGGATCGCGCCTCCCCGCGGCGTGTTGTTGTTGGGGGTTCAGGGTTGCGGCAAGAGCCTCGCCGCGCAGGCCAGCGCGGCATTGCTGGGCCTGCCCCTGGTTCGGCTGGAGCCGGGCCGGTTGTTTGGCGGAACCCTCGGTCAGAGCGAGGCCAACCTCCGACGCGTCACGGCATTGGTCGATCGCCTCGCGCCGATCGTGCTGTGGCTCGACGAGCTCGACAAGGGCCTCGCGGGCGCGGACGGCTCCTCAGCGGACGGTGGCACCACATCCCGGGTCGTGGGTTCCTTGCTCACGTGGCTCGAGGAGCGTCGGGCTCCAGTGTTTGTCGCGGCCACCGCAAACCGCGTCGATCGCCTCCCGCCCGAGCTGCTCCGACGTGGGCGTCTCGATGAGATCTTCTTCGTAGATCTCCCAGACGCGTCACAGCGCGCGGAGATCATGGAGGTGCACCTCTTGGCGGTGCCGCAGCGCGCCCTTGGCCGCGTGCCCCCCATGGAGGGCGAGCTCGCCGACCTGCTCGACTTGGCGCGGCGCGCCGAGGGGTTCTCGGGCGCAGAACTTCAATCCGCACTCACCGAAGCGAGGCTGCTCGCGTTTGCCGACGACCGCCCACTGAGCGCGCCAGACCTCGCGGCAGCACTGGCCGCCACGATCCCGCTGTCGCGAACCCGTTCCGAGAGCATCGGCGCGCTCCGGGCGTGGGCCGACGGTCGCGCCCGACAGGCGTAACGCACCGCATTGCGGTACTTTTGCGGCGTGACCACGGTAACTTTCGCGAACGATGCCAAGTCGCTGCTCAAGGGCGCTCGCGAGGTCCTCATCGTAGGACCCGCCCACGTCCTCGCTGCCGGCCCCCCACGTCGGATCCTCGACCGCCGCCGGGCCGAACTGTTCAAAGAGCTCGTCGCCAACACCAAACCTGCCGATCGCGGGTCCGTAGCAACCACCTTGGCGGGCACACCCCAGTGGCTCAAGGTTGGCGTGCTGCCCAAGGCGGGCTCCCGATACAACAGCCCCAGCCGCGCGGACGCTATCCGCAACGTCGTGGCGACCGCCGGTCTGGGCCCCAAGGGCAAGTCCGCGATCGTGCTTGTCCTGGACGACGCCAGCCATCTGCTTGCGGCGGCCAACGCGGTGGGTCGCGCGCTGCCGAAGTTCTCACTCAAGTCCAAGCCGTCCAAGAACCGCGTCATGGTGCTTGCGGTGCTGGCCGATGGCACCGTCCTTACGCCCGACGCGGTGGTGACCGCCACCCTCAACGCCGCACGGGATGCGGCCGCGCTGGTCGACACTCCGCCTTCCGATCTCAACCCCGAGCGCTTCGCCGCCGAGGTCAAGACGGTGCTGGGCGAACTCGGCGTCAAGGTCACCGAGATCGCAGGCGACAAGCTGCTCGACCACGGGCTCGGGGGCATCCACGCGGTCGGCCGTGCGGCGACAACCAAGCCTCGCTTGTTGGTTGCGACCTACGAGCCACCCGCCGACGGCACGCGCGGCAAGCGACAGCACATCGCACTCGTCGGCAAGGGCATCACGTTCGACACGGGCGGGCTCCACATCAAGGCCCGCGGCGGCATGGAGGGCATGAAGGCCGACATGGGTGGCGCAGCCGCGGTGTTCGGCGCGTTCCAAGTGTTGGTCCGCAGCGGGAGCCCGCACTCGGTTTCAATGGTGCTGTGCCTCGCCGAAAATGCCGTCTCGGCCCAGTCGTACAAGCCCGACGACGTCATCACCCTGCACTCGGGCAAGACGGTCGAGATCAACAACACCGACGCCGAAGGCCGCTTGGTCCTCGGCGACGGCGTGAGCTGGGCCGCCCGCGAGCTCAAAGCGACAACCGTCATCGATGCCGCCACACTGACGGGCGCGCAGCTCGTCGCCACCGGGTTGGTACACGCAGCGGTGGTCAGCAACGAGGAGGGCCTCGAGGCCGCAGCCATCGCCGCCGGCAAGCGCAGCGGAGACCTGGCGCACGCGCTGCCGTTCGCGCCCGAGCTGTACGCGGGCGAGTTCCGCTCGCCCATTGCGGACATGCGGAACTCGGTTGCCAACCGCATGAACGCCCAATCAAGCTGCGCCGCGCAGTTTGTGTACGCCCACTTGTCGGACGCGCCCGGGGCCAACCGTCGCGGCTGGTGCCACATCGACTTGGCCGGGCCCGCGTTCACCAAGGATCGTGCGACCGGCTATGGGGTGGCGCTGATCAGCGAGCTTGTTCGCTCGCTGTAGCCGCCCTTTTGGGTGCGGGGCGGCTACGAGTCGGCCGAGTCGGTCAGAAGGCTGGCGATGAGGCCGTGCGTCCGCAGCCCGACGTGTCGTCGGGCCATGGGCGAGTCCTTGGCCGCCGCAGCACGCAGCATGATCTTGTTGAGCACGTCGCGAGCGGTGTCCTCGAGCTTGACGAACTCCACGCCCATGCCGTGCGGCTCATCGCCGAGCTGGTGCCGCACGACGCGGCCCCGACCGACGAACAACACGGGTTCGTCCAGGGTGACCGTGAACCGAAGCTCGATGTCCGACCCGATCGCCAGGGGGGTTTCGGTATGCACAAACACCCCGCCCTCCGACAGATCGCTGACGGGCGTCGTGGCCCGTGGGTCCAGCGACGTCAGTGCTGAGTTCATGGGGACCCGAGTCCCCTGCCTTCGTTCGTCGTTCTTGCGCGCGCGCGACAACGTCAATCCCGTTTCGTACAGACCGTTGGGCTGCAACGATAACATGATGCGTCGATCCCGTTGCGCTGCCACGCGCAACGCGACTTCGTCGTTCGCCGGTCGCCCTCACGGCGGCCGCGGCCTGACGACGGAGCACGGCGCGCAACACACGCGGCCACGCATGTGCCTACGCTGCCGCCGTGGCCAAGGATCGCACGCGACGCTTCGCCCTGCTGCGGCCCGGCGACGCCGACACTCGACAATCGGGCGATCTTTTTGAGCATTTCGGCGTCCCCGTTGCCGCCGAACCGGAGCCCGCGCCCGCTTTGAAAAGCGCGATCTCGGCACTGCCCTGCACCGAGTGCGGGTGGCTTCGCTCAATGCCGCTGGTCGAGGTCTGCCCGATCTGTGCGGCCCCCGCCCGCACGGACACCGACGCCGCAGCCCAAGGCGCGGAACCGTCCGAGGGAACCGCTTGAGCCGCTACGTTCGGGTCACCGCCGCCATCCCGAGCATCCAAGCGGCCGCGGCCGCCCTCAACGCTCTCGGCATCGCCCATGAGCACAACCCCCGCGGCGTGATGCTCGAAGGCAGCCTCGAATGCCCTGGCGAGCCCGTTGCCCTACGCGTCGCGGCGGGACTCGCCGACGCGGTCGAAGACTTCGGCTTCTCCGTCGAAGGCGGTCAGGTCGTGCTGATCTGCGGGGATGTCGACCGCGAGGTTCTCACCTGCGGGGTGCTGGCGGAGGTCACGGAGCACTGTCTGCGCGCCATCGCCCGCGACGTCCCCGGAGTGACCGTGGTCGCGCCTCCGGAGGTCCGGATCACGAGCGGAAGCGAACGTGGAAGTGGTTCCGGTGGGAGCGCCAGTGACGGATGATCCCGTAGTTTTTGCCGCGTCCGCGCGGGTACTGGAAGATCTCATCCAGCACATTCTCTGACGTCCCGTGCGCGGCAGCGTATTCGTACAGAGCTTTTTGGAGCTTGTAGTCCATGAAGATGTAGCGGACGTCGTGCGTGTCGAGGAAGGACTTGACCAGCGCCCAGGTCCGCGGGACGTCGAGGTTGTCGAGCGTGACGCCTGAAAAGCGTGTTCGTTTGCCATCCGCGCCCCTGAGCACGTAGCCAACGTCGACGTCACGCCCCGTCTGGTGCGACAGGTGCGGGTCGATCTTCCCCCCACCGCGCTTGGAGATGTCACCGATCAAGACCTTGGGTGCGTGCCCAACTTTGCCGCGATACTGAGAGACCACGCGGTCGAGCAGGCCAATCGTCTTGGCGGTGCCATACGACAAGTGTGCGCGCTTGATGTGGACCCGGTCGTCATCGCCCCGCATCTTGATCGAGACGCCCGCCCGCGAGCCGAACTTCCGCTTTCTGCCGCCGCGGCGTCGCGCCTTTTTCTTCTTCTTTGCGGGCGGCGGAGGAGCAAACGCTTCGACCAATCCACCGTCGACCCACAGCACGAGTTCGTGGCCGACGCCCAACCGATTGGGGTCCGACAGCTTGCCCTCTTGCATGCCGACGATCTCATCGACAGAGAGCCCGTACTGCACGGCCAGCTCGCTGAGCGTCTCGCCCGACGCGACGACGTGGGTCTTGCGCTCGCGGACCCGGGGAAAGATCTCGGGACACACACGGACCGATTCGCCGACCTTGATAAGGTTCGGGTCAGAGATGGACGGGTTGAGCGCGAGGAGATCGCGACGACGCACGCCATACCGCCCGGCGATGCCGCCCAGATGCTCACCGCGCGCGACTTTGTGCTCCCACAGCGGCATCCGGAGGTCGCAGTCGGCGTGCGGCGCGGCGCGGGTGGGACGGTCTGCGTCCACCACGGGCTCATCGATCGCCTCGTCGTGCCCGTGCGTGTCCTGCTTGCTCGCGCCAGCTGCGGCGCTCGAAGGGACGGCGAGCGCAGCCAAGGCGGCGAGAGAGCAGCGACACGTGAGCAACCCGATGAAACCGATGCGCATGACGATGTGCTCGGTTGTAGTCACATGTCGGACTTCCCACCAAAAAAGTCGCCGTCGGGGCCAAGAGATGCCCCAAGAGGCCGCTACGCCCCAAACCATCACGACTCGGGCCCTCGGTTGAACACCGTGGGTGGCGCACCGTCCAAGCCGGGCCGGCTTGCATCCGGTGCCGAAGCATCGAACGATGCGCGGGCCCCCTTGGGCCCCAGCCCTTCGTTACCAGCAGTTGTTTTTGTCCATGAACGCCTTCCGCCGTCTCCCCTCCCTCGCGCTCGCCGCTCTCCTCCCCCTTGCCCTGTCGGCCACTGGCTGCGGCGACGATCCTGGCGACGGTAGCGTCGTTGTCGACTACGGCTTCGGTCTGGGCACAAGCTGCGACGACCCATTTGGGACCGGCGACCAAACCGTGACGCAGGTCCGCGTCACGCTGACCAACGGCAGCACCGTTTTTGAGAAGTCAGCGCTGTGCGGACCCGACGACATCACCATCGACGGCGTCAAGCAGGGCAACTACGACGTGCTCATCGAGGGGCTCGACGATGACGGCGACACGATCGCCGACAACATCAACATCCCATCCGACGACGACGAGTCCGTCAGCGTCAGCGAAGGCAGCACGGCCAATGTCAACGCCGACATCAACCCGACACCCGCGTTGATCGAGGTCGCGCTTGTCATCAACGATACCGACGGCTTCGCCTTGATGTGCGACTCCGCTCCGCTGAAGTTCTTCGAGGTGACCGCGGTCGGAATCGGCCAGCCCTCGCAGCACACCGCCGAGCTCGACTACTGCACCCACGGATCCGGCTTCCAGCCCGTTCCCGACGAGATGCGCATGGTCAACGGCCTGCTCATGAATCGCGTCGACATCGATGCCCAGGATTCCAACATGAACTCGATCGCGGAGATGCAGTTTCCGCTGGGTGGCGTTATCGGTGCTGGGAAGACCGTGCGGATCAACGTGACCTGCACGGAGACCGACTGCGACGGTGCGCTCTCGTTCCCCGAGGGCAACGCACCTGCTGACGGCGGCGGCGACACGGGCGACGGCGGCGAAACCGGTGGCGACGACGACGGTGGCGAGAGCAGCAGCGGGAGCGGCGACGGAGCCGACTCGGGCAGCGGCGGCTAGCGGGTTATCACCACACAGGGCTCGGCGAGGTCGGCTGCAATGGCGACCTCGCAAGCTGCCTCGCGGTTTGTGTGAGTCGACGAAACATCTGGGTGGCCGGGGCCGTCTGGTTAATCGTGTTCAGGGCCGAACTATCGTTGCGTGCCCTCACCCACGTCCGTATGGTGGATCGCCGTCCGGGTGCGTCGCCCAGACAGCACCGATTGGCGCGACACGCGCAATCGCGACTGCGTCCTGCAAGCTTCCAAGGCCCCCATTGCACTACACCGACCAGCCGTCACGACTTGAAGCGCACAAAGACCTCTCCAACGGCGTGATGTTGTTCGAAGGCGGCGGGATCGTCACCGAAGCGATGGTTGACCAGGCGTTCAGCCGCGTCAAAAACGCTCCCACCACCCCACCCCACGTCCTGATCGATCTCCGCAACGTCGCCGGCTACGATGCCAATGCAGTGACACGAGCGGAGCATTTGCTCGCAGGCGTCGTCGCTGCGGGCGTGCGGCGTATCGCGTTTGTCGCAGATTCGCCGCTCCTCCACACGACCGCGCAAGTCCTGTCTTCGGGCACCTCGGCCGCGGTCCGGGGATTTCATCACGAACCCACCGCCCGCGCCTGGCTCCAGCGCCGCGCCCCGTAGCGGTCGGCCACACGAGGCGGCGCTGTTATGGTCTGGCCGGTGCCAGGACAGGACGGGAGCGACGACCGACTTCGGCAGAGCACGCGCGCCGACGCGACAGGGTCTGTTGGCGGCCTGATCCGGCGCGGGGCAAAGTCGGTGCTCGCCCGCTGGGTCATGGCGCAGCGTCGCCGCCGAACCGACCCGTCCGCGCACGCCCCATCGTCCACCGACGAGGCGACCCACGCCTGGGATGGACGCCGACGCTTTGCGGAGGACTACACCTTCACCTGCGTGCAACCCGGGCTTGGGATCGTCGCGCGGCTCGAGTGGCTTCCCGGCCGAGACGCGAACCGACTTTGGCTCACGGTCCTGCGCGACGGCAAGGCGTACAGCCTCCCTGGGGGCCAGATCATCCAACGCAGCGCAACCTCCGACCGCTGGCGCTCGGGTGGCATGGTGCTGGACTGCCTCGTCCCCCTGTCGGAGTGGACGGTCCGATACGTCGGCGATCTTGTTGCACTGGACCCGGGCGGACCGGGACCCGTCAAATCCGAGGACGGCACGCGCATTCGATGCAGCCTGGACCTCACGTTTGTCGCGGGCGCCGATCCGTACACACCCGGCAGCGACGACGACCCCGATCTGATGGCCGCCAATCTGGGCCGTGCCCAGTGGGATCGCGAGCTGTTGCGGTCGGTTCGCCGCGTCACCAGTCGGGGCTACGTGCAGGTCGGCGATATGCAGGGCACGCTGGCGCTGGCCGATGAACTGGTCCCGATCCGCGGCCACGCACTTCGGCAGCACACGTGGGGGGTCCGAGACTGGGGCGCTGCCGACTATGGGTTCCAGTGTTTTGCGGTCGCCGACGACGGGAGCCAGACGTGGGTCCACCACGTTCAGTTTCCGTTTGTCACCGTCGAAGGCGGCTTCGTTTCTCATGGCGACAACCCGCTGTCGCCCATCCAGGGCCTCGACATCACGTGGGAGCGGCGCCCCAATCGCGCTCCCGCCCATGCAACGCTCGGAATCCCAAGCGAGAACGGGCGAGCGGCTCTGGAGCTTTCGATGTGCTCGGACTCCGCATTCGTGGTCGATGGCCGCGGGCTGGTGGAGCTGGGGCTGGCGCGCATCGGCACGGCACGAGGAGCAGAGCCCGCAGCCAACGGGGGCGTTTCGGGCTGGGCGATGTGGGGTGCGCAGCGCCGATGGCTTCCGCGGCCGTGAGGCGTAAGACGCCGCCGCGGGAACAAAGTTCCCGTCTGGTGCCCGCCACGGCGCCGTGATACGCAAGTTGGCGTGAACGCGTTCGTGCCACGTTCGATCTTCGCCGCGCTTGTGAGCGCCACCCTCGCGCTGTCCGCCACGGGCTGTGATGAGAAGAAAGAAAACACCGAGGACGCCGCCGCGCGCATCGCCAAGCGCGTGACCGAAGCCGACACCCGGCTTCGTAACAACAAGCTCGGCGACGCCGAGAAGATCTACACCGCGATCCTCAAGGAGCAACCCGGCCACCCCGGAGCCACCGGTGGTTTGGGCAAGGTGCGGTTCGAGCAGGATCAGTTCGCCGAGGCCGAGGTCCTCCTCAGCAAGGCGCTCGAGACAAACAAAAAAGACGCCGTGCTCTGGGCCGCGCTGGGTCGCGCGCGCGAGCACCAAGACAAACACGCCGAGGCGGCCGAAGCCTACGGCGAAGCGCAGGCGATCGATCCGGAGGACACCGATGTGGGCCTGTCGTGGGGTCGCGAGCTGAAGCGAGCGGGGAAGCTCACCGAGGCGGAGCCGGTCCTGCGCAAGGTCGCCGAAGAGGACCCGATGGTGAAGCACGTGCACACCGAGCTGGCCGACGTGCTTCGCGCTCAGGGCAAGCTCGACGAAGCGCTGCGCATGTACATGAAGGCGCAGAACACCTACCGATCCGACCGCATGGCACGCGCGGGCGCGGCATTGGTCTACGAGGCCAAGGGCGACACCAAGCACGCCCTGGACGAGTGGTCCGGCTACATTCGGATGGACTGCTGCAGCGACTACAGCAACGACGTCGCCAAGAAGAAGATGATGGAGCTTGAGGCACCCAAGGGCGCGGCCGATGGTGGCGCGGCCGATGGTGGCGCGGCTGCGGACGGCGGGACGCCCAAGGCGCCCCCCGCAGGCTAGGCCCCTCGGGCGCTCAGCCTATTGGCGCAACGTATCGATCACGCCGACCCGCGTTGCGATGACCGCGACCGGGCCCGAAGCCAGCGCACACAACACAATCGCCGCCGCGGCCGGCCCAAAGACGTCGATGGCCCGCATCACGACGGGCAAGTGGTCGATGGGATAGACATCACCCACGAGCGGATATCGGAATGTATCGATCATGGCGCAGTACAGCGCGCCAAGGCCGATCCCCAGCGCCGCCCCCATCGCGCCCGCGAGCACGCCGATGGCCTCAAACACCCAAAACATCAGCGACCCGTCGCCGCCGACGGCCATCATCACCGCGATGTCATGGCGTTTGCGGCGCACGAGCAACAACAAGCTCGCCAGCAACGAGGTCGCGCCCATGACAACCATGAGCCCGAGCACAAGCGACAGCGTCACACGGATCTGTTGCAGTCCAACGAGCAGCGGCGCGTTGGTCTCACGCCAGGTCGACTGGCGGTACACGGGCCCCAGCTCGGCGCCCATCTCCGCAGCAAGTTCGTCGGCGAGTTGAGGATCGGCAAGCTCAAACTCGACACCTGTCACCCGCCCTTCGCGAAAGAACACAGCCTGTCCGGCGGACAGGTGCACGAGCACCAAGTTTCGATCGTACTCGGAGTTGCCCGTGCGCAGCACGTCGAGCACCTCGAACTCGGCATGACGGGGCGGGCCCGCGGCCGCGGCCGACGCCCCATCGATCTCCGCGGGGACAACGAGGCGCATACGATCGCCGACCGACAGGTCGAGTCGCTGCGCCAGCCCCACGCCCACCGCCGCCCCTGGCAGGTGAGGTCCGGCCGCACGCAGGGCGGACAGATCACCGCGGTCGAGCACGTCGGTCAGCCCATCGAGGTCGGCCGCTCGCGCGGGATCCAATCCCTTGCCCACCACGACGGCCGGCTCCGCCCCCTGGCCGTCCTCGCCCGCGGCAACGTTCACCGCCGCGACCATGGAGTACGCAAATGGGGACGCAGCCGTCACCCTGGGGTCATCGAGCCAGCGATCGGCCAGGGCTTCGTACTCGAAGAAATCCAGGCCGTACTTGGTGAGCAGCACGTGCCCGTTGAGGCGGGCCATGGCCCGGGTGATCTCGGTCGTAAAGCCCTCGGTCACCGACAGCGCCGTCATCAGGCTGGCGCACGACAGCGCGATTCCTATGACCGAGACGCCCATGGCGGGCTGCAGCAGTCGAAGGCAGATGCCTGCGAGCATCCCCATGCCCGCCAGCCCGGTCACGATGACGATGACGAGCTCGTGCACCCCCAGCAGCAGCAACGCCATGCCCGCGGCGACGACCAGTGTGGAGAAGGTCAACAGCCGCCGCACGCTGGCGGGGGCGGGCCGGTCACGCAGCGCCAGGCGGGCTGCCGCCATACCGATCAGGGGCCATTGCGTCGCCATGCGCACCGCGGCTCCCTACTCGTAGCGCAGGCCTTCGACAGGCCGTAGTTTGGCGGCGCGCAAGGCCGGCGGAATGGTCGCCACAAAGCTGATGACCATGGTCAGGACGAGCACTGCACCGACCTGGAACGCACTGATCTCCACAGGCAAGCGCTCGATAAAATAGACCTCTGGATCGAGCGTGTATCCGTACAGCTCAACCAACCAACACAGCACCAGCCCAAAGCCTAGGCCCGCAACGCTCCCGACGGCGCCAATGGTCATGCCCGTGAACTGGAAGATCTTCGCGATCGAGGCCTCGGAGGACCCCATCGACATGAGGATCGCGATCTCCGGCGTACGCCGGACCACCATCGTCCAAAGCGCTGCCAAGACGTTGAACCCCGCCACCGTGCTCACCAGGCTGAGGATGATGGTGAGGATGGACTTCTGGGTGCGAATCGACTGAAACAGGTTCGCGTTGAGCTTTTGCCACTCGAGAATCGAGTACTCGGTATCGCCCACCGTGCCGCGAAGCACCTTCTCAACCTCGGGGGCCGTGTACGGGTCGTCCAAGCGCAAGTCGATCCCGGAGACGGTGTCTTTGCCGCGATACTTGAAGAACTGCAGCTCCTTGATGTGCACGTACACCAAACGGCTGTCGTACTCCTGAAAGCCGGCACGGAAGATGCCGGCCACCCGGTAGTAGCGGAACTCAGGCGCCTCGCTGTGATCGAAGGTGGCGCCCGGGTCGACGAGCATCACCGTGTCATCAACGGCCAACGACAGCTCACGCGCCAGCGTGACCCCGACAAACATCGTCGGCAGCTCGTCGGGATCGATCTCGACGCTGGCACCGACCTTTTCGTCGGGCCAATCGTCGTCATCGAGCACGCTCAGCGACGGTCTGCGTCCGTACTTGAGGCGGTCCGGTTGCGCGCGGAACTCCTTCTGCGCCGCCGCGAAGCCGCCCTTGCCCCGCGGGTCCGGCGTGTTCACGATGACCGCGGGCAAGCGCTTGGCGTCGCGGTCTTTGATCGGCTGGAGCGCGAGGTCCGACTTGAGATCCGACACCTGGGCGTCGGTGGTCGCCTCGGGGTGCTGCAGATGCTGCTCGAGGTCGATCACCTCGCTGGCGGTGAGCGGCTCGATCCCTTTGACCAGGACGGTCGCGCGGCGGACATCGCCCGTCCGGCTGCCCGTCGGGTCGTGGGGCGCCAGCGCCATCGCGTAGTACACAAACGGGCTCGCCCCGATCACGCCATCCAGATCACGCAGGTACGATTCAAAGCGGCGGTACTCCGAAATCCCAAACGCACGCGTCACGTTGATGTGCGCGTACACGCCAAGGACACGACGCTCGAACTCGTGCTGAAACCCGGTGGCGACCGACTGAACGACGATGAGGGCTGCGACGCCGATGGCGATCCCCACGACCGACAGCGTCGCGAAAACAGCGAAGCGACGGGCAAGCACCAGCACCATCGCGGCGCCAGACGAGAGCGCCACCACGATGGCCAGCGGAGCACTGCGCGCGCCCAGGGCTAACGCCGCCAGGCCAGCGATGGTGGTCAGCACCGCGACCGCAAGCGGCACGAGGGAGTCCCCGCTGTGGGCGCGACCCGGTCGCCGCAGGATCCGTCGGCCGGCCTGGTGCACGTATCCGGAGAAACCCGTCAGTGCCCACCACACCGCGAGCACGCCAAAGGCGACCTGGCCCAGCAGGGACAGCGACCCGACCCACTCGGGCGCGGTGTCTAGCGCGACCACCGCAACGCTGGGCCACGAAAGCACCCACAGCACGAGCAAGATCCAGTGCTCGCGCGGTTCAAGCCAAGAGTGCGCGCCCTTGCGCGTGGCGTCCCGAACCGGAGCACGGGAAGTCTGGGATCCAGGCTTCAACTTCGTGGGCCACCGGCGATGGATGAACGTAGCAGCGGTCTGAAGGCCGAGCAATGCTGGCGCCCACAAGGTCCCACCAGCCCACGACGGGATCCTCTTGGGGGCGCCTTGTGTAGATCCGCCCGCCCGAGACGAGATTTTGAAGCCGCGACCCGCTCGAGGCCCAGTGCCGCGGAGCAACCCCAAAGTGCACAGCACCCAGCGCCCACGGCCGAGCCTGCAAAGGTGTCCGTTTGGCGTGGTCCGGCGCGCCGATGCGGGCCCCCCGATCGGATGCACAGGTATGTGCGCGGCACCCAGAGCGTGGGATCGCCACCCTTGACGCAATTGACGGTCGCGACGATCCAAAGCAAGGATCAATCCGCGAATCGTGCGATGCTCCGCCGTGGTGGGAAGCAGCACTCGACCGACGCAACCGCGACCACGGCGATCGAAGAGCACCCGAGCGGGTGAGCGGCGGTTCCTTGACACGGATCCGCGGCGCAAGCTACGCTCCGCCTTCCCCGCACTTTCGGGAGAGTCCATGTTGCGACCGTTTCTGCGCCTTTTCGGGACCATTGCTCTGGGCCTTGTCGTCCTGCCTGGCGTGGCCCGGGCGGGTAAATATGACCTAGACCTCACCCCCTTGGGGGAACAGACCGCCAGCGGCATCACGCAAGATGACGCTGCGTTTCGGAGTCTGTCCTCAGAACTCGGGGTTCTCATGGCGCCGCAGCCAATGGATCCAGCCGACTCTTTGGGTCTGTCTGGCTTCGGGCTGTCGGCAGACTTCACCATCAACACCATCGCTGGTGATGAGCCCTACTGGGATCTCACCTCCGACGGCGCTGACGGTGCAGCCCCGACCCTTCAAGTGATGGGCCGCAAGGGCCTGTGGCCGGGGTTCGAGGTCGGCGGCGGTGCAACGCACCTGTTCGACAGCCGTATGTGGGCAATGAGCGGCTACGGCAAGTTCGCGCTCCACGAAGGCTTCCATCACCTGCCGATCCCGTCGATCGCGGTGCGTGCGTCGTTCTCACGCCTCCTTGGTGCCAAGGACTTCAACATGACAACCGCGGCTCCAGCCGTCACCGTCTCGCACGTGTTTGGGCTCGGTAAGTCGTTCTCGCTGACGCCATACGCCGGCTACGAAGCGCTGTTTGTGCTCTCGCGCTCCACCGTTTTGGACGCAACGCCAGACTGCGACGAGTTCAGTGACGCCTACAACGAAAGCGCGTGTCCGGCCGTTGGCGCGGGTGCGCCGCCTCCGACCGAGTTCGTCTTCGGCAACGCGGGTGCGATCATGCGTCACCGCCCCTTCTTCGGCGCGCGGATGATCTTCTCCGTGATCCGCGTTGGGGTCGAAGCGATGTTCGTGCCGGGCGGCAAGTCCGAGGGTGACATCGACGGCAATACGGTCGCGGACGGGTCCTCACTGCAGCAGCAGTACACGTTCTCGCTCGGACTGGACTTCTAGATGATCGTTGCCTGTCCGGAGTGCGCCGACCCGTTTGAGGTCCAAGATGAGCACATCGCCGCCCTCGTGCAGGTGGAGTGCCCAGGCTGCGCCTTCCGGATGATTCTCGATTTCGCCGCCGCCAACGATCCTAGCCTCGTCGAGGATGGGATGAAGATGGCCAGCGGATTCCGTAGCGCGGCGGACTACCGCCGCTCGAGCGCGCCCGCGCCCATCGCGGCCGTCGCAGAGCGGGCACCCGCCGTTCACCCACCTGTCGCCGCCGAGCCCGAGCCTGTCGCGCCGCAACCGGTCGCCGCGGCGCCCGAACCGGTCGCGTTGGAGCCCACGCCCGAGCCCACACCGGCTGCGCCCGTCGCTCCAGAGCCCGAGCCGATCGCCGTCGACCTCGAGCCGATTGCCGTCGACCTTGAGCCCGAGCCCGAGCCAGCGACTCCGACTCCCGCGGCACCGACTCCAGCGCCACCGGTGTCCCCACCATCGGCGCGCCCGCCCCAAACTCCAGCCTCGGCCCCGCCCCGCTCGCAGACGATCGTGGGCCCGATGCCCACGCCACCCCGCAGCGAGACGGTCGTTGGCCCCGCGCCCACGGAAAGACCGTCCGCGGGTATCCCCGAGGCCGTCAAGGCTGAGGCCCCAGCCCGTCCCCCTCGCGACCGAACGGTCGTCGGGCCCGCGCCTACCGCTCCCGTCGGGATGACCGTCGTTCCGCAGCCGGACGACGACGACGACGACGTTCCCACGCAGATCCGGACGATTGAGGAGCTGACCGCGGCAGCCGAAGCGGAAGCCGCGCCCAGCGAGCCCAAGCCGGCCCCCGCAGCGCCCAAGCCAGCCCCCGCGGCCGAGCCCAAGCCCTCCAAGCGTGAAGACCCGGGCGCAAAACGGGTGGAGATTGCGCCTCCACGCCCCGCCGCGGAGACCGACGCGGATGCTCCGGCAGGGCGACCGAAATACCAGTCGAAGCTGCCCGAGATCGACGAGACGCCCAAGGGCAGCGCCGTCGGCACCGTGGTCGTCCTGCTCCTCGCCGCAATGGCTATCGGGCTGGTCGCCATGAGCGTCGCGCAAGAAAACACGCCCGACCCGCGCCCGCTGCTCGAGAAGCTGTACCGGCAGCACATCCAAAAGTAGCGCTCGATCGACCGCTGCCACCGCCCCGCGATGCTCTAGACTGGTCGGGTGCCAGACCCGCCATTGGACACGCGCCGTGTCGCACTGTCGTTGGCGGTGTTGCCCGAGCGATCGATGCGCGCGGCCCGGCTGTGCGAAATCGTGGTGAGTGCGGACGCCGATGACGCCGCGTGGCTGCTCGATGCGTTGGCCACGGCCGGGCGTGCGGGCGGGCCACCGTTCGATGTCAGCCTATTGGCGGCCGTTGATCTCGCCTCGTCCAAACGTCTGCCGTACGACAACCGCCGCGCGATCTTCGAAGCCGCATCCGCGTCCGGGCTGGAGTCGTGCAAGGAATTGCTGCTTTCCTCCACGGATCTCCCCCCCGACAACGCCTCGAAGCCACGTGCGTTGATGCCTGGCGCGCGGCCCTTGACCTTGGGTGAGCGCAAGCAGCTCGCGCGCTCCTGGGAGCGGCAGACGATCGAGCGACTCCTCGCCGACCCGGCGCCCGACGTGGTGAGCCTCCTGCTGGCCAACCCGCACGTCACGGAGACCGACATTTTGCGCATCGCGACCGGGCGGCGGAGCTCACCGGCCGTGCTCGAACTCGTGCTGCGGTCTCGCCGCTGGGGAATCAACAGCAGGATCCGACGCGCGCTCGTCTACAACCCCAAGCTCCCGCAGCCGGTCGCGCTGCGTCTGCTCGGCCTGCTCAATCGCAGCGAGCTTCGCGAAATGCTTCGTGACCCGTCACTGCCCGCCGCCCTCTCAGACGCCGTTCGACGCCGTTTGAGGCCCGTTAGCTAGGACTGAGCCTTGTCGAGCTCGCCCTTGGGCGTCACGTCGATCTCGCCAGGTGCGTCCGCCTCACGCTCGGCGTCGACCTGCTTGACCTTCGCTTCGTCGGCCTCTTTGTCGGCCTCTATCTGCTTCATCTCTTTTTTGAAGCCACGCAGCATCTTGCCGATGCCCTCACCCAGGGCCGGCAGCTTGGACGGGCCAAACACCAGCAGGATGACCGCAACGATAATGATGATCTCGACCGTGCCGAGCATCGCGAGCTTCATGGCCGGAAAGGTAGTCGCCTTTTGGACCGTTTGCTAGCTTTCCACGCTGCCGTGCGGCACTCGCAACAGCATCCGCCTCTTCGCGCATCACCCGCGCTCGATCTTGGGGAGGCCAGCACCCAGCTGCTGCGCCTGAGCCCGCTCGAACGGTCAGGTACCCCGCCGCGGCGGCGTTTGGGCGTCCAACGGCGCGCACGCCTCATGCTGGCCGCCCTGCTGGCCGCAGTGGCAACAGCGGCGCCCTGCCCAACAGCCCAGGCCAAGCCGGCCGTGCGCAGGCAGGTCGGAGATCTGTGGGTCTCCGTCGACGCCCGGCGCCGCGTTCGGGGCGGGCGCACCGAGGACAGCACAATCCACGACCCGTGGTCACCGGCCGGGGCCGCGCTGGACACATCCGGCCGGGCCGCACTCGCCGCATACGAGCGCGCGATGTTCTCGGACGACGCGACAGTGGTCGCGCGCCCCCCGAAACCGTGGATGGCGGACCTCGCCCACCCGTCGTTGCCGATCCGCTGGACACGACGCCTCGGCGAGTACCTCACCTATTTCAAGGAGAACCCCAAGGGCCGCGGGCTCATGCGGGCCTGGCTTCGCCGGGCGGGGCGCTACGAGACGCACTTGCGAGCGATCTTGGCCGAGGCTGGCGTCCCCGAGGATCTCGTTTTTGTCGCGTTGGCGGAGTCGGGCTTCAATCCTACCGCGCGCTCTCGGGTCGGCGCCGCGGGCCTGTGGCAGTTCATGCCCGCCACGGGAGAAGTCTACGGGCTCACCCACGACTACTGGATCGACGAGCGCCACGACATCGACAAGTCGACGCGTGCGGCCGGCCTGTATCTCAAGGACCTGCACACGCGATTTGGAACGTGGGAGCTGGCGCTTGCTGCGTTCAACGCCGGCTACGGGCTGGTCATGGTCTCGATCGACCGGCACAACACCAACGACTTTTGGATCCTCGCCGACACGGAGAGCGGGCTGCCGTTTGCCACCAACAACTACGTGCCGAAGATCGTTGCGGCCGCGATGGTTGGCGTCAATCGCAAGGCCTTCAACTACACCGACGCTGATCTCGACCCGCTGCCCGCGCTGGACTGGATCGATGTGCGAGCGCCCGCCAAGACATCGCTCGAGAACTTGGCCAAGAAGATCGGCCAAGACGAAAAGCTCATCGCGGAGCTGAACGCCAAGTTCATTCGTGGCCGCACACCGCCGCAAGGCCGGTCGCTCGTTCGGATCCCACGCGCGTCCAAAGCTGCGTTCGAAAAGGCCTACCCCGCGCTCGAGCAAGACGCGCTGGCCTGGAAAGAACACACGTTGCGTCACGGCGACCGCCTCGCCGATCTCGCTGCCCGTCTCGGCACAACAGAGCGAGCCCTCCGCCGCGCCAACGGCGTGCGGGACTCCGCTGAGCTGACCGGCGGGGTCGTGCTGGTGGTCCCCCCCGCCGATGTGGACACGGCCTCTGCCCCAGGAGGCAAAGCCAAGGCGAAGGCGGACCCACCCCTGATCGCCGCGGTGCCCCCCGCCGACAAGCCACCCGGCACGCGTCGCGTCTTGTTCCGCACCAACCGTGCATCTCGACCGAGCGAGCTCTCCCGCGCGTTCGACATCCCGTGGTCTGACATTGTCGCCTGGAACGCACTGGACGCTCGCGCACGCTTGCAGCCCGGACAAGTCCTGCAGGTCTTTGTGCCGCAGGGGTTCGACGCACCCGCGCGCCAACTGACTGTCTTTGAGGCGAACGAGGTAAACCTGGTGACCCGAGGCTCGCGCGAGCACATCGAGGCCGGGCTTGCGCTGCGCGGCCTGACCCGGCGCGCCTACAAGTCCCATCGGGGTGACACGCTGGCCAAGGTCGCGCGTCGCTTTGGCCTCACGGTTGGGGACCTCGCGCGGATCAACAACTACGGCCGTGCGCACAGCTTGTCGACCGGCGAGCTCGTCGTTGTGTACGCCGCCAAAGGCAAGCGCGGCGCCACGCTGCGCGCCCCCGACCCGGTTGTCCCCGTGGCGAAGTCATCGCCCCCCTCCACCGCGCGGACCGCCAAGGTCCCGCGGGCCGCCAAGCCCAAGACGACCAAGCCCACCCGCGACGGCCGTGCCGCCTCGACGGCAGACACCGCCCGCGTCCCAGGAAGCAAGCGCGCACGATGACGCGCGCGGCTCCGTTGCTGCCTTCGACGACCGTGGAGGATGCTGTCGCCTGCGTGGTGCGCCACGTACGGCGCTGCGCGGCGCTGCAGGTCGAAGAGGTCGACTTGGTGGCGGCGCATCAACGCATCCTGGCGGAGTCGCTCGCGAGCCCGTGGCCGATGCCGGCCGCCGACGTGAGCATGATGGACGGGTGGGCGGTGCGCAGCGCGGATGTTGCGGAGGCCGTTGCGCAGCAAGCCGGTGCGGCAGTCCTGACCGCCAGCGGCACGACTGCGGCGGGCCATCCTCCCGATCGGCCCCTGGGCCCGGGCCAAGCCGGGCGGATCTTTACTGGCGCTGTCCTGCCGGCGGGCGCGGACGCCGTCGTGGCACAGGAGGATGTCGACGTCGACGGCACGCGTGTCACCGTCGACCCCCAAGCCTGCGCCGCACTGCAGCCCCAACGTTTTGTCCGGGCGCGCGGTTCAGAGGTGCAGCAGGGCGATATCGTCGCGACGAAGGGCACCCGCCTGGGCGCGGGCGAGCTGGCCTTGCTCGCGTCGGCGGGGCACGCCCGGGTGCTCGTGCGACGACGGCCGACGGTCGCGATCCTGTCGACCGGCGACGAGCTGGTCCGGCTCGGACAGCAGCCGGGTCCGGGCCAGCTCGTCAGCAGCAACGGGATCATGCTTGCCGCCCAGGTCGTGGAAGCCGGCGGCGAGGCCATCGTGCTCCCCGAGGTCCGCGACGACCGCGATGCCCTCCGCGCTGCGCTGGCGCAAGGCCTCACGGCGGACGTCCTGCTGACATCGGGCGGGATGTCCGTGGGCGACCACGACCTGGTGCGTGAGCAGCTGGAGGCACTCGGGGTTCAGATCCATGTGCACGGCCTGGCGCTCCGACCGGGCAAGCCGACCGCATTTGGGACCCGCGGCGACACGCTCGTCTTTGGACTCCCCGGCAATCCCGCAGGCTCCTGGGTTGCGTTCTGCCTCGTGGTGCAGCCCGCCCTCGCCGCCCGGTCGGGCAACGCTGCGATGCGCGGGCCCATGCGCTTGCCCGTGCGCGTCACGACCACCATCAAGGGCGCGGGTCGCCGAGCCCACTACGTGCGCGCCCGATGGGCAAGCCCGGCACCGCCAGCTGGTTCGAGCGAGCCGCGACAGGCCACGCCGCTGAGCGTGCAGCGCTCTGGGAACCTGCGCTCTGTCGGGGGGGTGGAACTGCTGCTGATCGTCCCCGTCGGGGTGGCGGCCGTACAAGCCGGCGAGATCTGCGATGGCCTCGTGCTGCGCGCTCCCGCAGGAGAAGTTTCATGACTGAAGCGCAGCCCCCCGTGTTCGTGGTGGTCGTTGAGGAACCCAGCGACGCGGGCGCGCGCGCCGACGTGGTGCTCGGACGGCGGGTGCCCGGACTCAGCCGCCGCGTCGCACGGCAGCGGGGTCTGGCCGGGGCGATGCGCATCGATGGCCGACGGGCTGTCCCCGCCGACAAAGTGGATCTGGGGTCGCGCATTGAGCTTCAGATGGGTGCAGGGGCGTCCGAGCCCGTTCCACCCGTCGAGATCTTGGCGGTCACGCCGCGCTTCGTGTACGTGGCCAAGCCGCCCGGGATCCACACACAACGGATTCGGCCCGACGACCCCCCAACACTCGCGGACGCCGTCGCCGTGCATCATCCCGAGTGCGTCACCGCGGGGCCTTCGCCGCGAGAGGGTGGCGCCGTGCATCGGCTGGACCACGGCACGTCGGGCGTCGTTTGCTTCGCTCGCGATGCCGAGTCCTGGCAGCGAGGCCGCGACGCATTCACCGCGGGCGCCGCCAACAAGACGTACCTGGCGCGCGTCACCCATGCGCTCCCCACCCAGGTTCCGCTGGTCACCGCGGGCTCGGTCCGACGCGTTCGATACGCAGGACCTGCGCTTGAGGGGATCATGGCGGGCAGCGCCGCGACCGACGGGCTCTGCGTCGACGCCCCCTTGGGCCCGAAATCGGGTGCCGCGGGCGAGCGTCGCGTTCAGCTGGCCGACCATGGACGCGACGCCATCACC
>Ga0316189_10000491_pt1 | contig 39444 bp, 35 predicted proteins | sample LowCovwburrow_MG_FD_204930 | JGI IMG/M metagenome (GOLD analysis project Ga0316189, IMG submission 204930) | Coastal sediment microbial communities from Maine, United States - Lowes Cove worm burrow | ecosystem: Environmental > Aquatic > Marine > Coastal > Sediment | place: USA: Maine...
TCTTGGTTCTTTATTAGTATTGGTTCTTTATTAGTATTGGTTCTTTATTAGTATTGGTGCTGTTATACAGTTGTAGAACAGTTGTTCTTGCTTTGTTAGGTAGGGAAACCCCTACTTTTTTCTGGTTACAGGTTTATTTTTTCTGTTATGTACTGTTTTTCTGAATTGCAGGTTTAACTATAGAATCCCTGTCCTTGTTTGTCAGGTAGGGAAACCACTACAATTTACTAGTACTCCAACAAGTTTATATTGATGGAGTACTAGTGTGGTGTAATGAGAAGGTAGTGAGCAACCGAGACCACTCAAGCTCAAATAGACACTATTTGACCAGGATCATAATAAATAGATAAACCATCCCTGATAATCCCCGTACAGTAAGTTGTTTTACCAGAAGTCTTTCGATTGCGGGCATACTCAGGTGACTCCAATACACACTGATAGAGACAAATTCATCCCCGTCGTGAATGCACGCCTCGGGCGTCTGCTGGGCATCGTCATCCTGCTGTTTTCGTTACTGGTGATCAACTCGGTTTACCTGGCGGCGATATCACTGCTTGAACAATTAAGCGGTGAAATCCACCAGAACTACTTTTACCTGCTGATGTTCCTGCTGCACCTGGCGCTGGGCCTGTTGATTACCCTGCCGGTGATTGTGTTTGCAGTCGCACACATGCGGCGTGCCTGGCACCGGCCCAACCGCTATGCCGTCAGGGCAGGGCTGGGACTGTTTTTCACGGCACTGGTGTTGCTGATTTCAGGACTGTTGCTAACCCGCTTCGCTTTCTTCGAAATTAACGATCCACTGGTACGGCGTATCGGTTACTGGCTACACGTCATCAGTCCATTTGTGCTTGTCTGGCTGTTTGTGCTGCATCGCCTGGCGGGACCGCCGATCCGCTGGAAGACCGGGTTGCGCTGGTCGCTTGTCGCCACGGGGTTTGCTGCCGTCATGGTCGTGCTGCAGACAGGGCATCTAAGCGACAGCACTGCCGGAAAAACCGTGCAATTTTTACCCTCGCTGGCAATCGTGCAGGGCGGTGGTGTGATTCCGCCAGAACACCTGATGACGGATGAAACCTGTGCATCCTGCCACCCGGACATTGCGAAGACGCACGAACAAAGCATGCACCGCTTCAGTTCCTTCAATAACCCGGCCTACAAATTCAGCGTGGAGGAGACACGCGAGGTCGTGCTGCAACGCGATGGCACCGTAAAGGCTGCCCGTTTTTGCGCCGCCTGCCATGACCAGGTTCCCCTGTTCAGCGGACAGTTCGATGACCCGAATTACGATACTGATCATAACCCGACCGGACAGGCCGGCATCACCTGCATGGTCTGTCACGCCATGACACAGGTAAATGGTGTCCGCGGCAATGGTGATTACAGCATTGCCGATCCACCCCGATATCCCTTTGCATTCAGCGAGTCGACGTTGCTGCGCAGCATCAATGAACAGCTCATCAAGGCCAAGCCGGCCTTCCACAAGAAAACACTGCTGAAACCATTTCACCGCACGGCCGAGTTCTGCTCTACCTGCCATAAGGCAAACCTGCCGGCCGAGGTAAACCATTATCGCTGGTTGCGCGGCCAGGACCACTATGACAGCTTCCTGTTCAGTGGTGTTTCCGGGCACCGGGTTGACAGTTTTTACTACCCGGCACAGGCCGTGTCGCGCTGCAGTGAATGTCATATGTCATTGACACCGTCAGATGACCCGGCGGCACGCGATTTCAACCACAGTGGTCAGCGCAGCGTGCACAATCACCAGTTTCCGGCCGCCAATACCGGCATCACCCGGCTGCTGGATCTGCCAGACTGGGTCATGCAGGCACATCAGCAGTATCTCGCCGATGTCACGCGTGTCGATATCTTTGGACTCAAGGAAGAGGGTCGCATCGATGGCGACCTGTACGCCCCGTTGCGGCCATCACTGCCTGAACTGGTACCCGGAAATCGCTACCTGCTCGAGATCGTCATCCGTACTACCGGTGTCGGGCATCACCTGACGCAGGGCACTGCGGATTCCAATGAACTATGGCTGGATGTAACCGCCACGGCTGACGGCAAACTCATTGGCCGCAGCGGTGACCTGGATACTCAGGGTGCAGTCGACCCCTGGTCATACTTCGTCAATGCCTATGTGCTGGACCGGCAGGGCCAGCGCATTGACCGGCGCAACGGACAGGACATCTTTGTTGCACTCTACGACCACCAGATCCCGCCGGGTGCCGCAACAGTAGTGCATTACCTGCTGGAAGTGCCGATTGATGCACAGGGACCAGTTGCCATCGAGGCGCACCTGAATTACCGCAAGTTTGACGCCACCTACCTGCGCTACCTGCAGGGCGAACGGTTCACCCGCAATGAACTGCCGGTGACGGTAATGGCGTCTGACCGGCTGCTGTTGCCGGTACGGGGTCACCAGGACAGCCCCGCTGAACAACAGGATCCACTCATCAAGCCTGCCGAGCGCTGGAATGACTACGGTATCGGCTTGCTGCGCGAAGGCAACAGCGGTTCCAGCAAGGGTGAGTTGCGTCAGGCGGAGCAGGCCTTCAAACAGGTAGAAGCACTGGGTAATAACACGGGTGCACTGAACCTGGCCCGGGTGTACTTCAAGGAAGGGCAGCTGCAACAGGCCACACTGGCACTACGCCGTGCAAGCGAACAACAGGCACCCCCGTGGATAATCGCCTGGTACAGCGCGCTGATCGACCGGGAGAACGGCCACCTGGAGACCGCAACCAGGACGCTTGAATCCATTATCAACAACCAGTTCGCCGCAGCCCGCCAGCGCGGCTTTGACTTTTCCTACGATGTCAGGGTGCTGAATGAACTGGGCCGCACCCTGTATGAGCGCAGCCGGCAACAACGCGGCAAGCAGCAGCGCGAACTGCTGGAGCAGGCGCGGGCCTGGTTTGACAAGACCTTGCAAATAGATCCGGAAAACCTTGCCGCCCATTACAACCTCGGCCTGCTTCACGCACAGCTCGGCAACACTGATGCCGCCGAGCAGCATCGCGCATTACATGAAAAATACCGCCCGGATGATCATGCCGTTGAACAGGCCGCCGCCAGGCACCGCCGCGAAAACCCGGCTGCCGATCATGCCGCTGCGGCTATTGCCATCTATGATCTGGACCAGAAAACAAAATGACATACATCAATTCATCACCCCGCTGCAGGGTTGTAGAATTCAGCTATTGTTTCAATCACCGAACAGCTATTTATGACAAAACATCAAGGACATACTGACAAAACACAGGCTGGCGAGGCGCTTATTCGCCACTGGTTTCGACGCTCCCTTGCCATCATGCTGGGAATTGGAATCATCGCAGCGGGCATCGGCTGGTACCTGAACCGTGACAAGACACCCGCCGTCATCATTGAAGAAGCCGTCGTGACCGGCCCGGTGATCGAAGAGAATATGTTGCCGCAAACACCTCCGGCGGTCATCTTCAGGGATATCACCCGTGAAGCGGGTATCGATTTTGTTCATACCAACGGTGCCTACGGTGACAAGCTCATGCCGGAAACTATCGGAAGTGGGGCGGCATTCTTCGATTACGACAATGACGGTGACCCGGACCTGTTGCTGGTGAATTCCACCTGGTTTCCCGGACAAGAACAGGAAACCACACCCACACCCACACTCGCACTGTACCAGAACGATGGCAACGGACAGTTCACCGATGTCACCCGGGAGGCCGGACTGGGCATCAGTTGCTACGGCATGGGTGTCGCAGCCGGTGATTTCGACAATGATGGCTGGACCGACCTGTACATCACGGCACTGGGGAAGAATTATCTGCTCAAGAACGGGCAGGGACGTTTTACCGATATCACGGCTGCCAGTGGCACGTCCGGTCAGTCCTCCGACTGGAGTACGGCGGCCGCTTTCCTTGATGTCGACAATGACGGTGACCTTGACCTGTTTGTCGGCAACTATGTCCAGTGGACGCGTGAGTTCGACCTGGAGATCGATTTCCACGTCACTGGCCTGGGACGCGCGATCGGTGCGCCCAACCATTTTTTCGGAACCACCAACCGCTTGTACCGTAATGAGGGCCAGGGTGTCTTCAGCGATGTATCACAATCTGCAGGCATCATCATTACCGATCCCGTCACGCAGGCAGCAACAGGCAAGGCGCTGGCAGTAGCTCCCGTGGATTACGACCGTGACGGCCACATGGACCTGTTCGTGGCCAATGACACCAGCCAAAATTTTCTCTATCACAATCGCGGCAACGGGCAGTTCGAGGAGATCGGCGCCCTGGAGGGTATTGCCTTCGACCGCAACGGCAAGGCCACCGGCGCCATGGGCATTGATGCTGCGTACTTCCGCAATGACGAGGACCTTGGCATCGGCATTGGTAACTTCGCCAATGAAATGAGCTCGCTGTATGTCACTGTCGGCGGGCAGCCACCCTTTGCCGACGAAGCGATCCTGGAGGGATTCGGACCGGCATCAAGACTGGCGCTGACCTTTGGACTGTTCTTCTTTGACTATGACCTGGATGGGCGTCTTGACCTGTTGCAGGCCAACGGGCACCTGGAAGCCGAGATCAATGTCGTGCAATCCAGTCAGACCTATGCACAGCCCGCGCAGTTGTTCTGGAATTGCGGCACGGTCTGCCGCAACCGTTTCATAACTGTCGCCGAGACCGGCGATCTTGCCAACCCCATGGTCGGCCGTGGTGCGGCCTATGCGGATATTGATAATGACGGCGATCTTGACGTGGTGATCACCCAGAATGGCCGCAGGGCCGTGTTGTTCCGCAATGAACAATCACTCGGACACCATTGGCTGCGAGTTCGTCTGACAGGTAATCACTCCAATCGAAATGCCATAGGCGCGGTTGTGGAGCTGTCGGTTGACGGTGTCACCCAGCGGCGGGTGGTCATGCCGACACGCAGCTACCTGTCCCAGTCCGAGCTGCCGCTCACCTTCGGTCTGGGTGCGACCAGGATACTGGATGAACTGCACATTACCTGGCCGGACGGCCAGCGGCAAACCGTTCCAGTCACCATGGTCGATGTCATGATGACCATCACTCAGCCCAACAGTCCATAGGTTTCATATGTCAGTTGTCTACAGAATCCAGTTACTCACACTTGTTACTTTCCTGCTGGCCGGTTCACCCGCCATGGCGGGTGATATGGCATCCGACCTGCCGGCATCCCTGGCAGACAGGCTGCGGGCCATCACGGAGGTCAATCTCGTTGACATGGATAAACAGGCCCGTGACAGCATCCAGATAGCGCGCCGGCAACTCAACGAGGTACTGCAGGCACAGCCCGTGCAGTCAGACAAGCTGGCGGCAGCCTATGGCGAACTGGGCGGGCTCTACCAGGCCCATTTAGTCTTCCCGGCCGCCGAGGATTGTTTTCATAATGCCCTGCAACTGGCCCCGGATGAGTTTCGCTGGGCCTATTACGGGGCTTATCTCGCTGACACAGACGGTCGTACCCGGCAGGCCCTGGAGCGTTATCAGCATGCCAGGACACTAAAGCCCGGTTACAAGGCCCTCACGCTGCGGCTTGGAAACGTCCTGCTTGATCTCAACGAACTGGAACGGGCACAGGCAGAATTTGAACAGGTCGTGAATGCCACCGGGCTGGAGTCGGCAGCCCTGTATGGCCTGGGGCAGATTGCCCTGTTGCAGCGTGATTATGACACGGCCATTGATGCCTTTACCCAAGCGCTGACGTATGACCCGGCGGCATCCAGTATCCATTACCCGTTGGCGCAGGCCCTGCGGGCCACACAACGCAATGACGAGGCAAAGGCACAACTGGCCATGCTCGGCGATCAGCAACCCACCTTCAGGGATCCGCAAATCGAGAGCCTTGAGGCATTGAAGGTCGGCTCGCGTATCCACTTCCTGCAGGCCATGAAGGCCATCAAGCGGCAGGATTATGCGGCGGCCAGCAAGGCCTTTGCCGAGGGGGTGGACATGGAACCGGACAATGTCCTTGCTCGCATCAGCTACGCGCGCACGCTGTATTTAACCGGCGACAAGAGCGGGGCCCGGCAGGCCCTGGAAGCGGCGCTTGCCCTGCAACCGGACAACTCACTGGGCCTGTTCCTGCTGGGGGTGCTGACTGAAGAACAGGGCGATGCCGACAAGGCAGCCGATTATTACCGCCGTGCGATTCACAACACACCTGACCATGCCGGTGCGCATTTCTATCTGGCCAATCAGTATTACCGCCAGGGCAAGCTCAGACCAGCTGTGCAGCACTATGCCAGCAGTATCGATGGAGAAGTGGGCTATCTTGCGGCCTATCTTCCCTACATCAGTACACTGATACTCAGCGATGCGCCTGTTGCCACCCTGAAAAGCGTGCTTGAAACTGCCACCCGGCAGTTTCCTGAAAACCCTGTTTTCCAGGCCATGCAGATAATGTTGCTGGCCGCCAGCCGCGATACTGCGATTCAAGACCCGGAAGCGGCACTGACAAGTGCACAACAACTGAACGATCGGTTCCGGATACCACCACACCAGGAGTTGTTGGCACTGGCCTATGCAGCGACAGGTAACTACGAACAGGCGGCAGCTATACAGGAAGAATTATTGTCCTATGCACAGCAGCACATGCCGGCAGAAGCAGATCGTGTGGCACGGACCCTGTTTTACTACCAGGAGGGTGAACTTCCCCCGCTGGATGACTTGATTGACCGTTCGGCCTTACAGGCACCGCCATTCAGCGCAAGCGCAACGCTTCGCGATTACCCGACAGCCAGACCTTATTGACGGCATGAAAAAAAGGCGTACCCGAAGGTACGCCTTTGCATTATGTCGAGACCGGTTCAGTACTCAGGAAATAAGCTGAACCGGTAGCGGCTTGCAGCTTACTGCGCTGGCGCAGTTGTTGCCGGCGCTGCGGGCGCTGCGGGCGCTGCTGGTGCATAACCATAGCCACCATAGCCGTAGCCGGGATAGCCGCCGTAGCCGTAGCCAGGATAGCCGCCATAGCCACCACCATAGCCGCCATAGCCGGGATAGCCGCCATAGCCGTAGCCAGGATAGCCGCCCCAGCCGTAGCCGGGATAGCCGCCATAGCCATAGCCGGGATAGCCGCCATAGCCATAGCCGGGATAGCCCCAGGGGCCACCCCAATAATCGTCGTCACCCCACCAGGCGCTCGCTGTACTGGCGCCCAGGGCGGCAGTACCGGCGACGATGGCGACGGCAATAAACTTGGTTAACTTCTTCATGGTTTACCCTCCATATAATATCAATAATAACTACTGCTGCTGGCTGAGATGCCAGCTAACACGCACATGAAGTATAGGCAATTCCATGGCCGCTCTCCAAGTCCCTCCGGGGGCACCTGCCATGCATTTGGGCGTCTATTTTCAGGTTACTTGACCTAGATCAAACGGCAGGGCACGTACAGGTACGCTTCATGACTCTTCACACAATACCCGGACCCGCGGTGCAGCAACATCCACCTCCTGGGCCGAGGGCAGCGGCGCGCTCTGATTCTTTATCCATGACAGCATATCCTGCAGGACCACTGCTGCCTGCAGGTCTCTTGTCAGCATGTGATAACCCGCCGGGTAGAGCACGAGTCGCCATTGACCAGCAGACGGGCCGGGCAGACGTTTCATCATTTCGCACATCGAATTCGGTGGAATGATGTCATCCTGTTCTCCGTAAAGAATCAGGGCAGGCAGGGTCAGCTGCTGACCGGATAGCAGTGCGGTCTCCATGAGATTGGTGAGACCGAAGGCTGCGTCGATACGTGTTTCCTTGATGACCAGCGGATCACGACCCAGTGCTCGCAGCATTTCAATATTGTCCGAGGGGGTGAGATCAAGTCCTTCCCCTGTGAGCGTTTGGCCGGGTACGGTATGTGCCGCCAGCCAAAGTGCTGACCGCTGCCACAGAGGCATGGTCTGCCAGCCCCATACCGCCGGGGCAACCAGGATGACGCCCTTAAGACAAGATGTTTCTGCACCCTGAATCATATCCATGACGACGGCCCCACCCATGCTTTCACCAAGCAGGAACAGTGGCATGCCGGGGTATTGTTTGCACAGCAATTGCACCATCGTGTGGGCGTCCTGCTGCAGGACATCCGGACCCGGCCAGATGCCACGCTGGGTTGTCTCGCCAAAGCCACGCTGGTCATAGGCATAGGTCATGATGTTATTGGCTGCCAGAAACTCCGCCGGGGCAGAAAAGGCCGCGCTGTAATCGTTAAATCCATGCAGGCCGAGTACGATCGCCTGCGGCTCGCGGGCCGGGTACCACACGCTCAGCGGCAAGCGGTAACCATCCGCCATGATGGCATGTGCTGGAGACAGCACCGGGACCTGTGTACTATTGGAACCGGTCTGAATATGTGGTGATGCACAGGCCGTCAGCCAGCATGCCAGTAACACACTCAACAGGCGCGGCAGTCGGGGCGCGAATACTGATAGGAGAGGAACCATGTCAAATGAAGGCTATCATGAACCAATCGATGAGATCTCGGATGAAACACGTGATATGCACCGTGCCATCACGTCATTAATGGAAGAACTGGAAGCGGTTGACTGGTACAACCAGCGTGTCGATGCCTGCAAGGATAACGATCTGAAAGCCATCCTGGCGCATAACCGTGACGAGGAGAAAGAGCACGCCTCCATGGTACTCGAATGGATCCGGCGCAAAGACCCGGCCTTTGACAAGGAGTTAAAAGATTACCTGTTCACTGACAAGGAAATAGCACACAGCTAATATCATCATCGTAGGAGCGGATCGCATCCGCGATAACCGCGCTAGCGAAGCGCTCCTACGCCACCTTTTATTACAATAGCTTACCCGATATACCTCAGAACCAGATTGAGATAAAAAGCTGTGCCACATCCGCACTGAACTTGTACAACGGTTCATTCCCTACCGGTGCGCTGGTGTCTCGCAGGTCGCGGAAATCATCGTACTTAAACCAGATGTGGTCATAGGACAGATTGACACTGCCGCGGTCTACCCAGCGCCAGCCATTCTGTATGAAATCATAACTCACCGAAAAACCGAGGGTGTTGCTGTTAAATGTGCTGAGTTCCTTGTCACGCGCGAGAAAGTTCTGTGAATTCTGCCGTGGGAACAGGTCACTGTAGAAGTCGGCTGAATTCTGCGTGTAATACCGGTAGCGACCTTCGAATAACCAGCCACTACTGAGCGGGTGAATATAGCCTAATTCTACGTTATGCGCCCGAATACCCCAGGTATCATCAAAAAAGCGATATTCGGTAAAGATTGAAGCGCGATAGGGCAGGAAATACAGGGAACGCACGGCAAGCGCATTGCTGGTTCGTGTATTCGGATAGACCTCCGCTTCATAACTGTAACCAAGAGAACTCGTTGGGTCGAGGTAACGTACCGACCGGTACGGATTATTCAGAAAACCCTCGTCGGTTATAGCCTCGTAATTGACTTCCATCAGAAGGTCCCGGGTGATGACCTGTGTAAGCCCGACCAGGTAATTCTGACGGTCCACATCTTCCGAAAAATCCGGGTCGTTATTATTGCCAACGACATCCCTGCCTCGTGCATAGCCCATGCTCACGGTGGTCATATTGCCAAACATATCCATGCTGATACCAAAGCTGGCCGTATTCGCCTCGTAATCATCTTCTTCACTGTTGGTATAGGCCATGGTCATGATTGAATTGCCATGCATATAGTCCGCGCCCAGTGAATATTCAGTGCGCTTTTCTGTATAGGGACTGGCCGTGGTAACGACATCGATGGATGCACTACTGATGGAATCTACATAGTAGTTGCCGCTTAGCGCAAGATTCTGTGTGACGTTTTTCAGCACCAGCACCGATGGTCCGGTGATCTCGACCCCACCACCGTCATAAGAGTGGTACAAGGCATCGGCACGATCGTCCGGCAACACACCAGCCACGGTTGGCAAACCGCTGCACAGCAGGCACACACCCGCAACACAGGTCTTTTGAATGCTAGTTACAGCCACAGCCCCCACCATTGCCGCCTTCAGCACCACGCGCCGCTTCACGAGCCTGGTAGACGTGTGTCATATAGGCAGATGAAACCGGGTTGCGATCGAAACGCATGATTTCATCGGCAAGGTGTTCACGCTCATAGGGTTTGACCCAGGGTTCGAGCGAACTGCAAGCAGACAGGTACAACACACTCAGCAAAAAAATGGCTAATTGGCGGAAGAGCACTTCTGTCACTCCCTGACCAGGTCACGAACCTGTTGTTGATAGACATCTTCCAGTCCCGGTTTGTAGCCCTTGTGCAGATAGCGCATATTGCCGTCACGATCGACCAGCACCGTGCTGGGCATGGCAACCACGTCGTATTGCTTGCTGACGACGCTGTCACTATCAAACACAACCGGGAAACTGACCGGCAGGTCCTGTAACAGTTTTCGCGCCTTGCGGGTATCAGCTTCAACATTAACGCCCAGCACAGTGAACCCAAGTGCATGGTACTTGTCATGCAACTCACTCAGTAACGGCATCTCCTGCCGACAGGGGCCGCACCATGACGCCCAGAAGTTAATGAGTACAACTTCTCCCCGATATTCACTGAGCCTGATATTTTCACCCTCGTTACTTTTCAGCGTGAAATCCGGCGCACTCGATTGTTTCAGGCCGGCAGATACCGCGGAGGTAGCCAGGACCACCGCAGCGATCATTCCGAGCCATGCCTTCATGTGACGGGATAACTTGTTTTCCATAATCGACTCCTGTTAGAAAAAGAAACTGATACCGGCCGTGCCTTCCAGGTTATGCGTTGTTTTATTATTTCCGAGCAGGTCTGATTTGAAGATGTGGTCACGGAAGTCGACATGCAGTGCAACCCCGTCATTGACCAGAAAGCGGTAGCCGGCACCGACATTGACAGTGAAATGGCTGTCATCTGCAAATTCGGTATTACCAACACCGGCGATCAGGTACAGGGCACTGTTAAAGGCATGCCCTTTACCGATAAATGCCTCACCCGGAAGAATGTTGTATCCCAGCGAGAGATTGTAGTAAGTCAGTTTCCGCTGGCTGTCCGTCAGCACCTGTGCACCGCCACTGAGTGTCTCAAAACTGGTGTCACCGGCCTTGGTCCGTCCTATGGCAGCTTCTGCAAAGAAGTCCTCGGTAATGTGATAGGCGCCACGCGCGCCATACACCACGTTACTGCCAAAGTCCTCGATACTCATGACACCGACGAATGCACCAACCTCAAAGTCCTCGCTGTCGATGTCCGCCTCGGTAATGGTGCGACGTTCCAGTTCCGGACTGATCACAGGGTCGGTGTCGTCATTCGGGGCATCATCGACACGCAGATACGAACACCCGTGCAAGATACCGGCAAGTACCAGCGTACACACCAGTTTCAGAAGAAAAATGCGAAGCCTGCTTTCCATTCGTTTATCTCCTGGTTGTCATCCTTGTTTTGAAAAATTACGTGATTCTTGTATTCGGCGCGCAGCAGAAAGCGGCGTGTCAAATACCAGCGAACTCCCATGCCGACACTGCTAATTTGCTCGGTACGATCCGACTCATCGATCAATGTGACGTTCGGGTCTGTATAGATAAATCCTGTCCCCAAAGAAAGAAACGGCGACAACCGCCATTCCGGGAAGGGTTGTGCCACCAGGTTGACAGTGCCAATCACCGCGTCGGAAAAATCACCAAACATCTGGGATGCGGAGAGTTCAATCGCCAAATTCTGTGTCATGGCAAACGACACATAGGCGGATATCAGATCGCCGCCATCAAAGTCCCCGGCCAGAATACCGCCTTCCCAGCGACGCTGTGAAAAATCATCAAACCCGGCATTGGCAAACTGTGTGGGTTCACCGGTAGTTGTCAGGGTTTGTTGCATATCTGCCCGCTTTGCCCAACCTTTCTTGCCCCTGGCAGTCCGAACCTTGAACCAGTCGGTGTGACGCTTGATGACCTCGATCTCGTCACCCCGGTCAACCACATGAAACACCGGGTAGCCACGTCCCGGACCGGTATGCAGCTCAAGATACGGCTCCGCCACCACCACGGTGAAATACTGTTCTTCTGCCAGCACCATCCGGGAGAACAGGCATTGCACTAAAACCAGCAATGCTGCAAACAGACGCATACGGTATAGATTCCGGGCGGTACTGGACACACACATACGGTCAGTTATCAGTTGCCCGGAATCGCAAAGGGGTCGTTGTAATACTGTGCTCCGATATCCAGCCACTCGGCAAGCAGACGCAACTCGGCAGGATCCAGCCTGTTTTCATGGCTGCCGCCTGTGGTAAATAGATCATAGAACTGCGCACTTGCCAGGGCACCGTTCGCGGACATGGGTGGGCTGACCGGTACCGGTACCTGTGCCGGCAGCCCCGTGACCGGATCAATCGGGCCAGGGACGAGAATGTCCTGTAATCCGTTAGCACCGATTTCCTCCGCAAAATCTGAAAACAGTAATTCCCGGTAGGCACGAAAATGGATCGGCTGTTCCTGTGACAATCCATCCGTCAGGTCCAGTTGCGCATCCGGGACCCTATCCATGCCTGCCGCATCGACGGTGGTATGACAAGTGGTGCAAGTGTTTATCCCGCGGTCAAGATTCCAGAGGGGATGAATATGCGCTTCGTAATGGATGACCGTCCGGCAATCACTGTTCCAGTTTTCCTGGCAGGCAAGTGATACCGGTGCCGGTGTCGACAGGTCTGTGTAGGACAGGGAAAATGACGTATCTTTGGCCCGACCCGCTGTGATCTCATCGGTCCATACATCATCATAGACAAGGTCCGTTGCCGGCAGCAGGGCCGCCACATCTAGGCGTGTCAGTGTTTCCGCCATCGTCTCGCCAAAATTGGCGTACAGCGCCGGATCTGTGTTTGAAAATGGCTGTCCCGTTCCAGGCGCACCGCTATTGGTGGATGCCGGCTCCTGCGAATGTCCATGTGGCTTGCCGGAGTCATGGTCGTGACAGCCGTTGCAGGTCACCCTCTCACCGGGACGCAACTGCAACCAGTTCTGGTGACGTGCAGTGATGCGCCGGCCATACTGGTCAAGGACGCTGATCGTGAGTGGCACGTTGGCAGGCACCTTGACCTTGACCGAGCCGTCCGGTTGCACCGCTGTGTAGCCGATGATCTCGCGCATCAGCTGCTGGCTGCTGCGGCCATAAGCAGTTCCCGGGACGCTGGCAACGTTTCTGTCCGGTATGCCGACTGCCTTGATGATTCGCAGAAAGCGGGCAGGGCGGTCATCAGCCAGGGTCCGGGCGGGATCAGCAAGGCTGTTTATGTCAGGATTTGAGGTGTCCACGCCGTCCACATCATAGACATTGCGAATATTCAGGAGGCCAACACCTTCTTCAAAAGCCTGTTGATCAAGCTCGATACCGGACTGTTTGTCAAACAGGATGTCCGGCAGAGTCCGTGGAGCCGCAGCTACCACATGGGTAAAGATAAACCCTTCCTCGGGTACCACGACCGGCAGCTGCGTGTCCGTATCCATGTCGTAGAGAAATATGCCATACAGGGGATCAGCCTCAACCGCGGCCGGATCCTCCAGGCGATCAATTGTGCACGGTACAATCCGTGTATCCTCAAGCAACCGGCATACACTCCAGCTTACCAGTGCACGGTTGCTGCCATCCTGCAACGGCCATGCAGAGCGGAATCGGCCGCCGGGTGAAACCGTGGTATCAGTTCGCACATCATTAATCACTATTGACGACTGTGCCGGACCATTCAATACACCCTGGTTGGCCACAGCTGCTTGGTTGTTGTCAATATAATTTTCAACATCAATCGCAACCAGGTCACCACCACGGTATGAGCCGCTCAACGGCAACAGTACTGTGAGCAAGCGCCCGTCACTCAGTTCGCGCGCTTGTATAAAATGCACCTCACTACCATTGGTCCCGGTGTCATGACTGTGCGCACCGTAGAGCAACTGCAACTCGGAGCCATCCGGGTGCATCTTGTAGAGGCTAATAGCATTGCGGCTGCCCATGTTGTCCCAGCGGCTGAAGACGACCTCACCCGACGTCAGCACCATCGGATCGAGATCATGGCTTTGATTGAAGGACACCTGGTGGATATCGCTACCATCACTGTTCATGACATGCAGCACCGCGGCGTATTCAATACGGTCTTCATCCAGCGCCGGAAACTGTGGTTTGCCTTCATCCAGCAGCGTGGCTTTCATTTGTCGCTGCCGTGTGGATGAAAAAATAATGCGCCCGTCAGGCAGGAAATGCGGCGCCACGTCCTGACCCGCCTCAGCGGTAATGTCCGAGGCAATAATGCGGCGGATCTCATCACTATCAATATCGTACTCCCAGATATTCCATGTCGGCTGGTCTTCCGCAGCAGCACCGGGAATCTCGGGTGCCCGCATGGCAAATAACAGGCGACTGCCATCGTAGGAAACCTCAACATCCTTGACATCACCCTCACCACCGGTAAAAGAACCTGTGACATTTCGTTCTGGCGCGCTGGGTGAGGCAAGGTCACGGAAAAACAGCTCGCCACCGGCATTAAATGTCTGTACCCGCCGGATGTCCGGTTGCTGCAATACTCCGGCATCATCAATGACCAGCGGATGACGTACAAAGGCGATTCCAAAATCCTCTACCAACGGGTCCGGATCCTGGCCATCACCGCTACCACAGCTTGCAAGCACACCGCAAAGCGCGAACGCAGCAAGACTGTTTGCTGCCATTCTGATGACAGACGATGGTGCGGCTTTCGATTTCATGGTTTTACCCGGCGCGAATTATGTTTCGCATATGTGCACTTGATTGCTTGTCCGCGAAAGAAACCACACAAACACCCATGTGATGCAGATCCCGTAACACGCATTATCTGTGTCGCAGTTGAACTATAAGGCAGGCAAGGAAGGCTGTTCCGCGAACTTAATCACAGAAAGCCACGCAAACACACATCAGGATTTACAAACACGAACAACACAGCAGCTCGTACAGATAACAACGAAACAGGAATGGAGTTATGCGTCCTAGAGACTTTGCCAATCACATTCTTATACTGTGTTGCCTGCTGTTCCTTGCAAACTCCGTGTCTGCCGGCGACCTGGAACGACGTCAGGCCAAACGTTTGCACGACAGGCTTGCCGGTGTCCCACCGTCAGAAACTGTTTTGAATGACATGGAAACAGCACTGCTGGGCGGAAACAGCGTGGATGCTGCGCTGATTGCGATGGAAAATCATGCCTTCTATAACGTCACGCTGAAAAACTTTGCAACACCGTGGACCAACCGTGACCAGACCGTGTTTGCACCCTTGAATGATTACTCTGCCACCGTAATCGGCATGATTCGGGATGGCGTCCCGTTCAACCAGGTGCTGTCTGCCGATCTGGTCTATGTCGGCGACTCGTCGCTGGGCCTGCCGGCGTACTCGATGAGCAATAATGACCATTACGCAGCCCTCGAAAACCAGAATATTGATCTGGCAGACAAGCTGATAGCCGTCCCGCAGTCCACGGTTACCGACCTGCAGACATCAGCAACGGCCGGCATCATGACCTCGCGCGCAGCTGCCGAGGCATTCTTTATCGCCGGTACGAACCGGGCAATGTTCCGTTTTACCCTGATGAACCATCTCTGCAACGATCTGGAGCAGGTCAAGGACACCTCCCGCTCACCGGATCGGATCCGCCAGGACATATCACGCAGTCCCGGAGGCGACAGCCGAATCTTTCTCAACTCCTGTGTGGGCTGCCACAGTGGCATGGACCCGATGGCTCAGGCCTTTGCCTATTACAACTTCGACGAAGGCAGTCAGCGCCTTACGTTCACACCAGGCAATGTCCAGGCCAAGTACTTTATCAATGCTGGTACCTTCAAATATGGCTTTGTCACGCCAAATGACCGCTGGGATAACTACTGGCGTAACGGCCAGAATGCCTTGCTGGGCTGGGATGCCAGTCTCCCCGGCACCGGTAGCGGGGCAAAGTCACTGGGAAACGAGCTGGCTGGTAGTGATGCCTTTGCAAGCTGCCAGGTCAAGAAGGTCTTCAGAACAGTGTGCCTGCGTGAACCCGGCAACAGCAGTGACCGCAACCAGGTAGAGACCATCACCAGAAATTTCCGGACGGACAACTACAACATGAAAACGGTATTTGCAGAAGCCGCCGTTTATTGCATGGGTAACTGAATCATGGGGTTAAATACAGTTAACAATTTCAGCCTGTCACTCCCTGTTATGCTGGTGTATATACTGTTTGCAGTTGGCCTGACTGCCTGTGGTGGCGGCGAGAGCACCACAGAAAATCCGCTTACCTCGGCTGCCACTGCCTCAAGCTATTCCGGCCCGGCCCCTGCTACCGCAGATGTGCAATCCTTCAGGCTCAACGTGTGGGAGAACCTCAGCGCTCAGAACCGCTGTGGTGCCTGTCACGGCAGCGGCGGACAAGCACCGGCCTTTGTGCGTACGGATGACGTCAACCTTGCCTACTCCGAGGCCAATACCATCGTCAACCTCTCCAGGCCATCAAGCTCGCGCATGGTGACGAAGGTCGCCAGTGGCCACAATTGCTGGCTGGCGAGTGACAGTGCCTGTGGTGATGTCATTACCGCCTACATTACCGCGTGGGCTGGTGGCGTCAGCAGCGGTGGCAATGTGATTGAACTGACGGCACCCCTGCTGAAGGATCCGGGTGACAGTAAAAGCTTCCCGCTGGATTCATTCTCGTTTGCCAGCTCGGTGCATCCCTTGCTGACGGCCCATTGCAGCGGATGCCACGTTGACTCGGCAGCCAATGCGCAGGCGCCGTTTTTTGCCGACAGTGATCCGGACAAGTCCTATGAGGCCGCCAAGCCAAAAATCGATCTCGACAACCCGGCCAACTCGCGCTTTGTCTCGCGCCTGCGCGATGAATTCCACAATTGCTGGAGCAGTAACTGCCAGAATGATGCCGATGCCATGGAAGCGGCCATTGCCACCTTCGCTGGCCAGATCCCGCTGACACAGATTGACCCACTGCTGGTTTCCAGCATGGCACTGACACTGCCCGATGGCGTGGTTGCCAGCGGTGGCAACCGTTACGAAGAAGCTGTCATAGCCCTGTACCAGTTCAAGAACGGGCAGGGCAGCACGGCGTTTGACACCAGCGGCGTAAATCCGGCCATGCACCTGACGTTAAGTAACAACGTCGCATGGGTCGGTGGCTGGGGTATTGATATCACCAATGGCAAGGCACAGGCTTCGACTGCAAGCAGTCGTAAACTGTATGAACTGATCAAGGCGACCGGTGAATACACCATAGAAGCATGGGTCGTCCCGGCCAATGTGTCCCAGGAAGGACCGGCACGGATTATCAGTTACTCTGCCGGCACTACCGAACGCAACTTTACCCTCGGCCAGACGCTTTACAATTACGATTTTCTGAATCGCAGCACCAGCACGGATCAGAATGGTGATCCATCCCTGTCAACAGCTGATGATGACGAAGACCTGCAGGCAACCCTGCAGCACGTCGCCGCAACCTACGATCCGGTCAATGGCAGGCGCCTGTATGTCAACGGTGTGTTCACCGATGACATCGATCCGGTTGCCGGGGGCAGTCTGATTGACTGGGACGACAGTTTTGCCTTTGTACTTGGCAATGAGGTTTCCGGTGACCGCCAGTGGCAGGGGCAATTGCGTCTCGTGGCTATTCATAACCGTGCATTGACCCAGGCACAGATCCTGCAGAATCTGAACGTCGGTGTGGGTGAAAAGTTTTTCCTGCTGTTCAATGTCAGTAACCATACTGGTATCACCGATAGTTATGTCATGTTCGAGGTTAGCCAGTACGACAACTACAGCTACCTGTTTAACCAGCCGGTATTTATCATTCTTAACCCGGCAAACTCTCCGGGCACTATTCCGATTGTCGGCATGCGCATTGGCATTAATGGCAAGGAAGCAACCGTCGGCCAGGCCTGGAAGCACCTCAGCACGCAAACCAGTAATGCCCTTTACACGGCCGGTAGCGGTCAACCCCTGTCGCCGCTGGGTACTGTGATCGCTCTGGAAAAAGGACCGGAGTCGGATGAGTTTTTCCTGACCTTTGAGGTACTTGGAAATTCAAGCAATGCTGTACTTGAACCTGTACCCCTGCAGCCGGCTGCACCTCCAGACCTGCCGGAGAGCAGTGACATCGGCGTTCGGACGTTTGAAGAAATTGATGCCACCATGTCAGTGGTTACCAGCGTTAGCCGTAACCAGGCCGGGGTCAAGGCAGTCTATGACACGGTAAAACAGCAGCTGCCCACGGTGGAAAACCTGGACGGCTTCCTGTCTGCACACCAGATGGCAGTATCACAACTTGCAATCGAGTACTGCAATGCACTGGTTGATAACCAGGGGCAAGTCCTGCGAAACGACTATTTCCCTGCATTTGATTTCAACCAGACGGCTGACACGGCATTTAACAGTGCCGCACAGCGCGATCAGGTCATTGTGCCGCTCATCAACGACATTATGAACACCGGCCTGACAACCCAGCCAGCCCCGGCGGCTGTGGCCGCTGAACTCGACGATCTGATTATGATTCTCACAGCCTGTGCCTTCGGTCCGTCACCCGGCTGTGCGACCATCAACCGTACCGAAGAAGTGGTAAAGGCAATCTGTGCAGCGACCCTGGGAAGTGCTGCCATGCTTATTCAATAGGACCCGGAAAGGAGGAGTGCATGGCCAGTAAACGTAAACATCGTCTCCCGGATGAACCCCTGTGCCTGAACAGTCACGGCCGCCCTGTGACCCGGCGCGACTTCCTCGGACAGGGACTGGTTGCCGGGCTTGGCCTGGTGACTGCACCGACACTGTTTGGATTGTTTGCCAATCCGCGATCAGCAGCAGCCGCGTTGTCACCCGATATCGAGTTACTGAAAACGGCCTGCGGTATCAAATCACTCGGTGCTGGCAAGATCCCCTTTATCTGTTTCGATCTCGACGGTGGAGCAAATATTGCCGGCTCCAATGTACTCGTGGGCCAGCAGGGCGGGCAACTGGATTTCCTCAGCACTGCCGGCTACAGCAAACTCGGCCTGCCCGGTGACATGACGCCGGGCTCTATCAATCCGGCAACCAACACTGCTTTCATCAATACCGATTTCGGACTGGGCTTTCACGCCAGCAGCGCCCTGTTACAGGGCATACAGGAAAAGGCCCAGGGGCGCAGCACGGAAATCAACGGTGCCGTGATACCGGCGCGTTCTGATAACGACACGGCTAATAATCCGCACAACCCCATGTACGGGATTGCCCGTGCCGGGTCCGATGGCAGCCTGCTGTCCCTGATTGGCTCAAGCAGTTCCGACTCCGGGGGCAATTCGATGGCACCGGCCATGCTGATCGATCCAACCATACGCCCTACCAAGGTTGATCGTCCATCCGATGTCACGGGTATGGTGGATACCGGTAAGCTTATCGGGGTTCTCTCCCAGGATGACGCCGTCGCCGTCCTGGAATCCATTGAACGCATCAGCAAGATGAAACTCGACAATGTGAATACGCGAGTGACAGCCGATGCCGTAATCAAGGACCTGGTACGCTGTGGTTACGTGAAGACAGCTGATATTGCCGATCGCTTTGGCGACCCAAGCACGCTGGATCCGGCACTGGATCCGGATATTGTCGGTGGCGGCGGTATCTTCACCCGGAACGAGTTCGATAATGACAGGGAATTCCGCAAGACCGCCTCGGTTATGAAGATGGTGGTCAACGGTTTTGCCGGTGCCGGCACCATCGAGATGGGGGGCTATGACTACCATACCGGTGACCGCGCCACTGGCGAACTGCGCGACCTGCGCGCGGGCCGTTGCATCGGTGCCTGCCTGGAGTATGCCGCACGCGCCAACAATGGCAATGGCGTACCCTTGATGATCTATGTCTTCAGCGATGGCTCCGTCGCCAGTAATGGCATGACCGATGACAGCCCGGCCGGGGGTGGCAAGGGTGTATGGACCGGCGACAATTCTTCCACCGCATGTTCTTTCTTCCTTGTATACAATCCTGGCTCACGACCCATGTTGCTGGGTGTCGATCCCGTCGAACAGGCACGGCACCAGCAAATCGGTTATTTCCGGGGGGATGGCTCGGTTGAAACCAATGCCACCCCGGCAGCCAACCAGGTGAACTTGCTGGTCGAGACGGTCATCCTGAACTACATGGCGCTACACGGCGAACAGAACAATTTTGGCAACCTGTTCCCGAACCATGGCCTCGGTAATGCCGCCCTGATGGACAGCCTGACGGCGTTCAATCCCATCGCTTCAGGGACGATATAGACAGTATGACTTGTTTACACGCCCGCATACCATCCAGGCCTGAGCACCCTCGGGCACGATTTATTGCACTGTGCCTGTTGTTGCTATTGCCGTTTACTGCCATGGCTGACTGGTACCGCCAGGAAGCCGCCATCATGGGTACTGCCATCAAAGTTGAGCTCTGGCACGAGGATGCGGCACAGGGCAGGGCGCTGACGCAGTCTGTAATTGATGAAATGCAGCGTATTGATGACTTGATGAGTTCCTACAAGCCTGATAGCAAACTGTCGTATATCAATGACAATGCTGCTACGAGCCCCGTTACCGTCAGTACAGAACTGTTGACCCTCATCATCCGCTCACTGGACTATTCCGTCCTTACAGCAGGCGCCTTTGATATTACCTATGCCAGTGCAGGGCAGCACTATGACTACCGAAACGGTAAAAAACCCGGCAACAAGCAACTTGAGCTGGTGCTGCCGACTATTGATTACCGCCACGTCAAGATTGACCGGCAGCATTCTACCATTGAATTTATGCGGCCCGGGGTACGAATAGACCTCGGCGGCATTGCAAAGGGCTACGCCGTCGATAATAGTATGGAGATCCTGCAGCATGCCGGTGTGAAGAATGCCATCGTCAGTGCCGGTGGTGACACGCGGGTAATCGGCAAGCGCTGGGATCGACCCTGGAATGTCGGTATTCGCAATCCACGTGACAAAGACAGCATCGTGTCAATGATCCCGCTGGAAAATTCAGCCATATCAACATCCGGTGATTACGAACGATTTTTTGAAGAAGAAGGGATACGCTACCACCATATACTCAACCCGGGTACTGGCAAGTCTGTGCACGAGGTACACAGTTCCAGCATTATTGCTTCTGTGGCAACGGCTACGGATGCACTCTCCACCAGCGTATTTGTTCTCGGAGTCAATAAGGGCCTGCAATTAATCAATTCAATCCCTGATACCGAAGCCGTGATTATCGATAACAAGGGACGGATGCATTATTCAGCGGGACTCGCCCAGGTCTACCCGTAAAAGCGAACCGCGTACGCAATCAAGGATCCGCATCACACCCAAACTGTGATGACCTGCGCATCACGCCGATACGAAATCCTGCAAACTTGTTTCAGGCTGCCGGTCGGCAGTCGCCGGTGTGCTTACGGAGACCGCATATCATGCTCCAGAAATACCATTTTCCAGTCCCTTTCAGTTACTGGATATTGCTGCTGATCTTTAACAGCACAACAATTATTGCAGAGCCGGACAAACGAACGGCCGGTACAGCAGTAAGCCTCGATGAAGAAATCCAGGTCCTCAAGCAGGACGTCCTGGCACTCAATCGAGAACTGTTTATCCTCGAAGAGGAACTGCTGTATCCCTCCAGTACCCAGGTTGCTGTATTTCTGTCCCTCGACGTGGGCGAGTTCTTTACCCTCGATTCGGTACAGTTGAAACTCAACGACAAGGTGGTCAGCAATTATCTTTATACGCAACGCGAGGTAGAGGCCCTGCACCAGGGCGGCATCCAGCGACTCTACATGGGTAACCTGAAGGCCGGCAAACACGAACTGGTTGCCATCTTTACCGGCAAGGGGCCCAATGGACGCGAGTACCGCCGTGGCGCCAGCCATGTCACAAACAAGTCCATGGGTGCCCGGTTCATTGAACTGAAGATTGTAGATAACGACAGCAGCGAGCAGCCTGATTTCAGTATCAGGGAATGGGAATAAGTTTCATGCACCGTATCACCTGCTCGCGGGTACTACTGATATGCCTGCTGGGGATCTCGCGTTTCGTGGCCGCAGCAGACGCAGCACCGTCAGCGGTCAAGGATCTGCAATACGGCGAGGTGCTCTACCATTATTTCCAGCAGGACTACTTCAACAGCATCGTGCGGTTGCAGATTGCCCGGCAACAGCAACGCCTGCCGAACCATGCAACAGAGGCCGAACTCATGCTTGGTGGCCTCGACCTGTCGTATGGCCTGAGAGACGAAGCCAACCGCATCTTTCAACACCTGCTTAGCGAGGAGACCAATGACCTCAGCATGCACAACCGTGCCTGGTTCTATCTTGCGAAGATCTCCTGGCAGCGTGGTGATGTTGCGGCAGCACTGCAGGCTATAGAGCACGTCAGCGGCACCATGACACCCGCAACCCGTACGGCCGCTATCAACCTGCACAGTCTGTTACTACTGGAACAAGGCAATAACAAGGAAGCCATTGACATCCTGAAGAATGCCCGCAGCGGCAAGCACTGGACACCTTACCTGAGCTACAACCTCGGTATTGCCCTGATACGGGATCAGCAACAGGAGCGCGGGGCAAAACAACTTGAACGTATTGGCAAGATACATGGCCGCAATGAAGAACAACGCCTGCTGCGCGACAAGGCCAACCTGGCACTCGGCTACAGCTACCTGCAAGACGGCAATCCGGAGATTGCTCGCAAGACACTGGCGCGCGTGCGCCTGGAAGGTCCGCTCTCGAACAGGGCCTTGCTCGGGGCCGGTTGGGCAGATGCCGAAGACGATGCATTTGGCAAGGCATTGATACCGTGGCTGGAACTGAGCAACCGTGACAGTAGCGATCCGGCAGTACAGGAATCATTGCTGGCCATCCCCTATGCCATGGCGAAGATGGACCTGCACGGACGTGCCGTACAGCAGTACAACGAGGGGATAGCGCTGTTGATCGAGGAACGGCAGAAACTGGCGCAATCCATCCGTGCCATCCAGCAGGGAGGGCTGCAGGACATCCTGCAGCAACACGACCTCGGTACCGGCAGTGGCTGGATGCAGCAACTGCACATCGACTCCGAGACACCGGCGCTGCGCTACCAACTCGCACTCATGTCATCGCATGACTTCCATGAAGCCGTGAAAAACTACCGTGATCTATTGTTACTGGAGGAGAATCTGTCAAAGTGGCAGACCGCTGTCAGCACCTATGACGACATGCTCGCTGGCAGGCAGGCACGCTTCGAGGCACACCGCCCCGCGGCAGAGCAGGCATTGCAGGGCAGGCGATTGCAGCAGCTGCAGCAGCACCATGCCACCCTGGCCGGAACCCTTACCCGCATCGAGGCAACAGGCGATGCCGCCGGACTGGCGAACCCGGCAGAGGCACGGCAGTGGCAACAGCTGGTACAAATCAGTGAGCGACTGAAACAGTTACCGGCCAACCCCGACACCGATGAACTGCATGACAAGCAACAGCGCCTGCGCGGCATTCTCATTTGGCAATTTAACAGCGACTACAAGTCACGTCTGTGGCAAACCAGGCAGCAACTCGCTGAACTTGAGACCCTGCTATCGGAGTCACAACGGGGCTTCGATAATCTGCAGCAGGCCAACCTTGATGGGCCGTCTGGCTTTGGTGCATTCGGCCAACGCATCACCACCCAAAAGGCCACTATTGAAAAATTATCAGCACAGACAGCGAACACCCTGGTAGCACAAGGTAAGCAACTGGAACAACTCGCGATCAACGAACTCGAACAGCAACAACAGCGTGTCGATACCTATATCATCCAGGCTCGTTTTGCCCTGGCACAAACTTATGACAGTGCGCTGGAACGACCGGCAGGTGCGGGGGGCGTACAGTGAAGTCCGCACTGCCTGTCATCATAATGATCGCCTGTATATCGAGCGCCTGTTCTGTTTTGCACAGCGACAATGCACCCACCATCGCGAGTCTGGGTAAACACCCGGTAAGGCTTGAAGAAACACCGGTGTCATCCAGTGAAGTGCAGGCCATCTCGGCCTACCGGGCGTTTCTCGATAGCGGTGACGAGTCGGACTCACGCCCGCAGGCGATGCGTCGCATTGCCGACCTGAACCTGGAAAAAGAGGTACCGCTACAAGCCGGGGAGCTTGCCACGGACACCCTGCCGTTGCAGTCGATACAGGCACATGAATCTATTGATCTGTACCAGAATGTGCTGTCACGCTATCCCGAACGTGCAGACAACGACACGGTGCTTTATCAACTGGCACGCGCGTATGAAATGGACGGTCAACCACGGCAGTCGCTCGATACGCTGGCAAGGCTCGTACAACAGTATCCGCAAAGTGGTTATGTACTGGAAGCGCAGTTCCGTCGCGGAGAAATCCTGTTCGAGCAACGGGATTACCACAGTGCAGAGCAGGCCTACCGGGCCGTGGTCAGCAGCGGCGCGGACAACCCGTTTTACCGGCAGTCCCTCTACAAGACCGGCTGGTGCTTTTTCAAATTGTCATTGCGGGATGAATCACTGGATGCCTTTATGGCATTGCTCGATCTGGAACTGCAGGATGCCGAGGCGGGCACTGTACAGCTCGAGCACCTGAGCCGTGCCCGGCGTGAACTGGTGGATGACACCCTGCGTGTTATCAGTCTGAGCTTTTCCTACGCGCAGGGCGCCGATAGTGTGGCTGACTATTTCAACAACCGTGGCACGCGCCACTACGAATACATTATCTATGACCACCTTGGCCAGTTGTACCTGCAGAAGGAGCGTTATAATGACGCCGCGCAAACATTCCAGGCCTTTGTGAAACAGAACCCCATCCATCGCCTCGCACCCGGTTTCCAGATGCGTGTTATCGATACTTACCAGCAAGGCAACTTCCCGATACTGGTTCTGGAGAGCAAGAAGGCGCTGGTTGATCAATACAACTTGCAAAGCGAGTACTGGCAACATTACCCGCCAGCGGACAACCAGCAGGTGCTGGATTACCTGAAGCTTGCCATGACCGACCTGTCTCGGCACTATCATGCACTGGCGCAGAAGGACAAGAAGCCGCAGGACTACCAGCAGGCAGCACACTGGTACCGGCGTTACCTGGGTTCATTCAAGGACGATACAGCCGCACCGCAAATGAATTTCCTGCTGGCGGAATTGTTATTCGAGTCCGGCGACTACCGGCAGGCCACACAGGAATACGAAATCACCGCCTATGACTACGCCGCCCACGAAAATGCGGCTGCTGCCGGTTATGCTGGTGTGCTGGCCTGCGATAAACAGGAACACAAGCTGACAGGCAACGAACAACAGGCGTGGCAGCAGCAGTGCTTCGAACACGCTATTCGCTTTGCAAGCACCTTCCCGCAGCACCCGCAAGCCATGGCTGTTCTTACCCGCACCAGTGAAAAACTGCTGGCCAGCGGCGATCAGGCACGGGCGCTACAGGTCGCGCAGGCGGTTCTTGCCAGCGAGCAGGCCAGCGATGCCCAGCAACGGGTTGCCTGGACGGTGCTGGCGCATGCGCACTTTGACATGGGGGATTACCTGCAGGCTGAGGCGGCCTACCAGCAGGTACGTCAGCGCATGCCGCGTGAAGATGATGAATATAACAATATAAATGAAAGGCTTGCAGCCTCAATCTATAAACAGGGAGAGAAATCGCAGGCCGCCGGTGAAACCGCAGACGCAGTCATCCATTTCCAGCGGGTGCGCGAGGCCACGCCCACGGCATCCATCGTGGCCACGGCCGAATACGATGCTGCCGCAGGACTGCTGTCACTGCAACAATGGTCACAGGCTACCGCTGTACTGGACCGCTTCCGCAACAGCTACCCGGATGATCCGCGCCAGACCGAGGTGACACGGCGCCTCGCCACTGCCTACCTGGCCGAGGAACAACCGCTGCCTGCCGCTCAGGAACTTGAACGCATAGGGCATAGTCATGAGGACCCAACGTTGCGGCGTGAAGCACTCTGGCAAGCGGCCGAGCTGTATGCCAGGGCAAACCACCCGAGCGAAGCCGTCACGGCGTACGAATTTTATGTCCGGCAATTCCCGCAACCCGCTGAACAAGCCATTGAAGCACGGCAGCGGATCGCCACGCACAATGTGACCGTTAACAATTATGCAGGGCAGCAACACTGGCTGCAAGACATCATCAAGGCTGACCGGCAGGCCGGTACGCAACGCACTGATCGCACCCGCTACCTTGCCGCCCGTGCTCAACTGACACTTGCGGAACAGGCCCATGAAAAATATCGCCGCGTGTCACTGGTCTTGCCACTAAAGAAAAGCCTGGCGACCAAGAAACAACTAATGGATACAGCAATGCTACAGTATGAACAGGCTGCCAGCTACCAGTTCGCCGAAGTCACCACGGCCGCCACGTTCCAGACAGCACAGATCTACGCGGAACTGGGTGCTGCATTAATGAAATCACAACGGCCGAAAAACCTTAGCGGCGAGACACTGGAGCAATACAACCTCTTGCTGGAAGAACAGGCCTATCCATTTGAAGAGCAGGCCATCACGCTGTACGAAACCAATGTCCATCGCATCGAGTCCGGCTTGTACAACGCCTGGATCGAAAAGAGCCTGCAACAACTGGCACAACTGGTGCCTGCCCAATACGCCAAACTGGAAAGAGGGGCCTCCTATGTCACCGCACTGCACTAACAACCAGCGCATAAATATTCCATCCCCTCTCCCTCCGGGAGAGGGCCAGGGAGGTGGGATAATATATATGAAGTTTGTAGCAGCGATACTAACTCTCATTTTCAGCGTCCAGTTCCTGAATGGCTGCACAACCACACATACCAATAGACCGGCTACAGCATCGATATTGAGACCAACACCAGAACTGAATGCCGAATACCAGCAAGCCCTGGAATTTATGCAGGCCGAGAAATGGCAAGCAGCCAGCGAACGACTCACCCGTATCACAATCGCGCAACCATCACTCTCCGGACCCTGGCTCAATCTCGGTATCACCCAGACCATGCGCGGTGATCATGCCAACGCCGAGACCGCCTTCAAGACAGCCCTTGATGTCAATCACCGGAATATCGAGGCCTACAATCAACTCGGTATGCTCTACCGACGTCACGGCCGTCTCGATGAGGCACAACTTGTCTACCAGGAAGCGTTGCGCCTTGATCCTGACAACACCAACATCCACTGGAATCTTGCCATTCTCTATGACCGCTACCTGTCGAACCCGAGTGAAGCATTGCAACATTACCAGCGCTACCAGCAACTCACTGATTCTGACGATCCACTATTACAGGCATGGATTGCCAAGCTGGGCAATCACGGCGACAACATGACTGCCAGGGTGAAGCAATGAGTTTGGTCAGTACACACAAACTACTGCTTGCCACCCTGTTGTGCACGGCCCTGCAGGTCTGCGCCGAGGACACCCTGACACTTGATGGCGCCACCATAGTCGGCAATCGTGAACTACCAAAAGCACTGCACATCGTGCCATGGAAATCGGCCGAGGCCGGTGACTTGGCCGGGCGCCCCATGAACAGCCTGGTCGACGAGATTCTTGCACCCGTAGACCGAGATGTGTTCCTCAGGAAACTCGAGTACTACGAAGCAGTTCACAGAATTGACTAAGCACATCAGTCATCTTGATGAAGCACCACACACATGATGCGAACAGCAAATCTCTATTTACAGTAAACAGGAGTACCCTATGGATGCCTACACCACCATAGTCGGATTTTTCCAGTCCGGCGGCTTTTTCATGTACCCGATTGTGCTGATCCTGGCACTGGGCCTCGCCATTGCAATCGAGCGCTACATCTATCTCAGCATGGCCAGGACCAGCAACCACCGCATCTGGAAGAAACTGCAGCCTCTGCTGCAAAAGGGCGACTACCTGCAGGTCGCCATGATCACCGAAAAATCCCGTTCCGCTATCAGCCACATCTTCAGTTACGGTCTCAACCGCGCACGCACATCGCGCCGTCGCGACGATGTCGAGATCGCCATGGAGGAGGGTCTGATGGAGACCGTACCCAATCTTGAGAAGCGCACCCCCTACCTGGCCACCTTCGCCAACATCGCGACACTGCTGGGACTGCTGGGGACCATCATCGGCCTGATCCAGGCCTTTACCGCAGTCGCTGCCGCCAATCCGGCCGAGAAAGCCGACATGCTGTCTGCAAGTATCTCGGTCGCCATGAATACCACGGCATTCGGTCTGATGGTCGCCATCCCGCTGTTGCTGATCTACGCCGTACTGCAGACCAAGACCACCCAGCTGGTCGACAGTCTCGAAATGGCCTCTGTGAAGTTTCTGAACCTGTTAACTGAAAAACCCATCAGTGAGGCAAAGGCCGGATGAGACGCCGCCTGCGATGCCGGTTGCGATGCCGTGCCGGGGACCACGAACCGACCGACATCAACATCACAGCCTTCATGAACCTGATGGTGATCCTGGTACCGTTCCTGCTCATCACGGCCGTGTTCTCGCGCATTACTATCCTGGAACTTAACCTGCCGGCCGCAGGTACAGGCCAGGTCGCGAACGAACAAGCCTTCCATCTGGAGATCATTGTGCGCGCCAACAGTATCGAAGTAGGTGATCGTAACGGTGGCCTGATCAAACTCATCCCCACAAGCGACACCGGTCACGACTACCGGCAGCTGTCGGAACTGCTACAACAGGTGAAGGCACGCTTTCCGGAAAGACTCGACGCCACACTACTGCTGGAGGCCGACATTGCCTATGACACCGTGGTACACGTCATGGACAGCATCCGCGTAGCACAAGTGGTGCAGGCCGGTTCGGTACAACTGGCAGAACTGTTCCCGAAAATTTCCATTGGCGATGCTCCCGTGGGCAACGCCCGGGTTGCCAGCAGCAAGGGTCCGTAACCATGATCCACTCACGCCGCGCAGAACGCATGGCACTCCACCACAAACGGGCCGGCCGCAACACCGGCATTAACCTGGTGTCGTTAATGGACATCTTCACCATCCTGGTATTCTTCCTGCTGGTGAATTCCTCCGACGGCGAAGTGCTACCGACACAAAGATCCGTCACACTCCCCGAGTCAGTCGCCGAAGAACCGCCACGCATGGCACTGGTCGTCATGATTAATGAAACCGACATCATGATTCATGGCAAGGTCATCACTAGTATAGAAAATGTACTGAACACAAACAGTAATGCATCGGACCTGCTGACGACGGCCCTGCAAGCAGAACGCGGGAAAACCCGACTGCAGGAAAAAAATGGGGAGCCTGTCCGGCACGAGGCCACCATCATGGGTGACCGCGACATCCCCTACAAGATTCTGAAACAGGTAATGGCGAGTTGTACCGAAGCCGGATTTGTCCGCATTTCGCTGGCGGTGTTGCAAAAGCCGCTACAGGAGAGTTGAGTCATGTCGGGCTACAGTCACGCACTCTCCATGCCATGGTCCTTTACCGCCGAAAGCGACGACCGCTTTCAGCGCATACTGCGCATCAACCTGGTACTGTGTCTGTTATTAGGTCTGGCGATGCCGTTTTTACCACTACCGATACTGGAAGAAACAGCGCTTGAAGAACCACCACGCCTCGCCACCTTGATCCTGGAGGTAAAGCCGGTTCCGCCGCCGCCCAAACCGAAACCCGTGTCCAAACCGTTACCAAAGAAGGTGATTCAGCCAAAACCGGCACCTGTACCCAGGAAAGCAGTAACACCCAAAAAGGTCGTGACGCCCGCTAAACCCGTACCGAAAATCGCAAAACCGCTCCCGGTCAAACCCGTGCCGGTAAAGCCTGTACCTGTAAAGCCCAGGGTGACAGCACGACAAAAGGCTGAGAAATCCGGCCTGCTGGCGCTCACAGACAGTCTGGCTGACATGCGCCAGAACACCACCACCAGCAATCTGCGGAAAACCACCCGGCTATCACAGTCCGGTGGGCAGGCCCGCACCGTGGAACGTACCGTACTGACCTCCGGGACTACGCGCTCCAGCGGCGGCATCCAGACCGCCAGCCTGAGCCGCAATACCGGCGGTGGTGAACTGGCAACACGGTCCACTACGCAGGTACACAGTCCCGCAGGCAATGCCGCCACCGATCCTGTGGGTAATAGTGACAGGGGAGAGCGCACCGCCGGTCGCAGCATCGAAGAGATCCAGATGGTATTCGACCGCAACAAGGGCGCCATCTATAGCGTCTATAACCGCGCCCTCAGGAAAGACCCGACCCTGCAGGGAAAAATTGTATTGCGACTCACTATTGCGCCCTCCGGCAAGGTAACACGCTGCGAGCTGATCTCGAGTGAGCTTCACGATGCAGCCATCGGGAAGAAAATTACGCAACGTATCAAGCTCTTCAACTTCGAGTCCAAGGACGTCAGTGAAGTCACCATCACCTATCCCATCGATTTCCTGCCCGCCTGATTGACCTGATACAGCAGAGAATGGCCGGTGACTTTGTCAAACCCAGGGTGCAGCACTTTGCCTTGTGTTCTTGCCATCGTTAAGCTCGTAGCTCGTAACTTCTGAGCGGACTGTATGATCCTGGATGTGAATCAATAGTATTGATGGCATACTACGCGAACCATTATTTTGGGTTAGCTACTATGGCATGGATTTATCTTCTTCTCGCAGGCCTGTTTGAAATAGGGTGGCCCGTTGGGCTGAAAATGGCGCAAGTGCCCGAATCCAGGCTAACGGGTGTTCTTTTTGCCGTTGTCTGCATGGGTATCAGTGGTTTCCTGCTGTGGATCGCTCAAAAACAAATACCGCTGGGCACCTCGTACGCGGTATGGACGGGTATTGGTGCGGCAGGAACATTTCTGGTGGGTATCATGTTCTATGGTGATGCAGCCAGTTTAGGCAGATACCTCGGAATTGTCCTGATCATTGGTGGTGTTGTTACACTGAAAATGGCCCACTGAAGTCACCAGAAATTCATGCATGGTCAAGTGGATTCAATACCTGAACAGCGCCGTACTGCTAAATCATGGTACCCGGCTGGTCGGCGGTTTCAATGAACCTTACTACAAGGCACCGGGAACTACCTCACTGGCCGAGATACAGTTTACCTGCGACTATGAACGCAGTGCCTTGCATGAATTGGGACACTGGTGTATCGCCGGCAAACAACGAAGGCTTATGAACGATTATGATTACTGGTATGTACCCGACGGCCGGACTGATGAGCAGCAACGCCTTTTCTTTGCTGTAGAAGTTAAACCCCAGGCAGTGGAGAAATATTTTTGTTCAGCACTGGGATTACACTTCGAGGTCAGCGTCGATAACCTTGGTAATCATCCTCAGTCCGGTGTTGATGAATTCAGTGGTCGTGTCAATGAACAATACAGCCACTACCAGGCAGAAGGCTTTCCGGCACGCGCCACCGAAATATACCATTGCATGCGGCAGTGGCACTCTAAACAGTCAGGGCAGGGCAGTGTCTGATCCACAATGAAAATCACAAAAACCAGTCTCAATAAAGCCGTTGACGAGGGGATCCTGGATAACCAACAGGCAAATGCCCTCTATGATTTTCTGAAAGCACAACCCGGTACGGCACCGTTCTTCAGTTTCACCAACATTCTTTATTATTTCGGCGGCCTCATCGCCATCGGTGCAATGACGCTGTTTATGAACCTTGGCTGGGAACAGTTCGAGGGCTGGGGCATGCTGTTTATCGCCATCCTGTATGCAGGGATCGGCCTGGTGCTGACGGGACGTTTTCAACGGGGAGGGCATGATATTCCTGCCGGTATCTGCGCGACATTTGTTATCGCAATGACCCCGCTGGCTATCTATGGTTTACAGCAGGGCATGGGTTGGTGGCCGGACGATACCGTCTACCAGGAGTACTACCGCTATATCAAGTGGCACTGGATCTACCTGGAGCTGGGTACGCTGGCCATCGGTATCATCATGGCATGGTACTACCGATACCCGTTTATGATCATGCCGGTGGCCGTAACACTCTGGTATATGTCGATGGATGTTGCTGCCATGTTAACCGGCGGGGAGGCCGATTATATATTCCGTGCCTTTGTGTCCATGTGGTTCGGGTTGCTGATTATACTGCTGGCGTTCTGGGTGGATATCCGCTCACGCAAATCCGAACATGATTACGCCTTCTGGCTTTACCTGTTTGGTGTCATGGCGTTCTGGTGCGGATTGTCCTTACAGCACTCTGACAGTGAACTCTCAAAGTTTCTTTATTTCTGTATCAACATCGGACTTATAGTTGCCGGTGCAGTCCTGGTGCGTCGTGTATTCGTAGTATTCGGCGCCCTGGGATGTGCCGGCTACCTGGAACACCTGGCTTCATCCCTGTTCCAGGACAGCTGGCTGTTTCCAATAGCCTTAACAGTCATCGGGCTGGGTATTATTTATCTTGGTGTGTTCTGGCAACGAAACGAAATATTGATCACACAAAAGGTGAGGGAACTGTTACCCCTTGCACTTCAGGAACTGCTCACAGAAAGAGCCTCGTAGGAATCGGCAGCAATGGAAGAAGGCGTCATAAAGTTTAAGCTGCAGTTTTCCGAGGCTGCACCCATGGAAATGGAGCACCTTGCAGAACTCAACAGCTGGCGCAAAATCCTGTGGCAACATGCACTCATAGGACAGGACATGAACCGCTATGAGGGTTTGGGCTTTGGAAATGTAAGCCAGCGCATCGGCGACTTCAGCGCACCACGCGGCAAGCGATCTTTCATAATCAGCGGCACCCAGACGGGCCACCTGCCGGAACTTGACAATATCCACTACACACATGTCAGGAAATACGATGCAGCCAGTAATACTGTAACTGCAGAAGGCCCCGTCAAGCCGTCATCCGAGTCACTTACCCATGGCATGATTTATGATCTCGATACCGATATCCGTTTCGTCCTGCATGTACATTCCCCGGACATCTGGCTGGCAGCCAGCAGCCTGGGTATACCTGTAACGGATGCCGCCGTTGCCTATGGCACACCCGGGATGGCTGAAGAGGTTCAACGTTTGTTTAAAGAGACTGATGTTCGTGAGAAAAAAATCTTCTCCATGGGCGGACACGATGATGGCGTAGTATCTTTTGGAACAACCGCAGAAGAGGCTGGAGATGTCCTGTTACGCACATTGAATGCCAGCCGGAATCAATAAAACAACGTTCATCTTCGCTGCGGCCGGAATGGCAGAAAAATCCAAGCACCATTAAACAAATTGAGGCTTCACTATGACCAAACCTGTAATCAGCTGCTCAAAGAATGGCCCTATAATTGTAAAGGGGCTGGAAAACTTCATTGACAGTGACGGCAAACGACTAGAGACGAAACCCGCAATGGGTTTATGTCGCTGTGGTGCCTCATTAAACAAACCTTATTGCGATGGTAGCCACAAACACGTCGGGTTTACTGAAGAAATTTCACCAGACCGGTCTGAAGACAAGGTCACACGCTACGAAGGCAAGGAAATCACCATAGTGAACAATCCGCTGTTGTGTTCTGTAGCGGAGTACTGCCACAAGGAACTGGGAAGCGTGTTTAATGAAAACAAGGCCCCCTGGATAGAACCTGACGGCGATACACTGGAACATATCAAGGCACTCATTGAAAAATGCCCATCTGGTGCATTGTCATATTCGATCAATGGACAGCCGCAGCCTGTGAGTGACTGCGAAGCAACAATTACCATCGAAAAGAATGGCCCATTTTGTATAACCGGCAGCATCGAATTGAACGATGCAAGCTGGGGACAATGTGCCTCACAAGAACACTACACACTGTGTCGTTGTGGCGAGTCAAAGAACAAACCTTTCTGTGACGGCACACATGCCAGCATTAACTTTGACGACAGTAAATAAGTCTAATATCAGAGTACTGGATTATTCGCTTCGCTCACCCTGCGGGCCGCCCTTCGGGCGTTCAGTGCGATGCGTACTCTTGTCCCGCTTTCGCGGGGATGACGTGGCTCAGAATGTAGTCTGGCAGGGGCCTGTAGCCCGGAATTCAGAATAATCGATTAATATGCTATTTAACATAATATACATTATACGCATTATCAGATTAGCCTGATTTACCGCCCGGGGGGCCGGATCGGGACAGCTGGAAGCTGCACCGGCCGTTCAGGGCTACCTGGATTTACTGGCTGTTCAGGACGTACCGGCGGCCTGGTGATGGGTGGATACAGCGGGCGACCTGGATAGTTGTAGCCATCGTTATAACCCGTAATTGGTTGCACCTCATCTTCATTGGCTTGTTGCTGTCCCTGTTGTTGTGCTTCCTTGCGTTGCTGCGCACGATCTGCATTCGCAGCACCCAGGTCATTGGCCTGCGACTCGATGCGCTTGAGACGCTCGGCGCTGTCACGCTGCTGGGCTGCTGACGGCCCGGGCTGTACCTGTATTTCCTGTACATCAACTGCGTTGGGCAGCGGACTGTCAGAGAATGTCACTTCACCCTGTTCATTGACCGATTTGTACAATGGTTGGGCAACAACGCAGGAGCTAAGCACGGAAATGAGAATGGAGCATAATACATTGACATGATTTATCATCGTTTTTAATCTTCTTTATAGCGAGTTTTAGAGCAAATACTTCGGCAAGGTTATATTGATGGAGTACCTGTATAGTTTATTATCTAACATCCACTAACTGATTAATCTCATTGTTTTCACACTTTTTGAAACTTGTTCATGCTTAAATTTATTACTTCTGTACTCGCCATCATCGCTGCCAGTCAGTCACAGGCTGATATCTTTACACTACCACCTGAGGATGTCGATGTGATTGGTCAGGTAAGTACCATTACTGCAAGCAGCAATGAGACACTACTGGATATTGCCCGCCGGTATGATCTCGGACAAAATGAAATACTGCTTGCGAACCCGACGGTCGATCGCTGGCTGCCTGAGGAAAATTCTGTCGTTGTCCTACCGAACCGCTTCATTCTGCCAAACGTGGCGCGAACAGGCCTGGTGCTTAATCTGCCAGAAATGCGACTCTATTACTTCCCGAAGCCCAAGCCTGGTGAAAATCCCATCGTCATTACACATCCGGTCAGTGTCGGCAGAATGGACTGGAAAACACCACTGGGAAAAACCAGCATCATCAGCAAGAAAAAAGATCCGGATTGGCGCCCTCCCCAGTCACTGAAAGATGAAGCGATCGCTGCAGGTGATGAACCATTGCCTGACATTGTCAAGGCCGGTCCAGACAATCCGCTGGGGCGTTACGCCATGCGACTGGGTATCCCCGGTTACCTGATTCACAGCACCAACAAACCCTACGGTGTCGGCATGCGTGTCACACACGGCTGTTTGCGCATGTACCCTGAAGACATAGAGAGACTGTATGAAAGTATCCCGGTCGGCACACCGGTACAACTCGTCAATCAACCCATCAAACTCGGCTGGCTCGCAGGATCACTGTTTGTAGAGCTGCACCCGCCTTTGGATGAAGACCAGGACAAGTATGCGAACTACATGCAAAGCGTACTGGATGCAATTGCTGAATTTACAGACCAGGAGGAAATCAATCTCAGCGGCAGAACGCTGTGGCAGACCATAGAACATCAAGATGGTATACCTGTCGCGGTAACACGCTAGCCGTCACCCAGAAGATTCCCGATCTTTTCGAGCAACCTGTTGAGATTCACTGGTTTGGTATCATAGTCATCGCAGCCGGCCTCGCGCGCCTTGACCTCATCGCCGGACATGGCGTGTGCAGTAAGCGCGATCACCGGGATACTTTGCGTGGCGGAATCTGCCTTGAGTCGGCGTGTGGCTTCCCAGCCATCCATCACTGGCAGGCTGAGATCCATCAGGATGATATCAGGACTTGCGGAATATGCCATGTCGACGCCAGCCTGACCATTGACCGCGATGACCACTTCGAAGCCCTTGCGCTCCAGTCTTCGCGTCAGCATGTCGCGGTTCATTTCATTGTCTTCAACCAGCAGTATTTTACTCATCGTAGTGCCTGGTATTTCTATTTATCGTTACTGGATGGGCATTCTATGACAAGTACCCGTTCAATGCACCGTATCGCAGCAACCACGAAACATTATTACTTCAGGAGAAGCTGGGCTAAAATGGACAGATCTCTGATCCGGGTACTGCACTGGATTTTCTGCCGCTACGCAGATTACAACAAGGGGGGTGGGTTTGTCCGTCACTATTAATCGTAGGGTGCCCAGTGGAATGCTCCTGCTTCTTGTTATGGTGTTGGCCATGGCACAGACCAGCCTATCATATGGGGCGACTTCGGCTTCGGAAAGCAGTCGAATGGATACTGTTGCCCCGCCCCCACTGAACTGGCGTAACCTGGAGTTGCAGGACTCTGGCGTAGCCGGTTCGGTTACAACCCGGATCGACCTGAGCAAGCTCTCTGCAGCGGAGGTACGCCCCACTCTGGTTGACGGGCCGAACCCGATGTCGCAGCGGGTCGCGGGCACCCGTATACAGGAGCTTGTGGTAGCCAACTCGATTCGTCTGTTACTGGGTGCCGGGATCAAGACCCGGGACCGTCTCTGGTTCAACGAGGATGACGGGCTGCCACTACAACTTATCCGGATGCAGCTGGGGAGCAAGCCCTCCCAAAAACTCTACCGCTTTGGCAGTAACCGGGTATACCGGCTGCGAAGGCAGCCGGCTAACAGGGCGGAGAATGAACAGCCTCCTGAGCAGTGGAGCCGGGTCAGTGAATCCCTCTACCCCTTACCGGATCCAGGTGGAGAGTGCCCGACTATCCTGGAATCATCGCAACTTCTCTATCTATTATCCAACCCGGAACATGGTATCAGTGAAAGTCCGGAGACGCTTTGTGTGTTCAGCCGCAAGCATGTGTATCAGGTGGATTTGCAGATCGTGGGACGGGAGCAACTTGATGTCGATTACCTGCAAGTCGTTGCCGGCCAGGAAAACAGGGTCAGAGAGACGCTGGAGGCCGTCCACGTTGTACTCAACAGCCGTCCGCTTAACGGCGCCGATGGAGATGTGGAGTCGTTTTCATTTCTTGGTCTGAAAGATGAAATTCATCTGCTGCTTTCCGATCCCTGGCGGATCCCGCTTCAAGTCCGAGGCCAGGTGCCCGGATTCGGGATGATTGACCTCGAGCTTAAGAAACTGATGCGCTAGAACCTGCCTGCAATTATGGCCAGAAACCTCTCCACTCACGACCGCGGCAGCCCGGGACAGGTGTGAACGAGCAGCCATGTTCAAGCTATTCGTGTCAGGTGTAAACTTGCGCTGAGTCAGTCGATCGGAAAAAGAGGTGTGAAGGAATGCGCAGAGGCCGAATTCTGGTTGTGATGCCCAGGCAGAAATTCGTCGGCCTTGCTGGAGAAATCCCTGAAAAATTCAAAGGTGTCTTTGAATTTGTCAAGAAGAAACAATACCTGGAGGCAGGAAACCTTGTCAGTCAGATGAGTCTGGTTATCACCCATTCCTATCTCAGTCCACGAGCGAACTACTTCATACTTCAGGCCAAAGCGCGGAGTATTCCGACTCTGTTTCTGGTCGATGGTCCTTTGGAGTGGTCCAACAGTTACAATAATCCAAGCCTGCGAAAGACCAATCAATATTTTCGTGGTTACTTGATGGAGCCCCTGATTCATGATGTCATACTGGCCGTTTCTGCTGCACAAGCCAGCTATCTGGCATTCAGGAATCCTGATAGAGACCTCACCTTCATGACTTACAAAAACAAGCGTCTCACGAGCGTCAAGTCGGCACCGCTATCCGATAAGCGATGGCAATTCCTCATAACGACGGCGAAGACTCCGTATTTCGGAGACGAGGAGAAGGACAACCTGATTCATATGCTCAAGCACCTGATAGCCGTGCTCGAGCAGCGTGGTTACTCGTACGTTTTCCGAATCTTTGATCACTCGTTACTAGAGGCGTTGTCACCGAAAGAAAACTTGTTAGAGGGCAACTTTGCGGAGGTTCTGCCACAGGTCGAATGCGTTATTGGTACTCCCAGTAGCGTACTGTTGCAGAGCATGGCCAGCGATAAACCTACCGGGACCTTGATCTACCGTGATACACCGCTTTTCTATCAGACTGGTTGGCTGGTGGCGGATCTATACAGTTTGGAAGCAACGCTGGCTTCCATGGTCTTGAGAGAAGAAACCCGCATGGAGTTCCAGACTTGTTGCCTTAAACAAAATCTCTCTCAAGAAAACTTCTTCACGGTCATGGACGAGCTAATCAAACGGCAACCCTGGAGAAAGAATACAACGGAGAACCTTCAGACGTTACGATTTGAGAACAATATTCTACGTTCGTTGCTGGAATCCCCGCTAAATTTTAACCTTGGCTATTACTTTTACAAGATCAAGCGCTACTTCTTTTCCAGGAGCTAGATCAGCGATCTCGCGTTATTGTCAGGATCTGATATTTAGATGTTAATGAATATGGCGAAAGATGGCCGGCAATACATCGCGATCTACCTCTATGGACCGTCGGGTGGCGGGGCAACACGTCGCACCCTGACTCTCGCGGGTGGTTTCGCAAAGCACGGTCACCGCGTCGATCTCGTGGTCGTCAATGCCGAGGGGCCGCTCGCTGGCGATCTGCCGGATGGCGTGCGGCTGGTGGTGCTCGATTCCGCGCTGATTCGCCTGGCGGGTCGGAAGCGCCGACGCCAGATCAAGGCCAGCGGGTTCGCGCTGGCGCGGTACTTGTGGCGGGCGCGCCCGGACGTGCTGTTGTCGGCAGCCAACCACGTCCATTTGACCGCTGTGATTGCGGCGCGGCTTTCGCGCGCGCCGGTGCGGGTGGTACTCCGCGTAAGCAACCACCTCACCGGTTCTCACCTTGGTGATAGTAAGCGGCCGCGTCCGACTCGCTTGAGGTTTGCACGGCACATCTACGGCCAGGCCGACGCGGCGATCGCAGTCTCGCAGGGCATCGCGGACGACATCATCGCTCACACTTCACTGACATGCGACCGGGTGTGTGCGGTCACGAACCCGACTTACACCCCCGAAATCGAAACTGCTGCCACGATGCCAATCGATCACTCCTGGATTACACAGGGCGCCCCGCCGCTACTCCTTGGGGCCGGGCGGCTGGCCCCCGCAAAAGACTTCGCGACGCTACTGCGTGCATTTGCCCGGGTGCGCGCGCGCCGGCCGCTACACCTGGTGATTCTCGGGGAAGGCGGAAAACGGCACGATCTCGAACAGCAGGTGCGGGAGTTGGAGATTGAAGCGGATGTCGAACTGCACGGCTTCGTCGACAATCCGTTCGCGTGGATGTCGCGGGCGTCGTTGTTCGTGTTGTCATCGGCCTGGGAGGGCTCACCGGGGGTCCTGGTCGAGGCCATGGCGTGCGGCTGTCCGGTAGTCAGCACTGATTGCCCCAGCGGCCCGGACGAGATACTGGCCGGAGGCCGCTTCGGGCGTCTGGTGCCGGTGGGCGATGATGAGGCACTGGCGGATGCCATAGCCGAGACGCTGGACGCGACAATCGATCGTGCGGCCTTGCGGACACGGGCACGCGAGTTCGACG
>Ga0316189_10000492_pt1 | contig 39407 bp, 42 predicted proteins | sample LowCovwburrow_MG_FD_204930 | JGI IMG/M metagenome (GOLD analysis project Ga0316189, IMG submission 204930) | Coastal sediment microbial communities from Maine, United States - Lowes Cove worm burrow | ecosystem: Environmental > Aquatic > Marine > Coastal > Sediment | place: USA: Maine...
CTGATCTGCTGCCAAAGCAGTGGCGCAAAGATGTTGCAGAGGCCGATGGAGAAACGGCGCTTGCCCGGATTGTTGCGGACTATATTGCCGGAATGACCGATCGCTTCGCGATCCAGGAACACGCGCGCATGATAGGCGGGGCAGAATTGCCCGACCGGTAAAAGGCGGGTCAATCGGCGTCCATTGCGCTTTTTTAAACGGATAGATTGCTGGAAGACCAACAAGTCACTTTGTGAGCGTTGACCTTTGGGGGCGGCGTGGTAAACCCGCGCCAATACCTTGAGGAAACCGACATGAACCTATTCGCCGAAATCAGAACATTGGTTCTGGACAGCCTTGCAACCCTGACCGCCGAGGGCGCGCTGCCCGAGGGGCTGGGTTTTTCGAATGTCGCTGTAGAGCCACCGCGCGATGCAGCCCATGGCGATATGGCGACCAATGCGGCGATGGTTCTGGCGAAGCCTGCGGGGCTCAAACCACGTGATATCGCGCAAAACCTGGCGGAAAAACTGTCGCAGGATCCGCGTGTTGATCTGGCAGAAGTGGCTGGGCCGGGTTTCCTCAATCTTCGGCTGGCCCCGACGATTTGGCAATCTGTCGTTCATGCAGCGCTTGTCGAAGGTGACAAATTTGGCCGCTCGAATGTGGGGCAGGGCAGACGGGTGAATGTTGAATATGTTTCCGCCAACCCCACAGGCCCGCTTCATGTCGGTCACACGCGGGGTGCGGTTTTTGGTGATGCTCTGGCGAGCCTGCTTGATTTCGCTGGTTATGACGTAACGCGTGAATATTACATCAACGATGGTGGCGCGCAGGTCGATGTGCTCGCCCGGTCTGTCTATCTTCGGTATCTCGAAGCGCATGGTCAGGACGTTGCCTTTGAAGACGGAACTTACCCGGGTGATTACCTCATTCCGGTTGGTGCCGAACTGAAGGAAAAGGTCGGTGATGCATACGTCGGTAAAGGCGAAGATGTCTGGCTGGCTGACGTGCGGGAATTTGCCACCGAAGCAATGATGGGCTTGATCCGCGACGATCTAAAGTCGCTTGGCGTTGAGATGGATCGCTTTTTTAGCGAAAAATCATTGTATGGCACGGGCTTGATCGAAGCTGCATTGGCTGATCTTGAAAGCAAGGGGCTACTCTACGAAGGCGTTCTTGAGCCGCCAAAGGGCAAAACCCCGGAAGACTGGGAGCCGCGTCAGCAGACGCTTTTCAAATCAACGGAACACGGGGATGATGTTGACCGGCCTGTCAAAAAATCTGACGGAAGCTGGACCTATTTCGCGCCGGATATAGCCTATCACTATGACAAGGTGCAGCGCGGGTATGATGCGCTTATCGACGTCTTTGGCGCTGACCACGGTGGTTACGTCAAGCGGATGAAAGCGGCGGTGTCCGCACTGTCCGGGGGCAAGGTCACGCTTGATATCAAGCTGACGCAACTGGTGAAACTTTACAAAGACGGCAAGCCGTTCAAGATGTCGAAACGGGCAGGGACCTTTGTGACCCTGCGCGATGTCGTGGATCAGGTCGGCCCCGGCGTGACCCGCTTTGTGATGCTGACACGCAAAAACGATGCACCACTTGATTTTGATTTTGCCCATGTGCTCGAGCAGTCTAAAGATAACCCTGTGTTTTATGTGCAATATGCCCATGCGCGGGTGAATTCCGTTTTGCGCAAAGCGCGAGAGGCGGGAATTGCGGTTGATGATGCAACGCTTGCATCTGCGGACCTGAGCCAATTGTCACATGACTCAGAACTGGAAGTGGCTAAAAAACTGGCCGAATGGCCCCGTTTGATAGAGATCGCTGCACGTACGAATGAACCTCACCGTGTTGCGTTTTACCTTTATGAATTAGCGTCAGATTTTCATGCGCTTTGGAACAAAGGCAATGAATTGCCGGAATTGCGGTTCCTGCAAGAGGGTAAAACAGAAACGTCACAGGCAAAAATCGCCTTAATACGCAGTGTTGCCGTTGTTATTTCTGCAGGTCTTGGTATCTTGGGTGTAGAGCCAGTCGAAGAAATGCGCTGAAAACAAGTGCAATCGACGCTCTCATGAGGCAGCAAGACAGACCGATCCGCGTGGCGGAAAGGGCAGTGAGGCAACAATGGCGGACGTTGAATACAACGCATATCGGCATACGGAAGACTCCGATGTCGGCAATGAAATGACATTTTTGGCAAATTGGACAGGCGCGCTTCTATCCGTGGCCCTGATTGTGGGACTCGCGGTTTGGGGGTATCGTTTGGCGGTACGTGACGTATCCGGCGTTCCTGTCGTACGTGCATTGGAAGGGCCGATGCGGGTGCAACCAGAGGACCCGGGCGGGCGGCAAGCCTCTCACCAGGGTCTTTCGGTGAATTCGGTCCAGGCTGAAGGACAGGCGGCCCCAACGGCTGATCGACTGATCCTTGCGCCAAGCCCAATTGAACTGATTGCCGCGGATCAGCCTGTGGCGCGTGCTGATGCCGCTTTGCCGGTCAGAGCTGACGTGACAGAACCCGCTGAAGATATCCCCGTTCTGGTCGCTATGACCGATGTTTCAGACGAAACGAACGCTGCGGTGCAGGAACTGGCCGAGCAGATCGCCGCGACAGCGACAGAAACACAAGTCGCACAGCAAACGCCAGCCCGCGAAGATGTTGTAGATGCATCGGTTCCGGGTGTGTCGCGTTCGCTTCGGCCCATTGCACGTCCCGAAGATGCGGTGATCCATCAGGCGGTTGCCTCCGCCGAGGCGGCAGTGACAGCCGCAGTTGCCTCTGCTAACGAAGATGCGCCCCTTGAAATTGCGCCCGGCACGCGGCTCGTCCAACTTGGCGCTTTTGACAGTGCCGAGCAGGCCGAAACTGTCTGGATGCAACTGGCTGCAGATTTCGATGAATATTTCGAAGACAAATCGCGCGTCGTTCAGGAAGCAACCAGTGGTGGGCGAAAGTTTTACCGTCTGCGTGCCTTGGGGTTTGCTGATATCAATGATGCGCGCCGGTTCTGCGCAGTTTTGCTGGCAAAAGACGCAGCCTGTATTCCAGTGGTTGTTCGCTAAGGATGGGGCAGGGCGCCTATATTTTTGGCTGCAGCGGAACAGTATTGCAGTCAAAAGAATTCGCGTTCTTCAAAGAATCTGACCCTTGGGGTTTTATTCTCTTTGCTCGAAATGTTGAATCACCGGTTCAGCTAAGAAAGCTCACCAATGATCTGCGTTCATCAGTGGGGCGTGATGCCCCAATTTTGATCGACCAGGAAGGTGGCCGGGTGGCGCGACTTACCCAACCGCACTGGCGGCAATGGCAAGCACCGCTCGATCAGGTTGCATCTCACCCCGATCAGGCAGAGCGTAGCATGTATTTGCGGTACAGGATAATTGCGGCAGAGCTTCGCGATGTTGGGGTTGATGTAAACTGCGTGCCATGTGCCGATATCGCATTTCCGGATACTCACCCGGTCCTGCACAACCGCTGTTATGGCGGTGATGTTAAATCCGTTGTTCGGGTGTCCCGCCATGTAGCGAACGCTTGTCTTGATGGCGGCGTGTTACCCGTTTTGAAACATATTCCGGGACACGGGCGCGCGACCCTGGATAGCCACGTCGATTTGCCTCGCGTTGAAGCCGGCTTGTCTGCGCTTGAGGAAACAGATTTTTCAACCTTCCGGCAGTTATCTGACTTACCGCTCGGGATGAGTGCCCATGTCGTCTATGATGCGTTGGACAAGGACCCCGCAACGACCTCGAAGGTGATGATCAATAGAATCCGAGATGACATTGGTTTTGATGGCTTGCTGATGACAGATGACATCTCGATGCAGGCATTGTCAGGGGATGTTAAAAGCCGCACGAAGGCCTCTCTGCGCGCTGGATGTGACCTGATTTTGCACTGCAATGGTGAAATGGCTGAAATGGAACTGATTGCTGGTACAGCAGGTCATCTGGCCCAGAGTGCGCAGAAACGGGCCGACGCGGCGCTGCTGGCGCGCAAAACGCCTAAACCATTTGACATTACAGCCGCAGAAGCAGAGCTTCATTCGCTGTTAGGCGAGCGGATAAATGGCTGAAGACGGATTTGATATGATAGAGGCTGACGCAAAAGAAAGCGTCGAGGAACGGCTGGCCGCCGAAGCCCTTATCATTGACGTCGACGGTTACGAAGGACCACTTGATCTGCTTCTGACCCTGTCGCGCACTCAGAAGGTTGATCTGCGTAAGATATCTGTTCTTGATCTTTCGCGTCAGTACCTTGCTTTTATCGAACGCGCCAAAAGCCTTCGGATCGAACTGGCGGCAGATTACCTTGTTATGGCGGCGTGGCTCGCGTTTCTGAAATCGCGGTTGCTGCTGCCGCCCGATCCGAACGAAGAGGGGCCGTCGGGTGAAGAACTGGCCGCGCACTTGGCGTTCCAGCTTGAACGTCTGCAGGCTATGCGTGATTCCGCCGCGCGGCTTATGGCGCGGGACCAGTTGGGCCGCGATTTCTTTCGCCGTGGTTTGCCAGAAGATGTTTCACGCGTACGCCGCACGACATATAAAGCGACCTTGCTGGATCTGATGCAGGCCTATGCAAGAATTCGCACGAAGGATGAGTTTCACCCATACCAGATGGATCGCGACGCTGTCTTTACTATGAAACAGGCGCTTGAACGCATGCGCGGCCTGATCGGCTATTCCGTGGACTGGACAGAGCTTGTGAGCTACCTGCCGGAAGGATGGGAAAGTGATCCGGCCCGACGCCGTAGTGCAACGGCATCCACCTTTGCCGCTTCGCTTGAATTAGCGAAAGCTGGTAAGATTGAAATCAGGCAGGGCGCGATGTTTGAGCCCATTCAGATACGTAAGAAGGCCGGCGAAAATGGCTGATACCGACGAAATTGAGAACGAAAGCCTTTTCGAAGCGCCACCAATGGCTGAGCAGGAACGTATGGTCGAGGCGATCCTTTTCGCGAGCGCAGACCCCGTTACGGTGAAAGAACTTGAAGTGCGGATGCCGCATGGCAGCGACGCCGCCGAAGCCTTGGTTTACCTGCGTAAACGCTATAATGGCCGGGGTGTTGCAATATCAAAAGTTGGGGATGCCTGGGCGATCCGCACCGCGCCCGATCTTGGGTTTCTGATGCAGAAAGAAACGGTTGAGACGCGCAAGTTGTCCCGCGCAGCGATAGAAACGCTCGCGATTATTGCCTATCACCAGCCTGTTACACGGGCAGAGATTGAAGAAATTCGTGGCGTTTCCGTTAGTCGTGGTACAGTTGATCAATTGCTTGAACTGGAATGGATCCGGTTCGGACGACGCCGCATGACGCCGGGCCGACCTGTCACTTTTGTTGTGACGCAGGAATTCCTGGATCACTTTGGTCTGGAAAATGCGCGCGACTTACCCGGCATAAAAGAGCTTCGCGCCGCCGGGTTGTTGGAGAACAGACCACCGCCAGGGCTCATGCCCGGGCTGTCCGGAGATGGAGACGATGAAGAAGAAGCCGAAGAAGGCCAAAGCGAATTGTTTGAGGATTAAAGCAGAGGTGCGATATGAACATCAATCAGATCATTAACATGATCACCAGATTGGTCATGAGAAAACTGATCAATAAAGGGATTAACAAGGGAATTGATTTGGCCACCAACCGTGGCAAGGTGCCTGCGGATATGACGCCGGAAGAACAACAGCAAGCAAAACAGGCCCGCGAAACGGCCAAGCACGCCAAACAAGCAGCGCGAATCACCAGACGGATCACAAGGCTTTAAAAAAATATTACAAAGCCTTGAAATGTTTCGATAATTTTAATCCCTGACCCTGATAGTTGGACGAAATTCCCGCGCCATACAATTGGGTCGGAACATCAGACATCTGTTCGTAAACCAATCTGCCAACCACCTGCCCGTGTTCCAGAACAAACGGCGCTTCGTGACAGCGCACTTCAAGTACCCCGCGTGACCCGCTACCGCCTGCTGCATCATGCCCAAAACCCGGGTCAAAGAACCCTGCGTAGTGAACGCGGAACTCACCAACCATTGCGAGGTACGGCGCCATTTCCGCGGCGCAATCGGGGGGGATATGAACCGCTTCGCGGCTTACCAGAATGTAAAATGCGCCGGGGTCTAGGATGATGCGCCCCTCGCTCGTGTGGATCGGCTCCCAATAATCAGCTGGATCGTAGTGCCCGATAAGGTCAAGGTCGATCAACCCGGTATGCGGTTTGGCACGAAATCCGACGAGATCGCCATTCTCCGGCCTGAGGTCAACCGAAAACCCCAACCCCTGATCGATGTGGGCGTCGCCTGAAACCAGGCCAACATCGGCCTGACGGGCACGAAGTTCCTCGTCACTTAGCACAGCTTGCCCGCTGCGAAACCTGATCTGGTTCAGACGCATTCCGGGCCGCACCAAAACAGAAAACGATCTGGGGCAGATCTCTGCGTAAAGTGGGCCAGTGTAACCCGGTGTTATCCGGTCAAACTCGACCCCACCGTCCGTTATCGTTCTTGTCAGAAGGTCAAGCCGCCCTGTCGAGCTTTTGGCATTCGCAACCGCCTGAATGTCGTCAGGCAGATTCAGGCTTTCCATCAAGGGCACAACGTACACAGCACCCTTTTCCAATACAGCGCCAGAGGTGAGGTCAATCTGATGCATTTCAAATTCACCTAGCCGGTCCGCAACGGTAGCACCTGACCCCGCAAGGAAAGAGGCACGCACACGGTAAGCAGTGTTCCCAAGACGCAAATCAAGCGACGCAGGCTGGATTTGTTCAGCCAGGATGTCAGGGCTTGCAGAAATTATGCCCTCTTCGATCATTTGTTGAAGCGCCTGATTTGGAAGTACGCCGGGTTTTGTCATGCTTTGAAAGTTCCTTTGGGCCTTGGCAATCCGGCTTTTTAAACAAAACCGCCCGGCGCCAGATTGGCACGGACGGTTTTAAGTATGGTCGGGCTAGCAGGACTTGAACCTGCGGCCTTCCGTCCCCCAGACGGACGCGCTACCAGACTGCGCCATAGCCCGACATGCGCGCATTCATACTGTTTTTGTTGACGGGGACAAGGTGGAATACGCATATTTTTGAGGTCAACCACGCGCCGCCTTCGCCATTTTTTCGCGAATAGCCAGCAGCTTGTCGTGGATTTCCGTCAGACGGACCCGGTTTTGCTTCAGACGCTCTGGATTCGCTGCGCGCAACAAAACAAGGACAGGCTTTTCTGCGGGTAGGGGGCCTGCATCTGGCGGGTCCTCCGGGACAGTAACGTTTCTGGCCTTTGGTGTCTTTGCAACAGGGGTCGTCTCTTTTGTCGCGGGCTGTTCTGTGGCGATTTTTGTTTCCGGCTCGATATCAACGACCTGTTCTGACGCACTCTCTTCAGAGGCATCGGATGGGTCTTGTTTGGTTTCCGCTTTCGTTGCCGGTTTCACGACAGGCTCTGTTGTTTCGGCCGGCGTGGCTTTTGTCACCGGCATATCGATGACATTATTGTCAGAGCTTTCGGATTTTGAGATTTGGGTCAAATCGTCCAAAGGTTGAGACTTGGCGGAAACTGATTTCACGCCTTCGGCTTGCAGCAGTTTCTGCACTCCTTTGATCGTCATCCCATCTTCATGTAACAACCGCTTGATACCGCCTAGCAGTAACATATCGTTTGGTCGGTAATAACGCCGTCCACCAGCACGCTTAACAGGTTTGACCTGTGAAAACCGGCTCTCCCAAAAACGAAGAACATGCGCAGGCGTATCTAACCAATCAGCGACTTCACGTATTGTTCGAAAGGCGTCAGGCGATTTTGCCATGCCTGGGAATCCTACCTAGCGCTTGTTCCCGGCGGCGACCCTGTCCTTCATCAAGTGTGAAGGGCGAAAAGTCATCACGCGGCGCGGATGAATCGGAACTTCCTGGCCAGTTTTGGGATTGCGTCCAATTCTGGCCGCTTTGTCACGGATGCTGAATGTTCCAAATGACGAAATCTTTACAGACTGACCTGCAACCAAAGCATCTGACATATGGGACAACACACTTTCGACGAGCTGTGCAGAGTCATTACGGGAAAGACCAACCTCACGAAAAACGGCTTCGCTCAGATCCATACGTGTAAGTGTTTTGTCGCTCATTACGCCCCCCTTTGGTTTCGGCCAGCATAGAGGGAGGTAAATTTCCGAGTCAATATCAATGGCTTGTGGGATGCCCTTAAAACAGCATTTACCAGCGGATTACCACCGATCCCCACGCCAAACCGCCGCCAATTGCCTCTGTGACCACCAAATCACCCTGTTTTATCTGCCCGCGCTCTTTGCCGACCGACAAAGCCAAGGGAATCGATGCGGCGGAGGTATTGCCATGATCCTGAACAGTTACAACCACACGGTCCATCGGAACCTGCATGCGTTGGGCCGTGCCTTTGATGATCCGCAGGTTGGCTTGGTGCGGTACAATCCAGTCAACGTCACCACTGCTTAAGCCTGCTTTTTCAAGCGCTGCGTGAGCGGTTGCAGCCAGTTTTTCCACTGCGTGACGGAACACTTCTTTGCCCTGCATCCGCAAATGGCCGGTTGTGCCTGTTGACGTTCCACCGTCCACATAAAGCAAGTCTTTGTACTGACCGTCTGAATGTAAATCTGACGACAGAATGCCGCGATCATCCGGAGTGCCATTGCCATTCTCAGCCGCTAAAATCAACGCCCCCGCACCATCACCAAACAGAACGCTGGTCGTGCGGTCGGACCAATCCATCAGACGGCTGAAGGTTTCTGCGCCTATAACCAACACCCGCTGCGCCTGACCAGATACGATCAGCGCGTTGGCATTGGACAATGCGAAAACAAATCCTGCGCAGACCGCCTGAACATCAAAGGCATAGCCCCGGGTCATCCCCAAAGAGGCCTGAACCATTGTAGCAGAAGACGGAAAGGTGAAATCAGCGGTAGAGGTCGCAAGAACCAACGCGTCGATATCATCGGGCTTTAAGCCTGCGTCTTCCAGAGCTGCCTTGGCGGCCCGTGTTGCCAAGTCTGAAGTTGTTTGCCCTTCAGCAGCAAAATGCCGCCGTTCAATACCCGAACGGGACCGAATCCATTCGTCGCTTGTGTCGATTGTTTTTTCAAATTCGCTGTTTGGGACTACTCGTTCAGGCAAATAATGCCCGACGCCCTTTACGACGGCGCGTATTGTCATTCGGTCCTACCGTTATTGTCCCCAATTGAGGGGTTATCTTGTCTTTCAACCACCACGGATGCAACCCGCGCTGCGATTTTCTCAGAAAATTCAGACTGCGCAAGCGTGAACGCTAGCTTTATCGCTGCTGAAACGCCGGTTTCATCCGCTGCTCCGTGAGATTTGATCACAGTTCCGTTTAAACCGAGGAAGACACCTCCGTTTACACGGCGCGGATCTATGCGCTCTGTCAGGCGACGCAAAGAGGTTAGTGCGAAAAGAGCACCGAGACGTGACAGGGGGCTGTGCCTGAACGCAGCATTCAGAAACTCACGGATCAAGGTGGCCGTCCCTTCGCCGGTTTTAAGGGCGATGTTACCGGTAAAGCCGTCTGTTACGATGACATCGACCCGGTTCGAAGGAATATCGCCGCCTTCAACGAACCCGACATACTCAAAATTTGCGCCTTTTGACGCTTCGGTGATTAGGTCATTTGCAACTTTAAGTTCTGCACGGCCTTTGTGTTCTTCTGTTCCGACGTTTAGCAAACCGATTCGAGGGCGTTTGATTCCCATACCGTTACGGGCGTAAGACGCGCCCATAAGCGCATATTGAAGCAGATCTTCCTGGTCGGCGCGAATATCCGCCCCGACGTCCAGCATGATGTTAAAGCCGCCAGGGTTGCGAGACGGCCAAAGACACGCGATTGCAGGTCTGTTTATGCCGGGGAGTTTGCGCAGCCTGATCATCGACAACGCCATGAGCGCACCGGTGTTGCCACAGGAAACTGCAACGGTCGCTTCACCATTTCGGACGGCTTCGATCGTTGACCACATGGAACTGTCTTTGCCGTTGCGGACAACGTTGCTGGGTTTGTCATCCATCGTCACGACGCTGTCAGAATGGCGAATCTCACAGACATCAGCAAGCCCGTGGCGCTTGCTGATCAGCTGTTCCAGCTGTGTCTTATCGCCGTGTACGATAAAGCCGATTTCTGGATTTTTCTCAGCAGAAAGCGCAATACCGGCGACAACCGCCGCCGGTCCGTGATCTCCGCCCATAGCGTCAACAGAAATAACTGTGCGCTGCGAAACGGTGCCTGAGGCACCCGAGCTAGTTTGATTGGAAGTTTCCGTCACCATGCCCGGTTTGCCAGAAGACGGGCTTAAGCCGCGTCTTCTTCGTCCAGGTCAACTTCGTCTGCCAGTGCGACAACTTCACGGTCAGCATAGTGACCGCAAGCACCACATACGTGGTGCGGACGTTTCAGTTCGCCACAGTTTGGGCATTCCGCTGGGTTGCCGGCAACCAATGCGTCGTGCGAACGGCGGTTGTTGCGGCGCGACCGCGTAATTTTACTCTTTGGGACAGCCATGTCACTACCTCAGTCATTTGGGGCAAAACCCCGATGTTTCCTGGCGATCAGGTGTTTCTACGCACTTGCGCATCACTGCCAAACCTACCGTGTAAAGAGGCCGGGAACATACTGCGTTTCCCAGCCTGCGCAAGACTTTTCTTGACCTAAATCAAAGCTTCGTTACCTGCATCTGTCTTAACTGTCTTTTTGCAGTTTGTCACGCAATGCCGCAAGCCCTGCAAATGGACGGGCCTCTTCATCGCTCATTGCTTGTTTGCCAGGTTCTGTAAATGCCGATTCTTCAAGTTTCGCGTCAGCCACTTTAGGATATAACGGTAGCGCGAGGGTAAGTGCCTCCTGCATAACCAAGCCAATATCTATGTGGTTGCCAAGTTGCTCAATGGAATCATCTTCCGGGGTCTCTTCAATACTTTCCGCCTCAAAATCCGGAAGCGTTGACATGAAGATACGTGTCACAGGTTCGTCAATTCTTGTTACGACAGGTGCGAGAGTAAGAATACAAGGTTGAACAACCGTTGCTCCAAGCATCGCTTCCAGTCGCCAGTCAGATTTTCCCTGCGGACTTAGCCGTCCTAAAAGGCGCAGTTTTCGGACTTCGGTAATTCCAAGTGCTTTTGCCAGAGATTTAAGCTCCGGCCCATTGGGCCGAAGATCAAATTGAGTGGGCTTGCGTGTCGGAAGATCGGCCACGCGCAAAAGATGTTCAACCGGCTGAGTATCTGAAAGTTCATTCATAGAGATTGTGCATCCTTTCTTGAACCAAGGCCATTCCTTCTGTAAGCGGGATACGAGGCGAAGACTGGCGTGGCAAGGGGCTCTTAAATGTCAAACATCGGTACCCTGATGAAAAGTGGAATGATCGGGTTGGTTCTTTTGGCACTAGGTGCCTGTGCTGCAACCTATCGAAACCACGGTTATGTTCCGACTGATGGTGAGCTTGACCTGATCCTTGTCGGGGTCGACACGCGCGAAACTGTCGCCAGTTCAGTCGGGCGTCCAACGTCAACTGGTGTTCTGGCGGATGGCGGATGGTATTACGCACAAAGCCGTTGGCGGCACCATTTGTACAAGGCGCCTCAGGAAATAGAGCGGCAGTTGGTCGCAATCAGCTTTGATGGTGACGGCGTTGTCGAGAACATAGAACGATTTGCCCTCGAAGACGGGCAGGTCGTGACCTTGTCGCGCCGTGTAACGGAAAGCAACATTCGTGGCGTCACGTTTATCGGCCAGCTTCTGGGCAATCTCGGCAACCTTGATGCCGGACAGATCATTGGCGAAAACTAAAAGACGGGTCGGTTGGCTTAAGATGGATTTCAACTAGCATCTTGCGCTGGAAACTGCCGTGCACATCTATAAGCTTTAAGGAAGGCTGCGGAGCAAGTGATGGCGACAAACGACAAGGCCCGCTTTACCGCACGTCTGGCTATCTCAGCGCAGGATATCAGGGACGCGCAGAGCCTGCGCCATCTGGCCTTTATTGAAAGAACCGGTGCGCCGATGCGCGTCGGTGGGCTAGAGCAAGACAAGTTAGATGATCGGTGCCGGCATGTTCTGATCGAAGAAAACGCAACAGGAAAACTGGTTTGTTGTTTTCGGTTGCTTCCGCTGAAAGACGGCAGTGAGATTGACAAAAGCTATTCTGCGCAATTTTACGAATTGTCAGCGCTGCGGGGTTTTACGCGCCCAATGACAGAGCTGGGCCGGTTTTGCATCCATCCTGATATTAGTGATCCAGATATTTTGCGGGTCGCCTGGGCGGCTTTGACGCGCTTCGTCGATGATGAAGGGGTGGAAATGCTGTTTGGCTGTTCATCGTTCAAAGGAACTGCGGCCGAAAATTATAACGATACTTTTGCCTTATTAAGGGAACGCCACCTCGCCCCGAAACGCTGGCGCCCAAAGGTAAAGGCGCCAAATGTTTTTCAGTTTGCAAGAAGGTTAAGGCGCAAGCCTGATGCCAATCGCGCCTTGTTGGGGATGCCACCATTGTTGCGCAGTTACCTTGCTATGGGGGGATGGGTTAGTGATCACGCCGTCGTTGACCGCGATATGAACACGCTGCACGTCTTTACCGGTTTGGAAATACAGGCGATATCGCCTGCGCGAAAACGCCTTTTACGCGCCGTTGCGGGTTAGGATGTGAATAAGACCGCTTGCAGTGGTTGACCTGCACGAACTCTCAGAGTAGCCCGCTGCCATGGCACGCGCACCTCTTCTTCAGCTTTCGGATATCTCCCTGACTTTTGGCGGAGACCCTATCTTCAAAGACCTCAATCTGATCGTTCAGCCGGGCGACCGCGTTGCGCTGGTCGGGCGCAACGGATCAGGTAAATCTACTTTGATGAAGGTTATGGCCGGATTGGTTGAGCCTGATATGGGTTCAAGGGCTGTGACACCCGGAATTCAGGTAAGTTATATGGAACAACATCCTGATTTGTCCGCATTTAAGACGCTCGGGGAATTTGCATCAAGCGGGCTGGAGCCAGAAGAGACTTACCGCGTTGAAATGGCGGCTGAAGGGCTCAAATTCGATCCGACAACGCCTGTTGGCATCGCATCCGGGGGGGAGCGCAGGCGCGCCGCACTTGCGAAACTCCTGGCAGAATCGCCCGATCTCATGCTGCTTGATGAGCCAACCAACCATCTGGATATCGAGGCGATCCAATGGCTTGAATCTCAACTCAAAGAAACACGAACTGCCTTTGTCTTGATCAGCCATGACCGTGCTTTTTTGAATGAACTGACGCGTGCAACACTTTGGATCGACAGGGGAAAAACACGCAGACAGGAAAAAGGGTTTGCCGCATTTGAAGCGTGGCGCGACAAAACCTGGCAAGAGGAAGATGAAGCCCGCCACAAGCTTGATCGAAAACTCAAGGCAGAGGCACGCTGGGCCGCGGAAGGCATTAGCGCGCGCCGCACCCGAAATCAGGGGCGGCTGCGGGCTTTCAAGGAAATGAAAGCAGGGCGTTCCGAACAAGTAATGCGGCAGGGCGCCGCGGCGATGGAGCTTGATTCTGGTCAAAAATCCGGCAAACGCGTGATTGATGCCCGAGATATCTCCAAGATCTTTGATGGGCGAAACATCTTGTCGAATTTCACACTCAGAATCGAACGGGGTGATCGTGTTGCCTTGGTTGGGCCAAATGGCGTAGGCAAAACAACATTGCTGAAGATTCTGACCGGAGAGATTGAACCGGACACGGGAAGCGTTGCGCTTGGCACCAATCTTGAGGTTGCAGTTTTTGATCAGAATCGCTCAAAGCTCAGTCCGGAAATGACATTATGGGACAGCCTGACCGGCGACCCTGAAATGCGTGTTTCGGGCAAAGCTGATCAGATTATGGTGCGCGGAACCCCTCGACATGTGGTTGGGTACCTGAAAGACTTTCTGTTTGATGAAAGACAGGCCCGTGCCAAAGTGAAATCGCTCTCCGGTGGCGAAAAAGCGCGACTTTTACTCGCGAAAATCATGGCGAGGCCTTCGAACCTGCTGGTGCTCGATGAACCTACCAACGATCTGGATGTGGAAACGCTGGACCTGTTACAGGATATTTTGGCGGACTATGACGGAACGGTGCTGCTGGTCAGTCACGACCGGGATTTTCTGGACAGAGTTGCAGCCACGACAGTAGCAATGGAAGGCGATGGTAAGGCCACGGTCTATGCAGGCGGTTGGTCTGACTACCAAAATCAAAGAGTGGTCAAGGAAAGCCTGACCCACACAAAGCCAAAACCAGCAGAGCCGAAGGCATCCAAAAAAAGCAAACAACAGCCAACAAGGCTTTCCTTTACGGAACAACACCGGCTGGATGCCTTGCCGGGCGAGATTTCGCGACTCGAGGCTGAGATTGCGAAACTGGAAGGCTATCTTTCAACGCCAGAACTTTTCAGCACAACACCTGCGAAGTTCAACAAGGCCACAGACGCGCTTGTTGAACGTCAGGCTGCGCTCGCTGCAGCAGAAGACGAATGGCTTGCGCTGGAAGAAAAAGCCGCTGAGCAGGCCTAGCGCCTTTTACTGCATTCTGAGTGCACCATCGATACGAATGACTTCACCGTTCAGATAAGGGGTCTCGACGATGAACTGCGCAAGGCGCGCATATTCGCAAGGTTTGCCCAAACGCTTTGGAAAGGTCACGTCGGCAGAAAGTCCGCTGATGATTTCTTCGCCAAGGGATTCCAGCATTGGCGTCAGGAAAATACCCGGCGCAATCGCCATGATTCGCACTCCGATCGAGGCCAAATCGCGGGCAACGGGCAGGGACAGCCCCGCTATACCAGCCTTGGAGGCCGCATAAGCCGCCTGGCCTTTTTGCCCGTCAAAGGCCGCGATAGAGGCTGTATTGATAATCACACCGCGTTCGCCATCTTCATTTGGTTCATTCTTTGCCATCTCGTTTGCAGCAAGGCGAAGCACGTTGAAGCTGCCAATCAGATTGATCGAGATCGTGCGCTGGAAACTATCAAGCGCATGTGGGCCGTTGCGGCCAAAGGTTTTCTCGCCCGTGGCAATTCCTGCGCAGTTCACGCAGGCGTTGATGCGGCCCATTTCAGCGCTGGCCTGTGCAACACCTGCCGCAACAGATGCCTCGTCAGTCACATCCACAACGGCAAATCCTGCGCCAATCTCGGCTGCAACGGTTGCGGCGCGTTCCGCATCCCGGTCAAAGATTGTCACCTGAGCACCCGAGTCGCGAAATGCGCGTGCCGTCGCCTCGCCAAGGCCCGAGGCGCCCCCGGTAACAATCGCTTTGGTATCAGTGATCAGCATGGCAGGTCTCCGAAGAATTGAACATGTGTTCAGATATTCCGTCAAAGCCCATCTGTAAAGGTTTTTGCGATTGCTCTATAGCGCACGCTATTTCTCCGGAATAAGGCCCTTGGGGCTAAATCTGAGAACAAGGATCAGGATCAACCCCATGGTCAGCAAGCGCATATGGGCCACTGAATTTTGCAGATGATCCTTTAGCCAATAGCCGTCATTCAGCGGTGCCGTTATCAGTTCCATCAATTTGGCGCCCATTGGCTCTACCTCGACCCAAAGGAACCAGATCAGAAAGCCACCAAGAACGGCCCCCCAGTTATTACCCGAACCGCCAACAATCACCATCACCCAGATGAGGAAGGTAAAACGCAGTGGCTGATAGGTGCCAAGCGTGAGCTGACTGTCCATCGTTGTCATCATCGCGCCGGCGATGCCGCAGATCGCGGACCCAAGGATAAAGATTTGCAGATGTCGCGCGGTTACGTCTTTGCCCATCGCTTCGGCAGCAATTTCATTATCGCGGATGGCGCGCATCATCCGACCCCAGGGCGAATTCAGCGCTTTCTCCGCAAGCCATAGCAGGATTACCAGAACGACGGCGAACAAGCCAGCATACGCGAGCTTTACATAAAGCGTGGAGGCCATAACCGGATCATGGAACCCAAAGCTGGCCGCGCGGTTAAGGAAGACTTCTGAGGCTTGCAAATCCACCTCGTAAGGCACAGGGCGCGGAATGCCGACAACGTTTTTCACACCGCGAGTCAGCCAGTCTTCGTTTTTCATGATGGCAATGATGATTTCCGCAATGCCGAGTGTCGCGATCGCCAGATAGTCCGACCGAAGACCAAGCGCGGTTTTACCTATGACCCATGCAGCCCCTGCCGCAAACAACCCGCCAACGGGCCAGGCCAGTAAAACTGGCAGGCCGAGTCCACCCAGATACCCGGTTCCGGCAGGGTTTACCTTTTCGATTGCCAAAACAGCTGGGTCAAACAGGAACCTGAACAGCAGAAAGCCACCAATCAGGAAGACAATCATCGCGAGGGTTCTTTTGTTTCCGGCTGCCATACGCCGATAGAGAATCCTGGCCCCAACAATAGTCGCGACACCGGTAACCAGTGCAATCCCCATGCGCAGACCGCCCACAGCCCACGCCTCGGTTGTGGGGGGCATTGAGACAAGCACAGCGGCAAGACCACCAAGCGCAACAAAGCCCATAACACCAATGTTAAATAGCCCCGCGAAACCCCATTGCAGGTTCACGCCAAGCGCCATGATGGCCGAGATCAGACCCATGTTGAGAATCAAAAGCGCGGTGTTCCAGCCCTGAATAAAGCCGGATCCAACAATCAGAGCTCCGACAATAGCGAAAAGAGTGATATTTTTCATGCTGATACTCATCCCGTGTTCCCCTTGAACAGGCCGGTCGGCTTAAACAGAAGGACAATAATCAGGATCGCAAAGGAAACCGCGAACTTGTAGTCCGTCGACAATAGCTGGACGAGCGTGCTTGGTTCCAGACTTTCCGGAAGCAGGTAAATCAGCACCTTCTTGTAGGCATAGGTAATCGTGACTTCGGAGAAAGCGATCACAAATCCCCCGGCAATTGCACCCAGCGGATTGCCAAGCCCACCAACAATGGCGGCGGCAAAGATTGGCAGCAAAAGCTGGAAATAGGTGAAGGGCTTAAACCCTTTATCAAGGCCATAAAGCACACCTGCAATGGTGGCGAGCGCTGCAACGATGATCCAGGTATAGGCCACAACGCGTTCCGGGTTGATGCCCGACAACAAGGCAAGGTCTTCGTTGTCAGAAAAGGCGCGCATGGATTTTCCGGTGCGGGTTTTGTTCAGAAACCAGAACAACAGCGCCACCACGATTACAGCTGTGACAATCGTGATCGCCTGGCTGGTCCGAAACGCGAGCCCTTCGCTAAGCCCGGTCATTGTCTTAAAATTACGTGCTGAAATGATGAACCGTTCGCCGTCTGCAAACTGCTGACCATCGGGGCCGATGATGAACCGGACAAGCCCGTTCATCACGAACATGACGCCCATGGAAACGATCACAAGGATCACCGGGGCCGCCTTTTGTGCACGGTAGAAACGGTACACCATACGGTCCGTTGCCAGCACCAGCAATGCAGCGCCCGCAATGCCAAAGGGCAGGGCGAGCAGGGCAGTTGGCATCGGCCCAAGGTTAATACCCATCGACTGGAACCACCAGGTGACAAGTATGGTAACCATCGCGCCAAAGGCCATCGTGTCGCCGTGCGCGAAGTTCGAAAACCTGAGGATGCCATAGATCAGCGTGACCCCAAGCGCGCCAAGCGCAAGCTGGCTGCCGTAAGCAATTGCAGGGACAATGACAAAGTTTGAGAATGCCACGAAGGCGTTTAGGAATTCCATCGGTCAGCCCCCCAAAAACGATTTGCGGACTTCGGGGTCGGCCAGCAGGGCCTTTCCGGTGTCGGTGAAACGGTTACGGCCTTGGACGAGTACATATCCTTTATCTGCGATCTCAAGCGCTTGCCGGGCGTTCTGTTCAACCATCAAAATAGAAATGCCGCTGCGGGCAACCTCGATAATCCGGTCAAACAGTTCATCCATCACAATCGGGCTGACCCCGGCAGTAGGTTCATCCAGCATCAAAAGCTTTGGCTTTGTCATCAGCGCACGGCCCACGGCGACCTGCTGGCGTTGCCCGCCGGAAAGCTCGCCTGCTGCCTGATAGCGTTTTTCCTTCAGGATCGGGAAAAGGTCATAGACCTGCGCCAAGGTATTTGAAAAATCGTCGGTGCGGATAAATGCCCCCATCTCGAGGTTTTCCTCGACCGTCATCGAGGTAAAGATGTTTTGGGTCTGCGGCACGAACCCCATGCCCTTGGCAACACGGGCCTGAGGGGCGAGCTTGGTAATGTCTTCACCGTCCAGTCTTACGCTGCCTTTGTGCAGGTTCAGCATGCCAAAGACTGCCTTCATTGCGGTGGATTTGCCCGCGCCATTCGGCCCCACGATTACGGCAATCTCGCCTTTAGCAACAGAGATCGTGCAATCGTGCAGAATATCAGCGCCACGGCCATATCCGCCGGTCATGTCTTCGCCAATCAGGAAGGGGTTGCTCATGCGCCGGCCTCTGCTTTGACTTTGTTCTTAAGGCCGGTACCCAAATAGGCTTCGATCACCGCGTCGTTCGCTTTGATTTCGTCAATCGTGCCTGTGGCCAGCACTTTGCCTTCGGCCATGCAGATCACCGGATCACACAGGCGTGCGATAAAATCCATGTCGTGTTCGATCACGACAAAGGTATACCCACGCTCTTTGTTCAACCGGATGATCGCATCACCAATTGTGTTCAGCAGGGTCCGGTTCACCCCGGCGCCAACTTCGTCCAGAAACACAATCTTTGCGTCGACCATCATCGTGCGGCCAAGTTCGAGCAGTTTCTTCTGACCGCCGGAAAGGTTACCCGCTTTTTCGTTCTTCAGATGATCTATTGTAAGAAATTCAAGGACTTCGTCGGCCTTTTTCAACAAGGCAGATTCTTCCTCTGCAACACGTGCGCGGTGGAACCACGCATTCCAAAGTGTTTCGCCAGATTGTGCGCCGGGTACCATCATCAGGTTCTCGCGTACTGTCATAGAGCCAAACTCATGCGCGATCTGAAAAGTGCGCAGCAGACCTTTGTGGAAAAGTTCGTGTGGAGGCAGGCCGGTAATGTCCTCGTTTTTCATGAAGACCTGTCCCGACGTTGGCTTGAATACACCTGCTATCACGTTAAAGAGCGTCGTTTTACCTGCGCCATTCGGGCCGATTAGACCCGTTATCGAACCTTCTTCTATGGCAAGGGATGCCCCATCTACCGCATGGAAACCGCCAAATGTCTTGACGAGGTCGTCTACGACGATCATTCCCAAAATCCCCCTCATGTACGGCTGTTTTTATGCCGCATATTGCAAGAACAGCCCGGGAAAAACCCGGGCTGCCTGAGTTATCAATTTATCAGATTAACGGAAACGCACGGTGACGTTTTTACCATCCTGAACTTCGATTTCACGGTAAGTTCCTGCGCTTTCGCCGGGTCCGATCAGTTCAACAGCTGATCCACCGACATAGTCGATATCACCACCATTGCGCAGAATTTCGAGACCTTTGGCAAGCTCACCCGGGTAGATTTCTTCGCCCGGGGCGTTCGCAACTTCCAGGATTTTGCCAACGTAGTCGCCTGGTTCTGCTGATCCCGCTGCTTCCATTGCAAAAGCGAACAGGGCAACCGCGTCATAGCTTTCGGGTGCGTATGGCGATGTGCCTTCAAAACCGTTCGCAGCCCCGAACTCAGCCATCGTTTCCGCACCACGGCCGCTGGAACCTGCTATCTGTCCGTAAGACCCGTTAAGCGCCGGTCCAACATTCACCGGAAGCGAGTCGCCGATCATGCCGCCCGGCAGGACGAATTGATCGAACGCACCAGAATCAAGCGACGCGTTGATAATGCCAAGTCCGCCCTGATCAAGGTAGCCTGCAACGACAAGAATATCGCCACCCGCTGATGCGAGCGCGCCGACCTCAGCCGAATAGTCCGCTTTACCGTCTTCATGCGCTGCGTTGATAGTGATTTCGCCACCCGAGGCTACAAAAGATTCTGCGAACGCGTCAGCCAGACCCTTGCCGTAGTCATTGTTCGTGTAGGTCAGTGCGACCGATTTGACGCCGCGGTCGATAAGAATCTCGGTCATCACCTGACCTTCGCGTGCATCCGATGGCGCCGTGCGGAAGAAAAGCCCCTGATCCTCAACAGTAGAAAGGGCAGGGGATGTTGCGGAAGGTGAAATCATCACCATCCCATTCGGAATGGCAACGTTCTGCAGAACTGCTCCGGTAACACCCGAACAGTCACCACCAACCAGACCTTTGATACCCTCAGCGGCAATCAGGCGTTCAGCGTTAGAGGTTGCGAGGCCGTTGTCGATACAACCGGTGTCGGCGCGAACGCCAGCCAATGTAGAACCACCAAGAATACCACCAGCTTCGTTTATTTCAGCAATCGCCAGATCCGCAGCACTCGCCATGTGGCCGGTCAGTGATTCAATAGGACCGGTGTAGCCGAGCAGAAGGCCGAGCTTAATTTCGTCCGCGGATGCAGCATTAGCCCCCATAATGGCAGTGGCGGCAGTCGCCATAAGCAGTTTTTTCATTTTATTCTCCCTGTGAGTGATGAATTGGAATCCAACTGCACAAAAGACTACGCGCGCATTTTTCAAATAGGAAGAGGCATTTTCCTGGGTGCATTTATTGTTGGACTAGATTATTCGTTCCAGACAAATCCATCCAAAAGGTTACTAAATGGTTAACGGTCATGGATCGTTTAACATTTTTATACATTGCCTCTTTTGCAGCCCGAACACAGGCTTCAATGAATACCAATCTGGGTGTCAGATCGACAATCGAACAGATTGGGCACCACGTTCGCGGTATGGTGTTGTGCTATAATGAGCGCGATAGCATTTTGAAAAATGCGAGGGCGAAGCGAACCCGCAGGCAAGCGCAATATTGATAACACTCATGTCGGTTTGCATTAGCAGGTTGCGCGCTTTTTGAAGGCGAAGCTCCATATAGTATCGCTTAGGAGAGCGGTTGAGGTAGCGGCGAAAAAGCCGTTCAAGCTGGCGTGTGGACATGCCAACTTTTTTCGCGAGCACTGACGGTGAAATAGGTTCCTCGATATACTGTTCCATCATCTGAATAACAGCCGACAATTTCGGGTGGCGCACGCCGATGCGGGACGGAACAGAAAGCCGCTGTGTATCCTGATCTGTTCTGATGGATGAGTAGATCATCTGATCGGCGACCGCATTTCCAAGGTCTTCACCGTGATCATTTGCAATCACTTTGAGCATCAGGTCAATCGACGACGTGCCGCCAGCAGTCGTGTACCTATTTCCATCCATTACAAAGATCGATTTCGTAAGTTCAATATCGCCGAATTCCTCGACAAAACTATCTTGGTTTTCCCAATGGATTGTTGCTTTCTTTCCTTCCAGCAATCCGGCCTTGGCTAGCGAATAGCTGGCAGTACAAAGCCCTGCGATTATTGCGCCCCGGCGCGCTTCGCGACGCAGCCAGTTGATGAGTTTCTTACTGGTCGTTGCCTGAATACCGACACCACCGCAAACGAGTATCGTGTCATCCCGCAAAATTTCCTCAAGGTCGCCGTCGACTTTCAGCTCTGTCCCAGCAGAGCATTTTACGCTTTCGCCACCCTCTGTCAGAAGTTTCCACTCATAAAGCTGCTTGCCTGACATGCGATTTGCAATGCGCAATGAATCCATTGCTGAAGCAAAACTCAACATTGAAAAATCATTCAGAAGGACGAATACAAAACGTCGTGGTTTTGCTGCGTTAAACTCTACATCAACAAGTTGTCTTGAGTGCGGCATTTAAGCCAACCTTCCGCTAATTCGAATTCCCCGAATACAGGTTTCTATCGACCGTTCAAGGGCAATTCAGATCATATTTTGACTATATACACGCAGAAACAACGAATTTGGAGAATTTCTGCTGTTGGCAATGTGCCGAATTAATAGATATATACAAATCTCTCTATTCTCAAAGCTGGAGCTATGACAATGACACGGGTTTGGAACAAGTCTGACTGGCGCACAAAGCCCAGGGTTCAGATGCCCGATTATACGGATGAAGCCGCACTGAAAGCAGTGGAAGCGCAGCTTGCGAAATATCCGCCTCTTGTCTTTGCCGGCGAAGCAAGAAAGCTGAAACAATCGCTTGGGGCCGTTTCGCGTGGAGAAGCTTTTTTGCTGCAAGGCGGGGATTGTGCTGAAAGCTTTTCGCAGTTTTCGGCTGATACAATTCGCGACACCTTCAAAGTCATGCTGCAAATGGCGATGGTGCTGACCTATGGCGCGAAGGTTCCTGTGGTCAAAGTGGGCCGTATGGCCGGTCAGTTCGCAAAACCGCGCTCTGCACCAACCGAAGTCAAGAATGGCGTCGAATTGCCAAGTTACCGTGGCGATATCATCAACGAGTTGGATTTCACCTCAGGTGCCCGCATGCCTGACCCGCAAAAAATGCTGCAGGCTTACATGCAATCCGCTGCAACGCTCAATCTTGTGCGCGCTTTCAGCCAGGGCGGCTATGCGGATGTGCATCAGGTGCATGCCTGGACGCTTGGGTTTACAGACCGCGACGAGTCGGAAAAATACCGTGATATGGCAAACCGCATTTCCGACACGCTCGATTTCATGACAGCGGCGGGCGTTGACAGTAACAACTCGCATACGCTTCAGACTGTAGACTTTTACACAAGTCACGAGGCGCTGTTGCTTGAATATGAAGAAGCACTTTGCCGGATTGACTCGACCACCGGTCTTCCGGTTGCTGGATCAGGCCATATGATCTGGATTGGTGACAGGACTCGCCAACCTGACGGTGCGCATGTTGAATTTGCGCGCGGTGTGCAAAACCCGCTGGGTTTGAAATGCGGTCCGACGACTACGGCAGAAGACCTTAAGGTGCTAATGGAAAAACTGAACCCGGAAAATGAAGCGGGTCGTTTGACACTGATCGCTCGTTTTGGTGCCGGTTCTGTCGGAGACCACTTGCCGCGACTCATAAAGGCAGTTCAGGAAGAAGGGGCCAAGGTTGTTTGGACCTGCGACCCGATGCATGGCAATACGATCAAATCATCGTCCGGGTACAAAACCCGACCATTTGATTCTGTGCTGCGCGAAGTGCGCGAGTTTTTTGCCCTTCACAAAGCAGAAGGCACGATCCCCGGTGGTGTACATTTTGAGATGACAGGTCAGGACGTAACAGAATGCACCGGTGGTGTGCGCGCTGTGACAGACGAGGATTTGTCTGATCGCTATCACACAGCGTGCGATCCGCGTCTGAACGCGAGCCAGTCGCTTGAATTGGCGTTTCTGGTTGCAGAAGAGCTTTCGGAAAACCGTAAAGAGCAGCAAGCAGCAGTCGTTTAAGATTTCTGGTCAGAGCCGCAGCAATCCACTTGGCGGCTTTATCAGGTATCTGATTTGACCAATCTAAGGGCCGGGTGCATAGCGTCTGGCCCTTTTTGTTTGTAGGGCATTTGTGTTTCGGCAAAAGACAGTGCTTTTGGGTTTGTTGCGTGGTTTCGTTTCTCGTCAGAAATTATACGCCTTCTGCTGATCTTCCCGATATGAAAACGGCGGGGCGCGCGTCCCGTTGTGCCTTCGCTGACCAAACACCCTAACACGCGTGAAATTTCTCCAAGATCGCTTTTCATGGGCAAAAGCATTAGCTGCCCATCAATGGGTGGTTTGCCGATCCCTCGTTCGGCAGAAAGCGAGAGCGTGGCTTTTTGTGGTTCCGTAAAAACCTGTTCCAAAGTGTCAGATAAAGGTTTTCTCGCCTTCGGCACAAACAATGTGGCGAGTGGCATTCCGCGTACTTCCATTCCCATTAACGTTACAAGGTGCATACCTGCGATGCGGAAACGTGCGTGCCCCGGTGCAATACGTTCCAGAATAAATGCGTATTCCAGCGCCTTTTCAATTCCACGTGGGTCAACATCCGCGCGGAAAGGCGCAAGCTGGTTTTTTCGCAAGGCTTCCCAATAGGCGTCGACCTGTTGCAGCGCAGGGTGTTTCACCTCCTGAACAAAATCGGAAAACGGAATAATATTTTGCCCTTCTGAAACGTTTTTCATGGTGCCGCACTCTCTATCGATTTACACCCCTGTTATCGGGGTTTGTTGTTCATAGGGGATGGCTCTGTTAACCCTATATCCACAATGGTTACTCGTAAGTTAACATCGCATAGGTTGCGCAGGGTTTGGGGGATAAAGTTGTTAAATGGTTAACTCTATGACGGGCTTTGCCACGGGACGAGGACAAAACGAGACCTATAGCTGGACCTGGGAATTGCGCAGCGTGAATGCAAAAGGTCTGGATCTGAGGTTGCGCGTTCCGGACTGGATATCCGGTCTTGAACAGGCGCTGCGTGGAGTTTTGAGCAAGCGTATCGCACGCGGCAGCGTGAACCTGACCCTTCGCATTCAACGCGAAGAGAGCGCCGAAACGCAAAGCCTTAATCAAGACCAGTTGCGCCGTGTTCTGACACAGATTGCCGAGGTCGAATATGCCGCCGCAGAGGCAGATATTTCGCTTGTGCCGACACGGGCCAGTGATGTTCTGGCCCAGCGCGGTGTTCTGGAAGCAAGCAGTACCGAAGACGATAACAGCGTGTTAATGGCGGCTCTTCTCACCGATTTTGAACCATTGGTTGTTGATTTCAGCAAAATGCGCGCCTCTGAAGGCGCAGCGCTTCAATCCGTGATTTCAGGGCAGATTGACCAGATAGACGATTTAACAAAGCGCGCTCAGGTTCTGGCTGAAGACCGCAAACCAAAGGTTGCTGAACAGTTGCGTGCCAATCTTGCGTTGGTGCTTGAGAATACGCAGGGCGTTGACGAAAACCGTCTGGCGCAGGAACTTGCCCTGCTTGCGGTAAAGGCTGACGTGACTGAAGAAATTGATCGCCTGATGGCCCATGTTAACGCCGCACATGAATTGCTTAATACCAAGGGAAGCATCGGGCGTAAGCTTGATTTCCTGATGCAGGAATTCATGCGCGAAGCAAATACTCTGTGCTCAAAATCGCAGTCGGTTGATCTGACGTCTCTGGGACTTGACCTGAAAGCGACGATCGATCAGATGCGCGAACAAGTTCAGAATGTGGAGTAGGCATGAGCGAGTCCAAATCCAACAGGCGCGGTATTCTGATTATTCTGTCTTCCCCATCTGGGGCTGGAAAATCGACACTGGCGAAAAGGCTTATGGAGTGGGATCCGAGTCTGAAGTTTTCAGTGTCTGCCACAACGCGTGCGCCGCGACCGGGCGAAGAAGACGGTCGAGAGTATTATTTCAAATCCCACGACGCGTTCCAGAAAATGGTTGAAGACGGCGAGATGCTGGAGCACGCGCAGGTGTTTGACCATTTTTACGGGTCTCCGAAGGCCCCTGTCGAAGACGCAATCAAAGCTGGCCGCGACGTGCTGTTTGATATTGATTGGCAAGGTGGGCAGCAAATCAGAAATTCAACACTGGCCGATGACGTCGTGTCGATCTTTGTCTTACCACCCTCAATAGCCGAACTTGAAAGCAGGCTCCGCTCGCGTGCGCAGGACAGCGACGAAGTGATCGCCGGACGTATGCTTAAAAGCCGCGACGAGATCAGCCACTGGGCCGAGTACGATTACGTTTTGGTCAATACCGATGTGGATGTCGCAGAGCAGCAAATGATCTCTATCGTTTCAGCGGAACGTCAGAAACGCAGTCGTCAACCCGGGTTGGTTGAACTGGTGCGCAGCTTGAACACAGAATTTGAGGAGCGGACATAGTGCTTTATTCATTGGATGGCATATCGCCGGAACTAAACGATGATAGCTGGGTTGCCCCGGATGCAAACCTGATTGGACATGTCCGGCTGGAGGCTGGAGCGTCTGTTTGGTTCGGGTCCACTTTGCGCGGTGACAACGAACTGATCCATGTTGGTGAAGGCAGCAACATTCAGGAAAATTCAGTGCTGCACACGGATATGGGATATCCGCTAACAATTGGCAAGAACTGCACGATTGGCCATAAGGCTATGCTGCATGGCTGCACAATAGGCGAACAAAGCCTGATCGGTATGGGCGCGATGGTCTTGAATGGCGCGCGGATCGGCCGGAATTGCCTGATTGGGGCAGGGGCGCTGATCACGGAAGGTAAGGAAATCCGGGATGGTTCACTCGTGATGGGTGCGCCCGGCAGGGTTGTTCGTGCATTGGATGAAGAGGCGATTGCGGGCCTTCTGGCCTCTGCCCAAGGCTATCAGCAAAACATGCGCCGTTACCGTGACGGGCTAAGCAAAGCCTGAACAAACCCCGTCCGAAAGGAACCCCCTAATGTCAGAGTCAAAGTCACCCTCTCTCGTGCGTCGCACGCCCTGGCCAGAAAGCGCGAGCCGTCCTGTTGGCACACCCATTCAGCCGTCTGTTGTCTATGCGTCTGACAGCCCGGATGCGCTTGACGATCAGTATGAGGGGCGGACGTCCGGCTATGCATATTCACGCGAAGGCCATCCGAATGCCAGCGTTCTTGCCCAAAAGATTGATGGTCTGGAAGGTGTAACCGGCGGTATCATTACATCATCGGGCATGGCCGCCGTAACCGCAGCGGTTCTGGGGCTTTTGAACACCGGCGACCACATCATTGCGGGGGATCAGCTTTATGGCCGCTCCCTACGTATGATGAACGAGGATCTGCCAAGATTTGGCATCGGCGTCACTTTGGCCGACCCAACGGATACCGTAGCTTTCGAGGCAGCCATTCGCCCGGAAACAAAAGCGATTCTGGTAGAGGTTGTTTCAAACCCTACACTTCGGGTAGCGGATATGGAGGGTATCGTTCAACTGGCAAAGGCGCATGGCCTGATCCTAATGATCGACAATACGTTTACAACACCGCGTGGGTATCGCCCGTTTGAGCATGGTGCTGATGTCGTCATCCACTCTGTCACGAAACTGCTTGCAGGTCATTCCGACGCGATGCTTGGCTATGTCGTTGCACGCGACGAAAACTTGCAGGAAAAAATTGCCACCACGGCAATTACATGGGGCATGACCGGTAGCCCGTTTGACTGCTGGCTTGCTGAACGCGGGCTTTACTCGTTTGAATTGCGCTATGATCGGGCGGCAGAGAATGCAGCGCGTCTTGCAGACCATCTGGCAGGGCTAAAGGGTGTAAAGCGTGTTGTTTATCCGATGCGTTCTGACCACCCGGACCACAACCGTGCCGTTGCTTTGTTGTCTGGTCGGGGTGGTAACATGGTCAGTTTTGAAATCAACGGCGGGCGCGACGCTGCAAACACATTGGCCCGAGCTGCGAAGAACATCGCTTTTGCGCCAACTCTTGGCGACATCGGAACAACGCTAAGCCATTCAGCATCGTCTTCCCACAGGGCGTTGTCAGAAGACCAACGGCTTGCCCTGGGCATTTCACAAGGGTTTTTCCGTGTGTCTGTCGGTGTCGAAGACATTGATCTGTTAATAGAAGAATTCACCGAAGCGATTGAAGCGGCTAACGCTACCCAGTCTTGACTGTTGGATTACCGACTATTTGCAGAAGCTCAAAATCAAGCTTGGGTGCGAGGGTTTTGAACTCTTTCAGAATCATCTTTGGTGTTGGCAATGCTGGGCAAAGAACACGAAACTTTCCTTCGAAGCTGAATTCGCAAAGGACCTTCGCAAGATCCAGCGCGTCAAAGCGCCTCGCGATGAGGGGGGCAAGCACACAACAAGGGTTCAACCGCTGCAACAAATCAGCGGTGATTTCGTTGAATTTGACAAATTCAATCAGTTCAACCTTGGGAAGTTCTCTGCCGTTGCTAAGCCAGTCCTGAACATCGCCAACGACCAAAATCAATCCGGTGTTTTGGTTGTTTGATGGAGTATGCGTTTGCCCTGTCGTCGTCATTCTTTTCCGCTCATTCACTGACTGTGGAATGAGATCCCCTCATTGGAATAGTTTTACAAGCATCTAGCGGCAATATAGGTCGGATACAAAGGGTCGCAAATCAAGATGTAGCGGTAAATCGTCGCAAAAAGACGACAGGACGTAGCGTCAATTTCGGGTAAGGCGCGGAAAAATGATAAAAAACGAAGCAATGCAAACTGTTTTGACTGGTGTTCCAATTCCATTGGTCCTGGTCGCTGCGGATGAGCACGTTCAAATCTTGAACCCGGAAGCTGAAAAACTGCTTGGCTATGGCCTTTCCGGGCGGCATTATATTTCGGTCTTGAGACAACCCATTCTTTTGGATTGTGTTGAGGCGGTGCTGCGTGACGCTGCGCCGGGTGAAACGCGCTATATCAGTAACGAAGCAGGCCGTGAAACGACGTATCTGGTGACCTGTGCCCCTGTCACGCTGGACACCCCCGGTACAGGGGCGATAATCAGTTTTAATGACGTAACACTGAGGGAAGAAGCAGGGCAGATGCGGCGTGATTTTGTCGCGAATGTGAGCCATGAACTGCGTACACCTCTGACAGCCCTTTTAGGGTTCATTGAAACGTTGAGTGGTGCTGCGAAAGATGATGCAGCCGCGCGGACCCGTTTTCTTGAAATCATGGAGACCGAAGCGACCCGGATGAACCGGTTGGTCGGGGACTTGCTTTCCTTGTCGCGCGTAGAGAGTGAGGAACGGATTCGTCCGAACGACATGGTCGATGTAGTAGTCCTTGTCAGATCAGCGGTACAATCCTTGTCTGCATTGGCGTTGGCCGAGAATGTCCAGATAGTCGTAAAGGTTGATGACTCCTCAATGAAAGCACCGGGAGATTCTGATCAGCTCTTGCAGGTTTTTACGAACCTGATCGAAAACGCGATCAAGTACGGCGGTCGCAATAAAACAGTCGAAGTGAACTTATCAATCAGTACAAATGAAAACAGTTTGCGTGGTCCGGGCGTGCGCGTTGAAGTCATCGACCATGGCTCGGGCATCGACCCGCAGCATTTACCACGGTTGACCGAACGGTTCTACCGCGTTGATAGTCACCGGTCGCGGGAAATGGGTGGGACGGGGCTTGGGCTTGCGATTGTGAAGCACATTATCAACCGGCATCGCGGACGTCTTAGAATCTCTAGCGCCACAGGCGAGGGCAGCAAATTCTCGGTCGTTCTGCCCATACGAAAAGCCTAGACAGCCGAAGTTTCTGACTTTTCCACGAAAAGTCTTGGTCTGTCATAAAACTGTTACGCAACTGTCACAAAAGCATAGTGCAAAGCGCTTAGGAGGGCGCTGTCGGTTGCCCGGATTGGGAACCGAAAAGCTAATTAGGAGCTCTCTAATGTCTTTTCTCAAACTGACTGCCTCGACCATCGTGATCGCGGCTGTTTCTGCCACCGCCGCTGCGGCGCGTGATCAGGTGCAGATTGCCGGGTCATCCACTGTTCTTCCATATGCAGCAATTGTTGCAGAGGCCTTTGGTGAAAATTTTGATTTCCCGACACCCGTTGTTGAATCAGGCGGGTCTTCCGCCGGTCTGAAAAAATTCTGTGAAGGAGTTGGCGAAGGCACGATCGACGTTGCAAACGCCTCGCGCCGCATCAAAGATTCCGAAGTTGCAAAATGCGCTGAAAACGGTGTGACCGATATCATCGAAGTTCGCATCGGTTATGACGGTATCGTTTTCGCGTCTGACATCAATGGCAATGCTTTCGAATTTACACCAGAAGACTGGTATCGTGCACTGTCTGATACAACTGTTGTCGACGGCGAAGTTGTGGCTAACACAGCGACGATGTGGAATGAAGTAAACCCTGATCTGCCAGCGCAGGAAATTCAGGCGTTCATCCCGGGTACCAAGCACGGCACCCGCGAAGTGTTTGAAGATAAGGTGATCCTCGCTGGTTGCGAAGCTGTCGGGGATTATGACGTCTTTTTTGAGGCAAACGGCGGCGACAAAAAAGCTGCACAAAAACAGTGCATCAACCTTCGTACAGATGGCCGTACCGTAGACATAGACGGTGACTACACGGAAACCCTTGCGCGGATTGAAAGCAACAAAGACGGTATCGGCGTCTTTGGCCTTGCGTTCTACGAAAACAACACCAACTTGCTGCAGGTTGCGACCATGTCGGGTGTTGTGCCTTCGACCGAGACAATTTCGACCGGTGAATACCCTGTGTCACGTCCGCTCTTCTTCTATGTTAAGGCAGCACATATTGGTGTGATCCCTGGCCTGAAAGAATATGCCGAGTTCTTCGTTTCTGAAGAAATTGCAGGTCCGGATGGCCCATTGGCTGAATACGGTCTGGTTGCTGATCCGGAACTTGAAGCGACACAAGCTGCTGTTTCAAACGAAAACAACATGTAATCAAACGGAAGGCGGCCTTCTAAGGGCCGCCTTCTCCCTTGTTGATAAGACTGGCTGACCTGATGCCCCTGATCTGGATTCTGACCCTCATACTCGCCTTGGCGGCGGTCGGTTACTTCGCCGGTAAGGCGCGCGCGCTTGCCTCAAGTGGTGGAAAGATACGTGATCTGCATTCGTTGCCATCCTACTACGGAACAAATGTTGCGCTAAGTTCTCTTGTGCCATCACTTGCGGTATTGGCGGTTTGGGTGCTGGTTCAACCGATACTTCTGGAATCTCAGGTCGTTAAGCTCATACCGGATAGCGCCATTGCTGAAGGCAGCACGCGCGATCTTGTGATGAGCGATGTGCGCCGGGTTGCAGACGGCCTTGATATGGCGGTCTCCAACAGTCTTCTGTCGTTGGAAGAGTCTGAAGAAATGCGCGCTGAGTCTACAGATGTGCGCAAACAACTGGGCGATCTTGGTGTTGCCCTTGGGGCCAAGGTTAGCCCCGAAGTTCTTGCCGCCGCGCAGGAATATCGCATCATGCGTAAAACCGGCTCACTCTGGATGATGATGATTGTCCTTGCCCTTGCGCTTGTTGGGGCTTTTTACAGCTACTCGCGAACCCACAAAGATTTTCGCGCGCGAAACGTGGTAGAGCGTGTAATTTTAGCCCTGCTTATCGGCGCTGCCTCAATCGCGATCCTGACAACACTGGGTATTGTTTTTTCAATGCTCTTTGAAACCCGCAATTTCTTTAGCCAATTCCCTGCCGCCGACTTTTTCTTTGGTACGGTCTGGTCGCCTGACTTTCGCGGAGACTCTGAGCTGGGATTGTTACCTTTGTTATGGGGCACGCTTTTCATCAGCATGGTTGCTTTGCTGGTTGCCGTTCCAATCGGTCTGTTTGCAGCGATTTACTTATCAGAATACGCGGGGCCGAAAATGCGCGCCGTGGCGAAACCGATGATCGAAATTCTCGCGGGTATTCCGACCATCGTTTACGGCTTGTTTGCTCTCATAACCGTTGGACCGATGCTGCGAGATCACTTTGCCCAGCCCTTGGGACTAGGTGAAAGCGGATCTTCCGTTATGACCGCTGGTTTGGTCATGGGGGTTATGCTGATCCCGTTTGTGAGTTCGTTGTCGGACGATATCATCAACGCAGTGCCACAGGCGATGCGCGATGGCTCTTTAGGTCTTGGTGCAACCCATTCTGAAACGATCCGCCAGGTTGTTGTTCCGGCGGCGCTTCCGGGGATTGTTGGCGCGATCCTGCTTGCGGCATCGCGGGCGATTGGCGAAACAATGATTGTGGTGCTTGGGGCAGGGGCCGCAGCGGCGCAAATGCATTCTGGCCTTGGTGCGTTGGTTAATCCGTTTGAGGCGATGACGACCATCACCGTGAAAATTGTGAGTCAGCTTACGGGGGACACGGATTTCGCAGCACCTGAGACACTGGTTGCCTTTGCTTTGGGCCTGACACTGTTTTGTATCACGCTGGGGCTGAACATCATCGCGCTTGTCATCGTGCGGAAATATCGGGAGCAATACGAATGAGCGATGCAACACGACACAGCGCTCCACGAACCTCGCTTTATACCTTGAGCCCACTTACGAAACGCAGGAACGCCACTGAAAGGCGGTTTAAGGCCTACGGGTTGATTGCGATTTCAATTGGGGTACTCGCGCTGCTGGTGCTGCTGACTTCCATCTTCAACAATGGTCGCGGCGCGTTTATGCAGACTTACGTGACTCTTGATGTCCTGTTGCCAGCAGAAAAGCTCGACAAAAACGGAAATCGCGATATCGAAGAGATGAAAGCTGTTTCCACTTTCGGTTACGCGCCGCTGATCACGAACGCATTGATAAGCCGCCTTGATGAAATTGGTTTTGCGACGGACCTGAAGAAAAAAGAGATTGGTGCAATCGTTTCTAAGGAAGCCGCTGCCCAGCTCAGAAATTTTGTTCTCGCGAACCCAGACTCACTGGATACCACAGTGATGTTCGAGTTTCTCGCAGGTGGCCGAATAGACGGGTACATGAAAGGGCGCGTAGATCATGAAAGTGCCGCGCTGGACAATAAGGTCAGCCCCGAACAGCTTGATATCGTTGATGCGCTTGTCGCAGCGGGTTCTCTTGAAAAACGGTTTAACTGGGCTTTCTTAACCGCACCCGATGCATCTGGACAGCGACCTGAAGCAGCAGGCCTTGGCGTCGCTTTCCTGGGGTCGCTTTACATGATGATTGTAGTCTTGTTTCTTGCCCTGCCGATTGGTGTTGCGGCGTCGATCTATCTGGAGGAGTTTTCCAAACAAAGCCGTCTGACAGACATTATCGAAGTCAACATTTCGAATCTGGCTGCGGTGCCGTCGATTGTGTTTGGTATTCTTGGCCTTGCGATTTTCATCAACTTTGCCGGCCTGCCACAATCAGCGCCCATCGTTGGTGGCTTGGTTCTGACGCTTATGACATTGCCAACGATTATCATCTCAACTCGTGCGTCATTGAAATCGGTTCCACCCAGCATCCGAGATGCCGCACTTGGTGTTGGGGCGAGCAAGATGCAAACCGTTTTTCACCACGTTCTGCCGCTTGCCGCACCCGGTATTCTGACAGGTACGATTATCGGACTGGCGCAGGCGCTAGGCGAAACTGCACCACTTTTGCTGATCGGCATGGTGGCATTTGTGCGCGAGTATCCGGCGGGGCCGCCTGAGGGCTTTTTTGATCCGGCGTCGGCATTACCGGTGCAGGTCTATAACTGGACGCAACGCGCCGACCCAGCATTTGTTGAACGCGCCTCGGGTGCGATCATCGTGCTGCTGATTTTCCTGATCTTGATGAATGCGGTCGCTGTTATGCTGCGCCGTCGATTTGAACGCCGCTGGTAAGGGTACCTGCTATGAATGATATGCGAATAATGGAGAGAGCCGTGGACACCGATGAAATTAAATTTTCAGCCAGAGGTGTGCAGGTTTATTATGGCGACACCCATGCCATTAAGGACGTTGACGTTGATATCAAGTCAAAAACCGTGACGGCGTTTATCGGGCCATCGGGCTGCGGAAAATCAACGTTTCTGCGGTGTCTGAACCGGATGAATGACACGATTGATATCTGTCGTGTCGAAGGTGATATTCGTCTTGATGGCGAAGATATTTACAACCGAAAAGTAGATCCGGTGCAGTTGCGTGCGAAAGTCGGCATGGTTTTTCAGAAACCAAATCCATTTCCGAAATCAATCTATGATAACATTGCTTACGGTCCGCGCATTCATGGTTTGGCTGCATCAAAAGCCGAGCTTGATGATATTGTCGAGAAATCACTGAGACGCGGCGCGATCTGGGATGAAGTCAAGGACCGGTTGCAAGCACCTGGTACAGGGCTTTCGGGTGGGCAACAGCAGCGGTTGTGTATCGCTCGTGCAATCGCAACAGAACCCGAGGTTTTGCTGATGGACGAGCCCTGTTCAGCGCTTGACCCGATTGCAACGGCGCAGGTTGAGGAATTGATTGATGAACTGCGCACGCAGTATTCTGTTGTGATCGTAACGCACTCCATGCAGCAAGCAGCGCGTGTCAGTCAGAAGACTGCATTTTTTCATCTCGGCAATCTCGTTGAGTTTGGCGAAACAGGTCACATTTTTACCAACCCCGTCGATCATCGTACGGAAAGCTATATTACGGGACGGATCGGCTGATGGAGGATACCATGCAAGACCAACACATTGCCTCTGCTTTTGACCGCGATCTGGAAGCGATACAGGCCTTGATCATGAAAATGGGTGGGTTGGTTGAAGTCGCGATTGTTGATAGCGTCAGGGCGCTTGCGACCCGGGATCTTGAGCTTGCGGAAGACGTGCGCGCGAAAGACAAACAAATCGACCTGCTTGAAGAAAAGGTGAACGAGGAAGCAGCGCGGCTGATTGCCCTGCGCTCCCCCATGGGGTCAGATTTGCGTACCGTTCTTTCAGTGATGAAAATCTCGGGCAATCTGGAGCGCGTTGGCGACTATGCGAAAAACCTCGCGAAACGGACTGAAGTCTTGGTTCAGATACCTGCCATCGAAGGCGCATCTGGTGCGATCAAGCGAATGGCGCGTGAGGTGGAACTGATGCTGAAGGATGCGCTCGACGCATATATTCAGCATGACGTTGATATGGCCCATGACGTGCGTGCGCGGGATCACGATGTAGACCAGATGTATAATGCACTGTTTCGCGAGTTCCTGACATTCATGATGGAAGACCCGCGCAATATTACCGCCTGCATGCATTTGCATTTCATCGCGAAAAATATTGAGCGCATGGGCGATCATATTACGTCGGTCGCAGAACAGGTAATTTATCTGGTGACGGGTGAAATGGCAGAAGAGGCACGCAAAAAGGTGTCGAGCGTTTATATTGAACCACCGGTTCAAGGGAAAGAATGATGTCTGTCGATAAACCTCTTGTGATGGTGGTCGAAGACGAGCCCGCTCAGCGCGAGGTGCTGGCCTATAACCTCGAGTCAGAAGGGTTTCGCGTAACAAAAGCCGAAAACGGGGAAGAGGCCCTGTTGTTGGTTGCGGAAGATACCCCGGATGTCATTTTGCTCGACTGGATGTTGCCAAATGTAAGTGGCATTGAAATTTGCCGGCGCCTGAAAACGCGCCCGGAAACCCGCGGCGTGCCGATCATTATGCTTTCTGCACGTTCGGAAGAGGTGGACCGGGTACGCGGGCTTGAAACTGGTGCCGACGACTATGTGATCAAGCCGTATTCGCTGGTGGAGCTTATGGCGCGTGTGCGTGGGCAGCTTCGCAGGACACGTGCGGCCGCAGTTGGCGAACGGATTGAATTTGATGATATCGTGCTGGACTCGGAAAGCCACAAGGTATTCCGGGACGGGAAAGCGTTGAAACTGGGGCCGACAGAGTTTCGCCTGCTGGCCACATTCATGGAAAAGCCCGGGCGCGTCTGGTCACGCGAGCAGCTGTTAGACCGGGTCTGGGGACGCGATATCTATGTTGATACGCGCACCGTCGACGTACATATCGGACGATTGCGCAAAGCCCTGTCCAAACATGGCGGCACCGATCCGTTGCGAACCGTTCGCGGTGCGGGATACTCTTTAGGTTAAGTGCTGGCATTTCGCTGAAGGCGTTCAGGTGGATGCCGTGCAAAGAGCGATCAGTCGCGCAAATTCACTTGTGCCAAGCGAGTCAAACTCGGACGACAGGCTTTCGATCTCAAGTGCGCGATCCCGACCAATGACCGGATCAGAAAGCATGTGGAACTTTTCAGAAATTTCTGCGTCCGTCAGTGGAGAATCCGGGTCTCCCCGTGGTGAGCAGGGCGGGGATTGAAACCGCCGACCATCCTTTAGAACCAGGGTCACATCCGCCCAGCGTTTGTCTGTGCTGATCTTTGTGTAGTGATCATCTTCAATAAGCCGCGTCGCATGGCTAATTCGCAAAATGTCCGGGTCGCGCAGTGATTGCTCGGTCAGTTCCTCTACGCCCACCTGACCGCGTACAATCATGGCGGCAACCGGGAAGGCGATTGCGTAGGAAAAATCGTCGAGCGTTTGTGGCGCATGACCTGCAAGGCGTGTTGCATAATGAAAGGTACGTATTTCGACGGCCTCGATCTCTGTGTGGTTCAGCGTGTTTTCCGACATCAGATCAGCGACTGCATCCAGAGACGGATGCGCCCACCGACAACAGGGGTACGCCTTGTAATGTGTATCTTCAACGGTGCGCCATGCATCCCCAAGATCGTGCCAGAATTCTTCTGCTTCGTTGCTTTCGCAGGTTAGTGCCGGAGCACCGGTAAAACCTTCGCGTGCAAGATAGGCTGCCGTCACGCCAGAGGGGGCACCCCAGCCAACGCCGTCCCGAACATTCGTCGGAAAATCGATGCAGCGCATCATTTGGCTTCTTGGCCCGTGATATTCGCCAATTCCGGCGGCGTGTCGTATCTGTTCGGTTGTGCACCCCAGCATTCTGGCCCCTGCGGTGGCAACGCCAACAGCGGTCCAGGCACCGGAGGTATGGTAGTCGGCGCAGGTCGCGTGCTGCGTGCGCCCCGCGCGGTAGCTGACCTCATATCCGACAGCCAAAATTTCAGCGAACCGACCGCCATCAAGTGCACGGCCCTGAGATGCCTCTGACTCTGCCATAGCGAGCAGGGCGGGGAACAACGCCGAACCTGCATGGCCCTTGCAGGGGGTCACACCATCATGGGCATCAATACTGTCGATTGTGAATGCGCCAGCCATGGCTGCACCAGCGGGGCTGACCCGTCGACCGTCCATCAACATCCCGGATGCACCCGCAGTTCCAACGCCGAACATCGCGAGCGCGCCCTTTCGCGATATCTTTGAAAGCTGGGTTGTAGACCCGACAGCGGCGACACCAATCGTGTCAGTGAAACTTCGCCGTAAGATATGAAGCAGTTCGTCAGGCAGGTCACTATATGAGAGCCTGATCGCGAAGTCAGAAAATGAAGTTACCATGCCTTGCCTCGCCAAATTTGGTCAGATCGCTTTCTTTTAGTATCGGCAAAACGCAACCTCAGAAGAATGCCGTTTTAAGACGAAAATGTCGTGTTCGCGACCAAACGCACATTTTTGTCAGGGTGCCGTGCCCTTTTTGTTCATCCAGAATGAAACCGGAAGAGAAAACAGGTACAGCATGTTCGCGATCGCAAGCGTGCGCCAGGGGTAGACGGTTAGACTCACGATCAGGATGACAGCAAAGATCATCACCGGGACTTGCCAGTTTGCGTTGATCGCAAGATGTTTGAGCGAAAAGGTCGGCAAAGTGCTGATCGCAAGGTAACCTGTGAAGATAGTATATCCGACCAGCAGATAAGCGTGCTCTCCGATCGTCGTCCAACCCTGGAACAAAAGGAACAAGGGCATCAGCGCAAGACAGGCAAGGGCAGGGGCGGGTACCCCGACAAAGTATTTGTCTTTTGCGACCGAAGCGGCGCTATCATCAAGTGCAACGTTAAAGCGCGCAAGGCGTAACGCGCAGCAAACACATAATAAGAGCACGGCGAGCCACCCGATACTGGCGTATTCGGTCCCTGCGAAAAATACGCGATAAAGCAGGATTGCTGGCACAACTCCGAAATTCAGAAAATCCGCAAGCGTATCAAGTTCTGCGCCAAATTGGCTTTCGCTTTTCAGATAGCGCGCGATTTTTCCATCTGCGGCATCTAAAAACATCGCCAGAACAATAAGGTAAAGCGCAGTCTTATAGTGCCCATCGAGGCCAACCCGAATTGCAGTCAGGCCCGCACACATCGCAAAAATTGTCACCAAATTCGGGATGAACTTGCGAAATGGGGTGCGTTTGTTTTTGGGCCCTGACGCGCTCATATCGACCGCCCTGTCATAGCCGAACCGGTATGAGCCAGATCAGCTAGTATCGTCTCACCGGCGACAGCAGTCTGACCTACGCTGACCAAGGGTTGAATTTCTGGTGGCAGATACACATCGAGGCGGCTGCCAAACCGGATCAGGCCAAATCTTTCGCCAGCGCGCAGTTGTTCGCCTTCCTGAACAAAACAGACGATCCGACGTGCCACCAACCCTGCGATCTGCACGACTCCGATGCTCGCACCATTTGTGGTTTCAAGGGCCAGACCGTTACGCTCATTATGCTCGCTTGCTTTGTCCAGCGACGCGTTCACGAACTTTCCTTTGTGATAGACAATCTTGGTCACCTTGCCGTCAAAAGGCGCGCGATTCACGTGGCAATTGAACACATTCATGAAAACTGAAACGCGCACGCGTGGTTCATCTCCTAGGCCAAGTTCAGGCGGGGCGGGCAGAGTGGAGATCAGCGATACCACACCATCCGCAGGCGAGAGGATCAGGCCGTCTTGCTGCGGGACCGAACGCTCTGGATCACGGAAGAAATAATAGCACCATACGGTCAGACCGGCGCCAATCCAGAAAAGCGGCTCCCAGATCAATGCCAGCAGCAGGGCGATAATTGCAAAGACTGCTACAAATTTGCGGCCTTCCTTGTGCATCGGAACGGCAACAATCTTTAACATGTTCATTCAGGCTTAACCCCTGTTAGTGTTAGTGAGCGGTCAGAAAATAGGTGTGCGCCACGCTGACCAGAAAAGCCCCGTAACACAGCATAATACACAACACGGCCAGCGACCCGAGGTCTTTAGCATCGCGTGCAAACTCTGCCCAGTCGGGCGAGATATGATCAACGATGCATTCTATGGCGGTGTTGAGTGCTTCTACCGCAACCAAGACCATAAAAAGAATGAAAGCGGTCACATAGTCGCCCATCGACGCTTCCAAAAGCGTCAATACACCGATCACAGCACAGAATGCCAGCAATTGATGACGAAATGCCGTTTCGGCCCAAAGCCGCCGAAGACCGGCTATCGAAAACCCAGCGGCTGCAAACAGATGCCGTGGGCCGGTGATGCGTTCGGGGCGTGGGCGGCGAGAGGGGTGAGGTTCGTTCATGGCTGCATATTAGTGGGGATACGTCGCAATGCAATTTACAGTTTCAAGTTTCAACTCCGTGGCTCTTTCTACTTTCCGGTTGACCCGCGTTCAAATGTTCCTTGTCTTTGTTCAGAATTTTTTCCGGGCCATTTGCGTCGATTAGTTCTTCAATGCGTAGATTGACGGTTTTTGGTGTCAGCATACCGGCATCCTGCAAGCCGTCATATCTGGCTTTGACAAACTGCTTTTTGGTGAACGGCATCCAAAATCTCCATTCCTGCTAACGTTCGCACGATAAGCGAATTCGTTCCGGGGTCTGTCAGTGGTGCTTCTCTGTCCGGAAGCGCGTTGGGCCATGTGTCTGCGGCGGCAATGTCGGGGCCGTCACCAATACCACCCGGTTCAAAGGCTTTTACATGCAGGATGAATTTAACACGTTCAGAGCGGAGCAGGTATTGGCCAAGAGCGGTCAAAACACCGCCTGTTGATTCCTCATGGCGCACTTCAGGCTTTGCGGCCCAACCCAATACCAAACGGTGGTGCGGCCCCCAGGCCAGATCATAGTGCGCTGCTTTGTTAATCTCGTCGACGGGCAAGACTTCTACACGGGTGCCGGGGCAGGTGGCATAAATGCGTTCGACATCATCAACGGTCAACGGGGGCAACAACGCGGGGTCGCAATTCACCATTTTTGGCTTTTGAGACGCGGATTTTTCTGGCGATGCAACCGATTGGCAATGGCCGCAACCGATACATAAACCGTCT